>WPCJ01016020.1_pt1 | contig 345577 bp, 302 predicted proteins | sample 5399831 | NCBI WGS metagenome assembly WPCJ01 (sample SAMN12869470, study PRJNA574797) | sludge metagenome | isolation source: wastewater treatment of pH10 | place: China:Beijing | collected 2019-05-20 | reverse complement strand
GGCGGCGCGCCGAGGGCTGGCGCAGGCACGACTGGCGGCGCGCCGAGGGCTGGCGCAGCAGGGGCCACAGGCTCGGCTGTGGCCGGTGCAGGCCAAGCTATTGTCGGCTCAGCTGTGTCGGGCTGACCAACAGGTGGGATGGTCGGCTCTGGCCCAGCGACAGGCTGGCCACTGGTGTCGCGGGTAGCCTCGGAGCCGGGTTCAGGCGTATCGAACGGTGTGCCGCTCACAGTCCCGACCGCCTCGTCTCAGCAAGCTCAACGAGTCGATCACGCAGCGCCTCAGCCTCTTCCATGGGCAGACCAGGAAGGTTCACACCGGTTGCCGCACTTGCGGTAACAAACTTCAGGTTCGCGAGACCAAGCATGCGAAGCAGCGGTCCACGGGTGACATCCACGAGTTGCAAGCGGCCGTATGGCACGGCAATCACTCGCTCAAACATGATCCCCCGGCGGAACAGCAAATCATCTTCACGCAGCTGGTATCCGATTGCACGAACGCGGCGGAACGCGAGGATCGAATTCACGAAGAGCACAACAAGCAGGATGATCACGATGAGGTGCACCATGAACGGTGGTTTTTCTTCGGAAAGCACCGACACGACGAAGAAGTATCCGACGCCGATGAGCAGCACCCAGATCAGATTGAACATGAGATCCACCCAGGCGTATCTGGTTGAGACTCGCTGCCAGGCTTCGGTGTGGGTTGGCCACTCGGTATCGGTCATGCATTAAGCCTACTGTTGACTCTTCAACTGGATGAAACATCAGTGTGATTCGCCGTGGCGGAACTCTCGCGTCCGGTCTCACGGCCCGGCCACGCAGCCCTCAGCTACGCTACGCAGCCCTCAGCCACGCTGCCCTCAGCTACGCAGCCCCCGGCTCAGCCTCGGTGCCCCCGCCATGAGCGTCAGGGTTCTCGGCATCGCCACTGCCAGGTGGGACACGGCACAGCATTTCTGCGACCACACCGCACGCCAGCAACACGATTCCTGCACCGAGCACGAAGAGCATCGGGGCCCAACTTGCCGCTGAGGGCATCACGCTCCGAGTCAGCAATTGCAGCGCAAGCCCTCCGCCAAAGCCACCAATCAACGCACCGACGAACTGGCCCGCCCGCGCACCCGCAAGCAAACGCACCGCGTGGAACGGATTCACTGGCTTGCCTGATTTTCGAGTAACCGCGCGTCGGAGCGACACTCCCAGCGTCACCAGCACACCGCCAAGCACGATCACGGTCAGGGCGAGCGAGACAGGAGGCACCAGCGGAGACATTCCCATGGTTGAACGAAGCAGTTGCAGCAGCAAGCCACTACCGATGCCGACGACGCCAAAGGTCGCGACTGTGAGCGGAGAAGTGCGCTGCATGTCAGTCCCTCGCGGTCTCAGGTGTCGCGCCCAGCGGGCTCGTGGTGTCACCGATTCTTTCGAGCAGTGCATCGACCCTACCGTGCCCGAGCAGCACGGCGTGCGGATCGAGAGCCAGCCAGGGCGAAAGCACGAAATCTCGTTCGTGTGCTCTCGGATGCGGCACGATGAGTCGCTCGTCTTTTATCACTCGTCCGCCGAAAAGAATCAGGTCGATGTCGAGGGTGCGATCCCCCCAGCGCACATCGCGCACGCGCCCATGCGCATGCTCAACTGCTTGGAGCAAGTCAAGCAGTTCGTGCGGGCTGAGCGTGGTGCTCGCGGAGGCGACACCATTCACGTAGCGAGGAGCTTCGGGGTCTGGACCGTTTGGAGTGAGCGCAATAGTCTCATGCAATGGCGAAGCGGTGAAGTTCGCAATTCCCGGGGCATGAGCGATTTGACGTTGCGCAGCGAGAATCGTCTCACCCCGATCGCCGAGATTCGCCCCAAATGCCAAGAGCACGGGCACCACTTGGGCAATCATGAGCGCCCGTCCCTGGATCGCACGACCGTCACCGAGACGTCGGCGAAACTCGCGTCAATCGGGGCATCCGGCTTGTGCACTGTGATCTGCGCTTGCTGAACTGCTGAATATCCCAGAGCAACCGTCGCAATGCGTTCGGCAAGTGTTTCGATGAGATCCACCGGATCACGCTTCGCCGCGGCGAGAATCGCTTCCGCAAGTTCACCGTAGTGCACGGTCTGCGCAAGTGCATCACCCGCTGCCGCCGGACGCAGATCGATTGAGATTTCAGCGTCAATCAAGAATTTCTGGCCCTGTTCGCGCTCGAACTCGAACACTCCATGGTGAGCGAATACTTCAAGCCCCGTCAGCGTGATCCGGTCACGAGCAGGCTGTTCGGAGTGTGCGAGTGTGCCTGCGCATTGCGAGTCGCGATCGGCCACAGCGCCGCCGATCCGCCGATCGTGACGGTGAGTGCGCCCAATCGACGCCGCAAGCGCGAGCGCGTCGGCACTCCGTTCGACGTTGTGCACGCGTACGCCCCAGACTCCGTCGATGAGGGCGCTCACGGTCGCCGTCGCAGCGTCGAGCCGCTCCAGGTCGAGTGCAGAATGCGGATGCGTGTCGCCCCGGAGCGTGTCACGCAGCATCCGCTTTCGCGAGACTCCGATGAGCAGCGGATATCCGAGAGACTCGAGCTCTGAAAGCTCGGCGAGGAGCTGCCAACCCTGCTCGGCCGTCTTGTCAAAACCGAGGCCAGGATCGAGCACGATTCGTTCACGCTGCACTCCGGCAGCGATCGCGGCCTCAGCAAGCGCAGCGAGTTCTCCTCGCACTTCTGACACCACATCCGTGTAGTGGGATCTTGTGTGGCTTGGATCTGGGATACCGCGCCAGTGCATCAGCACAATGGTCGCGCCGGTGCTGGCGGCCACGCGAAGCATCTCGGCGTCGGCGGTGCCACCAGAAACATCGTTGATGACGCTCGCGCCCGCCTCGATGGCGAGCCGCGCAGTGTCGGCGTTCACCGTGTCGATCGATGTCTCGATGTCTTCGGCAGAGAGCGCCGCAATCACCGGCAGCACCCTGCGCTGTTCTTCTTCGGGGCTGACTCGCTCTGCACCCGGTCGTGTTGATTCGCCCCCGACGTCGATCAGGGTGGCACCCTGCGCGATCATGGCTCGTGCGTGCTGCAGGGCCGAGTCGAGGTCTTGATGTGTTCCGCCGTCGCTGAAGGAATCCGGGGTCATGTTGAGCACGCCCATGATTCGTGTGCCGAGTGCGGAACTGCGCCGATCGAGACTCATCTCGATGAAGTTCCTATCAGCGCAAGCGCTTCAGCACGAAGGGCGGGCTGCGAAAGTGAGCCGCGTGAGGCGAGAGTGACCACGGTGGCTTCAACCTGTTTGACGCCACGATCGGCTACACAGCCGTGCGAGGCTTCAAGCACGACAAGCACGCCCTCAGGGTCGAGACCGGCAACAAGAGCGTCCGCAATCTGTTCGCCGAGTCGCTCTTGCACCTGGGGGCGCGAGGCGAGCGTATCAACGACCTTGGGCAGAGCGCTCAGGCCGACAACCTTCGCTCCTGGTCGGTAGGCAATATGTGCTCGCCCGCGAAACGGCAGCAAATGATGTTCACACACTGAACGAAGTGCGATGTCGCGCACGAGCACGAGCTCTCCGGTGTCGACACCTACCGGCACCGCGTCCGAGAGCAACGCCACTGGATCTTTCCCGACTCCGCTGAAAAACTCCGCGTATGCCTCGGCAACACGCCCAGGCGTACTCGCAAGCTCTTCGCTATCGGGGTCCTCACCGATCGCGATCAGCAGCTCTCGCACCGCAAGTGCGACCCGGTCGCGGTCGACGATTCCACTCACTTCGCTGCTTCGTCCTGGTCGTTCGGCGATTCCGGACCCGCGACGGAGTGCTCTGTCGTTGGGCTCTCTCCCGTCGACGCCAGTGGAGCATCCGATCGGACGCTCTCTGGAATCTCGATCGGGGGCTGATCGCTGACTGGGCGGTCGCTGCTAGAAAGCCACAGGTTTCGCTGCGGCACTTTCACGACGTCCTGGAAGATTTCCGCGACCTGGATATGGTCGAGTGTTTCTTTCTCCATGAGTTCTCGGGCCAGCCGATCGAGCACCGCTCGGTTTGTGGTCAGCGCAAGGTATGCCTCGTTGTGTGCTTGCTCGATAATGGCGCGCACCTCAGCATCTACCGAGACCGCAACGCCCTCGCTGTAGTCGCGAGCAGATCCGAACTCGCCAAGGTATGGCGACGCCTGAGCCTGGCCGAGCTTCACGGGGCCGAGCGAAGCCGACATACCGTAGTCAGTCACCATCCGTCGAGCCGTCGCAGTGGCCTTCTCGATGTCGTTGCCTGCCCCGGTGGTGGGGTCGTGGAAGACAAGTTCCTCTGCGACACGACCGCCGAGAGCGTAGGCAATCTGGTCCTGCAATTCGTTGCGAGTGACCGAGAACTTGTCTTCAAGCGGGATCACCATCGTGTACCCGAGCGCGCGGCCACGCGGCAGAATCGTGATCTTGGTGACCGGATCGGAGTGGTTGAGCGCCGCTGCGACGAGGGCGTGCCCGCCTTCGTGGTAGGCGGTCATCAACTTCTCTTGATCCTTCATCACGCGGGTGCGTCGCTGTGGGCCAGCGATCACACGATCAATCGCTTCGTCAAGCGCACGATCATCGATGAGTTGCGCGTTGGAACGTGCGGTGAGCAGCGCAGCCTCGTTGAGCACGTTGGCAAGGTCTGCACCCGAGAATCCCGGGGTCTTGCGTGCGACGACATCGAGATCAACGTTCTTGGAGAGCGGCTTGCCCTTTGCGTGCACGTCGAGGATCGCACGGCGACCCTTCATATCTGGAGCGTCGACGCCGATCTGTCGGTCGAAACGGCCCGGACGCAGCAGTGCCGGATCCAGCATGTCTGCACGGTTCGTCGCCGCGATCATGATCACATTGGTGCGTTCGTCGAAGCCGTCCATTTCGACGAGCAATTGGTTCAGGGTCTGCTCGCGTTCGTCGTGACCGCCGCCCATGCCCTGCCCGCGACGCTGACCGACTGCATCGATCTCGTCGACGAAGATGATTGCTGGCGCATTCGCTTTCGCTTCTTTGAAAAGATCACGCACGCGGCTCGCGCCGACACCAACGAACATCTCAACGAAGTCAGAGCCCGAAATCGAGTAGAACGGAACGCCTGCTTCGCCAGCGACGGCTCGCGCCAATAGGGTCTTTCCGGTGCCGGGAGGGCCGTAGAGCAGCACGCCGCGCGGGATTCGCGCGCCGACCGCTTGGAACCGGGTTGCGTCGGTGAGGAAGTCTTTGATCTCGTGCAGTTCTTCGACGGCTTCTTCGGCACCGGCGACATCAGCAAAGGTCACCTGCGGGGTGTCCTTGGAGATGAGCTTGGCCTTCGACTTGCCAAACTGCATGACCTTGTTTCCGCCGCCCTGCATGGACGAGAGGATCCACCAGAAGAACAGGCCGATAAGCAGGAGCGGGAGGATGAACGTCATGAGCGACCAGAACGCACTCGGCTTTGGCACCTGATCGGTAAAGCCGTCCTTCGGCGCAGCATCGTTCACCGCCGCGACCACATCGCTGCCTCGCTGCATGACGTAGTAGAAGTACACGTCGGTCGCGCCGGTCTTCTTGTCTGCCTTTTCGAGAGTCAGGTTGACCCGCTGATCGCCGTCAATGATCTCAGCCTTGGTCACCTGTCCTTTATCAAGCAGCTCGAGACCGCGCTCGGTGGTGACCTCTCGCACGCCAGCGCCAGAGAGCAGCGACCATCCAAGAAGCACGATGATCGGCGCAAGGATTAGGTAAACCAGGGGACCCTTGAAGATTTTCTTCATTCGGGAACCACCGGGAGCAGTCTCAGCCAAAGCGCGGCCTTTCTATTCAAACTGCCATAAGCGTAGCCGTCACCGACGACATTGCATCTGGGGATTCGCCCAGCGCGGAATGAAAAGTGCCGAGGTCTGCACGACCTCGGCACGCTTCTCACGCGGGAGAGTAGTGATTACTCGGCGTAGACATGCGGCGCCAGCACCGCGACATCGCGTAGGTTGCGGTAGTTCTCCGCGTAGTCCAGGCCATATCCGACGACGAACTCAACGGGGATATCGAAGCCGACATAGGCCACATCGACCTCGACTTTCAGCGCTTCTGGTTTGCGAAGCATCGTGCAGATTCGCACCGAACGGGCGCCGCGGCTTTCAAGGTTCTCTTTGAGCCACGAGAGAGTCAGGCCCGAGTCAATGATGTCTTCGACAATCAGCACATCACGATCAGTGAGGTCAGCATCAAGGTCCTTCAGGATTCGAACCACACCGCTCGACTTGGTGCCGGTGCCGTACGACGACACGGCCATCCAATCCATTTGCGCGTGGAATCGAAGTTCACGGGCGAGGTCAGCCATCACCATGACCGCCCCCTTCAGCACGCCCACCAGCAGCGGCGGGTTCTCCGCGCTATAGTCGGCTTCGATCTCGCGTGCCATTTCGGCAAGTCGAGCGTGCAGTTCGGCTTCGGTGTAAAGCACCTTGGTAAGTTCGTTACCCAGTTCGGTTGCATCCATGCAAACACTTTAGCGCGCCAGAATGACCAAATCTCCTGCTTGGCGAATCGCAAGAATTCTTGGTGCGTGAATCGGGCCCTGCCCCCGCCACGCAGTGACCAGCGAGGCGATTGCGTGAGTGTGTTCGCGGGTGAGCTGCGAGTCAAAACACACTTTCGCGATCCGCCGAATCACGCGATTTCGGATCGCCGTTGGCAGCGCGTTGAGCGCCTCGGCCGAGCAACGGGCCGAACGAATCCCCCCAGCCCCAGACTCGTCCTCTTCAATCCGCACGAGGTGCTCGAACTGAGCCTTCGCCCAGTCATCAAGGGCATCGGCATCTTCGCGCGCAAGGTCGGCACTGCGAGCGAGCGCCCCCGAGATGTCAGCCCCGAGCGTGTCCGCCAAGTGCGGCAGTGCTTCGCGGCGCACCCGCACCCGCAAGAATGATGAGTCTGAGTTGTGCGGATCCTCCCACGGATGCAGACCAAGCTCCTTACATGAGGCCCGCGTGCAGGCGCGCGTAACATCGGCTCGCTCGTCAAGGAGCGGACGCACAAGCTCCACTCCCCCCGCCAGCAAACGCTTGGGCGGTATCCCCGCAATACTCCTCGTGCCAGATCCGCGGGCAAGCGCGAGCAGCACCTGCTCCGCTTGATCATCGCGAGTGTGCGCGGTGAGCACACAGACGGCACCAAGCTCGGCGGAACCTTCGCCAAGTGCACGGTACCGTGCGATGCGTGCGGCGGCTTCGGGACCGTCTGAGCTTTCTCGATTGACGCTCACTCGGCGCACGATGACTGGGGAGAGCCCGAGGGCAGCCGCCTGCTGGGCGGCGCGTTCGGCGACGTGCTCGGATCCGCGTTGCAAGCCGTGATCAATGATGATCGCTCCGGCGCGACAGCCCAGCCCACCTGCCTCGGCGGCCGTGGCTGCGGCGAGCGCGAGTGAGTCGGCTCCACCAGAGAGCGCGACCAGCACAAGCGGCTGAGTTTGCGCATGTGGTGACGTTTCGTGCACCCGCTTCATCCCTCCCAGGGCACCTCGCACGGCCATGCGCACTCGCATGGTTGCCGGGGTATGTGGGTGGCTCGCCATACTCCCTAACGCTACCGTCCGCGCCGCCGAAGATTTCGCGTAATCTTGGAGTTGCACCTCTACACACAGAGGCGCCTCGCGCACACGCGCGCGAAAAAACAGCGAATTCACTACGCAGAAGGAGCGCGAATGACCGCCGCATTCGATGCCGTCATCGAGATCCCCAAGGGCAGCCGCAACAAATACGAAGTTGATCACGAGACTGGTCGCGTCTATCTCGACCGCGTGCTCTACACCGGCTTCGTGTACCCCACCGACTACGGTTTCTTTGAAGAGACCCTCGGTGAAGACGGCGATCCGCTCGATGTGCTCGTATTGCTCGATTACCCGGTTTACCCCGGCGTGGGAATCAAGGTGCGCCCCGTCGGTGTGCTCAAGATGAGCGACGAAGCTGGTGGAGATGACAAGGTCATCGCCGTACAGCACAAGGATCCGCGCTGGTCGCACATCCAAGATGTCGCTGATATTCCTGAGTACACGCGTAAAGAGATCGAGCACTTCTTCGAACACTACAAGGATCTTGAGCCCGACAAGTGGGTCAAGGTCGATGCGTGGGGTTCCGCCGCGGATGCCGAGAAACTCATTGTTGAAGCGCAGCAGCGCCTCGCAGAACAGGAACACTAGGAGAAACTGCTTATGCAACACGATCACCTCAAGGGTGAGGGCGCCACTCCTGGCGAAGCAAGTGTCGTGACGGCCGCGGGAGAACAATTTCTCGCGGCCGCCCCCGGGCAAGTTGATGTCACCCCTGAGATCGACGAGATCGGCGAACTCACTCGCAAACTTGCAGGCAGCAAGAAGAGTAAGAACGACGGTCCTGATGCCCCTTGGCGACAGGGATACCCCTACGACAAGAAAATCGGCACCGCCGAGTACGAGCGCCAGAAGCGAAAGCTTCAGATTGAACTCATCAAGCTTCAGGCTTGGGTGAAAGAACAGGGCGAGCGGATCGTCATCATTTTTGAGGGCCGCGACGCAGCAGGCAAAGGCGGCGCCATCAAGCGGTTCATGGAGCACATGAATCCCCGCGGTGCCCGCATTGTGGCGCTCGAGATCCCAACCCCGCGCGAAAGCAGCCAGTGGTACTTTCAGCGCTATGTGACGCATCTTCCGGCAGGCGGAGAGATCGTATTGTTCGACCGCTCCTGGTACAACCGTGCCGGTGTCGAGCGTGTTATGGGTTACTGCACCCCTCAGCAGTATCTTGAGTTCACCAGAAGCACCCCCGATTTTGAGGGCATGCTTGTGAACTCCGGCATTCACCTCATCAAGTTCTGGTTCTCAGTCGGCAAGGCCGAACAGCATGCCCGCTTCACCGCGCGCAGCAATGACGAGGTAAAGCAATGGAAGCTCTCACCCACTGACCTTGCGTCGCTCGACAAGTGGGATGAATACACCAAAGCGAAGGAGGCAATGTTCTTCTACACGGACACGCCTCAGGCACCCTGGACTGTCGTCAAGTCGAACGACAAGAAGCGCGCCCGCCTCGAAGCGATGCGCTGGGTGCTCTCACGCTTTGACTATCCAGGAAAAGACTACAAGCTGATCGGCACTCCCGATTCGCACATCGTTGGCTCTCCGTCAGATGTCTACGATGAGGGCGAGCAGCCCTCGGGTTCTTTCCCGGTCGTCTAACGCCAGCATGAGGGGGATCGCAGTGTCTACGTGGCACTGCGATCCCCTTTTTTGTTCTATGTGACTCCGCATGACTGCATCTGTGACGAGAAATGACCGTCGCTCTGTTCAGCAGATCGCTTCGGATGCAGAATGAATGCATGACTGACGGAGCTGACTGTTTTTCGAAGGCGCTGGGTGCGGGCACAGACCCCTCAGGTGCCCCGTGGGCCGAGCTTGACCCTTCACGCCTGCGTGAAGCCCGACACAGCATCAAGTGGACGCGATTCCCCGCAGACGTACTGCCGCTGTTTGTTGCCGAAATGGATTTCGCCGTGGCCCCCGAGATTCGTGCCGCGATCATTCGCGCAGTAGAGGCCAGCGACACCGGCTACCTGGACGGCCCCGGACCGCTCGCGGCAGCCGTTGCTGATTTTGCCCAGGATCGCTGGGGGTGGGAGATCCGCGAACCTCATGTGCACCTGGCGACCGATGTCGCCACAGGAATCGTGGAGTCGCTTCGTATCTTTTGCCCTGACGGAGGCCGGGTGGCATTGCCCACGCCCTGCTATCCCGGGTTCTTCGAGATGCTGCACGAGCTCAATGTCGAAATCGTCGAGATTCCCTTGCTCACCACAGGCCCGGATGCCACGGGCGATGCCGACACGATCTCACTCGACTTGGCAGCTATCGAGGCGGAGTTCGCGAGCGGCACTGGCATCGACGCATTCGTGCTGTGTAATCCGCACAATCCCCACGGGATCCCCTTCGGGTACGCAGAGCTTGCAGCGCTGGCCGAACTCGCTGCCACGCACGGCGTGTTCGTCGTGAGCGATGAGATCCACGCCCCACTCACGCACGCCAATGCGACATTCACTCCCTTCGCGCCCCTCGCGGCCGCTTCAGGAGCCCTCTCGGTGACCACCACCTCGGCTAGCAAGGGCTGGAACCTCGCTGGCGCGAAATGCTCAGTCATCATCGCTTCGGATGACCGGGCAAACCGGGTGCTCCAGACCCTCCCCTCCGAAGTGGCCACCCGCACAAGCATCCTTGGGCTTCACGCAAATGTTGCCGCATTCACTGAGGCACGCGAGTGGCAGCAACGTGCCATCGCCCAGATCGAAGCGAATCAGGCGCTCCTGCGCACACAGCTCACCGAGCGACTCCCCCAAATCCGGTATCGTCCTGGCGAGTCGGGATACCTCGCCTGGCTCGACCTTCGTGGCCTGGAAGTCGGCGAGAATCCGGCCGAATGGGTGTTGCATGAAGCTCGGGTTGCGCTCAACAACGGCCTCGATTTCGGGCTGGGAGGAGCAGGTTTTGCGCGCTTCAATCTCGCGTGCGCGCCGCAGACTCTCGTAGACGCAATTGATCGCATCGAGAACGCCCTGGGGGCCCGATCATGAGCGAAACCGCAGCGCCGACAGCCGCACCCAGACGAGCGGCAGCACCCGTCGATGCCTGGGATAGTTTTGGCTTTGATACGCGGCAGGTGCACGCTGGCGAATTCGCCGACCTCAATAGCGGTCTGAGGGTCCCACCGATTGCGCTTTCGGCCGGATACGTGTTCGACGATTTCGACGATCAGGTGAACCGCTTCGCGGGTGTTCCGGCCGGGGCCGAAGGTTCGGGCAGGTTCTCGGGTTCGGTTGAAGCTTCGCCCGGTGCGATTTACTCCCGTCAGGGCAATCCAACAAATGCGGTAGCTGAACAGCGGCTTGCGTCACTGGAGGGCGGAGTTGATGCCGTCGCCGTCGCGAGCGGGCAGGCTGCAATCAGCGCCGCGCTGTTCACCTTGGCGCAGCACGGTGACCACATCGTGTCGACCGCTTCGATCTATGGCGGCACCCGGATCCTCTTCGGGCGCAGTTTCAAACGCTTCGGGATCGATGTCGACTACGTCTGGAACTCCGGAGACGATGAGGAATGGGATCGTCTCATCACTCCCCGTACCAAGGCGATCTACACCGAGACGATCCCCAATCCAAGAAATGACATCACCGACCTGGCCCAGATCGCGGCAGTGGCTCGTCGCCATCGCCTGCCGCTCGTGGTGGACAACACGATCGGCACACCAGCACTGATCCGGGCGTTTGCGCACGGCGCAGACATTGTGGTGCACTCAACCACCAAGTTTCTGACCGGGCACGGGGCCGCCATCGGCGGGGCAGTCGTTGATGGCGGCAGCTTTGATTGGGAGGCAGCTGAAGCCGCCGGTCGCAGCTATCCGCTTCTCACCAAGGCTCCCAGACCCGGCGTCGCCTCCATGCTGGAACGGTTTGGGCCCACGGCCTACGCTCGGGCTGTGCGCGAAGCCGTCGTGAACGATATCGGTCCGACGCTTTCGCCGTTCAACGGATTTCTGCTGCATCAGGGGATGGAGACACTCTCGCTGCGTATGGACCGTCATGTCGACTCGTCAATCGAGATTGCTGCTTGGCTTGAGGCTCAGCCCGAAGTCACCCTGGTCGACTACGCCGGGCTCCCCAGCCACCGACTGTTTCCGCTCGCCACCCGCGATTACGGTCTGAACGCGCAAGGCACCCACGCACGCACCGGATCGGTGTTTGGTCTGACGGTGCGAGGCGGGATCGATGGCGCGCGCGAGTTTGTCAACGGCCTGCGGGTGTTCTCTCGGATGACCGGGATTGGGGACACTCGGTCAATGGTGATACACCCTCTCACCTCAACACACGCAAGCTTTCCGGACGAGCTCAACGACCGCCTCGGCATCACGCCTGGCTTGCTTCGCCTGTCGATCGGACTTGAGAGTGTCAGCGACCTGCGCGGTGACCTCCGCAGCGCGCTCGATCGTGTCGCGGGGAAGTGACCCGATTCTGCGCGAACAGAAATCGGTGACGCAGGATCAGCGAGCGCGGTTCCCTCCCGGCACGAAATCTCCAAAGAACTCTGGTTCGAATCCGAGCGTTTCAAAAAGCTCGCGGGTGCGTTTCTGCCTGGTGCGCGGGATCACGGTCACTACCCTGCCCGCACGTCCGACACGGCCGGTGCGACCTGCACGATGCACATATGCTTTCGGGTCGTCGGGCGGGTCAGCTTGCAGCACCAGATCAATGTCGTCCACGTGAATGCCGCGGGCAGCCACGTCGGTAGCAACCAGCACGTCAATCTTGCCGTCGGTGAACTTCTCAAGATTGCGTTCACGACGCGCTTGACTCAGGTCGCCGTGCAGTGCAATTGCTGGCAGACCCGCGCTGCTGAGCAGTTCGGTCACCATTTCGGCGTATGCGCGCGTTCGGCAAAACACGACCGTGCGGCCGCGAGTGCCCGTATCACGAGCGTTGCGCACCAATTCGACAAGGGCCTCGTCCTTGTGTTCGCGGAGCACCACGTAGACCGCATGCGACACATTCGCCTGGGGCGTCCAATCCCCCGGCAGCTCTGAGCGCCCGGTCACACCCTCACCATCAGCGATCTCGTGGATCGCTGGACGCGGCATGAACTCACGCACCAGGCCGTCAACCCCGCGATCCAGTGTTGCTGAGAAGAGCAGCCGCTGGCCACCCTTTCTGGTCTGTCGCAGAATGCGCTGCACCGGTTCCACGAAGCCGAGCTCTGCCATATGGTCGGCTTCGTCAATCACCGTCACTGCAATCTGACCCAGCGAGAGGTGTCCACGCTTGGCCAGATCCTCGATACGCCCTGGGGTACCTATCGCAATATCTACTCCGCGCTTGAGCGCATGCAATTGCGGTTCGAAGGGCTGCCCACCCACGAACTGGCCGGTGAACAGTCCGACGGATCGCGCAATTGGTTGCACGGTGCGGTCAATCTGCAACGCGAGTTCTCTCGTGGGGGCGAGGATCAGCGCCTTCGGTGCGCGAGCGGTCTGTTTCGTGGGTCGCGCCGTTCGCTGGCCCCGCTTCGCTTGCTCTTTTGGCTTTTCGTTGGGAAATGCGCCCGCTGCTCGCAGTCGCATCAAGCGCTCAACGAGGGCAGCACCGAACGCGATCGTCTTTCCAGAACCAGTGCGCGCACGCCCCAGCAGGTGATGTCCGGCAACCACATCTGGAATCGTGGCTGCCTGGATCGCGAAGGGTCGTTCCGCACCGAGCTCGGCAAGCGATCGGACGATATTCCCGCCAAGTCCGAGATCAGAAAAACTCAGTTCGGCCACATCTTCCGGTCGTGTCACGACCGCGTCAAGCGGGGCAGGAAGCGTGTGCAGCGCAGGCAACTTCGACGAGGACTCGCCTGACTCTCGCTTCGCACGAGCATCTTGAGTCGCCGAGCGCCCCTCGCTGCGATCAGGCTGCGCGTCACTCTGCCGGGGGGTGCCCGGCTTCGCCTTCTTGCCTCTGCGCGGATCGTAATTGCTCGGTGCGCGGTAGCCGCGTCGGCCTGCCATCTGTGTGTTCCCCTTCTGCGTGAGCCTGAGCCTTGTGGGCCCGTGTCGCGGCACGATGTTCGCGCGCGCGTTCTCTACGGCTCTCCACTGCATAGTAGAGGGTCGGCAGCACAATCAGGGTCAGCACCGTCGAAGAGAGCAGCCCTCCGATCACCACGACAGCGAGCGGTTGCGAGATAAACCCGCCAGATCCGGTGATCCCGATGCCCATCGGAGTCAACGCCAGGATCGTCGCCAGCGCGGTCATCACAATCGGTCGAAGACGAAGCGAGGAACCGTTGATCACGGATTCAAGGAGCGGCTTGCCGCGGGCTCGCTGCTGATTCACCAGGTCGATCAGCACAATCGCGTTGGTCACCACGATACCGACCAGCATCAGCACGCCAATCAGCGAGGCCACGCCCAGGGGCATACCGGTCGCGATCAGCAAAAGCAGAGCGCCCGTTGCCGCGAACGGCACAGACACCAAGAGCAGCAGAGGTTGCAGCAAGCTCTTGAAGGTAGCAACCATCACGACGTACACGATGAGGATCGCTGCGAGCAGGGCGAGCCCGAGCTGTCCGAACGCCTCACTCTGCTGCGACATCACGCCACCCACACTCGCACTCGCTCCGGGCGGCAGAGTGATCGCTGCGAGCGCGCTATTCACCTCGGCGCTGGCAGCGCTGAGGTCGTCCCCTGCTGGGAGCGCCGTAACGGTGACGGTGCGGTTCGTGTCTTGGGTGCGGATCGTCACCGGACCATCAGCGACCTCGACGCTTGCGAGTTCATCGAGACGTTTCTCGCCGACCGCGGTCTGGATCGTCATCGCCGCCACACCCGCTTGGTCGCTCGGCGCAACGCCCTGCGAGAGGTAAATGTTGACGTTTGAGTTCTCTCGCACAATCTGGCCGATCTGACGAGGCTGCATCTGTTGCGACACCATCGAGGCCACGGCCATTTCACTCAATCCCGCCTCGGCAGCCTTCGCACGATCGACCACAATCGCAAGGTACGGACGTGAGGCAGCGAGATCACTTTCGACCTGGGTGAGACCCTTCTGCTCTGCGAGCGACTGCACGACAATGTCGCTGGCTTTCGCAAGAGTCTCTTGGTCGGGAGCTGTCACCGCGATTTCAATGGAGCTCGACATGGTGACTTCGCCGCCCGAAGAGCCGATGGAGAATTCACCGGCATCGTCGAGCTCTGCGACGGCCGCTCGAATCTGGTCTTGTACTGCAAGCTGATCCGCTTGTTCGTCAGTCGTGATCGAATAGCTGACGACTCCATCGCCGCCCGCACCGAAGATCGCGCCCATGCCGCCGCCCGAGGTTCCGATTGTCACCTGCACGGTCTCAATGGCGTCGATACCGTCGAGAGACTGTTCCACCGCCTCAACTTTGGAGAGCTGCGCGTCGAGGCTTGTACCCGGCGCCAAGGTCTGAGTCAGCCCGATCGAGTTCTGTTCGTCGGAACCCATGAAGTTGGTCTTCATGAGCGGTGTCGCAGCGATCGTGCCGCCGAACACGAGCACTGCACTCAGCAGCGTCACTGCTGGATGGTTCAGTGTCCATCTCACGAGTGGCAGGTAGCCGCGCTGCATCGCAGTCGCGTGTGTTTCCTCATGCGGGTGCGGGGTGCGCGTGCGCCCCTGCGATCGCAAGAACCAGTAGGCCAACACGGGGACTATGGTCAACGCCACCAGCAGCGAAGCCGCGAGGGCGATTGTCACGGTAAAGGCAAAGGGCCTGAAGAGTTCGCCGACCATCCCAGAAACGAACGCCATTGGCAGGAACACTGCAACTGTCGTTATCGTTGAAGCGGTAATCGCGCCCGCAACTTCACGCACAGCGGCCACGATTGTCGCTGCCCGGTCGGTGCCTTCCGCGGCTTCGCTCAGGTGCCGCTTGATGTTCTCAATCACCACGATAGAGTCGTCAACCACTCGGCCGATTGAGATGGTCAGCGCACCGAGCGTGAGCATATTGAGCGTGTAGTCAGCGAAGTTGAGTCCGACAAATGTGAGTAGCACCGACACCGGGATCGAAATCGCGGTGACAATTGTGGCGCGTACCGACATCAGGAACACCAGAATCACGATCACCGCGAAGAGCAGCCCGAGCAGCCCCTCGGTCGTGAGTGTCTCAATCGATCGTTCCACGTATGGTGCCTGGTCAAAGACCACGCTCAATGTCGCACCGTCGAGGGCTGGTTCAATGTCTGCAATCGCCTCGCGCACCGCATGTGACACATCCACCGTGTTCGCCGCAGAGACCTTGGCGACTGCGATGGTCAACGCGGGCTCTCCGTTCACCCGAGAAATGCTCTGCTGAGGGTTTGCTTCGAGCCGCACGTCAGCAACCTCGCCCAGGGTGATGACGGGCAGGGACTGCGCTGCTGGAGGTTGCGCTGCACTCGCGGCGGCGGCCATGTCGCCGTCGGTAGCGTTCGCTCCGTCTGCCACGGCGCTCCCAGCCGCTGCCTGCGCGGCAGCAGCTTTCGCCTGAAGCAACGCAGGATCGCGCACGAGTGGGAGAGCTTTGATCTGGTCAAGTGACTCAAGCTTCGACCCGGCCTGCACTGCCAGTGTCTGTTCATGCTCGGTGATGCTGCCGGCGGCCACAAGCATCCCGCTCTGTTGCAGCGCATCGCCGATCGACTGCATCGTGAGCGACTCTTCGCTCAACCGCGCCGTATCTGGCGCGATCGTCACCCGATCCCCTCGCGCACCCTGCAACTGTGCCTCGCGCACCCCAGCAAGATCGTTCAGCTCTGGAATGGCAATGCGACTGACCAGACGAGCCGTGTCCTCGGGGTCAGTTCCTGCTGACGGGGTCACTGAAATCTGCACGACCGGCAAATCATCGATAGAACCCGACATCACCTGCGGATCAACGCTCTCAGGCAGCATTGCAGAGATCCTTGAGACCGCACGTTCGACCTTTTGTTCAGTCGCGGCGAGGTCAACACCGTAGGTAAACTGCGCGAGCACCATCGACGCACCCGTCGTTGAGGTAGCCGTCGTCTGTTCAAGCCCCGGCACGCCACGGAGCGCCGTCTCAATGGGACCCGAAACGTCGTTCTTCACCACCTCTGGCGAGGCACCGGGATACGAAGACACCACCGCTATCGCCGGAAACTGCACTGATGGCATGAGCTCTTGTTTGAGTGAGCTCACGCCTATCAGCCCGAACACCGAAGCCACAATGGTCACGAGGGCGATCAAAGCGCGATTCTGAAGACTGATCTTCGCAAGCAAGTGCATATGCGCATTGTGTCACGAACACCCGCGAACGACGGTATACCATCGCCACTTCCGCCGTGTCCTGAACAGGTGACTTGCAGCCCGGTCGAACGCGGCATAATCGTATTCGTGATCACTTCGAGAAAGCGCACGCTCGGTGCCGTCACCCCTGACGACTTCGAGCGCCTCGCACAGTTGCGAAAAATGCAGGCCATCGCGCTCGGGCTATTGCTTTTCATGGCCGTCGTGTTCGTGGTGAGTTTCTCACTCCAGCAGCACTTCCCCTGGCTCGGGTACGTACGTGCGGCGAGTGAGGGCGGTATGGTCGGTGCGCTCGCCGACTGGTTTGCCGTGACCGCACTGTTTCGACATCCGCTCGGGGTTCCGATCCCGCACACCAACCTCATCTCGAACAAGAAAGACGAAATCGGTGACGGCCTCGGCTCGTTCATCGAGCAGAACTTCCTTGCCGATGACGTGGTACACCAAAAGCTGAGCGAGATCAGCGGAGCACGTATGGCAGGCGACTGGCTCTCGCAGCCAGCCAACGCAGCACGCGCAGCAGACATGGTCGCGAATGCCGGACTCGGCACCCTCACCGTCTTGAACGACAACGACGTGCAAGATCTCCTTGAAGCGCTTGTTCGCAAGCACGTCATCGAGCCCGAATGGGGTCCGATGACCGGTCGGGCACTGGAGTCTTTTGTGCAGGGCGAACATCACGAAGCCCTGCTCGATATTGCTGCAAACCGACTCGAGGACTGGCTCGTCAACCACCCGGAAGCGTTCGACCGCATGCTTTCGTCACGACTCCCCTCTTGGCTGCCCAGCATTGCGCAGCGTTTCGTAGACGAGCGCATGCATGCCGAAGCCGTCCGTTTCGTGCAGGCTGTCCGCGATGAGAAGTCACACCCATTTCGTATTGCAATCAACGAGTTTCTCTGTGATCTCGCTCGCGACCTTGGCGAAAAGCCAGAGTTGCAGGCGCAGCTCGAATCGTTCAAGCACGAAGTTTTCGATAGCCCTCGCATCCGGTCGCTCGCGGAGAGCACCTGGATCAGCGCACGTGCCGCGCTCGTGCAGCTCCTTGAGGACCCAGAGAGCGAGTTGCGCATCAGGCTGCGCGACGCACTACAAGACTTCGGTCAGCGACTACGCAAAGACAACACACTGCAGTTCAAGATCGATGTGTGGGTGATGCAGGTCGTCGAGCATCTTGTGCGCAATTATCGACACGACCTGGCCAGGGTGGTCTCTGACACGGTACACCGCTGGGATGCGCGCGAGGCTGCCGAAAAGATCGAGTTGCAAGTCGGAAAAGATTTGCAGTTTATTCGTATCAACGGCACCGTGGTCGGGGCACTTGCCGGTCTCGGAATCTTCGCGATCGCAACACTCGTGATTACACCGCTGGTGTCGTGATTCGCTGACGCGGGGCGAGACTCGCTACTTCGCGAACTGCACCGGCAGCATCATGTCTTGCACTCGATCTGTCGCTGCGGTGTGGTCGGCTCGGGTCGTAATCGCGCACTTCTGCGTCGCGCAATCGAGCCCCTCCTGAGTTGCCGGGGGCACGAGCAGGTGCACCGTAAAGCCGCCACGCTCTGGGTCATCGTAGTTCTTGTTGGCAAACGCTTTCCAAGCCCAGTCACCGGTGATCCAGAAACTTGACATGGGCTGCTCCGAACCGGCGGCTGCACCCTCCATCGCGCCTTCCGGAAGACCACCGAGACAGGGCGAAGGCTTCTGCCCTGGCTCTTCTGGAATCAGACAGATCGACACGTAGATGCCGATGCTCGGGTCAAAGCCCTGCCCGCTCACCACAAGCTCATCACCTGCCTGCACCGCAGCAAGGTCGGCCGGTTCTCCGTCTGTGGTTTCAACGCTGAGGGTGCGTGTGCGCCCGTCTTCCCCCTGCGCTTCAGATTGCGACACGAAACCGCTCGGGAGCTGCTGCCCAGATCCACCGGCACTCTGATGCGTCAGGATCGGCACAACGATCACAGCGACCATGGCCAGCAGCAACACCACTGCGCTGCCGAGCAGCACGAAAAGAAGCCGCCGTGGTGACTTATGGTTCGGGGCTTGAGCGCTCATGCACTCATCGTAGTCCCGCGGTGCGTCCGCAGCACACCTCAGCACCGGCGCACCGGCATCACATACGCCCCGAAGTATGTGACTCTGCCGTGCATTGGCTGCAAGGACATTTTGAGCTTCAGAAGAGTGCTAAGATCGCATCTATACGTCTATTTTCGTTATTTTGAGCAGCGCCACGTGAGTACAGCCCATTCACGAGGCCCGAATGTGTAAGGGGGTCACGCGTGGGGCGCGGCCGTCAAAAAGCAAAGCACACCAAAGTCGCTCGGGAACTGAAGTACTTCAGCCCGAACACCGATCTTTCGCAACTCCAGCGCGAGCTGGCATCGCGTAATGCGAATGAAGATCCGTGGGCTGAATACGCCGACAAGTACAACGATGACGAGGAAGACTTCGACGACGACGAGTAGCTCTCGTCACTCTGAGTCTTCATCGCGCCGCGCACTCTGCCCGGTGATGAGTTTCGTGTGCCCACCGAGCGTGCCCCTGAGGGGCGCACGCTCGGTTTGACGCACCCAAAACGTCTCATCGGGCGCAACGATACCGCGAGCGAGTCAGCACGGTCCTCTTCCGAACCATTTCGCGACTTTCCGCTCACACGCGCGAGATTCCGCGTTCCCGACGCCGCGCCGGTTTCGAACACCGGGCGCAGACAAGAGAACTGCGGGCGTGCCGCCAACAGCTTCGCCCGAGTCTGGCGCTGCGATGCCACTCCCCGAGATACGAGAGGGCACCGCGCACCCGGCACTAGTTCGCGAACTCTCCTACGAGACGAACTGCGCCACCGTCAACGCCCTTTGCGCCCTGCTCAAAGCCAGTGAAGTCGCGCGCACTCGTGCCTATCACGCCGGCTTGCCATACTTGCAGGCCCTCTGCCGACAACGCCGCCTGCACTGAGGACGCACGCTCAGCCTCAACCACGGCAAACATGCCGATGCCGAGGTTCCAAGCTCCCTCAAGACTGTCAAGCGAGTGCCCGCCAAGATCGGCAAGATGCCTGAACACCGGCAGCGGCGACCACGTGCCGCGATCCAACTCAACCCAAGACCCGACTGGCAGCACACGCGCAAGGTTCGCGGCGATACCGCCACCTGTCACATGGCTCAGGGAGTGGATCGCTCCGGCAAGTACGGGGTTCTCAAGCACTCCCAACAACGGCCCCGTGTAGAGCGCGGTTGGCTCAAGCAGCGCCTCTCCGTAGCTCGTACCCAGATCGGCACTGTGGTCGGTGTACAAGATGTCACGCCCCGCGAGAATGTGACGCACGAGAGAAAAGCCGTTCGAGTGCAGACCCGAAGCACCCATCGCAAGCACGATGTCACCATCACGCACACGATCGGGGCTGAGCAATTCGTCTGCCTCCACCACGCCGACAGCAGCTCCGGCGACGTCGTAGTCATCTGGACCCAGCAGTCCCGGGTGTTCGGCGGTCTCGCCGCCGACCAGCGCGGTTCCGGTAGCCTCGCACGCTTCGGCAATGCCACGGACGATCGAAGCGATCCGCTCAGGCACGACCTTGCCGCAGGCAATGTAGTCGGTCATGACGAGGGGTTTCGCACCCACCACGACAATGTCGTCAACCACCATGGCGACCAGATCTTGACCGATGGTGTCGTGCTTGTCCATGGCCTGCGCAATCGCAACCTTGGTGCCGACCCCGTCAGTGGAACTTGCAAGAAGCGGACGCTTGTAGCTCAGCAGAGCACTCGCGTCGAAGAGCCCGGCGAATCCGCCCACTCCACCAATCACTTCTGGTCCGTGCGTGCGGGAAACCGCCGACTTCATCAATTCGACGGCAAGATCACCCGCCGCGGTATCAACTCCGGCCTGCGCGTATGCGTTGCTTTGCTGTTCGCTCACCCTATCCAGCCTAGCGTGCCTCTCAGGGAACGACTGCCGAAGGCAACTCAGACACATGAGCAAAGCATCGAGTCGAGGCGGGTAGACTATTCGAGTCGCGGAAAGCGGCACTCGCCCAATCGCAGGAGCATCGCGTAATCACATGTGCGGCATCGTAGGCATCGTTTCTCACGAACCTGTCAACCAGCAGATCTATGACAGTCTGCTCCTCCTGCAGCATCGCGGGCAGGATTCGACCGGCATTGCCACCGCAGACGGCAACCAGCTGCATATGGTCAAGGCCAGCGGTCAGGTGCGCGAGGCATATCGCACCCGCGACATGCGTTCCCTGCTCGGCAACGTCGGCCTCGGCCACGTGCGCTACGCGACCAGCGGTTCTGCGGGGCGCGAAGAAGAGGCGCAGCCCTTCTACGTCAATGCCCCCTACGGCCTGATCCTGGTGCACAACGGCAACCTGACCAACACTCGCGAACTCAACGCCGAGTTGCACAACATCGACCGCAGGCATCTCAACACGCACTCAGACACCGAGCTGCTGTTGAACGTGCTCGCGAATGAATTACAACATGTCACCGATGATTCTTCGCTCGACGCAGACGAAGTGTTCGAAGCGGTAGCCCGAGTACACGAACGCGTCGAGGGATCCTATGCAGCGATCGCGCTGATCGCAGGGCAGGGCTTGCTCGCCTTCCGGGACCCCAACGGCATTCGCCCACTCGTCCTGGGCCGCCGCGAAGCGGTTGGCGGTCACCCGGAATGGGTGGTTGCGAGCGAATCGCTGGTGCTCGAGTCGGGTGGCTACGAAATCGTGCGCGATGTTGAACCAGGCGAAGCGATTCTGATCACCCCAGACGGAGAGATGCACTCGCGTCAGTGCTCCACGCACCCACGCCTGCTACCCTGCTCCTTTGAATACATCTATCTCGCTCGCCCGGACTCCGTGCTGAGCGGCATCTCGGTCTACGATGCCCGTCTGCGCCTGGGCGATGTGCTCGCCGAGCAGGTGCTCTCAGAGGTGCCTTCGGGAGACATCGATGTGGTGATGCCAATTCCGGATTCGGGTCGACCCAGTGCGATGCAACTGGCCCAGCGCCTCGGTATCGAATACCGCGAGGGCTTCTTCAAGAACCGGTATGTCGGTCGCACCTTCATCATGCCGGGGCAATCGGTTCGCAAGAAGAGTGTGCGCCAGAAGCTCAACGCCATGAGCACCGAGTTCCGTGGCAAGAACGTGTTGCTCGTTGACGATTCAATCGTGCGAGGCACGACCTCCGGACAGATCGTCGAAATGGCCCGTGCAGCTGGGGCGGCATCGGTGACGTTCGCCTCAGCGGCACCACCGGTGCTGTTCCCGCACGTCTACGGCATCAATATGCCAACGAGAAACGAATTGATCGCGCACGGTCGCAGCAACGATGAGATCGCTGCGGCTATGGGCGCGGATCACCTCGTCTATCAGACAGTTGAGGGAATGAACCGCGCGATCCTCTCCGGTCAAGACAAGGTCACTGAACTCGAAGAAAGCTGCTTCACTGGGAAGTACCTCGCCGGTAACGTGAGCGATGAGTACCTGGCATGGCTTGAGGCCACCCAAGTGAGCTGACATGCGATCCGCGTGACACAGCGCAAAAAGCCCGGCACCACAGTGTGGTCCGGGCTTTTTGCTGCGTTGAGTTAGTTCTCGTTCTTGCCTTCGGCGCGCTGCTCTGCTGCTGCACGAAGCGCCTCTGCTTCGGCTTTCGCGGCAGCAGCTTCTGCTTTTGCCTGTGCGAGCTCATCGTCGACGCTCACGGCTGGCGCGGCTGGCGCGGCGGGTGCCGCTGGTGCCGCAGGAGCGGACGGTTCAGCGCTTGCGGCAGGGTCGGCAGCGTTCTTCTCTTCTTCGGGAGTCGAGACTTCCTTTTTCAAGATCTTCATCGACTGGCCGAGGCTCTTCGCAAGCGCGGGAAGCTTGGGTGCACCAAACAAGAGGAGCACGACGAACAGCAAAATAAACGGCGTCGGCCCGTGAAATAGGTTTCCCATGACTGAAACAGCTCCGATCGGTTGAGTATGGCTTATCTTACGTCAGTCTGCACTGCGATTGCTGAACCGCGCTTTCGGTTTGCGAGCAGTCCCAGCAGCAATGAAAGCAGCGCACCAACTACCAAACCGATCGCGCCGCCAACCACCGCCATCAGTCCAGCAACCTGGCCGAGTTCGTAGTTCGCCCCCTCAAGCACAGGAAAGAACAGACTCGCGATAATGCCGACAATCACGCCAAGCACAATGGCGCTTGTGATGATGCGCCCGTAGCGCACCGACCGCCGCAGTTCTACTTCAACAGGCTGGTGTGCGTTCTCCACGGCCTCTGCTGGCGTGGTTTCTTCATTGGACATGGTTTCTATTCTCTCAGGCTTCGCAGAGTGCTCGCTCACAAGCCTCGACCTCACCACACGCGAGCGCTCTTGCCCACTTGCCCACTTGCCCACTTGCTTCAACGGTGGGTTCAGGCCGCCCAGGTGGGGCGCACAAGCGGCAGCAGCCCGTCAAGGCTGGCACGAGTACCAGAAGCGCTGATCCTCGCCGCGGCAAGCGCTGCACTCCATTCGAGTGTTCCAGTCGCCAGTTCAATCCAGGTGTGCGGATCACACTCAATAACATTGGGTGGAGTGCCACGCGTGTGTCTTGGACCTGCGACGCACTGCGTTGCGCCAAAGGGGGGCACCCTCACCTCAAGTGAGTTGCCCGGTGCACGTTCAGCAAGTTCTTCGAGCAGAAACCGGACTGCGGTGGCAAGTTGCAGCCGCTCGCCCTCTCCGGCGAGCACGGACCGCAGCGCGGACATGCCATCGCTCTCGTGAATGCGCCGTTTTGCCATGCGTCCAGCCTAGCCGTCGAGTCTCACCCGCTTTCCCCCCAGAGCGACGAACACTTTGCACAGCAAACCACCCCATCCTCGACAGAGTCGCACCATTTCTCCGTGCAAATCATTCAACTGTTCGATATTCTGCAAGTGTCACCAGACAAACTGACACACAGACAACTTTTCAATGGGGAACACAGAAGTTCATGGATCTTGATGAAATTGATCTCGCAATTTTGAACGTGCTCTCGGCCGACGCCAGGGTCTCGATGACGCAATTGGCCGATGCCGTGCACATTTCACGCGCGAGCGCCCACGCCAGATTCAAACGACTCATCGACAATCAGGTGATTACGGGATTCACCGTGCAACTCGATCCCGTTCGCGCCGGACAGCACGCGTCCGCGTACGTGACGCTCGCCGTCGAACAGCCCCAATGGCAAGAAGTGCGCAATCGACTCGTTGCGATCCCCGAGGTGCACCACATCGCGCTGATAGGCGGCGAGTTCGACGTGATCGTGCTCGTGCGGGCACGTGACAACCGAGATCTGCGCCGTGTCGTGCTTGAAGAGATCCAGTCCATCCCCGCAGTGCGTGGATCACGCACCCAGATCATCTTCGAAGACACTCAGGTGTCGACCAACGCACCAAGACACAAGAAATAGCCCCGCCGAGCCCTCACCGAAACTGGACAAGGGGCAAGCGGCAAGCTGCAAGGAGCCGGGGCACACAGCACCGCCCAGATGTGCACCACAAAGAAGCTGCTCCCCGAAAGCACAGGACTGGCTTCGACCATCCATCTTTCGGGGAGCAGCATTTGCGCGCTTGGGCAGCGCAGCCGCGCTGGAGACTACGCCAGCAGTGCGCGATCGTCGAACGAAGCGCCCTTAATCTTCGAGAACTCTTCTAGCAGACGAGGCACCGTCAGCGTCTTCTTCTCTGCTTCAGAGGCCTGGAAAACGATCCGTCCCTCGTGCATCATGATCAAGCGATTTCCGAGTCGTAGCGCCTGCTCCATATTGTGCGTCACCATCAGCGTGGTGAGACCGCCCTGCTGCACAATGCGCTCGGTGAGGTCGGTGACCAGTGCCGCACGCTGCGGATCGAGGGCTGCGGTGTGCTCGTCGAGCAGCAGGATGCTCGGGTGCGTAAACCCCGACATCAGCAGCGAAAGAGCCTGCCGTTGACCACCAGAGAGCAAGCCCACCTTCGCCGGAAGGCGATCCTCAAGTCCCAGCTCAAGCGACTTCAGCTCGGTGCGGAAACGCTCTCGCTGCTTCGCTCCAAGCGCCAGGCCAAGCCCGCGGCGCTGACCACGACGCAGCGCCAACGCAAGGTTCTGCTCAATCGTCAGGTTTGGCGCGGTGCCAGCCATCGGGTCCTGGAACACCCGGCCGATGTACTTCGCCCGCTGAAACTCTTGCAGTTTGTTCACTCGACGACCGTCGATCTCGATTGATCCGCTGTCAACGAAATAGCGACCAGCAATCGCGTTCAGCAGCGTCGACTTCCCGGCACCGTTTGAACCGATGATCGTAACGAAATCGCCCTCTGCAAGCTCAAGGTCGAGGTCAATGAGCGCACGCCGTTCATTGACGGTGCCCGCGAAGAAGGTCTTTGAAATCTTGTCGATCTTCAGCATGATCTATTCCTTCCCTGCCTTGGTGCTTGCCGCTTCTTCAGCGTCAACCACTCCGACACCGGCAGTAAGCGCTACGGGCGGCTGCGTGTCACGAGGTTCACGCGGCGGCACCCGACCACCACGACCGCGCAGCGACGGGAGCTTCTTCAAGAATCCCCATCGAGGCAGCAAGAGAGCCAGAATCACGAGCGCCGCCGTGATCATCTTCATGTCATTCGGGTTCAGGCCAACGCGCAAAGCACCGAAGATGATGAGGCGGTACAGCAGCGCACCGAAGATCACTGCGAGGGTCGCGACCCAAATGTATCGCTGCCCGAATACCGCTTGACCGAGGATCACCGAAGCGAGACCCACCAGAATCAGGCCCACGCCCATCGAGATGTCTGCGAAACCCTGGTACTGCGCCACGAGTGCGCCGCACAGTGCCACCAGCCCGTTCGAGAGCCCGAGGGTCAAGATTGCGGTGAAGTCGGTCGAGACGCCAAACGAGCGGATCATCGGCCCATTGTCGCCCGTCGCCTGGATGGAAAGCCCCAGGTTGGTCGACAGGAACCAATCGACCACGAACTTCAGCACGAGGATCGCGACGAAAAGGATGCCCACACCTACCCAGGTGCCAAGCATTGATGCGTCCTTGAGCGGGGTAAACACCGTCTCTGCACGCAATAACGGGAAGTTTGCTTTCCCCATGATTCGCAAGTTAATGGACCAGAGCGCGATCATGGTGAGGATACCTGCGAGCAGGCCATCGATCCGGCCCTTGGTGTAGAGCAGGCCGGTGATGATGCCGGCGATCACCCCGGCCCCGCCACCCGCGAGGGTAGCGAGGACGGGGTTCACACCAGACCCGATCAGCGCAGCGGCCGTGGCTGCTCCGGTGGTAAAGCTTCCGTCAACGGTCAGATCTGGGAAGTTCAGCACGCGGAAGGTCAGGTAGACCCCAAGTGCCATCACACCGTAGATGAGCCCGAGCTCGAGTGCGCCAATCATATGTTTTCCTTAGGAACTAGGTCTTCAGTCGAACTATCGAGACTTACTCGACGGTCTCGGCCTGGTCGAGAATGCTCGCCGGGATGGTCACGCCCATGCGCTCCGCAGCACCTGGGTTCACGACGTACGAGAAGGTCTTCGACACCTCAACTGGAGTGGTCGCGGGATCGCCACCGTCCTTGAGGATCTTGATGGCCATCTCACCCGTCTGGTAGCCGAGCTGGAAGTAGTCGATACCGAGCGTCGCGACAGCGCCACCCTCAACGGTGCCCGACTCTGCACCGATCACAGGGATCTGCTTCGCCTCAGCCACCTGGATGAGCGACGAGATACCCGCGACGATCATGTTGTCGGTAGGAACGTAGATTGCGTCAACATCGCCCAGTGCCTCAGCAGCCTGCTGAATGTCGTTTGCAGTGGTGACCGTAGTGGTGACAATCTCAAGTCCGAGATCTGGGGCCGCTTCTTCAGCAGCATCGACCTGAACCTGCGAGTTCACCTCACCCGATGCGTATACGATTCCCACCTTCTTGGCGTCAGGCACGAGCTCCTTGAGCAGCTTGAGCTGCTCGTCAATCGGAGCCATATCGCTGGTTCCGGTCACGTTGCCGCCGGGAGCCTCGTTCGAGTCAACGAGCTCAGCAGCTACCGCATCGGTCACCGCAGTGAACAGCACTGGCTTGTCGGTGATCGCCTGTGCGACTGCCTGCGCAGCAGGAGTTGCCACAGCGAGCACCATGTCAAGATCCTGCGAAGCGAAGGTCTGCGCGATAGTCACCGCGGTTGCCTGCTCGCCATTTGCATTCTGCAGGTCAAAATTGACCTCGATACCGGCATCTTCAAATGCCTTCTGGAAGCCCTCGGTCGCTGCGTCCAGCGCTGGGTGCTGCACGAGCTGCGAGATGCCGATGTTGTACTCTGCCGCTGCATCGTTGCCGTCGCTCGAACCGTTGCTGCATCCGGCAAGTGCCAAAGCGCTCGCAGCTGCGAGCGCAATGCCCGCCATTACTTTGCGTTTCATGTTCTTGATCCTTACTTATCGAGAGGTTGGGGGGGCTGTACTCGTGGGTAGGAGTGCGTGGAGAAGCCGCTTCCTGAGGGGAACGGCGAGAAACTACTGTGCTGAGACGGGAACCACTGCTGCGATCGCAGCAAGGAAGCGGTCGTTCATTTCGGGTGAACCGACCGAGACTCGAATGCCGTCAGTCCCATAGGCGCGGGCAATGACCCCGTGCTCGCGGAGCGTCGCATCGATTTCACCGGTGCGATCACCCGTGCCGAGCCAGACGAAGTTGCCGAGCGAGTCTCGAACGGCCCAGCCAAGGCGGCGAAGCTCCTCTGACATCCGCGCGCGCTCGGCCACGAGCACCTGCACGCGTGCATCAAGTTCTGCTTCGGCGTCAAGCGAGGCGATTGCGGCCTGCTGCGCAAGGGCGCTCACACCGAATGGAACGGCAACCTTTCGCAGGTTGTCAGCAACCTGCTCGCGCGCGATTGCGTAGCCGATCCGCAACCCGGCAAGGCCGAAAGCCTTCGAGAAGGTGTGCAACACGGCGACGTTGTCGTACCGGCGGAAGAAATCGAGCCCATCAGCGGAGTGCTCGTCATTATTGAAATGCACGTAGGCTTCGTCCACCACCACAAGCACATCGCTTGGTACTGCGCGCATAAACTCGTCAAGCTCCGCAGTAGTGACCCCGGCGCCTGTTGGGTTATTCGGGTTGCACACGAGCACCAATCGGGTGCGCTCGGTGATCGCGGCAGCCATCGCAGGCAGATCGTGACGGTCGTCTGCGGTGAGCGGGACTGCGATTGGGGTGGCTCCGGCAATCTGCACGAGGATCGGGTAGGCCTCGAATGAGCGCCACGCGAAAATCACCTCATCGCCATCTCCTGCGGAGGCAGAGATCAGCTGGCTTGCCACCTCGACCGATCCTGCGCCAACCGCAATCTCTTCTGGTCGAACATCAAAGCGTGCAGCGATGCGAGCGCGAACGGCAACGGCACCCATATCGGGATAGAGCTGGATCGAAGCGGCCTGATCGCGAACGACCTGAGCGACAGATTCAAGCGGCGCATATGGATTCTCGTTCGAAGAGAGCTTGATCGCTCCGGGGATCGATTTGCCTTGAATGTAGGTGGGCAATTGCTCAACGCGTGCGCGCTGCTTAACCATTCTTCCTCGAATTCGTTTCTTGATCTGCATCTGCACATCTTTGTGTCAGATGTACAGCAGCTTAGGAGATGTGAAATTTGTCGTCCGGGAAAATGCGAGTCATTTGACAATCTGTCAGTCAGTTGACCAAATTTCGAGCATTTCGTCCAGTTGAGGTGCGGCGATCCGGGGTACTCCCCCGGCGCGTCACACTACAAACCAGCTTAGCGATCCCCCGTGATCGCCCGCTCGCTGAAGAAGGTTAGGCTTGAGAGGTGAAAATTCTCGTGCTGGGGCCGGGCGCCCGCGAACACGCCATTGTCAAAGCTCTGCTGAGCGAGTCCACCGCTCATGAGGTGGTCTGCGCCCCTGGAAACGCAGGAATCGCGGCCGCTGGGGTCGAGACACCGGCGCTCGACTACACGAGCCCCGATGCGGTGCTCGAGTTTGTGTCTCAGCGTGGTTTCGATCTCGTGATCATCGGCCCAGAAGCGCCCCTGGTCGCGGGAGTTGCCGATCCGCTGCGACGCGAAGGCGTTCCCGTGTTCGGGCCGGGCAAGGCCGCTGCACAGCTTGAAGGGTCTAAGGCATTTGCCAAGCGGATCATGGCCGAGGCCGGGGTGCCCACCGGTCGAGCAAGCCGCGTCACGAACTCCGACGAGGCGGCAAGCGTGCTCGACGAGTTCGGTGCACCGTATGTCGTCAAGGCAGACGGACTGGCTGCGGGCAAAGGCGTGCTCGTCACCGAGGACCGCGACGCCGCGATTGACCACGTCGCCACCTGGGCGCCACACGGCGAAGTGTTGATTGAGGAGTTCCTCGACGGCCAAGAGGTCTCACTGTTCTTCTTCGCAGACGGCCACAATGTGCGTCCGCTCAGCCCAGCCCAAGACTACAAGCGCATCTTTGACGGCGATCAGGGACCAAACACGGGAGGCATGGGTGCCTACTCACCGCTGCCGTGGGTTGCCGACGACTTCGTGCAGCACATCACCGAAGCGGTGGCATTGCCGACCGTTCGCCAACTCGAGTCCGAGGGCACCCCGTTCGTGGGGCTGCTCTACTGCGGGCTGATTGTGACGGCAGCAGGCACTCGTGTCATTGAATTCAATGCCCGTTTCGGTGACCCCGAAACACAGGTCGTGCTGCCTCGAATGACCTCTGCGCTCAGCGAATATCTGCTCGCTTCGGCAACTGGGCGACTGGATGAGCTTCCAGATCCCACTTTCAGCGATGACGTCGCCGTCGTGGTCGTGGTCGCGAGCGAGGGCTACCCGGGAGAGGTGTCCACCGGTCGCGAAATTGAGGGTGTCGCAGCCAACGGGGAACTCAGTGACGCGATCAACGGCGTGCATCTGGTGCACGCCGCAACCAAGCGAGACGAAGCAGGTCGCTGGATCGCTACCGGCGGCCGTGTGCTTGGAGTTGTCGCGAGCGGCGCAGACTTTGCACACGCACGCGCCCTTGCATACTCCGGTGTCGCCCAGATCTCCCTCGAAGGCGGCCAGCACCGCAGCGACATCGCGGAGCGTGTCGCGTGAGCCAGGGGCTAGAAACGGACACTGCCGAACTCGCGGGGTGGACGCACGTCTACTCGGGCAAGGTGCGCGATCTCTATATTCCGGCAGATGCCGACAGCATCGATTCGAGCGAGGTGCTGCTGGTCGTGGCAAGCGACCGCATCAGCGCCTTTGACGCTGTGCTGCACCCGCCCATCACCGGAAAGGGAGCAGTGCTGACCGCACTCTCACGCTGGTGGTTTGATGAGCTTGCGGTGCCGAATCACCTCTCGATCGACGAGTCGGCGACAGTTCCGGCTGTACCCGAATTGGTCGCAGATCGGGCAATGCTGACGAAGCGGCTTGAGATGTATCCGATTGAGTGCGTCGTGCGTGGCGCGCTCACAGGTTCCGGGTATGCCGAGTATCGGCAGCACGGGACGGTGTGCGGTATTGAGCTACCTGCGGGTCTGCGCGACGGCGATCTGCTCGCGGAGCCGATCTACACTCCCGCCTACAAGGCTCCCTTTGGCGAGCACGACGAGAATATTTCGTTTGAGCAGAGCGTCGAGATCGTAGGTCGCGATGTTGCCACGGCGCTTCGTGACGCCTCGCTCGCCATCTTCACCCAGGCTCGCGATCTTGCTGCCGAGCGTGGGGTACTGCTGGCAGACACAAAGTTTGAGTTTGGTCGCGATCCGCGCACCGGCGAACTGACCCTTGCCGATGAAGTCCTCACGAGCGATTCATCACGCTACTGGGATGCCGCGGCCTACCAAGCCGGCGGCGCGGATCGCCTTGCCAGCTTCGATAAGCAGATCGTGCGCAATTGGCTCTCAGCCCACTGGGACAAGCAGGGTGAACCGCCAGTGCTTCCCGACGAGATCGTCGCTCAAACCCTTGCACGATACCGCGAGCTTTACACTCGCATTGCTGGCTAACTCGCCCCTGCCAGGCTCTGCTCAGACTCGGAAAAGAGCACCCTACCCACCAAGGTAGACTGAAGTAAGTTCCACCCCCAATACGCGAACACGGAGAACACGTGCCTACGATTGTTGTTGATGTGATGCCGAAGGCCGAGCTGCTTGACCCACAGGGCAAGGCCACCACGGGAGCGCTTGCTCGCCTTGGGCACGGCAAGTTTGAAAATGTGCGCATCGGCAAGCGCTTTGAGCTGTCGGTTGACGGCCCCATCACCGACGAGGTGAAGAACGAGGTTCGTCAGCTTGCTGAGCAGGTGCTCTCGAATAGCGTGATCGAAGATGTCGTTGGCATCGATTTCGGTGACGGGTCGGCCGAATAATGGCGCGCATTGGCGTTGTCACTTTTCCGGGTTCGCTCGACGATCGTGATGCACAGCGCGCTGTGCGCCTCGTCGGAGCTGAGCCCGTAGCGCTCTGGCACGGCGATCACGATCTGCAGAACGTCGACGCAATCGTGCTGCCTGGCGGATTCAGCTACGGCGACTACCTGCGCCCGGGCGCAATCGCCGCGGTTGCTCCGATCATGACAGAAATCGTCGAGGCCGCCCAGAAGGGTCTGCCGGTACTCGGTATTTGCAACGGTTTCCAGGTGCTCGTCGAAGCTCATTTGCTGCCTGGCGGATTGATTCGCAACGCACACCAGCAGTTCATTCGTCGCGACCAACGGCTCGTTGTTGAGAACGCATCAACCGACTGGACCAACCAGTTCGAGGCGGGCGAGGAGATCGTGATTCCGCTGAAGAACGCTGACGGCGGATTCATCGCAGACGAGGAAACGCTCAAGCGGCTTGAGGGCGAAGGCCAGGTGGCGTTCCGCTACCGCGGGGTGAATCCAAACGGCTCGCTCGATGACATCGCAGGTCTCACAAACGCCCGCGGCAACGTCGTCGGCCTGATGCCGCACCCGGAGCACGCTGTTGAGCCAGGGTTCGGCCCGAACAACGCAGCAGCCATGCGCTCCGGCACTGACGGGCTGCGATTCTTCACGAGCGTTCTCGAATCGCTCGCGGCTCGCGTGTAGCAGATTTCTCGCTTCCCGCAGCATCCGCAGCATCATGCTGCCACAAGAATGCGGCCAGTATCACGTCAAGCGATACTGGCCGCATTCTGCATCTCGGGCGTCTCTGCTGGCACATTCGATTCACGGCGAGGTAGCCGCGCCCGGCTCGGAGTGAGGCGGCCGCGCCCGGTCAAGATCGCGGCAGCAGCGATCGGTGAGTGAACGAGGCAGCAGCCGATCGACTCCGAGCTTGGCGTGCCCGCCCAATGCAGCGCGAGACAGACACCGAGCGTTGAAGGCGCAGCCCGCGGCTCCTCTCTCTCGCTACGCCGGGGAGAGCGCCAGCCCGTAAACCTGAACCGGATACCACACGCCCGGAGGGTACGGAAAATCATTTTCAATGTCAGTCAAGCGAGAAAACCCCATCCGCTGGTAGAGCGCTATTGCAAGGTCCATCTCGGCATTCGTATGGAGCACGAGCCTAGTCGCACCGCGCTCACGCGCCAGTGCGGCGCAGTGATCCACGAGCGCTTTGCCCACGCCTCTGCCGCGAGCCGCTTGAGACGTTGCCAGCAAACGAAGATCCATATCGCCCGGCTGCGGATAATCATTCAACAGTTCACCCGGAAGCGGTGTCGATACAGTGCCGAGCAATTCGTCATTCTGCGCATCGCGGGCTACCCAGACCTGCTGAGTCGCTACACGCTCCGCAACCTGCCCCAGCTCTTCGCGATACCGATCATTGATCTCATACGCGGAAGTGTATGAATCGACGATGAGTGCACTGACCTCCGCAATCTCGTCGTCTTGAATCAGTCGGATCACGGGCAATGCAGGAGTACTCACCAGCCGATTCTAGAGGAACGAAAAGAGCCCCGAAGTGCGTGACAGCACCTCGGGGCCCATCGAGATCGGAGCGGCTGGCGACGCAGCTTGATCCGCTGCGTCGTTTGCCGCTTCATTCCCTCCGTCGAACGTCGCCTAGCGATTCAGCGCGCTAAAGTCAGGCTGCCCATCCGGGCCCACTGGGAGCGGCGTACCATCGGCGTGGGTCGGCCAGGGCAGCAGTGGCTGTTCAGGCGCGGCCGGCGCTGCCTGTGCTGCCGGGGCAGCAGGCGGCAGCGGAGCTGGAATCGGAGCCGCTGAGAAGGTCTGGGCAGGAGGAACCGGAGCAGGCATCACTGGAGCAGCCCGGTATGGCTCCGTGGGCGAAGAAATGTTCTGCATCGAAGCCAAGCGAGCAGCCTCACGAACTCGGCGGGCTTCTTCACGGTCACCACTGCCGTACGACCAGCGCAGCAAGAGCGAGATCGACAGGCTCAGGCCGGTCAGCAGGAGAGCCGCCACAGCGAATCGCCAGTAGAGGTCTGGGATCGTCACATCAAAGACGTCGATCGCGATCGGCGCGGTGAAGAGAATTCCCGTCACGGTAGCCAGCAGGCTAGTGATCATCGCAAAGACGCCAAGTGGTTTCGGACGCCCCTCGGCCAAGAACAGCAGCAACTGCGCGCAGCCCACGACCGCACGAGTCGCGACGATCACGATGAGGCTCTTCCAGAAAATATCAAAGACGAGCGACCAGCCGGACGGGGTCATCCAGACCACGATCAGCAACAACGCGAGAATATACGAGTTTGCGAGCAAGGCCACCGGCGGGTACCACTCATTGCGCATTCCACGACGGGTATCGAATGCCGTCAAGGCAACGAAAATCGCGAAGGCAACAAAGGTTGAGAAAACACGCTCAAATTTGCCCTCGAAATCGCCAATAAACAGCAGCGAAATTGCCGCGATTGACAGGGCGGCCAGCAACACGATGCTGATCTTCAAGAAGGTCGGCACCCTTTTTCCCGGCGCGGAGGACTTCGCCACGGCTGGCGCGGGCGCAGGCGCAGGCGGTCCAAGCGGAGCCGATGGGCCGTTCTGTGTTGGGGCACCTGTACCCGTCGTTGCGGCACCCTGAGGGGTGCTCTGAGATGGAAGCTGCGAGTCATTCTGCGTGCTCATAGGTACAGTTTGGCGCGCCTGGCTGGGAATCACCACCCATCTCCGAGATTGCGCAGCACCCGGGCGATCCTCAGCACCCCAAACCGAAGGTAGGCTTAGAGGGTGACCGAGACGCATGCTGCCGCCGTTGAACCCCGCCCAGATACCGTTGCCGACGCAATCGCAACGCCAGACCGAGATCAGCCTTTCGAGGCACTCGGCCTGAAGGCCGACGAATACGCCAAGATTCGTGAGATCCTTGGCCGCCGCCCGACCTCGGGCGAGCTCGCAATGTACTCCGTAATGTGGAGTGAGCACTGCTCCTACAAGTCGTCAAAGATCTACCTTCGCCAGTTCGGCAAGAAGGTCAACGAGAAGATGCAAGAGCGCCTCCTCGTTGGTATGGGTGAAAACGCTGGCGTGATCGACGTGGGCGAGGGCTGGGCGGTGACCTTCAAGGTCGAAAGCCACAATCACCCCTCCTACATCGAACCTTTCCAGGGAGCCGCGACCGGTGTCGGCGGCATCATCCGCGACATCATCTCCATGGGCGCTCGCCCAGTCGCCGTGATGGATCAGCTTCGATTCGGCGCAATTGACGATCCAGACACCGCGCGCGTCGTGCACGGTGTCGTAGCGGGTATCTCCTCATACGCAAACTGCCTCGGCCTGCCGAACATCGGCGGCGAGACGGTGTTTGACAAGGTCTACCAAGCGAATCCGCTCGTGAACGCGCTCGGCGTTGGCGTGCTTCGCCACGAGGATCTCCACACCGCCAACGCCTCCGGCCTCGGCAACAAGGTCGTACTCTTCGGTGCGCGCACCGGCGGCGACGGCATCGGCGGCGCGTCGATCCTCGCCTCTGACAGCTTCGACGAGGGCGGCCCCACCAAGCGCCCCGCCGTGCAGGTCGGCGATCCCTTTGCTGAGAAGGTCCTCATCGAATGCTGCCTGGAACTCTTCCGCGGCGACCTCGTTGAGGGCATCCAAGACCTCGGCGCTGCTGGAATCTCGTGTGCGACCAGCGAGCTCGCCGCAAACGGTGACGGTGGCATGTTCATCGAGCTCGACAGCGTGCTGCTGCGCGATCCATCGCTCACCGCTGAAGAGATCCTGATGAGCGAAAGCCAGGAGCGCATGATGGCTATCGTGCAGCCCGCAAAGCTTGAAGAGTTCCTTGCGGTGACCGCGAAGTGGGATGTGGAAACGAGTGTGCTCGGTGAAGTCACCGACACGAACCGCCTCATCATCAACTGGCGCGGAGAAGAGATCGTAAACGTCGATCCCTCGACCGTGGCCGTTGACGGCCCAGTGTACGAACGGCCCGTGGCCTACCCCAGCTGGATCGACTCGCTGCAGGCAGCCACGGTCAATGCCTCAGGCCTTGCCCGCAAGAATGAGGGCGAAGAGCTACGTGCCCAGCTGCTCGCGGTGGCTTCTTCACCGAACCAGGCATCCTCAGAGTGGATCACGAACCAGTACGACTACTACGTGCTCGGAAACACCGCACTGTCGTTCCCGGATGCCGCTGGCATGATCCGCGTCTCAGAAGAGACTGGCCTTGGCGTCGCGATTTCCACCGACGCAAACGGCCGCTACTGCCAGCTTGACCCGTATGCCGGAGCGCAGCTCGCTCTCGCCGAAGCCTACCGAAATGTCGCCACTACAGGTGCCGTGCCCACCGCCGTCACCGACTGCCTGAACTTCGGCAGCCCCGAGAACCCAGAGGTAATGTGGCAGTTCTCGAAGGCCGTCGAAGGCCTATCAGATGCGTGCCTCTCGCTCGAGGTGCCCGTGACCGGCGGGAACGTCTCGTTCTACAACCAGACCGGCGATACCCCGATTCACCCGACCCCCGTTGTCGGCGTGCTCGGCATCATTGATGACGTTGCTCGCCGCGTTCCTTCGGGCTGGCAGGATCAGGGTGAGCACCTCTACCTGCTCGGCACTACCCGCGACGAGCTTGACGGCTCAGCCTGGGCCGAGGCCGTGCACGACCACCTCGGCGGGCTCCCACCGCAGGTATCGCTTGATACCGAGCGCGCGCTCGCAGAGCTGCTGCACGGTGCATCGCAAAGCGGCCTCCTATCAGCCGCAATCGACCTCGGCGAGGGCGGGCTGGCCCAGGCGCTCACCGACGGTGTGCTGCGCTTTGGAGTCGGGGCACGCGTCTGGATCGATGAAATCATCTCGCGCGATGGTGTTGACGCGGTTGCCGCACTCTTCTCGGAGTCGCAGGGACGCGTGCTCGTCTCGGTTCCACACGAGGAGGACGTGAAGTTCCGTGGTCTCTGCGAGGGTCGAGACTTCCCGGTACTGCGCATCGGCGTCACCGATATGCCCGGCTCAGAAGCCGCACTCGAAGTGCAGGATCGTTTCACTCTGCCACTGACTGAACTGCGCAACGCTTCACGCGCAACGCTCCCCGAGCGCTTCGGAGCGGTCATCGAGCCAGATCTGGACACCGCCTTGCCGAACGCTGCTGCTGCGCGATTCGAACGCTCGATGCAGGCACCTGCAGGCCCAGGAATCTCAGAGTAACCTCACACCCATCGTCACCCTCGCCCGGACATGCACAGACATTGCCCAGGCGGGGGTGACATGCTTTGTATAGGTCGCCAATGACGGCCTCGGGACGATGGACAAGTACCCCGCGTGCGACAAGACTTGCCAAAGGAGCAGGCCATGTGGGCATGGGTCATTCTGATTGTTTCTGGCATCTTTGAGGCGGTGTGGGCCACGGCGCTCGGCAAGTCCGAAGGGTTCACGAAACTCTGGCCATCGGTCATCTTCTTCGGCGCACTCGCCATCAGCATGGGTGGCCTCGCGATTGCGCTTCGTGAGATCCCCACCGGCACCGGATACGCGGTGTGGGTGGCTGTTGGTGCCTCGCTCGCCGTGATCTACGGCATGGTGACGGGTGCCGAATCGGCAAGCCTCATGAAGGTGCTGTTGCTGATTGGCATTGTGGGCTGTGTGATCGGCCTCAAGATCGTGAGCGATCACGAAGCAGCAATCGGCTAGGCAGCAATCGGCTAGGCGCTCATTGGCTAAGCAGCAGCCGACTAGGCACCAGCGGCCAGGCCGCAGCCGGCTAGGCACCAGCTGCCAGGCCGCAGCCGGCTAGAAGCCGCTCGGATCTCCTTTGTTGAGTTGCGGTGTGCCGCTCTGCGAAAACGTGAACGAGGGTGCTGTGCTCGTGTAGGTGCAGCACCCTACGCAATGAGCGGCGTGACCTTGGCAACGATCGCTTCGTGCAGTTCTGCGATCGGGAGCGAGGCGTCGAGCACGAGAAACCGCTCCGGCTCGGCCGCGGCAAGTTTCAAGTATTCGGCACGCACTCGCTGGTGGAATTCAGCCGCCTCACGTTCGAGCCGGTCGGCTTTCTGCCCGTCTTTCGCGCGACGTGTAATCGCCAGACTCGGGTCAACATCGAGTAGCACCGTAATGGCAGGCCAGAGGCCCTCTGCGGCCCACTCATTCAGCTGCCTGATCTCTGCTTGCGGGAGTGGACGTCCTGCTCCCTGGTAGGCAAGAGAAGAGTCAATGTAGCGGTCCTGCACGACGGCTGCGCCGCGGGCCAATGCCGGGCGCACCACCTCAGCGATGTTCTGTGCGCGGTCAGCCGCATACAGGAGCGCTTCGGCCCTGGCAACGACATGCCCTCCGTGCAGCAGCACATCGCGGATCGAGTCTTTCAGGCTCGATCCACCCGGCTCGCGCGTGTGCACGACTTCATATCCGCGCTCTGTCAGCCACCCGGCGAGCAGTTCAGACTGAGTGGTTTTGCCAGCGCCGTCGCCGCCCTCAAAGGTAATAAAGAGGCCAGTGTTCATGATTACTGTTCCGCAGCAGCAGCTTCGGCTGCTTTCTTCGCGGCACGTGTCGCTGCTGCCTTCTTCGCCGCCTCTGAACGCTTCGGATCGACAGCCTTTTTCGCGCCAGCCTTTGTCGCTGGCTTTTTCGCAGGAGCTTTCTTGGCCGCTGGCTTCTTGGCTGGCGTCTTTCGCTTGACCGGGCCTTTCGCCCGTTTGATTGCGAGCAGTTCAGTCGCGCGCTCAAAGGTAATGTCGTCGACGCTGTCGCCCCGAGGGATCGTCGCATTCGTTTCGCCGTCGGTGACATACGGCCCGAATCTGCCGTCTTTCACCTTCACGGGTTTTCCACTGACCGGGTCTGCATCGAATTCTTTGAGCGCACTCGATGCCTTGCGTGCTCCGTATTTCGGCTGCGCAAACAGCTCTTCTGCGCCAGCAAGATCAATCGAGAAGATCGCGTCTTCGCTCGGCAAGGTGCGGGTGTCGGTGCCCTTCTTGAGGTACGGTCCGTATCGACCATTCTGCGCGGTGATCTCGGTGCCTGCCTCGTCAGCGCCTACGACGCGAGGAAGATCAAGGAGCGCCACTGCGGTATCGAGATCCACAGTAGCCGGATCCATGCTCTTGAACAGAGACGCGGTACGGGCTTTCTGGCCCTTCGGCAGCTCTTCGCCTTCGTCTGGCAGCTCGGTGACATACGGCCCGAATCTGCCGTTCTTGGCAGCGATCCGCTTTCCTGTGAGCGGATGCTGACCGACAATGCGATCTTCCAGGGGCTCTGCGTCAGCAAGTTCGTGAGCCCGCGCTGCGGTGAGTTCGTCGGGCGCGAGGCCATCTGGAATGTTCACGCTGCGTGGTTTGAGCGCACCGTCTTCGCCAACCTCGCACTTGTCGTCGAATACTTCAAGATAGGGGCCGTACTTGCCGTTGCGGAGCGAAATCTCATCGTCAATACGAATCGTATTGATCGCACGCGCGTCAATCTCGCCGAGGTTGTCGACCACTCCGCGCAGACCCGGGTGTGTGTCGCTGCCGAAGTAGAACTCACGCAACCAGGCGGCCCGCTCTGCTTCGCCCGCGGCGATCCGGTCGAGATCGCCCTCCATTTCAGCAGTGAAATCGTAGTTCACGAGCTCAGAGAAGTGCTCTTCCAAGAGCCGAACCACCGAGAACGCGATCCAGCTCGGAACCAGCGCCTGGCCCTTCTTCGTGACATAGCCACGGTCGGTAATCGTTCCGATGATCGCAGCATAGGTCGATGGTCGACCGATTCCCAGATCTTCGAGTCGTTTCGTCAAACTCGCTTCCGTGAATCGCGGCGGAGGGCTTGTCTCATGGCCCTTTGCCTCCGGCTCGAGCACCGAGAGGAGCTGCCCTTTGGCAAGCTGCGGCAAGTCGACGCTCTGGTCTTTCGCCCCACGCTTTTCGTCTTTGCCTTCTTCGTAGGCGAGCAAGAATCCAGGGAATGTAATGACCGTGCCGCTCGCCGTGAATTCTGCCGCCGAAGTGCCGGCCTTGGCATCGGTATCAGCGACGCTGGCACCGAGGGTCACGGTGTCGGTTGATCCCTTGGCATCTGCCATCTGGCTTGCAACCGTGCGCTTCCAGATCAGCTCGTACAGCGCGTAATCGCCCTGCGTCAGTTTGCCCTTGAGTTCGCTCGGGCGAACAAAGGTGTCGCCAGCTGGTCGAATGGCTTCGTGCGCCTCCTGCGCACCTTTCGCCTTGCCGGTGTACACACGGGGTGCGTCCGGCACGGTCTCAGCGCCGTACAGTGCCGCAGCTTGCTTACGAGCTGCCTGCACTGCCTGCTTCGAAAGCGTCGGCGAGTCGGTACGCATATAAGTGATGTAGCCGTTCTCATAGAGCGACTGCGCGTGCGACATCGTTTGGCGCGAGCTGTAGCGAAGCTTTCGAGAGGCTTCCTGCTGCAGTGTCGAGGTCGTGAAGGGAGGTGCTGGTCGCCTCGTGTGCGGTTTCGTCTCAACCGAGATGACTTCGGCGCTTGCGCCGCTGAGCGCGGCAGCGAGGGCTTCGGCGCGCGGCTGTGGCAGCAGCACCACGCCTGCCTGCTGAGATTTTGCCTTCAGTTCGCCGAGATCGTTGAAGTCGGCGCCGGTTGCGAGGCGTTCGCCGTTGAGGCGCACAAGCTTTGCCTCAAACTTCGTGGGATCACTCGCATTGGCACCGGGGTCGAACTGCGCCGAGAGGTCCCAGTATTCAGCAGCAACAAATGCCATACGCTCGCGTTCGCGATCGACCACGATACGGGTTGCCGCGGATTGCACACGGCCAGCAGAAAGCTTAGGAGCGACCTTTCGCCACAGCACAGGGGAAATGTCATACCCATACAGTCGATCAAGAATACGACGCGTTTCTTGAGCATCAACCAGCGCAAAGTCAATGTCGCGCGTATTCGCCTTCGCCTGTTCGATGGCGTCCTTCGTGATCTCGTGGAAGACCATGCGACGCACGGGCACCTTCGGCTTCAAGACTTCAAGCAGGTGCCAGGCGATGGCCTCACCCTCGCGGTCCTCATCAGTTGCGAGCCACAGCTCGTCCGCATCTTTCAGGGCTCGCTTGAGCTCGGTGACAGTCTTTTTCTTATTTGCATTCACCACGTAGTACGGAGCGAAGTCTTGCTCGACGTCTACCGCAAACTTGCCGAAGGGGCCCTTCTTCAGCTCTGCAGGCAACTCTGAAGGCTCGGCAAGATCTCGAATGTGCCCGACTGAAGCAATGACTTCATAGTCGTCGCCAAGATATCCGCCGATGGTCTTTGCCTTCGTCGGGGACTCAACGATAACGAGTTTCTTCGCGCCCACAGCGCTCCTTCTCAAGGTCTATCTAGGTGTGATGCGGTCCTGGGGCACCACTCTATGCCACTGATGGCACTGCGCGTGAACGCGCGGCCACACTTCCGAACATAGTCTGCACGGTCACGCTGACGCGAACCTGGCCGCTATTCAGGTTCACTTCGCAATTGGCAAGTTGCGCCGACGTTTCGCCGACGAGCCGAGCAGCGAGCTCGCACGGTTCAGCTTCTATCAAACCAGATGCAGCATCTGCTGCTGCGAGCGCGGCCGCGTCTGCTACCCCTCGCGCCTCTGCTGCGGCCACCAACGCTGACCCACCCGCCACCGCGGGCAGTCCTATCGCAAGCGCCGCAGCTGCCACGGCGAGCATGGCTGGCGCGCTCAGGAGGATGCCTTACTTATTGCGGCACAGCCCCTCCCCGTGGCCTGAAGACCAGCGAGCGGACCGGGAAGCGGCGCAGCCGTCAAGGTGACGCAGAGCATTTCTCCTATGGTGGCACGCTGCACTCGTCGCGCACCTGACCCAGCAGTGGGTGAGGTTTCACTGCCCAGTGTTCGCGCAAGCACCTGTTGCGCTGCGCCGATGTCTCCCCTGGCCTCAAGCCGAGCCACCTCTGCGGCAGCCGAAGTCAACATCAGTTGAACTGAGGTGAGCTGGATCGAGCTGATCACCATCACCAGCACCAAGAGCACAGCGGGAAGCACAATGGCAAACTCGGCGGTGACCGCGCCCGTCTCATGTTCATGAGACTGTGATGCAGTTATTTGCGTCATCAGCCCGCCGAGCCGAGTGCTTGCTCGATCAGGTTCAGCAGGAAGGCCCGCACCTCGCCCGACCGCATGATCGCGACGAGCACTCCGGCGAACGCTACGCCGCCCATAATCACAACAGCGTATTCTGCTGTGACCGCGCCTCGCTCGTCACGCATGCGCTTTGCCAGCATGTTGGCCTTCGAAGAGCGCAGGAGCTGGTTTGCCTTGCCGAGTGTTCGAGCGATCTGAAGGTGATGAGTTTCTCTGGATTCGCGCATATTCGTTCCTTTTCTTCTGAAGTTCTGTTGTATGAGGCTTTCAGCATGCATCGCGCTGAAGGGTCGTTCACGCGATGAGATCTGAATTGTGAAAAACTCGCTGGGCGAGACACTTGTGGGCGATAAATGACTCCCGTTTCGTCACGGGTGCCGACCTACACGGCTTCGGCGAGCGCGAAGCGTGCAATCGCAGAGAGTTGCACGCACTGAGTTCCGAAGCCACACATTCACCGCGCCGTCCCAGTTACTCATTCAAGGGGCCGAGCGTGCCGAGCACGGCAAGGAGCACTGGCATCACTCCCAGCGCGATGAATGAGGGCAGCACGCACACCGCGATGGGCAAGAGAATGCGAACGGCAAGGCGTTCGGCCTCTTGTTCCAGCTCGCTGAGCACCCGTGCCCGTTCGGCGGTCGCGGCCGCAAGGAGCATCGGTCCCGCAGGGGTTCCATGGGCAGCGGCTATCCGCAGGGTCTCTTGCACTGGCCCCCGCTGACCCAAGGCTGCAAGACGAACCCAGGCCACTCCAAGACGGTCGACTTGGTCTGCGACTCTGCGAATTGCGAACTGGGGCGGCGCGCCTCCGGACAGAGCGATCCAAGTCATTTCACACTCAAGTCCCGCCACCCACTCTGCCTCGGCGAGCCGTGCTGCGAGTGCTCCCGCCCAGCGCACTCCCGCGTACAACAGTGCCCCTCCAGCCGCAGCGACTATCGCTCCCACCGGAGTCAACAGCACGCCCACAGGATCAAATCCCAAGACGATGCCTGTGAGCAGTGCAGCGATTGGCAGGAGAGCGACCAAGCGAATGGTTGCCCGTGGACCGGCGAGCAGCACTCGCCGCCGCTCTCGTAGCCGCGCGAGATCGCTCAGTCCCTCTGCGATTCGACGAAGGGCGTGGGCGATCGGTGCGCCGCTGAGTTGCGCGAGTCCCCAGGCAGCGGCAAGCACCAACCATTGTGATCCGCCGTCTCTCGCGATGGCAGTTTCAGCGCTGAGTCCGGCGTCGATCCCTGTGGAAATGGCAAGGAGCCGAGCAGACGCTCCCTCTTCTCTGCCAAGCACGCGCCACACCCGAGACGCGGGCACGCCTCCTTCGAGAAGCGCGCTCGCCCGAAGTGCTGCCACCGCGGCTTCTGGGAGTTCCGTGTCGAGGTGTGATGAAGCACCCCGGGGCAGTTTCACGAGATTTCTTCTACGGCCAGCACTCCCTCACGGAGAATGAGTCGCCCAAGCGACTCAAGTGTGTGCTGCCCAGACCTGTCTCGACTCAGATGGATCACCAGGTGTATCGCCGAACTCACTTGCCTGGCCAAAGCCTGCGGCCCGAGACCACCGAGCGCCCCCAAGGCTTCCAGCCGAGCAGGCACATCCTCAAGGCTGCTCGCGTGAAGCGTCCCGGCGCCTCCATCGTGCCCAGTGTTGAGGGCAGCAAGCAAGGTCAAGAGTTCGGCACCGCGGCACTCCCCCAGCACGATGCGGTCTGGTCGCATACGCAGTGCCTCACGAAGGAGCCGATCCAGCGGCAGCGCACCCGCACCCTCGGTATTCGCTTGTCGAGCTTCAAGCGCCACCCAGTGGCTATGCTTCAGCCGCAGTTCAGCGACGTCTTCAATTGTGATGACGCGTTCATCTTCTGGCACAAGATCAAGCAGAGCAGCGAGCACCGTGGTCTTGCCGCTTCCGGTGCCCCCAGTGATCAACAGGTTGCGTCGGTGGTGCACCGCGTGCAGGAGCAATTGCCGCTGGCGTTCGGTGCAGAACCCTGTGGTGGCAAGTACCTCGAAACTCAGCGGAAGCTGCCTCGGCACTCGGATCGACACCGCCGCACCGGTCACACACGCCGGCGGGAGTATGGCGTGCACTCTGATCCCGTCGCCTAAGCGAACATCGGCGCATGGGGTGAGCTCGTCGATATGGCGACCGCCAGCGGCAATGAGAGCGACTGCGAGCTCACGTACAGCGAGAGGCGAAGCCCGCCATCCCTGAAGCTCTTCGAGTCGGGCGCCTCGATCGACCCACATGCGTACCTCCCCGCCAACCACCTGAATCGTCAGGTCTCTGAGTTCGGGGTCATCAAGCAGGGGAAGCAACGCTCCCAATGCTCGCTTTGCCTCGATGTTGAGCGCCGCCGAGCGGAACGGGAACGGGAACGGGGCAGTCGCATCAAGAGCTCGCGCATGCGCGGAGGCTGCCTGTCTGTCGAGAGGGGCGTGCCCGGGAGGGTGTTGCACCGGCGCGGACCAAACGGGATCCGACCAGACGGCTGCATATTCTGCATCGCCGGCCTCGGCAATGGGACGCTCTTGGCGCGCAGTGATGATCGTCATGCCATCCAGCACACTTCAAATGGAACCGCAGCACCGCGTTTTCTGATGAATTGTGCATAATTCGCTCGAAACTGCTGCCGAAGCAACTGTGAGCGAAGAATCCCAGCACACGCGGCAAATCCACTAGACGATTGTCAGAAATATCCCCACCAGCCCAGGCATTCCCCTCACTCAGCGGCAGATTCCGACTTGCCGGGAGGAAGGATATATTTTACGCTTAGTCGAACCACGCACACCGGGGTGCGTGATGAGACAAGAGGATGATTGCGCACATGTCAGATACGGCAAGCAATGGCAAAATCGAAAGTCACTCGCTCGAGGTAGAGAGCTACCCGCCGAGCGCAGAATTCAAAGCTCAAGCAAATCTGAACGACTCCTCCATCTATTGGAAAGCGGCACAAGACCCCGAGGCATACTGGGCAGCACGAGCGCGCGAACTCAACTGGACCAAGCCGTTCACGGAAGTGCTCGACTGGAGCAACCCGCCATTCGCAAAATGGTTTCAAGACGGTGAACTCAATGTCGCCGCGAACTGCCTCGACCGTCACGTCAAGAACGGTCTTGCTGACCGGGTCGCGATCCACTTCGAAGGCGAACCGGGCGATACCCGCACCCTCACCTACGGCGAACTGACGTATGAGGTGAAGCGTGCCGCCAACATGCTCACCGCGCTGGGCGTCAACCAGGGTGACCGCGTCGCCATCTACATGCCGATGATCCCCGAGACAGTAATCGCAATGCTTGCCTGTGCGCGCCTCGGCGCAGCACACTCTGTGGTCTTCGGCGGATTCAGCGCGGAAAGCCTCCGCTCGCGCATTGACGACGCCGCAGCCGAATTGGTGATCACCGCGGATGGTGGACACCGCAAGGGACGCGTCTCGGCGCTGAAACCCACTGTCGATGATGCACTGCGCATTGACCATGGCGATGGCACTGAAAGCACCGTCAAGAAAGTTCTCGTAGTGAAGCGCGGCGGGAATGACATCGAGATGCAGTCGGGGCGCGACCTGTGGTGGCACGAGGAGATTTCGGCGTTCGACGGTGAGCACACGGCGAAAGGCTTCCCCGCAGAGAACCCGCTGTTCATTCTCTACACAAGCGGCACCACCGGCCGCCCCAAGGGCATTCTGCACACGAGCGGCGGATACCTCACACAGGCCGCGGCGACCCACAGCGATGTCTTCGATCTGAAGCCGGACACCGATGTGTACTGGTGCACGGCAGATGTGGGATGGATCACGGGGCACAGCTACGTCGTGTACGGCCCCCTTGCCAATGGCGCGACCCAGGTCATTTACGAGGGCACCCCGGATTCACCAGACTGGGGTCGCTGGTGGCAGATCGTCGAAAAGTACAAGGTATCGATCCTCTATACCGCGCCAACCGCGATCCGCTCGTGCATGAAGGTTGGCCGCCAGGTCCCCGAACAGTACGATCTCTCAAGCATTCGCGTGCTTGGCAGCGTCGGTGAGCCAATCAACCCAGAAGCTTGGCGCTGGTACCACGAAGTGATTGGCGCAGGCAAGGCACCCATCGTGGACACGTGGTGGCAGACGGAGACCGGTGCAATGATGATCGCCCCGCTTCCCGGGCTCACCGCACTCAAGCCGGGCAGCGCGCAGGCGGCTCAGCCGGGCATTGATGTGAACGTGGTCGATGATGAGGGCAACCGGATCGATCCCGGCCAAGGTGGCTTGCTGACGATCCGCCGCCCTTGGCCTGCGATGGTGCGCACCATCTGGGGTGATGATCAACGCTTCATCGACACCTATTGGGAGAAGTTTGGCGATCAGTATTTCGCGGGCGACGGTGCGCGAGTTGACGAGGACGGCGACATCTGGCTCCTTGGTCGTGTCGATGATGTCATGAATGTCTCGGGTCACCGTCTTTCGACCACGGAGATCGAGTCTTCGCTGGTGGAACACCATGCTGTGGCTGAGGCCGCCGTAGTCGGGGCAGACGACGAGACGACCGGCCAGGCGGTGGTTGCGTTCGTGATTCTCAAGTCGCAGCAGCAGTTGCTGTCGGCCGATGAAGCCGAGGCAGAACTGCGTCAGCATGTGTCGGCGCAGATCGGCGCAATCGCGCGTCCTCGACAGGTGTTTGTCGTGAACGAGCTGCCAAAGACCCGCTCCGGCAAGATTATGCGACGCCTGTTGAAGCAGGCTGCGGAAGGTCAGGAGATTGGCGACACCACCACTCTCGCTGATACCGCTGTCATGCAGACCATCTCCGCCCGAGTGAGGGCAGAACGCTCAAAGTGACACGCATCGCGTGTAACCGCGTTCTGCCCCCGCGTCACCACGCGAGGAACGCTCAAAGTGACACGCATCGCGTGTGACCGCGTTCTGCCCTCGCGTCACCACGCGAGGAACGCTCGCGGTCGCACACGGTCATGAGCAGGGCGAGGATCACCCGGCCGGGTCCTCGCCCTTTCTCGTGCGCAGACGTTGCTGCCCGAGCACCACTCCAAGCAGGACAATCGCTGTGCCGAGCGCCTGGCGTGCGCCGAAGCTCTCACCGGCCACCAGCGTGCCGAGCAGCACTCCTGCGATGGGGTTGAGCAGTCCAATAAGCCCAACGCTGCTTGCTGGGAGATGGCGCAGCCCTGCGAACCAGGCGACGTAGGCAAGTGCGGTGGCAACGAGTGTGACGTAGCCGAACCCGAGGAGTGCGGTCCCGTCTATTGCCGGTGGTGATCCTTCGATCGCGAGGGCGAAAGGTGCGATGACGAGCGCTCCGGCGAGCAATTGCCAGGAGGTGACCGCGATCAGCGGTTCTGCTGATGCCCAGCGCTTGGTGAGCACGAAGCCGAGCGCAGACATCAGCATGGCAGCGAGCGAGGCGGCGACTCCGAGCGGATCGACACTGCCGCTCCCATCGAAGACGAGCACGGCGACCCCGAAGAGTCCGAGCGTCGCGCCGAGCAGGGATCTGGCTGAGGGACGTTCGGAGAGCAGCGGCCAGGCGATGAGCATGAGTGCGCCAGCGGAGGCGGCCATGATGGTGGCGGCGATGCTTGATGGGAGCAGCTTGGAGGCTACGTAGACGAGCACGAAGAAGGCGCCGACGTTCAAGATGCCGAGCACAAGGGATTTCCACCACCACGACCCGCTTGGCAGCCTCCGGGCGAGAAGAAGCAGGATGATTCCTGCCGGGAGCGCTCGGAGCAGTGCACTCCAGAGCGGCGCGTCTGCTGGGAGAAAGTGCTTGGTGACGAAGTAGGTCGATCCCCACGCAATGGGCGCAATGGCGGTGACCAGCAACCAGCGAAATTTACCTTCCACGGAAACTACTATATCTTCCGCGGAAGATATAGTTATCTACATGAGCGCACACCTCGACGCAGTCGGCAAGATCCAAGCAGCCTGGCGGCGCGAACGTCCCGATGTCGATGTGCACCCGCAGGGCATCATTGGACGACTCCATCGACTCGCCGCCCACCTCTCCAAGGACCTCGACGCTGTATTCGCTCAGCACAATCTCACAGAGGGGGAATTCGACGTGCTGGCAACGTTGCGGCGCGCGGGGGCGCCGTTCGAACGCACCCCGAGCGAGCTCGCCGAGCATACGATGGTCACCACCGGCGCCACGAGCAAGCGCATTGACCGGCTCGTCGAAGCCGGTCTAATCGAACGCCGCCTCTCGGACCAAGACGGGCGCAGCCGAATCATTGCGCTGACCGAGCGGGGTCTCGCTGCTGTTGACGCGGCGTTCACGGACCACATGGTCAACGAGCATCGCATCCTCAGCCAGCTCTCGACGCAGGAGCAGACTCAGCTTGAATCCATTCTCACCACGTGGCTGGGCCAGTACGAGGGAGATTCCTCAGCGCGAGCACACAGCAAAAGAGGGGGCGAGGATCACCCAGCGTGATCCTCGCCCCCTCTCTCGCGAAGCGCGCCCCGCTCAGTCGGCAGCGACCTCAAAAACGAACTCGATCTCCACGGGAGCATCAAGCGGCAGCACTGCGACGCCCACTGCCGAGCGCACGTGGATGCCCATGTCGCCAAACACGCGACCAAGGAACACCGAGGCACCGTTCGCCACACCAGGCTGTCCGGTGAATGCGGGGTCAGAAGCCACAAACGCAGTGACCTTTACCACCTGAGTGATCTTGTCGAGCGAACCAAGAATGCCGCGAGCTGCTGCCAGGCCGTTCAGCGCACACTGCCGAGCCAGCTCTTCGGCCTGCTCAGCTGTTACCTCAGCACCGACCTTGCCGGTCGCGGGGAGCGCGCCGTCTACAAACGGCAGCTGTCCGCTCGTGTACACCAGGTTTCCGCGTCGCAGCGCGGGAACGTATGCTGCGACAGGAGCAGCAACTTCGGGAACCTCGTAGCCAAGCTCGCGCAGGCGATCCTCAATTATCGACATGTATTAGGCCTTCCTTTTCAGATATGCGACGTTGCCACCAGCAGGTCCCTCGATAATCTGCACGAGTTCCCAGCCCTGGGCTCCCCAGTTGTTCAAGATTGCCGCCTCATTGTGCAGCAGCAGCGGAGTAACGAAGTATTCCCACGTCGTTGCCGCTGCGGTACCGCCATTTTCAGCCGATTCACTCATCAGGCGCTCCTTCTTTTCTGGCTTCCAGCGAACAGGCAGATCCCTTTGTTTTCACGAGACTTAGGTCACGACCGTGTCTCGTTCACCTTGTCTGCGTGCAAAATTCTCAGCCATGTCGCATACGCTTTATCTTATGGCTTCATCGTCTTCTACGCCGGGTAGTGGTGGCAGTAACGTGCGCACCGCTAAACCCCGTACCCCAAGCGGCGCAATTGGTGGCTTTTTTGGCGCAATCATTATGAGCGTCATTGCCGGTGTCCTCGTGACCGTCGCGGTTACTCCCGTGGTCGCTATCAGCGGTTACGCAGCAAGCTCAGCAATCAGCGTGTTTGAGAATCTGCCGGGTCACCTTGATCCCGGGCAGCTCGCAGAACCATCGTCGATCCTCGCGAAAGACTCCGAGGGCAACACCGTCAAGCTTGCTGACTTCTTCGCACAGAACCGTGAAATGGTCGGCTGGGATGACATCTCTCAGTACGTCAAAGACGCAGCTGTTGCGACAGAGGACCCTCGTTTCTACACGCACAATGGCGTTGACGTGATGGGGCTCGGGCGAGCGGTGCTCGGTCAGCTCAAGGGCGGTGACGCCGGCGGTGCGTCGACGATCACTATGCAATACGTGCGCAACGTGCTCGTCCAGCGCGCCGAGGCGATCATTGATCCAGAAGAGCGCGAAGCGGCCTACGAAGACGCGATGGAGCAGACCACCTCGCGCAAGCTGCAGGAGATCCGCTATGCCGTGAGTATCGAGAAGAAGTTCTCGAAAGATGAGATTCTGCTCGGTTACCTCAATATTGCCCTGTTCGGCCGCAATATTTATGGCATCGAATCCGCTGCACAGTCCTACTACGGTAAGTCGGCGAAGGATCTGACGCTCAGTGAGGCCGCGAGTCTCGTGGCAATTGTGCAGTTCCCTTCGAACCTGAACCTTGGCGACCCCGATAACGTTGCCGCCAACCAGGAGCGTCGCGACTACGTGCTCAAGCGCATGCTCGACGCCAAGCGCATCACCCAGCAGCAGTTCGACGAGGCTGTCGCGACTGATGTGGTTCCGAACGTCACCTCTCGCCAATCGGGCTGTGTGGTGGCGGAAAACAACTTCGGACTTGGTCACTTCTGCGACTACGTTCAGCGCTACATTGAGCTTGATCCGGCCTTCGGCAACACGCCTGAAGAGCGCCACTTCAACTTCTTGCGCGGTGGCTACCAGATCATGACGACAGTCGATCTCACGATGCAGGCCGAGACACTGAATGCGATCCGGAGCGAGATTCCGCAGATCATGGATGGCATCGATATCGGCGCTGCCGCCTCGAGCGTGCAAGCCGGCACCGGACGCGTCCTCATGATGGCGCAAAACCGACCGTTCAGTGCCGACCCAGACGTGCTCACAGCAAACCCCGGTTTCACCAGCATCAACTACAACACCGACTATGAATATGGCGGATCGAGTGGGTTCCAGGTGGGTTCGACCATGAAGGTCTTCACGCTCGCCGAATGGTTGCGTGCAGGAAACTCACTCTTCGACAGTGTCAACGGCAACGGGCGAACCGTGCAGTTGAACACCTTCAAGGCAAGCTGCCTCGGCGGGGTCTACGGCGGCGGGCCGTGGTCCTTCAAAAATGACGCTGGCGAAACGCCAGGAAATACGACCGTCATGCAAGGAACCGCTCAGTCGCTCAACGGTGTCTTTGTCTCGATGCAGCAGAAGCTGGATCTGTGCGATACCGTCCAGCTTGCTGAATCACTCGGCGTGCACCGAGCATTCGAGATGCCAGAAGATAGCGGCACTTCCAACGCTGGCACACGCAATCTGACCATCGTGCCTTCGCTGGCATTCGCTGGAACCGACGAGATCGCTCCGCTGTCGATGGCGGCCGCCAATGCCGCATTTGCGAACAATGGCGTGTACTGCAGCCCCGTTCCGATCGATTCGATCACGAACGCTGCTGGCGAAGAAGTGAACTTCACGAAGAGCAAGTGTGGCGAGGCAATCTCGCCTGACGTTGCGGCAGGTGTGCTCTACGCGCTTGAAGGCGTGGTGCGTAACGGCACGATGTCGCACTCGCGGTCAAACTACGGCATTCCACACTTCGGCAAGTCGGGAACTACCGACAACGCGGTCGATCGCTGGAACGTCGGCGGTAGCAGCACCGTCGCAACCGCCGTCTGGACTGGCAACGTGAACGGAAAGGTGTCGCTCAATAGCACGGGCCTTGGCCGACCTGAGCGCGCCATTTATAACGCCGCAATGAACGCTGCCGACATACGTTTTGGTGGCACCGCGTTCCCCGATCCCCCGCGTACCGCCACTGAGCGGATCATGATTGCCGTGCCTGACGTTACCGGCCGGTCATATGCAGAAGCAGAACAGATGCTGACTGCGGCAGGATTCGGCGTCACCAACGGTGGCGAGGTTGACTCGCATATCGCGGCGGGCCTCGTGGCAAGCACGAACCCTGCTGGTGAAGCGAGCCGAGGCGCAGACATTTCGGTCTATGTCAGCAACGGCACGCAGAAGGTCATCCCCTCTGGCTTGGTCGGAGCGCAGGGCGGTCCGGCGAGATCCGCTCTCGTGAATGCGGGCTTCCCGAATGTTGATCTGGTCTGTTCGACACCGGGCAATCCGCCTGCGAATATCACCAGCCGAATCGTCGAATCGGTTACCCCTGGCGAGGGGCAAGCCGCAAACCCGGCGAATCAGGTCACCTTGGCGGTCAAGTGCACCCCGTAGCTAAGCTCGGCCGAGGGCTGTGTGTTGCAGCCCTCGGCGTAGCCGCATGGTCGACTCTGGTTGAGCCTCGCCTTTTTACGATTCGCCGGCAGACGCTTCCAGTGTTGGCCGAAGGCGCTTCGCCGATTCGCGTATTGCAATTAAGCGATCTCCATCTGGCTCCCTGGCAGCATCGGAAAATCGACTGGGTACGCTCACTCAGTGAGCTTCGCCCCGATCTCGTTGTGCTTACTGGCGATCTTATGGGCCACCGTCTCTCGCGCGGTCCTCTCCTTCATGCGCTGCGCACCTTTTCCGAAGCGGGAATCGCTGGTGTCTTCGTGCACGGTTCGAACGACTACTACACGCCGCGTGCGAAAAATCCCTTCGTCTATCTCAGTGCTCCGAGCAGGGTGGGCACTCGCGAACCGGATATCGACAATGCGAAGCTCACCAGAGGCATGGACGAACTCGGTTTTGTGGATCTGAATAACCGCGCCGCTCGAATCACGCTTCGGGGCACCGAGCTTGAGTTTCATGGGTTGAACGACCCGCACATCCGTAAAGACGACGTGGCTGCGCTAGATGCATCGATTGCGGATCTCCCGTCGAGTGAGGCCGACTCTCGACTGCGCGTGGGAGTCGTGCACGCGCCGTACCAGCAATCGCTCGGACAATTGCTCGATCGTGAGGCAGACGTGATTCTGGCCGGGCACACTCACGGCGGCCAGGTGCGCATGCCTGGCGTGGGTGCACTGACCTCGAATTGCGACCTGCCCCCTTCGCAAGCCAGGGGTGTCAGTGTCTGGTACGACGCCGAGCGTGCGGCTTTCTTGAACGTCAGCGCCGGGCTCGGTGCTTCTATCTATGCGCCTATTCGCTTCGCCTGCAGGCCTGAAGCGAGTCTGCTCACGTTCGAAGCGGTGCGCTAGAGAATTCCTGGCGTCGCAGTCCAGACGCGGATCGCATGTGACGGCTACCGGGTGCGCGCGAGTTCGATCAGTGACAAGGCCTTGATGCCGCTGCCAAAGGACGCGATTGATTCGCTTTCCACATGCAAGACAAGCGCAAGAAGGGCCCCAGGATCACCCGGGGCCCTTCTTGCATATGTGCGCGGTGCCACGCACCCGGTTAGAGCCGTGCAGCGACCACTTCAGCGATCTGTACCGCGTTGAGGGCAGCACCCTTGCGCAGGTTATCGTTCGAGATGAAGAACGTGAGCCCTCGCCCGGCTGGCGCACTCTGATCCTCGCGGATACGACCCACAAACGATGGATCATTCCCTGCCGCCTCAAGCGGGGTGGGAACGTCGCTCAGTTGCACGCCTGGGGCTGCTGAGAGCACCTCTCGGGCGCGGTCGGCAGTGATCGTGTTCGCGAATTCAGCATTGATTGACAGTGAGTGCCCCGTAAACACGGGAACACGCACGCAGGTGCCCGAGACGAGGAGCTCAGGAAGCTCAAGAATCTTGCGGCTTTCGTTGCGCAGCTTCTTCTCTTCGTCGGTCTCGCCCTGACCGTCGTCAACAATCGATCCCGCAAGTGGCAACACATCGAACGCGATGGTCTTCGTGTACACCTCAGGGGCCGGGAAATTGATGGCGCTGCCATCGTGCACGAGGTTCTCGATGCCGCCTTGCTCAACAGCAGCAGTCACCTGGCCAGCAAGTTCTCGGGCACCAACCAGGCCGGAGCCAGATACCGCCTGAAAAGTTGTCACGATCATGCGTTCAAGTCCGGCAGCGGAATCCAGCGCCTTCATGATGGGCATGGCCGCCATCGTGGTGCAGTTCGGGTTTGCGATGATGCCCGAGCGCGCGCTGATCACGTCGTTCATTGCGTCGGGGTTGACTTCGCTCACCACGAGTGGGACTGTTGGATCCATCCGCCAGGCGCTCGAATTATCGATCACGATTGCGCCCGCATCGGCGAACTTTTTCGCGTACTGCTTTGAAGCAGCTCCCCCAGCTGAGAAAAGGGCGATGTCGATCCCGCTGGGATCCGCGCTGTCGACGTCTTCAACGACGATTGCTTCCCCGCGGAATTCGATTGTGGTGCCCGCTGAACGAGCGCTCGAAAACAGGCGAAGTGATGCAATCGGGAAGTCGCGTTCGTCAAGCAGGCGACGCATCACTTTGCCGACCTGCCCAGTCGCACCAACGACTGCGAGATTGATCTTGGTAGTCATCGTTTTCTCCTAGCGGCCGGTTCCGGCGTACACAACTGCTTCGTCGTCTGCGTCGAGGTTGAAGGCGGTGTGCAGCACACGGACCGCGTCTTCCATCACATCGGCGCGGGTGACCACTGAGATTCGAATCTCACTCGTCGAGATCATTTCGATATTGATCCCGGCGTCAAAGAGGGCGCGGAACAATTGTGCCGAGACGCCAGAAGCATCCCGCATCCCTGCACCCACGACCGCAACCTTCGCGATCTGATCGTCGTATTGCAGACGGTCGTAGCCAATTTCGTCGCGTGCGCTCTCAAGCGCCTCGACCACCTTGCGGCCATCTCCCATCGGCACGGTGAACGAGATATCGGTGCGATGATCGGCAGATACGTTCTGCACGATCATGTCGATATTGGCGTTTGTCTTTGCCACGATCTCAAAGATCTGCGCAGCTTTTCCAGGCACATCGGGCACGCCGCCCACTGTGACCTTCGCTTCGCTCTTCTCGAAGGCGATACCTGTGATGATCGGCTCTTCCACCTTTTCTCCCTTCGGGTGGCCCTTCTTCGGGTCGTAAACGATTGTGCCCTCTTCGTTCGAGAACGAGGAGCGGACGTGCAGGGCGACTCCGTGGCGCCTCGCATACTCCACTGCGCGCAAGTGCAATACCTTCGCGCCAGATGCAGCCAGTTCGAGCATCTCTTCCGAGGTGATCGAGTGAATCTTTCGCGCGCGCGAGACGACACGAGGGTCAGTCGTATAAACGCCATCGACGTCGGTGTAGATCTCGCACACCTCAGCGTCAAGCGCTGCGGCAAGCGCCACTGCGGTGGTATCTGATCCACCACGACCAAGCGTGGTGATGTCGCCGGTGCCGCGGTTGAACCCCTGGAATCCAGCCACAATGGCGACCGATCCCTGGTCAAGCGCTTCACGCACACGTCGCGGCGTCACATCAACGATCTTTGCCGAGCCATGCTCAGCTGTCGTAATCATGCCTGCTTGGCTGCCGGTGAACGAGAGGGCGTCAGCGCCCATCCCCTTGATGGCCATTGCCAGCAATGCCATCGAGATGCGCTCGCCCGCGGTCAACAGCATGTCAAGCTCGCGCGGTGCCGGAATCGGTGTCACCGCTGCCGCAAGATCAAGCAATTCATCTGTGGTGTCGCCCATTGCGCTCACAACGACAACGACATCGTTGCCCGCACGACGAGTCTCAACGATTCGTTTTGCGACGCGTTTGATGCTCTGGGCATCCGCGACCGAGGATCCACCGAACTTCTGCACGATCAATGCCACGCGCGCCTCCTGGTATCAGCCCTGAATATATGCCAGCTTCCAGTCTATCGCGAGACCGTATGCCTCCGTTGTGCATGACAGCGCCAGAGCTGGCGCAGCACCTGGAGATTTGCCGCTTAGGACATCTTTGTGCGCCCCTCAAAGGCGCGCCCAAGTGTCACTTCATCTGCAAATTCGAGGTCACCGCCGACGGGCAGACCGGAGGCGAGACGAGATACCGGCACCTCGATTGCCGCGAGGAGCCGCGAAAGGTAGGCGGCTGTCGCTTCGCCTTCAAGGTTCGGGTCAGTTGCAAGGATCACCTCGCGCACGGTCTCTTCACCGGGGACAGGGGTCAGTCGGCGCATCAGTTGCGCGATGCTCAAATCGTCTGGACCGATTCCATCGATCGGGCTGATCGCCCCGCCGAGCACGTGGTACAGCCCGCGGAACTGCCGGGTGCGTTCAATTGCTACGACGTCTTTGGGTTCTTCGACCACGCAGATTAGGCCCTGATCGCGGCGCGGATCGCGGCAGATCGAGCAGCGTTCCTGCTCGGTAATATTGCCGCACTGGTCGCAGAAATGCACTCGTTCACGCACTTCGGTGAGCAGCGACGCAAGGTGGGAGACGTCAAAGCTCTGCGTCTGCAGGATGTGAAACGCGATGCGTTGCGCTGACTTCGGCCCGATCCCGGGGAGCCTGCCAAACTCATCAATCAGATCTTGCACGATTCCGTCGTACATTGCGGTCACCTCTCACACACGCAGCATGCGCGTTCTGCTTGCATGCTCAACTCTACTGGGAGCCCGTCGCAACGCCTTGGCTCGGGGCGGCCTGAACCTGTGGTGCCAGCCGCGCCCGCACCAGAAAGCTAACGCTGGAACTCTTCTGGGAGGGGACGTTCCTCGATGAAGCGCGCGCCGAGAACTTCGCGAACCACTGACTCCCCATACCGGGTAAAGCCCGGAGACTCCCGCTTTTCTGTGGGCGGCTCTGCGACTGCCGAAGCCGTACTCGACGGTGCGGGTGCGACAGACGAGGGTGCGTCTCCGCTTGCAACGAGCGCTGGCGCGAGGCTGTGGTCGGCGGCGAGCTGTGCCACTGCCGCGATCCGAGCTGCGGCTGCGGACTCCTGCGTCACATCTGGCTCGCGCGCTGGCTCTGGCGCTGGCTCTGGCGCTGGCTCGTGCGCTGGCTCACGCTCTGGCGCTGGCTCTTCCTCGCGCGCTGGCTCACGCTCAGGCTCTGGCGGATCCACCTCAGCTGGAGCGTTCGCACCCGTCGCTTCCCTTGCTTCTGGGGAGGTCTCGTAGTCAGGCTCAAACTCAGGCTCAGGCGGCACATCGTCATGTGGCTCCGGCTCAGAATAATCGTCTGCCGCGGGTGCCGAGGTCGGGTATGCCACCTGAGCGGGCCCCGCAGGCGCGGCCGATTCAGCACGTGGGAGCGCGGTTGTTTCAGCCGTTGGAGAGGGCTCCTCTGCGGCTTGTTCGTCGCTCTCGCGACCGGCAAAGCTCGGCCGCACACCCTCTGGCAGCGGCTTTGGCACGTACTTCACGCTCAGTCCAAGCGCGGCTGAGAGCGCTTCACGTAACGGTCCAGCCCCACTCGATTTGAAGGCATCTAGGTCGGCCTTTGATGCCAGGCCAACCGTCAAAATGTCACCTTCGAATGCGAGTGGCTCTACCTGCCGTACTGCGTTCCAGGCTTCACGATTGCTCTCAAGGAGTTCTTCAAGAAGATCAGGCCAGACCTCTCGCAGATCATCGAGTCCCGGCTGATCGCTCGGAGGAAGCTCGCTTTCGACAGCTGAATCACTCGCGGCTGGGCTACCCTGCTGGGTCGCTGAAGCTGGCTCCGATACTGCCCCTGGCGCTGCTGTCGGATGCGATGTCTCCGAACCGGACGATTCTCTCGGTTGGGGAGCCTGCGTCTCAGGCACACGCTCGGCTGCGGAGGGAGCCACACCGGCCTCACCCGGCGAGCCGAGATCGGCTGGCGTTCCCGCATCGGCCTGCGCCGCAGTGTTGTCACCCGCACCGACTGGTGCCGCCGCTTGCGCAGCTGCGTCGGGGTGATGCCCGCCGAGCGGCACCATTGGTGGGCGTGACACTCCAGAATCGTCTGATTTCAAGAACTCACGGGCAGAGCGCATTGCCGCAATTACGTCGTTGGGAACGGGAGCGGCTGCCTGCGGAGCAGATGCTCCTTCTTGAGCTGCCTGCTGGCGCGACGGAGCATCTACGCGTGGCGAAGACTCGACGCTCTCGGTCTGCTGCGAGACGGCCTGCCCGGAAGCAGCACGCGCAGGAACATCTCGTGACGGGGCGGACGACGACGGCTGGCCACCTGCGGGAGCGGGGGCGGCGGGAGCCGGTCGTGAAGATTGAGGGTGCTGTCCAGCTGTCGCAAGCGCCGGAGCTGCGGCGTTCACCGGAGCAGCATGAGCAGCAAGGAGCGCGCGGGCGACCATCAACTCAAGATGAAGCCGCGGAGCGGTTGCACCCACCATCGTGTCGAGCGCACCACTCACTGTGTCAGCGAGGCGCGAGAGCTGCGCCGGAGAGAACGATTGTGATTGAGCGAACATGGCATCGAGCTGATCTTCAGGAACTCCCCGGAACACCGCCGAAGCCCCCTGTACGGAGGTCGCCGAAATCACGATCAGGTCGCGCAAGCGCTCAAGCAGATCTTCCACGAAGCGTCTGGGATCTTGGCCGGTCTGCACAACACGATCCGTCGCGCGGAAGGCCGCAGCCGCGTCACCGACACCAAGCGCGCCCACGACCTCATCGATCACTTCACCGCTTGTGAATCCAAGCAGCCCGGTAGCACGCTCAAGCGACACCGCCCCGCTCTCACTCCCGGCGATCAACTGGTCGAGGATCGAAAGCGTGTCACGCACTGATCCACCGCCGGAACGCACCACAAGCGCGAGCACACCGGGTTCAACCTGCACGCCTTCGCTTTCGCACAGCTGCTGCACGTAATCCATGAGCGCACCCGGAGCGATCAAACGGAACGGGTAGTGGTGGGTGCGCGAGCGAATGGTGCCGATGACCTTCTCGGGTTCGGTCGTCGCAAAGATGAACTTCACATGCGGCGGGGGCTCTTCGACGATTTTCAGCAAGGCATTGAACCCGCCAGAGGTCACCATATGAGCCTCATCAATGATGAAAATCTTGTACCGGTCGCGGGCCGGAGCAAAGACTGCTCGCTCACGAAGTTCGCGTGCGTCGTCAACACCGCCATGGCTTGCGGCATCGATCTCGACGACATCGAGCGAACCACCGCCATCGCGACTCAGCTCGACGCAACTCGGGCACACCCCGCACGGGGTGTCGGTAGGCCCCTCTGCACAGTTGAGGCATCTCGCAAGAATGCGAGCAGAAGTGGTCTTGCCGCAGCCACGAGGGCCACTGAAGAGGTAGGCATGCCCGATCCGGCCAGCACGGAGCGCAGTCATGAGAGGCTCAGTCACATGAGCCTGCCCGATCATCTCGGAAAATGCCTCTGGCCGATAACGGCGATACAGTGCGGTAGCCACGTCCTCCATGGTACTTGTACCCCCGGACATTCGTACGGGCTCTGCTCAGCTGACTCTGTGGGAGCGAGCTCTAGTGAATGTCGGTGGTCGCGAGTAGAGTTTTGGCCACAACGTCCTGCGTGCCCCCAACAATTCAGATGACGCGGGTGGCATCGCACAGTGCAGTGCGGGAACAGGAAATCAACATGAACGTATCAGGCAAGGTGTTTGTCGTCACTGGCGCAGGAGCTGGCATCGCTCGCGAGGTTACGCTGTTGCTCTTGGCAAAGGGCGCCCGGGTGGCGGGCGTCGATCTGAACGCAGAAGGCCTCAAGGCAACCGCCGAACTCGCGGCTGCTGGCGATAGATTCAGCCAGCACGCGCTCAACATCACCGACCGCGAAGCAACAGCTGCGTTGCCCGATGCGGTGCGTGCCGCCCACGGTCAGATTGACGGGCTCCTCAATATTGCCGGCGTCATCCAGCAGTTTGTGAAGATCATTGACCTCCCCTTCAGCGAGATTGAGAAGGTGATGAATGTCAACTTCTGGGGAGTCATCAATATGGTCAAGGCGTTTCTCCCAGCGTTGATCGAGCGGCCCGAGGCTTCGCTCGTCAACGTATCAAGCATGGGAGCATATGCACCCGTTCCCGGACAGGCAGTCTACGGTGCTTCAAAAGCCGCCGTCCGACTGCTCACCGAGGCCCTCTACGCCGAACTTCTCGACACAAATGTGTCAGTGACCGTGATTTTCCCTGGGGCTATCGGCACCGACATCGCAAAGAACTCTGGTGTATCGCTCGGTGGAGACGTCTCTGCCGACGAAGCAAGCGCCGCCCACAAGACCACCGAGCCAGCGGAAGCCGGTCGAGTCATCGTCGAAGCGATGGAACGCGGAAAGTTTCGTGCCACAATCGGCGCAGACGCTGCCGCGATGGATCGTATTGCGCGCCTCAGCCCCAAGAAAGCCACGGAACTCATCGCCAAGCAGATGGGAGACCTCCTCGGCTAAGAGCAGTTCTTACTGCTTGCACGGGCCTCGCACACTGAGGAACTGGGAACGAGCGTCACGGCTTGCGCGTCGCGGTTCGCGGCCTGCGGTTCGAGGCTTGCGCGTCGCGGTTCGCGGTTCGCGGCTCGCAGCTTACGGATCGCTGTTCGCGGCTCGCGGCTTACGGATCGCGGCGACAGCATGAGGGCACATCGCCCCCAGCAGGGCTACCCGCCCACGACTTGGAGGGTCTGCCTGGCAATCTCGGCTTCCTCGTCCGTCGGCACCACGAGCACCGCGACCCGAGATGAGTCGCTGCTGATCACACGCGCACCCGTCTCGGTAGATGCATTGCGTTCGTGATCAATCTCAATGCCGAACCACTCAAGATCGGCGCAGGCAGCCGCCCGCAATTGCACATGGTTCTCCCCGACGCCCGCAGTAAACACGATGGTGTCTGCGCCACCGAGAAGGGCAAGATACGCGCCGATGTAGTGCTTCAGGCGGCGAGCCGAGACTTCAAACGCGAGTTGCGCTGCCGGATCACCTGCCGCCACACCCGCCCGAATGTCGCGCATATCATTCGAACCGGCAAGTCCCAGCAGACCTGATTGTTTGTTGAGCAGCCGGTCAACCTCATCGACGTCCAAGCCTGCTCGCATCAAGTGAAGCAGCGCGCCCGGATCGATATCGCCGCTGCGTGTGCCCATGACCAGCCCCGCTAGTGGAGTCATGCCCATCGAGGTATCTACCGAGCGCCCCGCATCGATTGCACAGGCAGAAGCCCCATTTCCAAGGTGCAGGATGATCTGCTTCAGCTCAGCGAGGGGCCTGCCGAGCAGCATCGCCGCCCGCTGAGAGACGACCTGATGTGAGATTCCGTGGAATCCGTAGCGGCGAACCCCAAATCGCTGCGCCGCGTCTCGATCGATCGCGTAACTATATGCGGCTTCAGGCATGGTCTGGTGAAACGCGGTGTCAAACACCGCCACATGCGGCACGCCAGGGAAAGTCTCTCGGGCTGCGACAATTGCGCTCGCGTTCGCCGGGTTGTGCAACGGCGCGAGTTCACTGAGTGCCAGGATCCGCTCAACCACCGCATCGTCAATCAGCGTGGGACCATCAAAATCGCTGCCTCCCTGCACCACCCGATGACCCACCGCGACGACCGAAAGCTCTTCAAGCGGCGTACCGGCGGCGGCGAAGCCTCGAACCATCTGCGCGAATGCTTCTGAGTGATCAGCGATCGGAGTGTCCCACTCGTGCACCGCACCGGCGCTCTCGTGCTTGACTCGACCGCTTGGCTCACCAATACGTTCGACAAGCCCGCTCGTGCGACGCTCGCCCGTCGCGCAATCGATGAGCTGGTACTTGATCGACGAGGATCCAGCGTTGATCACGAGAATGTTGTGCATGAGTGTCCTGACTGGTGAGTGAACAGAGTGCGACGTTTCGCGTGGGCTAGTGTGTCTCAGGCGACGGAGCCGCAGACTGCACCGCGGTGATCGCGACAGTGTTGAGAATGTCTTCGACAGAAGCCCCACGAGAGAGGTCATTCACTGGCTTATTGAGTCCTTGCAGCACCGGCCCCACCGCCACGGCACCGGCCGAGCGTTGCACCGCCTTATAGGTGTTGTTGCCAGTGTTGAGATCCGGGAAGATGAACACCGTTGCGTGCCCCGCGACGGTGGATCCGGGAAGCTTTGACGCGCCAACTCCCGGATCGGTCGCGGCGTCATATTGGATCGGGCCTTCAACCTCGAGCTTGGGTCGTGCGGCACGCACCAGTTCCGTCGCACGCCGCACTTTGTCAACGTCAGCGCCCGTGCCGGAATCTCCGGTCGAATACGACAGCATCGCGATTCGCGCCTCCACCCCGAATTGCACGGCAGTTTCGGCAGAAGAAATGGCGATATCGGCCAATTGCTCGGCGGTGGGATCGGGGTTCACCGCGCAGTCCCCGTACACCAGCACGCGGTCAGCAAGCGCCATGAAGAACACGCTCGACACAACAGAGACACCCGGAACGGTCTTAATAATCTCCAAGCTCGGGCGAATCGTGTGGGCGGTCGTGTGAGCTGCCCCAGAGACCATCCCGTCGGCGTATCCGAGGTGCACCATCATGGTGCCGAAATAGCTGACTTCGTTCATGCGCTCATCTGCGATTTCCGGGGTGATGCCCTTGTGCCCGCGCAGTCGTAAGTATTCTGCGGTGAATTGCTCACGCATCGGCGAGTGCACGGTGGGGTCGAGGATCGCAGCTGATTCCAGGTCGAGCCCGAGTTCTGCTGCGCGACTGCGAACGCTGGCTTCTTCTCCGAGGATCGTGAGTCTTGCGGTGCCTCGCGCCAGTAGCGTATGCGCCGCATGCAGAATCCGGTCGTCAGCGCCCTCCGGCAACACGATGTGCGCGTGTGCCGCAGCAGCACGCTCGAAGAGCTCGTACGAGAACATGATCGGGGTGCGCACACTGCCCTGGTGCACACGCAGCAATTCGTTGAGTGCGTCCACGTCAACGTGCTCCCGAAAGAGACCGATCGCGGTGTCCAAGCGCCCTCTGGCGTCTGCGGTGAGCAGACCTCTGGCATGCATAATGCGCTGCGCAGTATCAAAGGTGCCGTGCGTGGTGCGAATAATGGGCAGCGATGAATCCACACCGTCTAACAGCCGTTCGACGTCTGGCGAGAGCGCAAAGTCGCCATTGAGCACGACAGCGGCGAGGTCAGGAAAGGTGGGCGCTTCGTGCGCCATTGTGACGGCAAGCAGTGTTTCGGCGCGATCCGCTGCGACCACGACCACAGATGATTCGATCAGTCGAGGCAGCACATGTTCCATTGCCATTCCGGCGATGACGATGTCGCGCACCTCGCGAGCGAGAGCGTCTTCGCTTCCGCGCAGCATCGTTCCGTCGACGGCGTCAAGCACTGCGTCTACGGTGGGAGAGACCAGCGAGAGCTGTTCCGGAACCGCCCAGACCGGGGTTCCGGCGGGGAGTTCTCGTGCGACACTCGCCTGGATGTCATCGAGTGCATCCGGATCAGCGCGGTTGATGATCGCGGCAAGCAGGGTCGCGTGCTCATTGCGCAGTTCGTGTGCGCTCAATTCGGCGAGCTGGGCCAGGTCACTGGCCGGGCGCGCGGCTGACTGTCCAAGGGTTTCGATGCGATCATGCTGACGCCCGCCAAGGATCAGCAGCACTGGGCTGTCAAGATTGGCAGCGATCCTCGCGTTGAAGGTGAGTTCGGTGGGTACGGCCACATCGGTGAAGTCGCTCCCCACCACCAGCACGGCGTCGCACTCGTCTCGCATCGCCCGATAGGCAGCCACGATCGCGGTGATGGCGGCTTCGGGATCCTCGTGCGCTTCTTCGTAGGTGACTCCGATGCAGCGCTCATAGGTGTGCCCAGCAGTTGCGCGGGTGAGCAGAAGTTCGAGCACACGGTCTCGGCTGGCGCGGCTTCTGATGAGCGGTCGGAACACACCCACTCGTGGAGCCCCCGCACGGAGTGAATCGAGCACCCCGATCGCCACCGCGCTCTTGCCGGTTCTGCCTTCTGCCGATGTGAGATAGATGCTAGCCGTCACGATGTAAGCCTATTGCGAGAGGGGAGGTCCATCCAATGCGTCTTGATCTCGAGATATCTCTGTGCCGGTGACGTGCGAACGCTCCTCTCGCCCCGCGCAGGATACGAAAAAGCGGGGCCGCACCCGTAGGTGCGACCCCGCTGATCCGTGACTCCTTATGCGCACAGCATGCGCACAGGGAGCAACAGAGCGAAATTACGCAAGCTTGACGCCAGCGCCAGCCTCTTCGAGCTTCGCCTTTGCGTCTTCAGCAACGTCCTTCTTTGCGCCCTCGAGGACAGGCTTAGGAGCCTCCTCGACGAGAGCCTTTGCTTCACCCAGGCCCAGGCCGGTGAGCTCGCGCACAACCTTGATGACCTGGATCTTCTTGTCGCCAGCCGACTCGAGGATGACGTCGAACTCGTCCTTCTCCTCGACCTCTTCAGCAGCGCCAGCAGCAGGTGCAGCAGCAACTGCAACTGGAGCAGCAGCCGAAACCTCGAAGGTCTCCTCGAATGCCTTGACGAACTCCGAGAGCTCGATGAGGGTGAGCTCCTTGAACTGCTCGAGCAGCTCTTCAGTCGAAAGCTTAGCCATGATGTTCTCCTTGATGTTTGCCCTCACGCAGTGCGTGAGAAGCGGGTCTTATGTTGCGAAACCTGCTTGCGCAGGAATTCTTTACGCGTCCTGCTTTTCCTGCAGCTGACCGAATGCGCGTGCAGCGCTTGCGGGCAGTGCGTTGAACAGCTGCGCGGCACCGAACAGAGAAGCCTTCATTGCACCGGCGGCCTTAGCCAACAGCACCTCGCGGCTCTCAAGATCGGCGAGCTTGCCAACCTCAGCGGCGGTCAGTGGCTTGCCATCGAAGTAGCCAGCCTTTACCACCAACAGAGGATGTGCCTTGGCGAAGTCGCGCAGACCCTTTGCCACAGCAACGGGATCACCGTGCACGAAGGCGAGTGCCGAAGGACCGGCGAGCTCGTCATCGAATGCGGTGATGCCAGCGTTGTTCGCGGCAATCTTGGTCAGCGTGTTCTTCGCCACGGCGTATGTCGCGTGCTCACGAATGCTGTTGCGCAGTTCGCGCAGTTCAGCAACAGTGAGACCGCGGTACTCGGTCAGCAGAACGGCAGTCGACGCTTCGAAATTCTTCTGAAGGTCGGCAACCGTAGCATCCTTCGTAGCCATGGCGCTCCTCTAGCTTGTCTTGCCCTTGCGGCGGTTGCCGCTCGGGAACCCTGGACGCCTGCTTCAACGAAAAAAGCTCCGGCGCGCACGCACGGAGCTTCACATTCGACGAGGATCGCTCTTCGCCTTCAAGGAAAATCGTACCTGCGCAGGTCTTCGCGTTGCGTGTTACCAGCTGCTTTCGCGACTGGCGGGCGCTTGGCGATCGTTCCGGAGTTCTTTCGAACTCTACCGGCGGTCTTGGGCCAGGGATTAGCTTAACACATGATTGGAGCCCCGGCACCTGACGGCGTGGAAGCGAGTGCGGATCCACCTCTTTCACATGCCGCAGTTCGCTTCGGGGTCGTGCAGACTGAATTCGTACAGCAACCCAATATTACTTATGCGAAAGACGCGCACTCGCTTGTATTGCCCTCCTTCTACCGTTTCTGGGAAAAGCGGGTTAAGATAAACGTGTTACATGCAACATGCAACTAATTGCTGATTCAAAGGAGACTCACCGTGAGACGACCGACGAAACGAGCCCTTGGGCTCACCGCGCTTGCGGTAGCTGCCACACTTGCCCTGTCAGGCTGTGGCGCTACCCCAGACTCCGCTGAAGGAGGCGATGCGAGTGGTGAGATCAAAGTCGGCTATCTCATGTACAACCTGGGGCTTGATCCCTTTATGAGCGCATTCCAGGTCGCTCTCGAAGAATCAGCCGCAGAGCACGGAGTGGATCTGACCGTCGGCGACGGCCAAGAAGACATTTCGGTGATGAACGGCATCATGGATCAGTTCATCGTGAACGGCATGGATGCGATCGTGATCGCACCACCAGACCCAGAGAGCCTCGTCTCTGCCTCGCTGAAGGCTCAGCAAGCAGGGATTCCCGTGTTCAGCGCGGTCTTCGCGACCAGCGAAGACGCTCAGGTGTCATCGCACATCGCGCCGGACGACGTGGAACTTGGCCGCATCCAAGGCGAGATCATCGCCGAGGCGCTCGGCGGCACCGGCAACATTGCCCTCCAGACCGGCAGCCTCGGCAGCAACATCGAGATCGAGCGCACGCGAGGCTTCAAGGAGGCAATCAAGGAGTTCCCAGGCCTCGTCATCATCGAAGAGCAGCCGAACAACTGGCAGTCTGACACCTCTCTCGCCCTCACCCAGAACTGGCTGAGCAAGTACGGCAAGGGCAAGATCGATGCGATTGTCGCGCAGGGGCCAGATCTCGTTGGCGGCGCTGAGTGGGCTGCGTCCCAGGGCCGCGACGACGTCATCTTCGTGGGCCTCGACTACTCACACGATGTCCGAAGCGCCATCATGGCTGGCACCGTCTATGCCACGGTCAACCAGGACCCCGCGATTACCGCCCAGCGCACGATGGAGACCATTCTCGCGAAGCTTGCCGGTGAAGACATCGACAGCCGCGTGGTCATCGAGGCACAGATCATCGATGTGTCAAACGCAGAAGCCACTCCGGCGGCTTTCTAAACGCAACACCGTACACAAGAAGAGGGAGGGAGCTCCGCGGCGCTCCCTCCCTCTTCTTGTGTGTGATTCGTTTCACGGCGAATCGACTACTTCTCGTGCTGACTCTCGCTCCCGCTCGGAACTCCGCTCGGAATCTCACTCGGAACCTCGCTCGAAGCCGCTCCCCCGCTCGTGGCACGCACGACGAGCGATCCGGGGATCAGGGTGCGAGGCCGAAACTCAGCGGAGCGCTCGACCGCAAGGATCAGATTCTCCGCAAGTTCGCGGCCGACCGTCCGCGGCTTCAGGTCAATGGCAGAGATCGGCACGCTCCGCGCGAGCAGTCGAGTGCTGTCAAACACGCTGATCAATTGCACCTCAGCGGGCACTGCAATTCCAAGCCGCTCCAACGCAGACTCCGCAGCAATCGCCAAGGAGTCATATGCAGTCACGATCCCGTTCACCGCGCCGCCTTGGCTCTGCACATATTCGGCGATACGAGAGATCGTCTCATCAATCGTGAGTTCCGATTCCAGCGCCAGTTCGCGAGCGACAAGACCCGCCCGCTCACACCACTGGTGATACGCACTCAACACGTCATGCACATAGGAAGCCGGACGCGCGTAATAGATCAAGAGCGGCGCCAGGCCTCTTCGCTCAGACAAATGCTGCATCGCTCGCCCCACAACCGCACTCAAGTCGTTGTCGACATACGCTGAGTGCGGGGCACCTTCAATACGCCCGAGCGTAATCAGCGGCAGATGCTGATGCTCAGCGAATGTCACCAGCGGGTCGTCCTGCATCGGGTCAATCACAATCATCCCGTCGCAGACCACCTCTGGCAGCGCTGATCCTGGGTCAAACGGGAGATAGGCCACCACATAGCCGCGGCTCATCGCAAGGTCGGAGGCTCCGCCGAGCACTTGCAAAAAGAACTCGCTATCCCAGCCGTAAGCGGCATAGTCTTCATTTCGCACAATCCCCAGGAGCAGCACCCCACTGCGACCCGCGTTCAAGCTCTTCGCGGTGTTGCTGGCGCGGAAGTTCAGTTGCTTGGCAACTTCTGCCACACGCTCCCGGGTGGCATCTGAAATGCGCCCTTTGCCGCTGAGCGCATCTGAGACTGTGGTCACCGACACATTGGCTGCCAGTGCGACATCTCGAATGGTAGGTCGTTTCATTGCATGTGCGCCTTCGGATCCGCCGTGACCTCACACAGAACACTGTTTCGGCTCGGGCGAGGAACTGCACTGATGCCCAGTTCCTCGCCACCGATCAGCATATGCGCAGTCACGCGCTCATCTGCTTGGCTCCGGTAATCATAGCGATGATCTCTTCCGGCGTGGTCTCAGCCACCCGAACATCACCGACGATGACACCTCTGCGGAACACGTAGACGCGATCGCACAGCTGCATCACCTGATCCATGTTGTGGCTGACGATCATGACGGCAATCCCCCGGCGCTTCAATCCCCGGATGATCTCATGCACATGCTCGGTTTCTTGCAAGCCAAGCGCGGCGGTCGGTTCGTCCATAATGATGAACTTCGATCCCCAGCCTGCCGCACGCGCAATCGCAATGCCCTGCCGTTGACCACCAGACAGTCCACCGACGATGCTGCCGGGCTTCGGCACGTTCACACCGATCTCCCCCAGGAGCTCTTCTGTGCGTTTCACCATCTTGGCGCGGTTGAGAATGCTGAGGTCGCCGAGCTTCACCAGATACTCTTCGCGCCCCATAAAGAGGTTCGAAGTCACATCAAGATCATCGGCGAGCGAGAGATCCTGGTACACCGTCTCGACACCGATGTTGCGAGCCTCAACCGGTGACGCAAAGCTGTCGTACTGCACCCCGTCAAAGTGGATCGACCCACTGGTGGCTGGCTGCGCGCCCGAGAGGATCTTCACCATCGTCGATTTTCCGGCACCGTTGTCGCCCATGATGCCGACACACTCGCCCGGATTCACGTAGAGATTCGCGTTGAGCAGCGCATGCACGCCGCCGTAGCGCTTCGTAATGTTTCGCGCCTCAATGATGGGCGTTGGAGATTTGGAATTCATGTTTCACATCTTTCTTCGCATGTGCCTTGGATGCGCTCAGCACCACTCAGGCATCGGTGGATCAGCGGGTGACCCGAAATTATTTCTTGCGCATGCGCCCGATCGACTCGGTCGACACCGCGGCGAGCACGCCAAGTCCCATCACGAACGGCTGCCAGTGCGCCGAGATGCTGTAGAGCGTAAGCACGTTAGTCAGGACGGTCAGCAACAGCACACCGAGCACAGCCGAGCTGAGTCCGCCCACGCCTCCACCAAGCGGCGTGCCACCAAGGATGACGGCCGCGATAGCAAGCAAGCTCCAGGTGCTGCCAGCGGATGGGCTCCCCACACCAGAGAGGCTCACCAGCAGAATGCCGGCGATAGCTGCCGTCACTCCACCGATTGCGTAGGTGGTGATGAGGACGCGCGACACTCGCACTCCGGCGCGGCGCGATCCTTCGCTATTGCTGCCCACTGCGTAGACGTGCTTGCCGTAGCGAGTGAACTTCAGGAGGCCGAAAAGCAGCACCATCACCAGGATGAATACGATACTCACGAACGACAGCCCCGAAATGTTGAAGAGGCCCAGCTGTCGCCATTCTGCGGGCAACGGCGCAATTGGCTTCGCGTCGGTGGCGACAAACAGCAGGCCTGTGATCACGGCCTGCATGCCGAAGGTGGCAATGAAGGGGTTGATTCTCACTTTCGCAATCAGGATGCCGTTGCCGACGCCTGCAATGAGGCCAACGAGCAGGCCAATAGCGATACCAAGCAGCAGTCCACGCTCAATCGACACGAATGCGGCAGCACATCCCGCCGCAGCGGCAGTGGCACCAACCGAAAGGTCAAAGCCCCCGGAGATGATCATGAATTGCATGCCACCAGCGACGATGCCGACGAGAGATGCCTGCTGGATGATGTTCAGCAGGTTCTGTGGCGTCCTAAATACTGGGCTGGCGATCAGCAGCGCGACCACGCCGACCACAAGCACGACCAGCATGACTCGCTGTACGAGCTCCGCTGATGACTTGGGCCGGAGCCAGGCAATGAAGCCGTGGCTGTCTCCTGTTCGCTGATCTGTCTGAATAAGTTCGGTTACGGAAGTCATTCTGTAGTCCTCTCCGATTTCGTCTCGGATATATGTGTGATGGGTCACCGGACCTGCCCTCGCGCGAGCTTCACGCGGGGAATAGGCGGCGACAAGGCTGACTGTGCAGCAGTGATTTCTCGGGGGAACGCTGTCGGTGTTCCCCGCGGGGTCAGTAGAGGCCTGGCCTGCGGGACTTCAGGAAGTCCGCTTGCCCTGGCCGAAGGTCGTGCAGTTCAAATGAGAGATACGCGATGCTTTCAACATTGCTCTCCGCTTCGAATCCAACAGTGCCGTCTGGACGCGCCCAGCAGCTACCGCCCACGAAGTAGAGTTCTTCACCCTGTCCGACCTGATTGACGTAGACATGATTCACCCGGTTTTCGAGTGCGCGGGAGATCGCTGCAACGCGGTGATCTCTGAAGTACGGGGTCATGTTTGCCGAGGCACTAATGAGTACTTCACACCCCGCTGAAACGAGCGCCCGCGCGGGTTCCGGGAGTTCGATCTCGTAGCAGTTGAGCAATCCGATGGTGACGCCGTGCAACTCGAACTTTGCAAGTTCATCGCCGGGCACAAAGCCCACCTCTTCGCCTGGAAAGAGATGAGATTTTCGATAGTTGATCACGTCCTTGCCGTGGTCATCAATCACGAGCAGTGAGTTGAAGTGACGTCCCTGCTCGTCCGCCTCCGCGTATCCAAGCACGAGCGAGAGGGTGTTGCGCGCGCAGGCCGCACGGAGTGCTTCCAATTGCGCTGCCTCTGGACGCAGCGCGAGGCCCGCCAGATCCGTGCAGACGTACCCGGTGAGATAGAGCTCCGGCGTCACGACGATACTCTGCGCTGGTGCAGCGTCGAGAATGCCGAGCAACCGTTCCAGGTTGACTGCGAGGTTTCTTGGCTCGGAGCGCAATTGACAGGCGACAATATGCATTCTGCGCTGTCCCGAATCAAGCGGAAGCTCACGAATAATTTCGTTGGTCATCGTTTAATCCTTTGGTGTGCCGGGAGAGTAGTTCTCTTCCGGGTGCGTTCTCTCTTGCTGCTCAACGTGTGTGGACCGCGAAGCTTGGTCCGCTAGTTGTATTGCAGTCGGGTTGAAGTGCGGAAGGCTCGCTCATCGCAGCCTGCGTTGAAGGCAAGTGCTTCTAGCGCAACCCGAGTGGTGATCAACTGAGTGCGAGCGCTCTGGTCGAGACCCGGGGCGGTCTCTGCGACGTCGATGCCCACGAGCCCGGTTTTCGCGGCTCCGCGCACAATCTGGATGAGTTCGCGAGTGCTCATACCACCCGGGGTTGGCACGCATACGCCAGGCGCGAATGCCGAGTCGAGGACATCGATGTCGACGGTGAGGTAGTTTCCTTCCGAACCTTCGACGATGCGGGTGATTTCACGGATGGCCCATTCGACACCGTATTCCCAGATGTCTTCAAGCCAGATCACCGCGACCCCGCGGTCAATGCACACCTGCAATTCGCTGCTCGGGTTCATCCAGCCGCTGATGCCCACCAAAATGGTCTTCGCTGGATCGACGCCACGCTCAAGCGCCCGCAGCACGGGAGTGCATGAGCTGATTGTCTCGCCTCCCACGTCATTGGCCGTGTCAAGGTGTGCATCGATGTGGATCAGGCCCATTCCGGGGTACTTCTTGTGCACTGCCGCAATCGCAGGCAGCGAGATGACGTGATCACCGCCGAATACGACGGGGATCGCGCCTCCCTCGACGATGCCCGAGATGTCGCATTCCGCGATCTCTACGGTGCGACGCGCGTTGCCGAGGGCAACGTGGCAGTCGCCGCTGTCGACGAGCTTGATGTGTTCGAAGAGGTTGTAGTTAAAGGTGGCCTGGAATGGGCTGAACTGCACCGAGGTTTCGCGGATCCCGCGGGGCCCGTAGTTTGCCCCACTTCGCCCGACCACGGTGCCGTCGAAGGGAATGCCGTAGATCGCCGCATCGGCACCGGATGCCCGGATCGCCTCTGCTGTCGGGGGAACCACGTCAACTCCCATGAATGAACCACCGAGACCTAGATGCAGGATGCTGTCCCACATGTATGCGTCTGAGCTGTGTTCTGTCGCCATTGATTTCTCTTTCTCAGCTGTGGTGGTGCTGCATCATCCGAGAAAAAACTCAGGTGATTTAGAACCGACCATACTTAAGCAGAACCGTTTCTGCAATAGATACTTCTGCGTTTCTTTGCAGCCAGGACTGACCGCAAAGAAACGGGAAAATCGCCTACTGTGCCGCTTCCTGCACAGCCTCACGAATCTTCGCGATCGCGCCGCGAATCTCCTGCTCACTCGCGACGGCCGGAGGGGCCATCCGCAAGGTGATCCCCTGCGTATCCTTCACCAACACCCCCTTGTGACGCAGGCGCTCTGCAATTGCCTTCGCCGGGGCAAGCTCAGGATCGATATCCACACCAGCCCACAGGCCGATTGAGCGAACCGCTGTCACCCCGGGCTGCTGTGCGAGTTCTGCCAACGAATCCCGAAGCACCTCGCCCAGCTCAGTCACGCGATCCAGGAAGCCCGGCTCATTCAGCTCGGCAACCACCGCGCGAGTCACCGCAGCCGCCATCGGGCTCCCGCCGAAGGTGCTTCCGTGAGTCCCAGGCGAAAAGACCTCGAGGAACTCACGATCCCCAAACACCGCAGACACGGGCAGGATGCCTCCGCTGAGCACTTTGCCCACCGCGTACAGATCCGGCACAACCCCGAAGTGATCGCACGCGAAAAGTCTGCCGGTTCGGCCCATTCCCGACTGCACCTCATCGGCGATGAACACAATGTTCTCTGCAGCGGTCAGTTCGCGAAGCTCACGCAGGAAACCCTCTGGGGGAAGGATCACGCCAGCTTCACCCTGCACCGGCTCGATGAGCACAGCGACCACGGGCACCGACGCAACCACCTCGCGAACCGCATCAATGTCGCCAAATGGCACAGTCATATAGCCCGGCGTGAACGGCCCATAGCCCTCGCGAGCCAGCGGATCATCAGAGCCAGAAATGATCGAAATGGTGCGGCCATGGAAGTTCTTCGAGAAGGTGATGATGACACCCTCGCCCTCGGGAATCGAGCGGTGCCGACTGGCCCACTTTCGGGCCGTCTTGATCGCGGTCTCGACCGCTTCGGCGCCCGTATTCATGAAGACAACGCTCTCCTTCCCGGAGAGCTCGGTGATCTCTTTCGCACAGTGCGCCAGCTCATCGTTGTAGAAGGCGCGGCTCGTCAGCGTCAGACGATCAAGCTGCGCATGCGCGGCAGCGGTGATCCTGGGCGGACGATGCCCGAACAGCATGGTCGAGAAGCCGCCCAGGAAATCCAAATACTGAGTTCCCTCAGCATCGGTGACATAGGCGCCATCGCCCGCGACCAGCACCAGCGGCACCGGAGCGTAGTTGTGCGCAGCATGCGCTTCAGTCATCTCGATCAGTGCAGCGGTGGTGGGTGCATCGCTCAGAGTTGCGGTCATTGCTTACCCCTTTCTAAGGGTTGAGTTGGGAAATTGTTTTTGGTCTAGTTGGGCTGCTCGTTCACCGGGCAGACGAGGTGATCGTCTCCGAGCACCTCGGTGACGATGTACTCAGCGATCGCGAGCGATGAGGTGGCAGCGGGTGAGGGCGCATTTCTGATGAACACGGTGTTGTCCAGCCGCTCAATCACAAAATCATCGACCAGCGTGCCATCACGATCCATGGCCTGGGCTCTGATCCCGCGCGGCCCCCGTTGGAGGTCGGCCGATTGCAGTTCGGGCACGAAGGCTTGCGCCCCCTTCACGAACTCCGACTTCGCGACCGAACGCAATTGGTCGATAGCTGCCCCGAAGTTTTGTGACGCGAATCGCCAGAAGGCGGGCTGGGTCGCAGTCTCAAGGCTGTCGCGCAGGCTAAATCCGAAGCGACCGTACTGCTCTCTCGCGAATGAAAGAAAGGCATTCGGCCCCACGGTGACATCACCGTCAATGGTGCGCGTCAGGTGCACGCCCAAGAACGGGTAGTCGGGGTCCGGCACCGGATAGAGCAGTCCGCGAACGAGATCCGCTTTCGCTGAGACGAGCTGGTAGTAGTCGCCGGAGAACGGGACGATGATCGGAAAACGCGAGGCGCCTGATTCGCGAGCCACACGGTCAGAACGCAGTCCGCTGCACACGATCACATAGTCATAGACCTCATTGCCGCTCTTTGACTCCACCAGCTGCTCACCGGCTCGGCGCGAGACTCGGCGCACTTCTTCACCGAAGCGGATCGTGCCGCCAGCTGCCTGCACCAGTTCAAGGAGGCGCTGCGCCACCATTGGGTAATCGACAATCGCAGTGTGCGGTGAGTGAATCGCGGCGATACCGGTGCTGTGCGGTTCAATCTCAGCAATACCCGCCTGATCCACGACCGACACTCCCGGCACGCCATTCGCGAGCGCTTTCTCGCGGATCGCTTCAAGCAGCGGGCGTTGTTCTGGCTGGTGAGCGACAACGAGCTTGCCGCATTCGTCGTATCGAACGTCATTCTGCTCGCAGAAATCTTTCAGCAGGGTGACCCCGCGCCGGGTCAGCCGCGCCTTGAGACTTCCCGGGGTGTAATACAACCCAGCATGCACGACCCCACTGTTGTGCCCGGTCTGATGCCGTGCCGGGCCGTCTTCTTTTTCGTAGACCGTGACCTCATTTGCGGGGTCACCACCGACGAGCTGCGCTGCGACAGCCGCCCCGATGATTCCACCGCCGACCACGGCGATTCTACGTTTCTGCATCGTTTTCCTTCCAGAAATGACATAGTTAGAGAGTGGAAAAGCTCTCGCAAGGGGAAAGTCTCGCGACCCTCGCCCTGGAAAGAATCCGTCAAGAGATCATCAGCGGTCAGCTGTCGCCAGGGACCGTGGTCTCTGCGAGCCTGCTCGCTGAACGGTTTGGTGTCTCGCGAACTCCGGTGCGCGATGCCCTGTTGCAGCTGTCGCAAGCTGGCATGGTTCGCATGGAGAAGAATCGCGGCGCGACCATTCTCGCGACCAGCTTGGAGGATCTGCTTGAGGTCTTCCAGATCCGCTTGATGCTTGAGGTTCCGCTTGCCGGGAAAGCTGCTGAGGCGCGCAGCAGCGCGCAACTGGCTGGCATCGAAGAGTGCCTCTCCGAGATGAAGGCTGCACAGAACGATCCTGATTTGCTGCTCGCGCTCGACCGCGATCTGCACCTTCGGATCGCGGCTGTCGCCGGCAATGACAGAGTCGTCGGAGTGCTCAAGGATCTGCGAAATCTGGTGCTCACCCGCGGTGTCGGCACGACCTCGACCGCACGCACCGGCAAGGAGCTGGTGGACGATCACCTGGGAGTCGTCGAGGCGATTCGAGACCAAGACTCGGCGAAGGCGAGTGCTGAGATGCGCCGACATGTCATCAACACCGCGCATCTGTTGATCGCGCAGGAAGCCAATGGCGATCCAAACTACGGCGACGACTGGGTCACTTCCCGACTGAACTGGCTGTAGTTCTTCGGCCTGGAGCTTCTCGGCGGGGGCAATTCGGTGCTGCACAGCTCTCGCCCCTTCGCTTCGTACGGCAGCTTGGCTCTGTGGCTTTGCTGTGCGTTGCTGCGGTTCAGCATCGCTTCATGTAGGATCATAGCATGTTGCATGCAACATGCAACACAATCCGCTTTGCGCCACTGCCCCACCATCGAGGAACCCAATGCCACAGACACACAGCGACACCACCGCCCTCCAACACCACAACGAATTCCTCGCAAAGCTCTCCACCCGGCTTCGCACTGGAATCAGCCAGACAGATCTCCCCCACTTCCCGGTACACGATCCGGGCAACGGGACAGAAATCGCACTCGTTCCAGATGCACCGATCGAACTCGCACCCCAGATCCTGGACGATGCCGTCAGCGCACACCAACTTTGGGAACGTGAAAGCGCGCGCACCCGCTCAAACGTGCTGCTGCGCGCCTCGCAGCTGCTTCTCGAACGCGAAGATTCCATCGCCGCAACCATCACCCGAGAAATGGGCAAGCCCCTCGCAGAGTCGCGTGCCGAAGTACGATTCTCGGCCGACTACTTCCGCTGGTACTCCGAAGAGGCCACTCGGGATCGCGGCGAGTATCGCGAAGTACCCGGCGGGGGCGCAAAACTCATCATCACAAGAAAAGCCGTTGGCCCCGCCCTGCTGATCACCCCCTGGAACTTTCCACTTGCCATGGGTGCCAGAAAAGCAGCCGCCGCACTCGCGGCAGGCTGCTCTGTCATCCTCAAACCCGCCGAATTGACCCCACTCAGCTCGCTCCTCCTCGCAGATGTGCTGACAGATGCGGGCCTCCCTGAGAACGTATTCCAGGTAGTCACCACCTCGCGGTCAAGCCTCTGGTCAGCCACGCTCATGGCAGACGCAAGACTGCGCAAGGTCTCATTCACCGGGTCCACCCGCGTCGGGTCAATCCTCATCAAGCAATCCGCCGAACACGTCCAGAAGCTCTCCCTCGAGCTGGGTGGTGACGCTCCCTTCATCGTCTGCAACGACGCTGATCTCGACCGCGCGGTTGACGCCGCCATGATCTCAAAAACGAGAAACGGCGGACAGGCCTGTGTCGCGGCAAACCGCTTCTTTGTGCAACGGGGAATCGCCGCGGATTTCATCGCAGCGTTCAGCGAGCGGCTGGCGTCCTTGCGCCTCGGCCACGGTCTCAACACCGAATCCACCCTCGGCCCAATGATCAGCGCGCGAGCAAAGGCCACGACCGAAGCACTCCTGCAAGACGCGCTCGCACACGGAGCAACGCCGAGCTTTGACCCGATGCAGGCCCCAAACTCCGGCTACTTCTTTGCCCCGCAGTTGATCACCGACGTGCCAGCAGCAGCCGACATCAGCACCGCAGAAATCTTCGCACCCATCGCCATGGTTTCCGAGTTTGAGCAAGCAGGCGATGCCATTGCTGCCGCAAACGCCTCGCCGTTCGGTCTTGCCGGGTACGTGTTCTCACAGGACATCGATCAAGCAATGAGTATCGCGCACTCGCTCAACACGGGAGTGCTCGGCATCAACAAGGGCCTCGTTGCAGACGCCTCAGGACCCTTCGGCGGCACGGGCTACTCCGGCTACGGACGCGAGGGCGGAACTGAGGGAATGCAAGATTTCCAGACGCTCCGCCAATTCAACCTCGACGCACCGGCAGCTCGCTGGCAGCACTAGCGCGCGTCAAGGCTGGTCGGCCTCGGGCGTGTCTGTGAAATTCCGTGCGGATTTGTCTCAGACACGCCCGACATCCCGAGCCGCGTCTATTCGGCGGCGGGCTTCAACACGTACCCGGCCCCGCGCACCGTTCGGATCATGGGTTCGCGGCCAGCATCAATTTTTCGGCGCAAGTATGACACGTACAGTTCGACGACAGTGAGTTTGCCCTGGTAGTCGTAGCTCCACACCCGGTCAAGAATCTGCATTTTCGAGAGCACTCGATTTGGATTTCGCATAAAGAAACGAAGCAATTCGAACTCGGTAGATGTCAGCTCGATGTTCTCGCCAGCGCGAGTCACCTCGTAGCTATCCTCGTTCAAGACCAGATCGCCGACTCGAAGAATTGGATTCGGTGCGCTCTCGCGAAGGAGCTGCGAGCGACGTACCAAGGCGCGCAATCTCGCGATCAGCTCTTCAATGCTGAAAGGCTTGACCATATAGTCATCGCCGCCCGCGGTGAGGCCCTTCACCCTGTCATCGACCGTGCCAAGCGCGCTTAAGAAAAGCACTGGCACTGGATCACCGGCACTTCGCAAGCGAGACAGCACCTGCATGCCATCAAAATCGGGCAGCATGATGTCGAGAACCAACACATCGGGCACGAAAGAGTCTGCCAATTCGACAGCCTCCGCACCGTTCATGGCCACACGCACATCCCAGCCGTCATAGCGCAACGCCATTGACAGCAGTTGTGCGATCGAGGGCTCGTCGTCGACCACAAGCACCTTCAACGGTGTCTGCTGCTGGGGCACTTGATCCGGGCTCGCCATCTTCCCATTATGACGTGATGCGGTGTGTCGCGCTGAGAATTCGGGCTGCCGATCTGGGAAAACTCCACAACTCGGCGGCTCCTTCGACCCGCCTTTCACGTTCGGTGGGAGAATGGACCCGTCATGAATGCCGCCAATGCGAACCACCTCCGCCGAATTGTCACCGACGGCACCGATCGGGGTGAATGGATGCGCGCCCGGTCTCGCGGCATCACCGCAACCGACGTGGCAAAGCTCTCGACTCCGCGCTCGATTGACTCGGCTGCCTGGGAAAAGCTGCACGGCTCAAGCTTCACCGGCAATGCCTTCACTCGCCACGGAAATGAGCGAGAACCAGAGATCGCCGCTTGGGTGCTCGCAGAACACGGAATCGCTCCAAGCATGGCCCTCTTTCATGCTGAACACGACATGCGGCATCTGGCCACACCGGATGGCCTGGTACTGCGCGAGAGCGGCTCCCTTGAGCTGGCAGAAATCAAGACCACAAACAAGCCCTGGCGAACGATCCCCCGCAACTACATGCGGCAGATCTGGTGGCAGCAGTATGTGCTCGGGGCAGAGCGCACGCTCATGGTGTGGGAACGACATGAGAATTTCGTTCCGGTAGGCGACCCGGAATGCCGATGGGTTGACCGCGACGAAAATGAAATCGCGAAGCTCGTCGGACTCGCCGGGCAGCTCATCGACACGCTCTACGCACGCACAAAGTAACCGCGCTCGAACACGCGGCTGAACCGCCACACCTGGCGGAACCGTCAGACCAAACCGGGACAGGCACTCCCCGCAAGCCCGGCCCTTCTGGTGGACTCGGCGTTCGCGATTGCCTCACGATCGCACCAGCGAGCACTCACAAGCTGACTGCTAGCGCGGCAGCACTGTGGTGTCGCCAAAGGCCGAAGGATCCCCGGGTAGGGAAAACCCCTGTGCAACACCCTGAGCAGCCCAGGCCTGCTCTTCTGTGCGGCGTGCGGTGAGGTAGTTTTGCTCGATCAGCTCTTGTAAGGCATCAACGACCACCATTGGATCTGGGAGATCTCGCAAGACGACGGGCGCATCGGTTCCGACCAGAAGTTCGATGTCCCCTGAACCACACATGCGTTGCACAGGGCCGCGCTTCGAACGCACCTCGCGCACGCGACTGAGTGGGATTTCACTTCTGCGATGCACGAAGAACCCGGTGCGCACAATGATGCGCCGGTTTGTCAGGCTGGTGCGGTTCGTCAGCCAGCCAAGTACTGGGCCGATGCCAAGGATCAGAGCGACCGCAATGGCGCCCAGACCCGCGGCCCAGTTCATCCAGGGTTCTGGGAGTGCCCCCACGAAATAGGCGCTGGCGCCAGCGACCGCAATCAGCAGGAGCACCGGCAGGATCAGGATTCTGCCCTGCCGGCGCATGCTGAGGATCGGTCGCTCCACTTCAAGTGGAGTTTCAGGGTGCCTACTCACAGCTTCTATTGTGCCTCGTCAGGCTTGGGAGCAAGTTCGGACTCAGCGGATTGCACAATCTCAGACGCCTGATCAAGAGCGGCGTCAGCGCGATCAAGCGCGTGGGCAGCGGTCTCACGCACTCGCCCGGCGGCCTCATTCGATCGAGCTCCGGCGCTCGCCTTGCTTGACGCACGGCCAGCCGCAGCTCCCGCAGCGCCGCCCGCAACTGCACCGTTGAGCATGCCAGCCAAATCAATGCCGACCGTATCTCGCGCCATATCGAGCAGCCCCTTGAGGTTGCCCATCGCTTCACCGGCCACCTTTGACGTGCCGTCGGTCGACACCACCGTCATATTCTCGATCGAACCAATCGCCTGCGCGTATTCGTGAGCAATCTCAGGAAGCAGGTGGATGAGCTCTTGCGCGAGCACGGACTCTGCCTGCGCTTCAAGTGCACGAGCACGAGCGTCGATCGCCTGCGCTTCAGCGAGACCCTTCGCTTCCAGTGCGCGAGCCTCGGCAAGACCCTTTGTTTCGACCGCGCGTGCCTCAGCTTCGGCAGACGCGACAGCCGCCGCCGCGTTCGCCTTTGCGAGCGCTTCAACCCGGTAGGCCTCAGCCTCGGCCACGGCACGAACCTCCGCGTTCAGCTGCTCTTTCTTCAGCGCAACCTGACGCTGAGCGGTGATCTCTTGCTGAGCCACAATCGACTGCTGCTGAATCGCCTGCTCCAGCGGATCGGCGGCAGCAGCCTGCGCGCTCGCCTTGTCTGTTTCGGCCTGAATTTCTGCCTGTCGAAGCTTCAGCTCACGGTTGCGATCGAGCAATACCTTCTCAGCCGCGATCTTTGCCTCCTGCGAAGCCTGGTACGCGTTCGTCTCGGCAACCTCTGCAGTCTGGCGAACCTTCGCTGCTTCTGGACGACCGATATTGGCGATGTAATCTGCCGCGTCACGGATCTCTTGGATCTGCAGGGTATCTACCACCAAACCCTGCTTGGTCAGTGCTTCTTCGGCTGCTTCAAGCACGCTCTGCGCGACCACTGCTCGGTCACGGATGATCTGCAGCACGGTCAGGCCACCGATAATCGAACGCAGTGAACCCGAGAGCACTTCTTGTGTGGACTCATCAATCTCATCTGAGTTCGAAAGGAAGCGCTGGGCCGCGGCGCGAATCATCTCTTGCGTGCCGCCCACCTTCACCACGGCAACGGCCTGCGCCTGCATGGTAATGCCGTCAGTGGTCTGTGCCTCAGTCGTGATCGAGAGTCGACGTGAACGAAGCGAAATGGTGAATGACTTCTGCACGAAGGGCAGCACGAATACGCCGCCACCCGTGACTACCTTCTGGCCTGAGAGGTCTCGTGTGCGGTTGCCCGCTGCGTCGATGACCTCTTTCCCTTTTCCACCGGTAACGATGATCGCTTCATCCGGCTTCGCAATGCGGTAGCGCTTGATAATGATGAGAGCGACAAGCACCAGCGCGATGATCGCGCCGAATATGCCGACGGTGGCGGATGTGAACAGAAACATTGTTCCCCTTTCCGGAGGATCGGTCGTGAAAAAGCTTGCTAGGCAGGAGGCGTGACGTGGACGGTGTCGATCTGTTCCACAGTGACTGACGTCGCGGTAAGCGTCTGCACCACGCGAACTCTGGCACCGCGCGGGATCGCTGTTGCCGCTGTCGCCGAGAGGGAGACCCGCTCGCCGTGTCGCACCAGGGCGACCTCGCCAAGCCCGCCAGCTGGGATTGCCAACACGACGCTTGCCTCCACGCCGATGAGCTCTTCGGAGCTCACCGAGGTATTAGATTCGGCATTTCGCACCAGTCGGCTCAGCCACCAGGCGACCGCACCACCCGCGACACCGGCGACCGCACCAACGATTCCAGCAACGGTCGTGCTTGCTCCTGCTCCCACCATTGCGAAGGAGGCAAAGCCAAAGATCGCCGTAAACGCTGCGATCGTGGTGAGGCTGAGCGGTCCGTCACCAAAGTTGAACGCATCAAACACGCCATCAAGGATCACGGAGAACACCAGAAGAATCGCACCGATGATTCCGATGATCAAAAACACACCGCCAGATATCAAGGAACCATCGAGCAGGCGTTCAAACCACTCTGCAATCGACATCGCTTGCCCCTTCTCATTGGCGTCGCCGTGATTCCAGTCTAACGAGAGCCTGTGACAGAAGTCAGCCTTCTTGCACACTTGCACAGCTTGGCTTGCCGTCGGGTTCCCCTCATATCGGCCGCCACACCGACCGTTGCGGGGTGATGTGGCGGCGCGAGCTTTGAGGTGTCTACTGCCAGGCGAGCGGCCAGCGGGCCTTGTTCGCCGTAGAGAGCCCCGGCGCGTTCGTGTTCCAGCCTGACGGCATGGTCGGAATCTTCGCCACGTTCCAAGCTGACAGACTCTGCGCGAACGCGGTCGCGCCGTTGAACATGTTGGTCATATTCGTCACGTTTGTCACATTCCAGCCGCCAATCGCGCCGTTAAACAGCTTCGCGTCAGTGAACATTTGGTTCATGTCTGTGACGTTCGCCACGTCCCAGACGCCAATGTTCTGATTGAAGGAGGCCGCACCTTGGAACATGAAGCTCATGTCCGTCACGTTCGAGACGTTCCAGCCACCAATGTTCTGGTTAAACATCGAGGCACCCCTGAACATGCTGCTCATCTTCGTCACGGTGGTCGGCGGCGCCGCCACACTTGTCAAATTTGTCGCCAAGTAGAACGCGGAATCAACCGTCGTCACACCGTTCGGCCCCCAGAGCGGCACAGTCGTGATCGACTTGTTCGACGCTGTAATCGGTGCGTCGCTCGACCCGTAGCTAGTGAAGCTGCCATATATTGTGATCGTGCGGGCCGCTGTACCTGAATAGGTGTGGGTCGGGTTCGGAGCAGTCACTGTCTGCACTCCACTCCCGTCACCCCAGTCGACCGTGACCGTGCCGAGCGTCAACCCATCGATCGGGAGCACCGCGTTTACTGTGCCACTAGTTACTGCCGGGTTGTAGGTGATCTGCATCACGTTCTGCCACGGGATCGGCCAGCGAGCGTAGTTCGCGGTGCTCAAACCTGGCGCGTTCGTGTTCCAGTCCGCGGGCATGGTCGGCAGTTTCGTTGCCACATCCCACGCAGAGAGGTTCTGCGCGAACGCGGACGCGTTCTGAAACATCCCGCTCATATTCGTCACATTCGACACATCCCAGTCACCGATCGCACCATTGAATGCGGAGGCCCCCCTGAACATCGTCAACATATTCGTCACATGCGACACATCCCAGTCACCGATCGCACCATTGAACGAGGTTGCGTTGTAGAACATGGAGTCCATGCTGGTCACTGTGGCGGGTGGTTGAGCCACGCTCGTCAGATTCGATGCCCCGTAGAAGGCATAGCTGGCATTGGTGACCCCGTTCGGCCCCCACACCGACACTGCCGTGATCGACTTATTCGACGCCAGGACTGCCGAGTCAGATGACCCGTAGGTGGTGAAACTGCCCCGGATCGTGATCGTGTAGGTTCCCGCAGCCGCATAAGTGTGAGTCGGATTTGGAGTAGTCACAGTCGTGGCGTTTCCGTCGCCCCAGTTAACCGTGACCGCTCCCAGGGCGAACCCACCGATCGGGAGGCGAGCATTCACCGTGCCGCCAGTCGCGGCAGTGTTGTAAGTGAGCTGCATGATGTTCTGCCACGAGAGTGGCCAACGCGCGTAGTTCGCGATGCTGAGGCCGGGCACGTTCATATTCCAGTCTGCCGGCATTTTAGGGATCTTCGCCTCGACATCCCACGCAGAGAGGTCTTGCGCGAACGCGGATGCGCCGGAAAACATGCCGAGCATGGCAGTCACATTCGAGACGTCCCAGCCGCCAATGGGCTGATTGAACGAGGTCGCGTTGATAAACATCTGCGTCAGACTAGTCACGTGTGACATATCCCAGCCAGTAATGTCGCCATTGAATGAAGACGCGCCGCTAAACATATTGGCCATCGAGGTCACCGTCGCGGGCGGTTCCGCCACACTCGTCAGGTTTGTTGCCAGATCAAAAGAAGAGCTAGCGTTTGTGACCCCGTTCTCACCCCACATCGGCACCGAAGTGATCGACTTGTTTGATGCCAGTACGGCAGTGGCGCTCGTGCCGTACCCAGTGAACTTCCCGATGATCGTGATCGTGTACGTGCCCGCCGCATAGGTGTGGGTCGGGTTCGCTGACACCACGTTCGTGGGTGTGGTCCCGTCACCCCAGTCGACCATGACCGCGCCGAGGGTGAGCCCGATGATCGGGAGGGCCGCGGCGGTCGTACCGCCGGGGGCTTGCGTGTCGTACACGAGTTGCATGACGCTCTCCTGCCACGGGAGCGGCCACCGCTCAAGATGCGCGGCGTTCAGGCCTGGCGCGCTCGTGTTCCAGCCGGTAGGCATGGTGGGAAGGTTCGTTTCCACATCCCACGCCGAAAGATCCTGCGCGAACGCGATCGCGTTTTGGAACATGCTGCCCATGTTCTTGACGTTCGCGACGTTCCAGTCACCGATGGGCTGGTTGAACGTGGAGGCGCCGTAGAACATACTGTTCATGGTCGTGACGTTCGACACATCCCACCCGGTAATGTCACCATTGAACGCGGTCGCCTGATAGAACATACCGCTCAAGACCGTCACTGTAGTCGGTGGTGCTGCCACACTCGTCAGGTTCGATGCTGCACGGAACGCGTAGGTAGCGTCTGTGACCCCGTTCGCACCCCACACCGGCACCGAAGTGATCGACTTATTCGACGCCGTTACTGCCGTGGAGGTTGACCCGTAGGTGTTGAACTTCCCGCTGATCGTGATCGTATACGTGCCCGCCGCATAGGTGTGGGTCGGGTACGTAGACACCACCACCGTCGGGGTCGTCCCGTCACCCCAATCCACCGTGACCGGCCCCAAGGTGAGCCCACCGACCGGAAGCACCGCGTTCACCGTCCCACCGGGTACATCCGTGTTGTAAACGAGCTGCATGATCGGGGCATATAGGTGAATATCTTGCAGGGGGACCGTGAGTGGGGTGAGGGTGTCTGTCCAGCCCTTCCCGCTCTGGAGCGTGAGAGCCGCATGCGCAAGATCGATGACCTCGCCCGAGAACACTGCGTCAGGGGTCGAGGTGATCGTGATCGTGACCGTCACGGTCTGTTCGTCCGGGCTGACAACCAGGCCCGGGGCGGTCACCGTGACCGTGAACTGGTCACGCACCGATACCGGGATCGTGTACCCGGACAGTTCGAACGTGGGGTTCAGGGTATCGCCGGTCACGCGCACGGTCGTATCGAAGGAGACCGTGAGGGTCTCTCCCGGGTTGAGGGTGTCGTGTGCGGGATCGTACAGGCTGCCGTCGCGGAGGTAGGTGGGGGTGGTGCTGGTGAGGAGTCTGGCTTCACCGGTGTGCATGTGGTCGGTGATCGCGAACGCGGCACTGTCTCGCCACAAAGAAAACGCGCCCATCCCGTCTGGAAGGATCGCGCCGGTGATCAACAGCGCGACCGTCACGAGCATGACCGAGACAATATGCCACGGCGAACGACGAGCCACGCGGGGTGCGACAGGGGGAGCGGTGTTCACTGTGAGCACCCTACTGAGGGGAGCAGCTTGAGCGAGCGGCTCTCTCTCTCTCTCTCTCTCTCTCTTGCAGCCCGGCAGTACCCCCACGCTGCCCGGCAGTACCGCCACGGAGGCTGTGCGCGGGCCACAGCGGGTTCCGGGCACCCCAGACGGCGCGGCGTGCGTGGCGAGGAGAACGAGACATAGATTTCACACCTGAAGCGGTCAAGAGATCCTGAAACCAGTCAGCGGTGTGTGCCGATGACTGGTGACAGAAGACTCGTATGAGCAAAAGTCAGGTTCTAGGGTGCCTCTGGGGTGTGGTGAGGGGCAACCACTACGCGGGGGTGACGGCACTCAACTTTGGTGATGATCCGCTCAACTTCAATGGGCCACTACTCTGCCGCATGAAAAGTGGTGGTAGAGGCACAACAAAGAAACAGACAACGTTCGCGATCACTACAGCGCGCAGCGCAACGCAAGGAGGCAGAGATGGGCAGTGTTCATAGAACGCGGCTAGACTTGAACGCTGTATGCGCGTCAGTCGTTTTGGCTGCGTGTAACCAAGATCCCCGCTTGCACCTTGGAGTGATTTTCACATGGCTGAACAGACCCGTCTCGACAAAGTTATTGCACTTGCCCGCCATCGCGGCTTCGTGTTTCAAGCGGGTGAGATTTATGGTGGCTCACGATCAGCGTGGGACTACGGCCCCCTCGGCACCGCGCTCAAGGAAAACATCAAGCGCCAGTGGTGGAAATCAATGGTGCAGCGTCGTGACGACGTGGTCGGGATCGACTCAAGCGTGATCCTGCCGAAGCAGATCTGGGAGGCTTCGGGCCACGTCGAGGTGTTTAGCGATCCGCTGGTCGAGTGCCTACAGTGCCATAAGCGCTACCGCGAAGACCACCTGATTGAAGAATTCGAAGAGAAGAAGGGCCGCGCTCCAGAAAACGGCCTGGCTGAGATCGTCTGCAAGAACTGCGGCACTCGTGGCCAGTTCACCGAGCCGCGTGCGTTCTCGGGTCTGCTGAAGACCTACCTCGGCCCAGTCGATGACGAAGCCGGTCTGCACTACCTGCGCCCAGAGACCGCCCAGGGCATTTTCGTGAACTTTGCAAATGTGCTTCAGTCGGCGCGCATGAAGCCTCCATTTGGCATCGCCCAGATCGGAAAGAGCTTCCGAAACGAGATCACGCCAGGAAACTTCATCTTCCGCACCCGAGAGTTTGAGCAGATGGAGATGGAATTCTTCGTCGTACCGGGCACCGACGAAGAGTGGCAAGAGTACTGGATGAACGAGCGTATGTCATGGTACGTCGGGCTCGGTATCGATCCAGAGAACCTGCGTTTCTACGACCACCCGAAAGAAAAGCTCTCGCACTACTCAAAGCGAACTGCTGACATCGAGTACCGTTTCGGTTTTGTGAGCGGCGAGTGGGGAGAGCTCGAAGGCATTGCGAACCGCACTGACTTCGACCTGAGCACGCACACCAAGCACTCGGGCAAGGATCTCTCGTTCTACGATCAGGCGAACGATGAGCGATTCGTGCCGTATGTGATCGAACCCGCTGCCGGTCTCACTCGCTCACTGATGGCCTTCTTGGTTGACGCGTATCGCGAAGAAGAAGTTCCGAACGCGAAGGGCGGCACCGACACTCGAACCGTACTCGGTCTCGATCCGCGCCTCGCTCCAATCAAGGCGGCCGTGCTGCCACTGAGCCGCAACGAGCGACTTTCGCCGCTTGCCCGCGAAATCGCGGCCGATCTTCGAGAAGACTGGAACATTGACTTCGATGACGCCGGCGCTATCGGCCGCCGCTACCGTCGCCAAGACGAAATCGGTACGCCGTTCTGCGTCACCGTCGACTTCGATTCGCTCGATGACGACGCGGTTACCGTGCGTGACCGCGATTCGATGGAACAGCAGCGAGTGCCTCGCGCTGAACTGCACAGCTACCTTGCTGAGCGTTTGCGCGGCGCATAGCTTGTGAAATCCAGAAACGGCGGTGCTTCGGCATCGCCGTTTCTGTTGTGTTGAGCGGAAACTATCAGCCTGCTCCATGCCGCTTTGGGAGAATAGAGACATGAGCTTCAGTCCAGACCAGCCTCAGGACTCTGCGCCGCAGAATCCGTCAGCCGACACCCCCCAGGAAGCCCAGCCACAATCGGCTCAGCAGTTTCCGCCCCCTCCGGCACCGCAACCGGTGTGGGCGATGCCAGCGGTACAGCCGCAGTGGGTGGAGACCGAGCCGCTTGAATATCATCAATTGCTGCGCGGCACCGCTCGCTATCGCTGGTGGAAGCCGGTGGCGGGACTGGCAATCGGCGTCGCCTACTACATCACCCTCTCGGTGGTGTTCTCGTTGCTCGTATTCATGATCGCTGCGCTCAACTCGACTGAACCGCTCAGCCAAGACATGCTGCTTGAACTGGCATTGCCAGACACCCAGAAGCCGCTTTCGATGCTGATGGCACTTGGCTCGCTGGCGCTGATGATCCCCGCGGCGCTATTGGCGATGCTCAGTGTCGGTTTGAAGCCAGCCGGAAGATTGTGGTCAGTTGCCCTGCGCATTCGCTGGCGGTGGATCGGACGCACCATTGTTCCCGCGATCATCGCACTGTTTGTCATCAACGGAGTGGGCGTGTTCTTGTCGCTGCTCGTTGACGGGGGATCAAGCGAATCGATTGATCAGTCACTGCCAAGCAACTTCGACATGAATGCGGCACTCTGGTCGATCCTGCTGATTGTGCTGTTGGTTCCATTGCAGGCAACCTCTGAAGAGTTGATTTTCCGTGGCGCGTTCATGCAGGCCATCGGCTCGTGGCGCAACAACATCTGGTTCATTGTGCTGCTGGGAGCGGGTATTCCGCTGGGCGCACTGACGATGTTTGCGCTCGGCGGTGTCGAAGGCTTGCGTGAACAGGGAAGCCAAGCGCTGATCGTGACAGTCGTGGTCTTCGTAGTGGCGTATCTCTTGCGGAAGTTCACCGGTAGCCCATTCATTGTGATTGCGGTACCGAGCGTGCTCTTCGCGATGGCTCATATCTATGAGATCTGGGGCATGCTTTCGGTTACCGCCATGGCCCTTACCGCGGCCTGGCTGACTTGGCGCACGGGTGGACTTGAAGCAGCAATCACGATTCACGTCGTGAACAACCTTTTTGGATTCATGTTCATGGTGTTTGCTTTCGGCGGTGAAACAGGTCAAACCGCCGAGGGCGGAAGCGCGTTCGGCGTGATCGCTGCGGTGTGCGGCCAGGTCTTGTATGCCTGGTGGGTGGATCGTGACTTTAGACGAAACGATGGCCGTCGCACACGGGTGGACTATGTCGAGGTGCTCGCGCCGCAGCCTGTCGAGTATGCGTCGCAGCCTTCCGATTCAGCGGTGCAGCCTGAGCAACCCGCGCAACCTCAGCAACCTGAGCAACCCGCGCAGTCCGAGTCACCCGCGCAGACCCACTCTGAAGGTGAGCCAAACACATGATTGACGCCATCGTTACCGGAACGAGCCTGCCCGCGCTTCAGACGGCGCTTGACCTCGCCGAGGTTGGGTTGAGTGTTGCGGTGCTGCGCGGTGCTGAGCAAGGATCGAGTGCTCCCTGGTCAGACCGAGACACTGAGGGGACGATCGCGGCGTTTCTGACGCGGATCGCCGAGCCAATTGAACACGCTGAGGGCCATCGCGACCCCAAAGCGATGCCTCGTCACCTCGCTCCAGAAGCAGTCGCCTTGCGAGTGGACGACATGTGGCAGCCGCTTTCTGAACCCTCGGTGTTCGGAGTGCCCGCTGTGCCGCTGTCTGCTGAGTCGATCGCGATCCTCGGAAACGGTGGTGCGTTCCGCGCCTATCTCGACCGAGTTCGACCGCTACTCACCGTTGGAAAGACCCGCTTCTACGGGCCTCTGGTGCGTAGCCGAGTCGGCGTGAAAGCCTTGGATCGATTGGTTGAGCCAACTATCCGGGAGCGTTTCGGAGTCTCTGCCGATGCCGTTGAGGTGGCGATGGTGGCACCCGGTCTCAATGAGGCCTTGAGCCGTCACGGTGCCCTCACTTCTGCGGTGCTCGCATACGCAGATCGGAATGTTGCACGTGAAACTCGGGTGACACCCACTGGCTCTCCCGCAGAATTCTTGGGTGCGGCGTTGCTGCGACTGGCTCATTACGGTGTCCAACTGGTCGATGCCGACCTGGCGACTGCCCGACCAGAGGGGAGCAACTGGTCGATCACCCTCTTGAGCGGTGAAACGCTTGAGGCCCGGGCGCTGGTGGTCGATTTTGGTGAGAATCCTGTGAGCCCAGTTGAGCTTGAGCCGATCGTTGGCGCTGTTGCACCGAGCGAGGCGCGGCTATATGCAGATTTTGATATAGACGAGCGTCTGTGCCCAGACGCTGGCGCTGCGGGCATCGCCACAGAGAGCGGCTGGTCGCTTCGTGTGTCTGGATCGCAGTCACCACTCGAGTCGGATGCTGAAAGCGGTGTGCACGCGCGCGCGATCGCAAAATCTCCCGTGGCTCAGATCACCGAGCTCGCCCAGCAACTTGCCGAAGTTTCGCGACTTGGCGCGGTTGCTCCGCTCGCTGCTGGCGGGCGTTCGAGCTTGCTCGAGGGAGCATCGCTTCGGCAGGCCAGACTTGTCGCCGCACCATATTGCAGCACCGAAGATCGTGATGAGGCACTCGCAGTCTTGACTGAATTGATCGAGGCTCAGCCGACGCTGCTTCCTGTTGGGCGCGCGGTGCACGGTGACGATCAAAGTGCAGCAATGGGAGCCGCACATGACGCTGCAGTGCACCTCCGCCGCAGGCTGCTCGGTCTCGAAGAGTAACAAATCTGGCTATATTTCAAAAATGGAATATGAGCCACGCGGGATCGAATGTAGGCTGGGTGTGTCACTGCCACGAAACCCGTAGGGGTCTGGAGGAATCATGAAGGGCAAGATCGCTTTCGTTCTCGGAGCTGCGGTCGGCTACGTGCTCGGAACCCGGGCCGGTCGTGAACGCTACGAGCAAATCAAGCAGGGCGCTCAGAGAGTCTGGGAGACCGAACCCGTGCAGAAGGGCGTCGGCGTGGTACGCGATGCGCTTGACGATCGGGCAGACGACCTCAAGGTGTTCATTCGCAAGGCGTCCTCGGAAGCGTTTGCTGCGTTTGCGCGTCAGACGGCCCCGAAGCCCCCCGCAGGCACGTCCACGGCCTCGACCTCGCGCACCACGCGCGATGCTTCAACGAGCGAGACTTCCACGGCGAAGAACGATTCGTCTGCAACGAACCCTTCGCATGACAGCAGCGCGAAGAGCGAAGAAGATCCTGCGCCCAATGACCGCGGCGAAGAGGCGAGCGACGCAGCAGAGCAACCGAAGAAGACATCTTCTTCGGCGTCGTCAGCGAAGCGTGGTTCAAGCCAGAAGCCCGCAGCCGCGAAGAGCACCTCTCGACGCAAGTCCGAACGGACGCAGTCATGAGCCGCAAGAGTGACGAAGCGGGCACCTTCGAACTTCTTGCCCGTCTGCCCTACCAACTCCTCAGACTGGCGAAAGCTGAGTACGAGAACGCGAAGCGTGAAATCACCGCGAAGCTGAAGCGTGGCGGCATTGGCCTATTGGCTATTGTGATTGCACTCTTCTTCGTGTTCTTCGCAATTGGCTGTTTTGTAGCGGCGGCAGTTGCCGGTATCGCGGTGGTCTGGCCCGTCTGGTTGGCGGCGTTGGTGGTCGCTGTCGGATTGCTGCTGCTTGCCGCGGGAGCGATTTTTGGTGGCATCTACCTGCTGAAGCGTGGTGTCCCGGTTCCCGAAGATACGATCGATCGGGTCGAGGGTGATCTGCAAGCGATGAGCGAGGTGCGCATGAATGCTTCTGCACATGCTGCTCCGCAGGGTGAGAAGGGAACGCTCTGATGAGCCAGAACAGACCTCCAAGTGAACGAGAGCTTGGACTGACCGAAGCGGGTCAGGCTCGCGAAGAGCTCTACGACACCCTTGGTCAGTTGCGGGTGCGCCTTGATTATGCGCAGCGCATTGACGACGGAGTCTCTCGAGCAAAGCATCGTATCGCCGCCGAAAAACGAGAGAATCCCCTGCGCTTTGCCGCGTACGTTGCCGGAACAGCAGCCGTGTGTGGGGTGGTGGTGTGGGCAGTAAGCTCGAAGATTATTCGGTCATTTAAGTAGAAAAAAGTGACCCGAATACAGGGTCACAGTTTTATTTCGTTTCCTCTTCAAAGCGCCTCTGTTTTGCTTTGTTCTTAGCTCCGGGGTAAGAATAGGGGCATTGGAAGAACCTCTTTCCTCTTCAGTCTGTGTGTCACGGGTGACCAAGACCAAGACTGAATTTTGTGTGTCCAAAGAAGCAAGTGGGGTGTATGTCGGCCGAACAGAAGCCACTGAGCGGACTGCGCGTGCTCGTGCCCCGTGGAGGCACTTGGGGTGAGATCGTTGCCCAGGCACTGCGAGAGCAGGGAGCCAATACGGTGACCGCTCCTCTGGTCGATTTTGCCCATACCAGCGAAGAAGACCGTCTCGTTGAGGCTCTCGGCAAGCTCGAAGAGGGCTACTACGACTGGATTACCGCGACGAGCGCAACGGTCGTTGACGTGCTGGCACACCACGAAGCGAAGATTCCTGAGAACACACGCGTCGCTGTGGTGGGCGAAGCAACCGCTCAAGCGTTTATCGAGGCCGGGTATCAGGTCAGTCGCACCCCAAAGCGAGAGAACAACACCACCGAAGGGCTGCTCCAAGAATGGCCTGAGATTGATGCTGGCGAGGTGCTCAAGGTGCTTACGCTGCGATCTGACGTGGCCAAGCCTGTGCTGACTTCTGGCCTGATCGATCGCGGCCACGACGTCACCCAGGTGGTCGCATTCCGCACAATTGGCGTGCCCGTCTCGGCACACATTCGCGAAGACGTGGAGTCTGGCAGAATCAACGCGCTCCTGGTGGCCTCCGCCCGGATCGGCCGAGAGGTGGCGACACAGTTTCCGGTGCTCCCAGCCGACACGATTGTTGCGTGCGTCGGGCAGCACACGCACGAAGAAGCCGTCGCGGCTGGGTTGAAGCACAGCCCGAGCGGCGCACAGCTTGAGCAGAAGCGGGCGCTGATCGAGACGGTTGAGTCGTCGATCGACCAGAGCGACATGCTCGACTAGGGTCACGCCCGACACCCTTCTTGACTAGGGTCATGCCCGACACCCTCTCGGATGGTTCGTGCAGCCGAACTCGATGATCCGCTGATAACAATTCGGTGTGTTCGCCGAGAGTATTCCCCGAATGTCGGCGGCACAGGGCAGACTAGACTCATGGCGCGTATCGAGGTGTTTGCAGATCGGGTGGTGATCAAGCTCAGCGCAGCCGAGCGTGCGTTGGCAATCCGACGGCGAGACATTGTGCTCAGCCGAGAACGAATCACCTCCGCGCTCATCACTGACGATCCGTGGGTGTGGCTTCGCGGAGTCCGCTCTCCCGGAGCGCACCTTCCGACCAAACTGGCCGTTGGCACTTGGCGCGGGTTCGGTGGCCACGACTTCGTACTGGCCCGATCTGGCCGACCAGCAATCGTGATCGATTTCGACGTACCCGAAGAATCAGATGCCGGATGGATCGGTGAGTTTGACGACTTCGCCCGAGTGATTGTCTCTACCGACCACGCGGCCGAGCTGATCAGCGCGCTTCGCCTTGAGGGTGACGACTGCGCGGTGTTCGAAACCGAGCACTAGGCTACTCGGGTGCAGTTGCCTGAGCGCGAGGACGCTCACACGCATGGCGCGCATGCGCACTCGGTGAGCGATCACGCTGCCGGGCATTCGCACAGTCTGCGCAATATCGACGTGCGCACCAGCCGCACGATCCGCCTCGTCGCATATGTGACCCTGATCGTGGTCGCCGCCGTCACCGCGATCGGTTTGGCAGCACTCTGGCCCGACTACGGCAAGGTCGCCGAGATCGCCGAGCGCGCGAGCTTTCAAACAAGCGGAATCAGCTATGAGAGTGCCCGTGTGCTCTCGGTGAACGAATGCGATGCCGCCGAAGCCCCGATGCCCTCGCCCGAAGTGCCGGGCCAAGGCCTAGTACAACCCGCGTGTCAATCGCTCAGCGTCGGTCTCTTGAGCGGACCCGACACGGGGCAGGTGATTGACCTTGAGGTGCGGGGCAGCATCGCAACGTCCGGGCTTCGTCCCGATGATCGAGTGCAGCTTCTGTCGAACCCAAACTTCGGGGCAGACAGCGGCGAATTGGCCTCTCGATACCAGCTTGAACGCATGTACGAAGTCAGCGGAATCGTGCGCAATCTTCCGCTGCTGGTGATCGGACTTGCGTTTGCCGGAGTCGTGATTGCGGTCGGGCGTTTGCGTGGCCTCTTCGCGCTCTGTGCCCTGGTGATTGCTGGCGGCGTGGTGCTTGGCTTTGTGCTGCCTGCAATCGTTGCGGGCGGGCCGGGGCTGCTGATCGGTATGGTCGCCGCGAGCGCAATCATGTTTGTCACCCTGTTCTTTGTGCATGGCGTGAATATGCGTTCGGCGTCTGCGCTCTTTGGCACGCTCGCGGGCATCCTGATTATTTCGACGGTGTCGTGGATCGCCGTAGAGATGACACGTTTGAGCGGTTTGGGCGATGAATCATCAGGGCTGCTCTCAAACATGGTGTCAGAGATCGATTTTCGAGGGCTCTTGACCTGCTCGATACTGATCGCCGGGCTTGGCGTGCTCAATGACGTCACCATCACGCAGGCTTCTTCGGTGTGGGAACTTCGCGCGGCCGCACCACAAATGTCACGCCGAGAGATTTATGCCTCAGCGATGCGGATCGGCCGAGATCACATTGCTTCGACGGTGTATACGGTGTTCTTCGCGTATGTCGGTGCGGCGATCGTCACATTGATCCTGCTGTATCTCTATAACCGTCCGGCGCTGATGCTGCTCACGCAAGAAGATATCGCGCTTGAAATCGTGCGCACAGCGGCGGGCAGTATCGGGCTGATTCTCGCGGTGCCAATTACTACCGCCGTTGCGGCGCTGTTCGTGCCCGCTGCCGCTGAAGATCCCAAGTTTCCCCGCACTGCGGTGATCCACGGGGCGTAGCCAGAGCGGGAGCCGGTGTCCGAACTGATGTCGGAACCGGGCACGGGGCTGAAGCCGGTGACGGGGCCGTCGCCGGTGACGCTGCTGGTGTCGGAACGGGGTCCGGAGCGGAACCGAATGCGAGCCGAATGCGAGCCGAATCTGAGCTGCCCAGCTTGCTTGCCGAGCAGCTATCCGAGCAGAAACGCGACCGCTGCGATCACAGGCAACGAGGCGAACGTGGTGAGAAAGATGGTGTCGCGCACCTGTATTTCAGCTCGTCGGTAGGTCGCAGCATAGTTGAAGACGTTCTGCGCGGTGGGGAGTGCGGCGACCATGGTTGCCACAAATGTTTCGTGCTGACCAACACCAAAGGTGATGCAGATCACCCAGGCAAGCAGCGGCATCACAAGCACTTTCAGTCCCGAGGCGACGAGCACTGCGCTGCGAGCGTTTCCGGGTTGCAGTGCGCGTTGGCCTCGCAGCGAGATGCCGAAGCTCAGCAGCACCATAGGGATCGCCGCGGCGCCGAGCATGCTGATCGGTTCAAGCACCATATCTGGAACCTGCACGTCGCCGAGAGCGAAGGCGAATCCGGCGATTGAGGCGAGGATCACGGGGTTGCGTGCCGCGCGCATCAGTGCCACGGCACCTCCGCGGCGGCCGCCTCTGGTGGATTCGAGCATGGTCAGCAGTGCCGGCGCGAAGAAGATGAGTTGTACGAGCATGACGGGTGCCACATAGGCGGCATCGCCGAGAATATAGACGGCGACGGGAAGGCCGAGGTTGTTCGCGTTCACATATCCCGAGGTGGTTGCGCCGAGCGAGGTGGAGGCGAGGTCGCTCGCGAAGAACATTCGTGAGGTGATCACGTAGAGCGCCCCAGTGAGCACAGCGGCTGCTGTCGTAATGAGGATCACGGGCGAGAGCAGCACGGCGGGATCGCTCTTGTGCAGCACGTTGAAAAGCAGGGCCGGGGTGGCGACGTAGAACGCGACATTGTTGAGCACGCGCCGCTGGTCGCCCTTGACGACCCCAAAGAACGCGGTCAGGTATCCGGCGAAGATGATGGCGAGAATCAGTGTGAATCCCTGCAATACACCCATCATGCCCAAAACTCTCCCTTCGCTAGGTACGAGTGTATGCCCCGTCGAGGTCAGGGAGTTTCATGGGCGAGCGCGCGGGCGGCCTCCTCTTGCACGATGGCGGTGAGCGCGTCGATAAGGGGTGAGGGAAGGTTCCAGCGCTGCCAATACAGCGGGAGCTCGATGGCAGAGTCCGGTCGCAGCTCGACGAGACGCCCGCTTGTGAGCGCCTCTCTGCATTGCAGTGCTGGCACCATTCCCCAGCCCATGCCGAGCTCGATGGCCAGGGCGAACTCATGCGAGGAAGGCACCATGTGCCGCGGGGGAGCGATGTGTGCTCGGGTCACACTGCGAATGAACCGCTGTTGAAAGATGTCGTGGCGATCAAATTCGATGATGGGCGCCTGACTGAGGCTTTCGGCGTTGAGCCCGGCACTGAAGTGCGCGGCGACAAACTCTGGTGACGCGACCGCGTGGTATCGATCCACTCCGAGCGGAGTGCTCGTGCAGCCGGGCACGGGGGCTTGTGTGGCGGTGAGCGCGGCAACCACTGCGCCGTTGCGGAGCCGCTCAGTGCTGACGGTCTCGTCGGCGCGGACAATCTCGAAGTACGCCCCGGTTTCGCGTGCGGCGCGCGCGATCGCGGGCACGAACCATGTGGCGAGTGAGTCTGCGTTGACCACGATGGGCAGAACCGGGCTCCCGCCTGAGTCGAGCCCGAGTTCGCGTGCGGCATCGCCGGTGATCCGGTCTAGCTGTCGGGCGGCGCGAAGGATCGTTTCGCCTGCCGAGGTGAGTTCGATGGGGCGGCTGCGTCGCAGCAGCACCGAGCCGATCCGCTGTTCCATGCTTTTCACGCGTTGGCTGACAGCCGAAGGGGTGATGTGGAGACGTTTCGCGGCACCCTCGAAGCTGCCTTCATCGACGATGACGGCGAAGGTTGCGAGATGCTCGACTGGGAGATCCATCTTCCAATAGTAAGCAATGCTTAACTTGCAACAGAATCTTTAGGGATGCTTAGTTCGCTATGTGGCCGATCAGGGCAGTACGGTCAAAGCTATGCTCACTCCAATGCTTGTCGGCTTCGGCACCGGCTTCTCGCTCATCGTCGCGATCGGCGCGCAGAATGCCTTCGTGCTGCGACAGGGGATCCTGCGCCAGCACGTGTTGCCCGTGGTGCTGATCTGTGGCCTCACCGATGCGCTGCTTGAAACCCTCGGTATCGCCGGAATCGGATTTGTTGTCGAGCGAGCGCCGATGGTGCTTGAAGTTATCCGTTGGGCTGGCGTCGCGTTTCTGCTCTGGTACGCCTGGGGTGCCGCTCGCCGCGCGATGAAACCCGGTGCACTCACCGCAGACACGAACGAATCAGGTGCGCCAGCCGCTGGATCGCTGAAGAAGACCGTGCTGGCCTGCCTCGCAATCACCTACCTCAACCCACACGTCTACCTCGACACAATGGTGCTGATGGGGTCCATCGGCAATGCGCAGGGCGATCCCGCAAGATGGTGGTTCGCGCTCGGCGGCGGCCTGGCAAGCGTGATCTGGTTCGCCGTGCTCGGCTATGGCGCGAGGGCACTCACCCGATTCTTTGCGACTCCAAGATCCTGGCAAATTCTTGACTGGATTATTGTCGTGGTGATGCTGGTGATCGCGGCACGCCTCGCCTTCGACACGACACTCTAACTTCACCCCCCCCGGGCTTGGCGGGGCGGCCGAAAGCTCAGGAAATGCGAAACGCCGCCCTTGGGTGCGGGGCGGCGTTTGGCGGTGAATCGAGAGCTTCGCTAGTCGATGAAATCGATGTTGATGTCTGCAACATCTTGATCACTGAGGTTCACCACGATGTTGTCGGGGGTGCGAGTGGTCATCCAGATGAGTTCTTCGCTGCTGCTCAAATTGCCTTCAATGTGGGGCACGAACGGTGGCACGTAGACGAAGTCACCCTCGGTCATATAGACAATCTCTTCGTAGCGCTCGCCGAAGCGAATGAAGCCATTGCCCTTGAGGATGTATCCGCCGGTCTCTGCTTCACCGTGGTGATGCGGATCGGAGATCTCGCCGGGGCCCGTGTGCACTCGGCCGAACCAGAGACCCTCAACTTCGGAGTTCTCCTTGCTGACACCTGAGATGCGCACGGCATTGAGTGTCTGGCCGGGCGCTTGTGCGAGCTCGCTGCCGCGCTGCACGCTGAGCTTCTTCAGTACGATTTCGGATTCTGAAGACATGTTGCTTCCTTTGCTAGTCGTGAGGGGTGGGTGGGTTCTTCATGGAGAGCTTGTGTCAAGCTGATGACTTCGAGTCCTCAGCGGCGACAGGGTTTCGGAGGGTGCCGATCCCTGCGACCTCAACTTCAAGGCATTCACCGTCGCGCAGCCAGCGCTTGGGATCGTGGCCGTCGCCAACACCGCCGGGGGTGCCGGTGGCAATGAGGTCGCCGGGGGCGAGTGCTGTCCATTGCGAGCAATACGCGATCAGTTCGGGCACATTGAAGACGAGCTGGTCGAGCGAGGATCGCTGCACGGTTTCGCCATTGATCCTCGTCGTGATCTCTTGGGTGCCGACCTCACCGAATTCGTCGACGCTGACGATTTCCGGCCCGAGACTGCCGCTGCGCGGAAAGTTCTTTCCCGGCGTGAACTGGTGTGTATGGCGTTGGAAGTCACGCACCGAGCCGTCATTCATGATCGTGTAACCAAAGACGTGGTCGAGGGCGTGAGCTGCCGGAATGTAGCGGCCTCCGGTGCCGATCACGATTGTGAATTCACCCTCGTAATCGAATTGTTCGCTCAGTGCGGGGGCGATGAGGGCTTCATCTGGCCCGACAAGTGTGTCGGCGAATCGGGTGAAGATCACGGGCTTCTCGGGGGTTGGCCGATTCATTTCTGCCACATGGTCGGCGTAGTTCAGTCCGACGCAAATGATCTTGTTGGCGTCGGTAATCGGTGGAAGTAGCGTGAGGTCTTGTCGTGCAACGAGAGGGGCGTGTGCCGCGTCAGCAAGTAGCTCATCAAGCGCGTGATCACGAAGCGTCTGGCCGAGCGTGCGTCCGCGGGCCGCCGGAAGCTCGCCGAGGAGTCGCACCTGCTGACCCTCGATGACTCCCCAGCTCAGTGTGGAGCCTTGCCTCGTTGATACGTATCTCACTCTTCCTCCTTTGCAATGTGACAAACAAGCGTTCGTCTCGAACTGAAGTCTATCCGATACCCGTCGGTGGTCAACTGAGTGATGCATTGGATTCTCGCGGCTGCTACGCTCTAAGGCGAGCGTCCGTTAGTTTGATTCGCTCCGAGTCAGAATTGAGGTTTCGATGTCGAACTCCAAGCGTCCGCCGATGCTGTTCGAGCCAATCACGCTGCGCGGGCTCACTGTGCCAAACCGACTGTGGGTTGCCGCAATGTGTCAATACTCCTGCATGGAAGCAGATGGCATGCCTCAGCCCTGGCACCTCGTGCACCTCGGCGGGTTTGCAGTCGGGCGAGCCGGGCTCATTGTCACCGAGGCGACTGCGGTAGCCCCTGAGGGTCGCATCTCACCCCACGACGTCGGCATCTGGACCGACGAACAAGCCGACGCTTGGAAGCCCGTGACCGACTTTGCGCGTTCGCAGGGGGTTCCGATCGCGATTCAACTCGCGCATGCTGGCCGCAAGGCATCTATGAAATCCACAGCCGACGGTCGCGGGCCCGTGCTGCCCGAAGACGGCGGCTGGGAGACGGTTGCTCCATCAGCGCTGCCGTTTGGGCGGCTCCCTGATCCTCGTGAACTCTCGCTCGCAGAGATCCAGCAGCTCGTTGACGACTTCGTGCGCGCCGCAGAGCGCTCGATCGAAGCCGGTTTTGACGCGATTGAGCTGCATGGTGCCCACGGATACCTCTTCCATCAGTTCCTTTCTCCGCTCTCGAACGCGCGCGGCGATGCATACGGAGGATCGTTCGAAAACCGCGCGCGGCTGTTGCTCGAAACGGTGGTGAGGGTTCGTGCGGTCATGCCGGAATCGATGCCGTTGTTCGTGAGGCTTTCGGCAACTGACTGGGTCGCTGGCGGATGGGACGGTGCACAAAACCTTCGGCTCATTCCTCTCCTTGAAGAACTCGGCGTAGATTTCATCTCCATCTCTTCGGGCGGTAACGATCACCGCCAGGAGATCCCTGTCGGCCCTTCGTATCAGGTGCCCTTTGCGCGTGAGGCGAAGCAGGTCGCGACTGTCCCAGTCGGCGTCGCGGGGCTCATCTCCTCTCCGCAGCAGGCGGAGTCGTTGCTGGTCGATGGTGCCGCAGACGTGGTGTTCGCGGCGCGACAATTCTTGCGTGAGGCGAAGTTCGCGCTGCGGGCAGCAAGTGAGCTTGGCGGGTTCTTGGAGTGGCCACGGCAGTATCGCACGGCGAAGTATGAGGGAAGTATTCCCTAATGTCGACTGCCTTGAGGGGCGTGGGCTACGGTCAAACGTAAGATAATGAGGAACCGGCTGCAGGGTGCGGCAGGTAAGGAGGAAACTCGTGGCACGTGGAGTATCGAGCGGCCAGCAGACTGCTGATGCGATCAGGCGTGAAGCTGCGAGAAGCTTCGCTGAGCATGGCTACGAAGCGACCAGCCTGAGGCAGGTCGCTGCTGATGTCGGCATCAAAGTGGGCAGCCTCTACAACCACATCACGAGCAAAGAGGATCTCTTGCTCTCGGTGATGGGCGGCACGATGGATGAATTGAACGCCGACATGGCCGTTGCCCTGAAGGGCAAGGTCACGCCGTTGGAGAAGCTGATCGCGTTTGTGGAGTGCCACATTCGTTTTCATGCTGAGCACGCGCAGCAAGTGTTCATTGGAAATACCGAATTGCGTTCTTTGCACGCTGACGCTCGCAAAGAGATCACCGAAAAGCGCCGTGAGTATCGGGCGACCCTGGAGACTCTGATTGGCGAGGTGGCGGAAGAGGGTCTTGCGACGCCGCTGAACACTCGCTTGCAAGCGTTCTCGGTGGTTGCGATTGGAACGCACGTGTCAACGTGGTACCGGGCTGATGGCAAGCTCGAACTTGAAGAGATCGTGCGCACGTACACCAAGATCGCGTTGCGCAGCTTGCAGGTGCCAGATGCGGATGCGCGGGTTGATGCCGCCTGTGAAGGCAGCGTTTCAGGCGCATAATTGCGAGCCTGTCGTCACTTTGTAAATTCAATTTGACGCGGAGCGGGGAACCGCTACACTTTTCTATAGACGAACGCTTGTTAGTATTTCACACCCCTTGGAGCAACGATGCATACCCTTGGCGATTGGATCAGAATCCAAGCCCGGCGCAACCCCGCGCGCGAGGCGTTCGTTGGCGTTGACGGAAGAGTCACCTTCGGCGAGGCCGCAGAACGCGCCTGGCAGCTGGCCAGAGGACTGCGCCAAGCCGGAGTGCAATCGGGCGAAGTGGTTGGAGTGCTCGGCGGCAATACGGTATTCAATGCAGAAGTCTTTCTCGGCGTCGCCGCCTCCGGCGGACTCTACGGCGCATACAACTGGCGGTGGGCAGCAGAAGAACTCGCCCACAACCTTCGCGAAAGCCTCGCCTCAATCGTGATCGTCGAAGACCGCTTTCTCGATCTGCTCAACGAAGCGCTCGACCTGCTCGACTCCTCGGATACGGAATTCGAGCGTCCAAGAGTCGTCGAAGAAAGCGCGCTCGACCACTTGCGCACGGGCGAGGGTGAAGCGCCAGCCACCGTCACCGAGCACGACGGACTGTGCCTCATCTACACAGGTGGAAGCACGGGAGCGTCCAAAGCCGTCGTGCTCTCGCACCGCGCGGCAACTGCAAACGCAATCAACGAGCGAATGGATCTCGGAATCGGCGCAGCACCCGAAGAACGCGGGCTGCTCGTCACACCGCTCTTCCACTCAGCCGGCCTTATTACCTGGCTAGTGACACACTTTATCGCCGGAAAGACCACCGTGCTCGTCGACAAGTTTGACGAAGCAGAGTTTGTTGAATGGGTGGGGCGTGAGCGTGCAACCAACAGCTTCATGATCCCGAACATGATGCGCCGCCTCATGCAAGCCGGAGCCTTCCACGACGCTGGCGTGCAGCAGCATTTCCGTGCCATGCACACGGGAGCTGGCCTGCTGCGCATGCCCAACAAGCGCGAGTTTCTTGAGGTCATGCCGCAGGCCAAACTCTTCTATCGATACGGTCTGTCTGAGGCCGGACCGATGGTGACCAGATTGCACCATGACGACATTCTCGATGAGCGCGTAGACGGTTCAATCGGTCAGGAATACTCCCTCGTCGAAGCAAAGCTTGCGTCGATTGATGGATCTGGTGAGCCTGTTGCCACCGGAGAACTTGGCGAAATAATCGTGCGCGGCCCCAACGTGATGAAGGGGTACTTCAACAACCCGAAGGCCACCGCAGACACCATCGTCAACGGATGGCTGCACACCGGCGACCTCGCGGTGCTCGATGACCGCGGATACTTCTTCTTCAAAGATCGCCTCAAAGAGATGATCAAGAGCGGCGGCGAAAACGTCTACTGCGCCGAAGTAGAACAGGTGCTCTACCTGCACCATGCGGTGCTCGAAGCGGCGGTCCTCGGCGCAGCCAATGAAGAGTGGGGCGAAGAAGTGCGCGCGGTGATTTCGCTTCGAGACGGCGCATCCGCGACCGCCCTCGAACTCGACCAGCATGTGCGCGCGCACCTCGCTGGCTACAAGGTTCCCAAGCAATTCGTGTTTCTGCCCGCGGAAGAGCTACCACGCTCCGGAGCGGGAAAGCTCGTCAAAGAGCAACTGAAGGTCGCACTCGGCTGGCAGTAGCCGTTCGAGTCAAAAGAAAGGCACAATCGTGTTTGAAAAGGTCCTCATTGCGAACCGAGGTGAGATCGCGGTTCGCATCATCCGCGCGTGTCAGGCCCTCGGTATTCAAAGTGTCGCCGTGCACTCCTCGGCGGACAGCGCCTCACTGCACGTGCGACTAGCAGATGAGAGCGTCGACTTGGGCGATGGTCCGGCGAGCGAAAACTACCTGAGCGCCACCGCCATCCTCGAAGCGGCAGTGCGCACTGGCGCTTCGGCGGTGCACCCGGGGTACGGCTTCTTAGCCGAGAACGCGGCGTTTGCCGCAGCCGTCAACGAGGCGGGCCTCACCTTCATTGGACCCTCAGCCCCGGCGATCCAGACGATGGGTGAAAAAGTTGCCGCGCGTGAGGTGGCGATTGCCGCGCAGGTGCCACTTGCGCCCGGATCTGACGGCCCCGTGCAATCGGCCGAGCAGGTCATTGACTTCGGCGCGGCACATGGATACCCCGTACTGATCAAAGCCTCCTTCGGCGGCGGTGGCCGCGGCATGCGAAAAGTCCATGGTCCAGACGAGGTCGCTGAAGCGTTCGCCGCTGCCTCTCGTGAGGCGACCGCCGCGTTTGGCAATGGCGAGGTGTACTGCGAGCGTTACCTTGAGAACGCCCGCCACATTGAGGTGCAGGTCTTCGCCGACACACACGGCAATGTGGTCTACCTTGGTGACCGTGACTGCTCGGTGCAGCGTCGCTATCAAAAGCTCATCGAAGAAGCTCCAGCTCCTGAGCTGAGCGATGAGACGCGTGCGGCAATGGGCGATGCAGCGGTGCGCTTGGCGCGCGAAGTGGACTATGCGGGCGCTGGCACAGTCGAGTTTCTCTATGAGAGTGGGAAGTTCTTCTTCCTTGAGATGAACACCCGCATTCAGGTTGAGCATCCGGTGACGGAAGAAGTGACCGGTGTTGATATCGTCGCCACTCAGCTGCGGGTCGCAGCGGGGCTCCCACTCCCGTTTACCCAGGCAGACATTAGCACCAGCGGTGCCGCTATCGAAGCTCGCATTAACGCCGAGGATCCAAGCGGTGGGTTGTTCTTGCCATCGCCCGGGCGCATTGACGCGATCGCCGTGCCCTCTGATGAGGGAGTGCGCTGGGACGCCGGCTACGAGTCAGGCGATGAAGTGCTGCCGCTCTATGACAGCTTGATTGGCAAGTTGATTGCCAAAGCACCAACCCGCGAACTGGCGATCGAGAAACTGCGGGCGGCTCTTCGCGAGTTGCGCATAGAAGGAGTGAAAAGCACCGCCCCGGCAGCTGAGTACATTCTCGGGGAGGATGCATTTCAGAAAATGGAGATTTCTACGCTGTGGCTTGAACGTTCGGTCGAGTTTCCTGACTTTGAAGATCAGGAGTCATCTCGCTCAGAGGTCGAGGTAGGTGGGCGGTACTACACGATTCCGTTCTTCCCCGAGGGGCAGATCGGGCAGCATACCGTCGGGATTGCGGCCGAAGCGATCCAGCCGGCTGCGGGAACCGGTGGGTCTCGCGGACGGGGCGCGGCGAAGAGCGGTCGTGCGCGCAAGAAGCCGAACGATGGCACGGTAAAGACGCCGATGCAGGGCACAATCGTGAAGATCAATGTGCAGCCCGGCGACGAGGTTGCGGCTGGCACAACCCTCTTTGTGCTTGAAGCGATGAAGATGGAGAACCCGATTCAAGCGCAGCAAGACGGAGTGATCGCAGAGGTGCGTGCCGTGCTTGGAGACGCGATGCCAGCTGGCAGCGTGCTCGCGGTCTTTGAAGGGGCGGCATCCTGATGCGCGCCCTCCGTTCGGTGCTATTTGTTCCGGCACACAAAGCTGACTGGATACAGAAAGCGCTTCGTTCCGAGGCAGACGGTGTCATTCTCGACCTGGAAGATTCCGTGCCCGAAGCTGAGAAGCAGCTCGCCAGGGCGAACGCCCGCGAAGCGATTCTCGGGTATTCGGGGGACAAAACGCTGATTGTTCGTGCGAATGGGTTGACGACTGAACATTTCGGTGAAGATCTGCGTCAGGTGAGCGTGGCCGGGCTCTCTGCCTACTTGCTGCCCATGCTGAGCACGCGAGACGATGTGGTCGCATTTGACTCGGTGATTGCCGCCGGTGAGATCGCCAATCGTGTGCCACGCGGAACGATTGAAGTCATTGCCTCATTTGAGACCGCGGCCTCAATTGTGAACGTTGACGAGATCGTTTCGGCGCCCCGCGTGGGCGGCGTGATGGCGGCGGCAGCGAAAGATGCAGATATTTCGAGAAGCGTCGGATTTCAGTGGACCCGGCAGGGCAGCGAAACGCTCTACCTGCGCAGTCGGATACTGATGGCTGCGCGCGCAGTCGGCCTGAAGATGATCGTGTTGGGGCTGTGGCAAGACGTTCGTGACCTTGAAGGCATGCGTGATTTTGCCCGTCAGAATGCAGGCCTCGGATACACCGGTCAGGTGCTGATCCACCCCACCCATGCGCCGATCGCAAATGACGAGTACGGGCTTTCGCCTGAGCGTGCCGAATACTACCGGCGCCTCGTCGCGGCGTTCGAAGCGGGAGAAGCGGCAGGTCACGGTGCCGTGAGCTTTGAGGGCGAGCACATTGACATTGCGCACGCGAACAATGCGCGCGCGCTGCTACGCAATGCGGGTGTTGGGCCTGCGCATCCTGGCGTCGATGACGATGAAGCTTCATCGCGCTGATCCACTTCACTGACTGAGGAGTCATTATGTCCATGTACTACGAAGATTTTGTGATCGGCGAAACGATCTCGCACGCGGTCACCCGGACGGTCACCGAGACCGACAACTTGCTGTTCACGACGCTCACCATGAACGTGCAGCCATTGCACCTCGACACTGAGTTTTCGGCAAAGAGCATGTACGGGCAGCGCATTGTGAACAGTGTGTTTACGCTCGGAGTGGCCACCGGCATTCCGGTGCAAGAGACCACGCTCGGCACAACGCTCGGCAATCTCGGCTTCCGCGAGATTGAGTTTCCAAAGCCCGTGTTCATCGGCGATACGTTGCGGGTCGAAACCGAGGCGCTCGATAAGCGAGTGTCGAGTTCCCGACCAACCGCGGGTATTGTCGGCATCGAGCACCGCACCTACAACCAACGCGACGAGATCGTGTGCATTGTTCGCCGTACCGCATTGATGCTGCGCCGTGAGGGCGCGGCCTCCGAATAGCGCTGGGAGGGGCACTATGGCGAATTACACTCCACTCGCAATTGACGAACACGAGGATCAGCGCTCACTGCGTGAGCTTGTTCGTGAGGTGGTCTCATCGCTCGCGACAGCACAGCGCTTGAGTGATTTTGATGAGCGTGAGGCCTTTGACGAAGAGCTGTACCGGGCTCTCGCCGAGAGCGGTCTCGTGGCATTGGAGGCTGACACAGACGGGTCGCCAGCGAGCCATTTGAGCCAGACTGTCGTGCTTGAAGAACTTGGTGCCACGGCAACCTCGATGGCTGTCAGTTTTGTGGTGCAGTACATGGGCGTCACGCTGCTGAGCCATCATGCAACCCAGGAGCAGAAGAACTCGGTCCTGGCTCCACTCCTTGCCGGCGAGAGCCGGGTGGCGTTCGCTCTGACGGAACCGGGCGGTGGCACCGATGTTGCGCGTGTCATGGCGACACGGGCGAAACAACAAGATGACGGCAGCTGGGTATTAAACGGCGCGAAGCTGTGGATTTCGGGGGCCGATGACTGTGGCACGATGATTGTGCTCGCGCGCACCGCCGAGCCTGAACGTTCGGCGATCAGCGGGATCACGATGTTTCTGGTTCCTGCTGGCACTCCAGGGGTGTCGGTGAACCTGCTCGATACCATCGGCATTCATGGCCTTTCGACCTGCGAGGTAGGGTTTGACGACGTGCGTGTGCCCGCAGACGCGGTGCTGGGTGAAGTCGGTATGGGGTTCCGCCAAGTGCTCGCGACACTCAACGGTGAGCGCTTGAATGCTGCGGCGGTAGCGCTGGGCATTGCGCGCGGAGCGCACGAGGCTTCACTGTCGTTTGTGCGCGAGCGGCACGCATTTGGTCGGCAGATCGGCGGCTTTCAGGTGTTGCAGCATCGTCTTGTCGACGGAGCAACGCAGATTGAGCTGGTGCGAGGGATCGTGCAGCGAGCTGCTCGGGCAACCGATAGCGGTGACGCCGGCGCGCCCGCGCTCACCGCGATGGCAAAGGTGTCTGCTGCCGAGGCCGCAGCGCAGGTGAGCGAACACGGAATGCGCGCCATGGGTGGCTCTGGGCTGAGCCGTGAGTATCCGATGCAGCGGTTCTTCCGAGACGCAAGACTCTACACTTTTGCGCCGCTGACTGATGAGATGACCAAGAACTTCCTTGGTGAACACTACCTCGGGCTGCCCCGCTCATATTAGTAAGCGGCTACGCTCGCCAGGATCGCGAACGAGAACAGGACAATGATGACTGAAGCTCTGAATAAGAACGTGCTAGTGACTGGCGCGGGTGGCGGCATGTGCCGAGGCGTCAATGCGAGGCTTGCTGCAGCCGGGTATCGCGTGCTGTGCGCTGATCTCTCGCTGGAGGCCGCCGAGGCTGCGGCGGAGGCGGTTCGTCAGGCAGGGGGAGAGGCTGCCGCCTATGCGGTGAATGTTGCTGAGGCCGAGTCGGTGCATGCCTTGGCTGAGCGTTTGCGCGCCGAAGGCCCCGAGGTACACGCGCTGATCAACGCGGCCGGTGTGCTTGATCGAAAGTATTTGGCCGATCATGACGACACTTCTTTCGAGCAAGTGCTTGCGATCAACCTCACTGGTCCGTTTCGCATGATTCAAGAGTTCTCTCCGGCGATGGTCACGCGCGGGTGGGGCCGGATCGTCAACATCTCTTCCATCGCTGGGGTGACCGGATATCCCTACCCAAGCTATGCGGCGTCGAAGGCTGGACTGTCGAATATGACTCGGTCCCTCACGATTGATTTCTGGGGCTCCGGAGTGACCATCAATTCGATCTGTCCAGGCGTGGTGGATACGCCTATGGTTATCACCGAGGTTCGCCAGCAGGTGCCGCGCAAGGTTCCGACTGAGCTCATTATTGACCCAGATGAAATCGGTGCGCTCGCGGTGTTTTTGCTGAGCGATGATGCGCGCAATATCAACGGCGCTGACCTGTTGATCGATGGCGGGGCCACTCGTTTCTTCCAGCTCTTCGACCGCGACTAGCTCATCATGAGCGATTCGCGGCGCACGGTGCTCTACTTTTTGGGCACTGGTGTTTCGTGGGGCCTGGGCTTCATGTTTATCCGCATCGCGGTGGCGGGAGTGTCGCCGCTGATGTTTGTGTTTGCTCGGGCCTGTATAGCAACGATTGCGCTGGGCGCGGTGATGGCCGTGACACGTCGGCACTGGCCGGTCGGCTGGGTGGCGTGGCGGCGAATCGTGGTGCTTTCGGTGTTCGGAATGGCGATTCCGTTTTTGCTCTATGCCTGGGCTGGGCAGCGAATTCCGAGCGGGCTTTCGGGTATTTACAACGCCGCGGTGCCAATTGCGACGGTGTTGATCTCGGTGCTTGCGATGCGCCAGGAACGATTGGGGCCGAGAAAGCTGCTCGGCATCGTTCTCGGCGGTCTTGGCGTGCTGATTGTGCTTGAACCGTGGAATCTGATGGGCGCCAAGTTTGATCTTCCGGGCCAGATTGCCTGCATTTTTGCAGTGCTGTTTCTCGGCTTCGCTTTTTCTTACACAAAGCGCGCGATCACGCCCCTGGGGCTCGACCCAATCGGGGTTGCCGCGGCGCAGACCCTGGTTACTGCGGTGTTCACTGCCGCACTCACACCGTTTCTTGGCATTGGCAGCATTGAGCTCTCGTGGCCAATCGTGCTGAGCATGCTCGCTGTCGGCGTGCTCAGCACCGGCTTCGCATACATCTGGAACTTTGGGGTGATCGCCTCGTGGGGAGCTGCCTCGGCATCAATGGTGACCTATCTGGTCACCGTGGTCGCAGTGGTCGCGGGAATGCTTGTGTTTGGTGAGATGCTGACCATCCCGCAGCTTGTTGGTGCCGTCGCCGTGCTCGCGGGAGTGGCGCTCGGCATCACTGCGAAGCGTTGAAGGCCGAGCGCCACACAAGCTCAACATGCGCTGGATCGTGCTAGTCGAGCCAGTGCGGGTCTGGGCCGAGCACTTCAAACTCGGGGGTGAGTGCTGGCTCGCCAACAAGCATGTCGATTCGAGTGCGCACGAGTCTGGAGAATGAGATCCGCCAGCCATTGTTGGTGAGCACATACTCTTCCTCATAGAACCCGTACCCGCGCAGACCGTGCACCCCCGGGAGTGCAAGACCTTTGTAGTTGCGGCTATTCGGCTCCCAGCTGAGATAGTCGTGCATGGTCCAGATCCCGCGCGCGGTGTGTGTGCCGGTGCGCCGCAGCCTTGGCATGCACCCCTGGTGCTGGCTGCGCACATCGGCGAGAAACTCGGCGAGCGTGGCAACGAATGCTTCTCTGCCGCCTGCACTATCGAAGGCGAATCCTTCGAATTTGGCGTCTTCGCTGAATAGCTCGCGAAGCGGTTCCCACCGTTTGGCGTCGAGGTGCTGAAAGTATTGCGCTTTCAGATCATGTATGGCGAGCACGTCTGCAAGTGCCAGGTCATCGAATCGTCCGATAGTGTTCATGGTGTGTGGTCCTCTCAGGGACAGCACAGGGGGCGGTGTCGTGTGCGCGACACCGCCCCCTGCATATCTGCGGGTGTTTAGAAGCTTTGAACGACCTCAAAGGCTCCGTCGGTGACCCTGAGAACCGCCAGTCCGCCCAGCGACAGCGATCCGTGGAACTTCGGGGTGAAGGTGTAGATTGCGTTGACGCCAACGAGATCTACCGTGTTGTTCTCAATGGAATCGCGAATGGCGTCGCGGGTGCCTTGCACGTCTGAGGGGTCGTGTTCGGCGGCGGATCGGATTGCGTTTTCGAGAATCAATGCACCGTCCCAGCCGTTCGCTGCGTACTGGCCGGGTGCGTCTCCGTAGGCTTCCGAGTATGAGTCGACGAGACGGTTGGTCGCTTCGAACTGTGGGTTATCGGAAGACAGCGAGCTCGGCGCGAGCACGGCTGATCCTTGGAGATAGCTGCCTTCGACTGCGCTGCCACCATTGTCGATGTACGCAGCGCTGCCTGCGCCAGGTGAGTTGAAAAGCACGGGCTTGAATGAGATCGATTCGGCGCTCTTGGCAACGATCGCGTTTGCGGGCATGGTGGCCCAAACGAGCACTGCATCCGGCGACTTTTCACCGAGCTTGGCCAGTTGCGCGGTGACGTCGGTTGCCTCTGCTTCGAAGGCTTCCTTGCCGGTGATGGTGACATCAAAGTCAGCTGCGATCTCGTCGATGTTGTTCGCTGGATCTTGACCGTAGCCGTTGTTTGCGTAGAGCAGTGAGATGTTCTTCCAGCCCTGGTCCTGTGCGAACTGCAGCTGCGCTTTCAGTGACTCTCGGGTGCCCGTGTACTGCTTGAAGATGTAGCCGGACTCTTCTGCTGGCTCGACGATGGAGCTAGAAGATGCAAGCGCGATCGTTGGCAGCATGAGGTCGTTGGTGAAGGTGCGCAATGCGATTGATTCACCGCTTGAGCTCGGGCCGAGCACCGCATGTACCTGCTCTTCGACGGCAAGCTTGCGGAACTGGTTGACCGCGGTGCTTTCGTCGCTTGCGCTGTCGAGGGCCACGAGTTCGACCGGGTGGCCGTCGATCCCGCCGTCTGCATTGAGCTGATCGAAGTAGAGCTCGATCGCTTTCTGCTCTGGATCACCAAGTGCTGCGTATGCGCCGGTGAGGCCGACGAGCACGCCAACCTTGTATGGGGTGCCGTCTGCTGCGCCACCATCGGAACTGTCTCCGCTACCGCCACTACATGCGGCGAGCGAGAGTGCGATCGTGGCGGCTCCGGCCGAGAGTGCAAGGCGACGCCAAGCGCTAGGCTTTTTGAGCTGGTTCATCGTCGAACCCTTTCTTTGGTGTGGGTCTGTGGCTTGCGCTACAGACTTCTCAGGTGACGATCACGCGGTGAAGCGCGTTTCCGAGTTGGCATCGTAGCTTCTGCGGATGTCGTGTTGCGTCTTCGGGAATGACCGTCTATCTTGATTAAAGCGAACGCTTGTTCGTATGTCAATCGAGATGCGCAATTGTTATCGGGTTTCGCGATTGTTTGAATCAAGGAGGCTTCAAATTGGACGTGGTCATGCAACTCGCGTTGACCGCCCTCGCGCTTGGATCACTATACGGAGCGATAGGTATCGGCTTCGTCATCGTGCACCGGCTCACAGGGATGGTGAACTTCGGCATGGGCGACATAGCGGTCGCCGGAGCGTTCGGCGCGGTAGTCGCATCATCGGTGCTGCCGCCGATCGGTGCGATTATCGTTGGTGCGATTACGGCGGGCGCGGTGAGTGTGCTGATGTACTTCCTCGCGATCTATCCGCTCCGCAAACAGAGCTTGATGGTGCAAACCATCGTGACTCTCGGCGTGGGTATCGTGATCCGCTCGCTGATCCAGCTCATCTTTGGAACTGGGCCCCAGCAATTCGACCCGATCACCTCGGGCGCATCGGTCAACATCCTCGGCGGCAGCATTCCACAGCAGTCACTCTGGCTGATCGGCATTACCGTACTCGGCTATCTCGGCCTCACCCTGTTCTTTGATCGCACACTCGCAGGCAAGGCGCTGAGCGCCTTCTCTGTGAACAGCTACGCGGCAGGTATCGTCGGGATCAGCCTCACCACAATGGCAGCGGTCGCGTTCGCACTCTCCGGCGCCATCGCCGGTGGCGTGCTTGCAGCGCAAACCCCTACCTCATTCATCACCGCGGGCGCGGGACTGGCATTGGGGCTCAAGGGCTTCATGGCAGCCATTCTCGGCGGCTTCGAGAAACTGGGATTGACACTCACCGGCGGCTTCTTGGTCGCACTCGTTGAAGTCGTGGTCGCCCGATACATCAACGCGGCCCAAGCGTCGACAATCGTCTTCGCGCTGTTGATCATTCTGTTGATCACCAGACCGCAGGGTCTCACCAGAAAGGTGGCAGCCGATCGTGTCTAATGCAATCACACGCGCAAAGCGTCCCCTCACATGGAAACACGCTGCTGGCATAGTCGCCTGGATCGCCGTCGTGTTCGTCTTCGCCTTCTCAACGAATGGCTACTATTCAAGCCTTGGCGCGAGCGTTGGCCTGTATGCAATGCTCGGTCTCGGCATGGTGCTCGTGACCGGCTACGCGGGCCAGTTCTCACTCGCCGTCGGCGCCTTCTACGGCATCGGTGCCTACGCGACGACTCTGCTCACCGTAAACTTCGGGTGGCTCGGACTGCTCGGGCTTGCTGCCGGGGCGCTCCTCGCGGGAATTGTTGGTTGGGTGCTCGCCCGACCACTCTTTCGCCTTCGCGGTCACTTTCTTGCCATGGCGACGCTTGCACTCACCGAGATCTTCTACCTTTCGGTCAACAACGCCCAGTTCACTGGCGGATCCACCGGGCTCGGTGGCATTCGGCCGCTCGATATTTTTGGTCTCACCCTGAAGACGGGCGCGAGCCACGTGCTGCTCAACTGGCTTACCGTGGGCGCGATCCTCTGGGGCATGCTGATGCTGCGCAACGGTCGCGAAGGCAGGGCATTGCTCGCAATTCGTGGCAATGAGGCCGCTGCCGCAGCGTCCGGCATCAACATTGCCTCATCGAAGGCGCGAGTATTCACCGCCTCAGCCGTGATTAGCGCACTCGCGGGAAGCTTCTATGCCCATCAGATGCTCTATGTGAATCCGCCACCCTTCGGGCTCGCGGTTGCCATTCAGGTGCTGATGATCGCGGTGCTCGGTGGAATGCGGAGCCCGTGGGGTGCAGTGGTCGGCGCGGTGGTGCTTGAGCTGTTGAACCAGGCCATTGAAGCCGTGCTGCCAGGTCTGCTCGGAAGCGGTGCCGTGGGCGCTGGCCAGCAGCTGCTGGTGGGCTTGCTCCTGGTGCTGATCCTCGTGTTGCGACCCGACGGCTTGGTTGGCGTGATGACGGAGTTGGTGCGGTGGATCGCGAAGCGTCGTCGCGGCGAGAGCGAGCAGGCAGCCGAGCCGAGCGCCGACGATCACATGCAGAAGCTTGCTGCTGCGACGACCGACATGGTCGAACTGCGCCGCTTGCAAGATGCGCTCGGCCGCGCGGTTCGCGGCGAACGTGTGCTGCATGCTGAGCGCCTGGTGAAGCGGTTCGGTGGCGTAACGGCGGTTGACGATGTCAGCCTCGATCTGAACGCTGGCGAGGTGCTCGCGGTGATCGGTCCGAACGGAGCTGGAAAGTCGACTCTGGTGAACCTGCTTTCAGGCAACTTGCCTCCGACGAGCGGGGCGGTAAGCATCGGTGGCACCGATGTCACAAAGCTTCGGGCTCATGAGGTGGCCAAACACGGTCTTGCCCGTACCTTCCAGACCCCTGCGCTCTTCGAAGAGATGGACGTTGCAGCGACTGTGATGGTGGGTTCACATCTGCGCGGTTCAGTGGGCATGCTTCGTTCTTCGCTGCCGACTCTCGGCTCGGTCAAAGAAGAGCGTGAGCTCGCCCACTCGGCAGAGAAAGAGCTGGCCCGTCTGGGTCTGGATCATCTTGCGGGCCGCGACGCGAAGTCCCTGTCTCTCGGCCAGCAGAAGATGGTTGAGATCGCGCGAGCATTGGTCGCTCAGCCCGCGGTGTTGCTCCTTGACGAGCCGTGCGCCGGCCTGAACAAAGCCGAGAAGGCTGCGTTGATGCAGTTGATTCGTCAGTTGGGGCGCGAGAACCTTGCGGTCTTGGTCATTGAACACGACATGGAGTTTGTGATGTCCGTGGCCGACCGCGTGCAGGTGCTGAGCTTCGGTGCGACGCTGCGTATCGGCACTCCAGAAGAGGTGCAGAACGACCAGGCAGTCATTGATGCCTATCTGGGCGTGACGCATGAAGAGGAGCCCGTCACTGGGGCGACTCCGGTTGAGGGAGCAGAGAAATGACGACAGCACTCACGGTCAAGGATCTGAGCTTCGCCTATGGCAGAGCCCAGGTATTGAATGGGGTTTCTTTCAGCGTTGAGGCTGGCGAGATTGTGACAATCATCGGCCCCAATGGGGCTGGGAAGAGCACGCTCCTGAACGTGCTGGCGCGCAGCCACCGTCTGCGTCGTGGTTCGGTGGAAGTGATGGGACGCAGTACTGACGGGATGCGTCAGAATCAGGTGGTGCGCAGCGGCCTGGTGCTTGTGCCCGAGGGCCGCCAGGTGTTTTCGACGCTGAGTATCGCCGACAATCTGCTGCTCGGCGGATACACGAAACGGAGCGAGCACAAGACGAAGCAGCGCATGGACGAGGTCTATGGCTATTTCCCGAGGCTGCTTGAGCGCAAGGATCAGCTGGCTGGCACGCTTTCAGGTGGCGAACAGCAGATGCTTGCGGTCGGTCGTGCGTATATGAGTCAGCCCTCGGTCATGCTGCTAGACGAACCAAGCCTTGGGCTTTCGCCGCAGATGACTGCGCAGGTGATGGCGGTGCTTGGCAAGTTGCGTCGTGAGGCAGGGCTGACGATTGTGTTGGTCGAACAGAACGCGAATGCCGCGCTCGGTTTGGCTGATCGCGGCTTCTTGTTGAGCGGCGGCGAGTTTGTGCTTGAGGGATCGGCGGCACAGCTGCGTGACGATCCCACGATTAAGCACATTTATCTTGGTGGTTCTGCGTCGAGCCGTCCGGTCGCTGGCGGCCTGGGTGACGCGCTGGATCGTGGCCTCTCGGAATAGGTGAGTGTCATTGGCTGATCTGAGCGAGATTTGTGCGACGAGTCAGTCGCAGCAGCAGTCGTGGGCGCTCAGGGAACGTCCCCCGGTCGAGGAGGTTCGGCCGGGGGTCTGGGCGGTGCCGGTGCCGGTGCGTGGGCCCATTCGGTTTGTATACGCGTATCTCATCATTGACGGTGAGCGCTCGTTGCTGATCGACCCTGGTGAGGGCAGCGATGAGGCGGCTGCTGCAATTGACGCGGCGTGCGCAGACATCGGGTTCCGCCTTGAGGCCCTCACGGGCATTCTGGTGACGCACTTTCACTATGACCATTGGGAGGGCGCGGATCGCCTTGCCGAGCGCACGGGTGCGTGGATCGCGTTGAGCGAGCGGGAATGGCGGTGGATTGAGCGGTTGACTGTCGCTGATACTTCAACGGCGGGAATGACACCGTGGTTTGCTTGCTTGGGCGCGCCACCCGGTGCTGCGGTTGAGCTCGCCGGGACGGCCGATTACCGTGACACTCTCGTCTATCGTCGCCCAGACGTGCTGCTTGCTGATGGTGAGGGGGTGCCGGGGTTTGGGGAACGGTTTCGGGTGATTGCCACTCCCGGGCATACGCCTGGGCACGTCTGTGTGCACGATACTTCGCTTGACGTGTTGTTCAGCGGGGATCATATTCTGCCCAATATCACTCCGCATATTGCCTTGAACCGTTTTGGTGATGTTGATCCGCTTGGCGAGTACTTAGAGAGTTTGCGGCGGATCGCTGGCCTCGGCGAGCCCGAGGTGCTTCCGGCGCACGAGTATCGTTTTGCGGGTCTTGGCGCTCGGGTGGCTGAGCTTCGTGCTGACGTTGAGCAGCGTGGGGCTGAGCTGGAGCGTCTGCGTGAGGAGGAGGCTGAATTGACGCCCTGGGGCGCAGCGAGTCGATTGACTTGGTCGCGCGCGTGGGAGACGTTTGCCCCTCAGATTCGGAGGATGGCGCTTGATGAGACGGCGGCGCATTTTGCCCGTGCCGGGTTTCGCCCGGCACGGTGAGCGCTGCTGCGCTGCGTGGGGTTATGGCTGTCGTCGCACGAGGAAGCTTGAGGTGAAGGTCATCACTGTTTCGCCGCGCTGGTTGAGCGTGGTGTAGTCAATCACCCAGACACCGTTTTCTGGTTTTGAGGTTTCTCGTGCTTCGCGCACGGTGGCTCGTACGGTGATGGTGTCTCCGATAAGCACGGGGCTCTTGGCGCGCACCTCGTCGAGGCCGAGCCACGCGATCACGTTTTTGGTGTAGCCGGTCTGAGTGAGTAGCCCGAGTGATACGGAAAGGGTGAGTGGGCCGTGCCCGATTCGCTGACCGAATGGGGTGGCTGAGGCGTATTCCGAGTTGAGATGAAACTCGACGATGTCGCCGGTAAGCCCAGCCCAGGTGACGAGGTGAGCTTCGGTGATCGTGATGCCTCCCGTGATGATTTCGTCGCCAGTGAGGAGGGCCTCCCAGTAGTGGTTGGGTGCGCCCTTGGTGGTGGCTTTGCGTGAGGGGGTATCAGTCATTGCGCTGCTCCTTTGCGGTGGGGGCGTCTTTGCTGGCGACGTCGGTGTCGGTCACTTGTGTGGGTGACTCAGCTGAGTTACGCTACCATTCGAGATAAGACTAACGTACGCTAGTCTAAAGTTCTATCCGAGGATGCAAGGTGTCCGTCGGTATCCATTTCCGCAGAGGAGATCAACGATGACTCAGCCAACACCGAGCCCCGTAACGGGTGTCGAGGAAGAGACTGTGCACACGCGGCTGGCCCGCACCCTTGAAACGGCCCGAATTGGCGGACCCCAGAAAAACCGAGACAAGATCAAGGCCTCGGGAAAGATGCTGGTGCGTGAGCGCTTGAAGATGCTCTTCGACGATGAGCACTATGTCGAGGACGGCCTGCTCGCGCGGTTCGAAGAGGGACTACCCGGGGATGCCGTGGTGTGCGCCTACGGCAACATCGACGGCCGACAGGTATGCGTCATCGCCAACGACTTCAGCGTCAAGGCTGGCACCTGGGGCAAGGCCACCTTCGAAAAGATCATTTTCGCCCAAGAAACCGCTGTTGCGGCGGGAATACCGATCGTCTACCTCTTTGACTCTGCTGGTGCGCGCATTGACGAGCAATTTGAAAGCTTTGTGGGCCGCCATGCCTGGGGCAATATTTTCTACAATCAGGTGCAGGTCTCCGGTCGTGTGCCTCAAGTGTGCGCCCTTTTCGGCCCGTCGCCTGCCGGCTCAGCGTATGTTCCGGCGTTGTGCGACCTGACCATCATGGTGCGTGGACATGCGACGGCCTACCTGGGTTCGCCACGATTGGCCGAGATGGTTACCGGCGAGGTGGTGACGCTCGAAGAAATGGGCGGCGCAGAAATGCACTGCACCGTATCCGGCCTTGGTGACGTGCTCGTTGAAGACGACGAAGAGGCACTGAACGCGATTCGGGTGTGGCTTTCGTTCCTCCCCGCGAATTGGGAGTCGCCCGCACCCGTCGCCCCAGCGGTCGAGCCGCGTGAGGGGCGCAAACTGAGCGAGATCGTGCCGCTGCGCGAAGCCGAAGTGTTTGACATGGAAGAGTTCGTCGAATCTCTCGTGGACGAGGGCAGCTGGTTCCCATACAAAGAACTCTTCGCGCCCGAAATGCTCACGGGATTCGCGCGGATCAACGGCCAACCCGTGGGGCTGGTCGGCAACCAGCCGACGCACATGGGCGGCACTATTTTTCCCGACTCATCCGACAAGGCTGCGCGTTTCATCTGGATCTGCAATGCCTACAACATTCCGATTGTGTTCCTCGTAGATATCGCCGGATACATGATCGGCTCAGAAGTCGAGCGTCAGGGCATTATTCGGCACGGTGCAAAGATGATTTTCGCGGTATCAGAGTGCCGGGTGCCAAGGATCACTGTGCTGGTGCGCAAAGCATACGGCGGGGGATATCTCGCAATGTCTGGCGCGCCAATGCATCCGGATGCGGTGATTGCGTTGCCTACCGCGCGCCCAGCGCTGATGGGGCCGGACGCTGCGGTCAATGGCGTCTACTACAACCAGATTCATGCGATTGCAGATGAGGCGGAGCGCAAAGCATTTGTCGCGCAGAAGCAGGCGGAGTATGCCGAAGGCATCGATGTATTCAAGATTGCGAATGCAAATGGAGTCGAGGCGGTTGTCGAAACCGATCACTTGCGTGATGAACTGACTCAGCGTCTGCGCCTCTACCTGAAGCGCCCAAAGCGGGCGGTTGATCGTCGCCAGGCAGTAACCCCGGTTTAGCCGATGCGCAAGGTGATGGTGGTGGTCTCGCGGAAACCTGGAGTGTCGCGGGAAGAGTTTGTTCGGCACTGGCGCGATCTGCACCCGGACTTTGTGCGCAAGCTGCCCGGGGTTCGAGGATATCGACAGAACCTTTCGATTGAGCACAAAACCCCGTGGCCTTTCGATGGCATTGCAGAGCTTCGTTTTGACTCGCTTCGTGACATCGCCATCGCCTTCGACGGTGAAGCGGCCAAAGCGCTCTTCGAACACGAGCACGAGTTCATTGGTGAAATGAGTTGGTCAATCGTGGAGGAGCATGAAATTGACCTCTGATCGGCAACTTCCCAAGCGCATGACCTACCTCGAACGCCGTCATGACCTTTCGACGGCCGAGTTTCGTGCGCACTGGGCGACCACGCACGCTCGTATTGCAGTGGATCTGCCGGGTGTGCTCTCGTATCAGCAGAATCATGTGCTGGCGGAGAGCCGGGCGATTGACGCAAACGCCGACTCAAGCTCCGCAGCTCACTTCAGGTTCCACGTCGATGGCATCGTTGAGCTGTGCTTCATCAACGAGCAGGTGGCATCGGCCGGGTTTGGGTCAGCTGTGGCAGATCGTCTCATTGCTGACGAACTGCACTTCCTTTCTGGCCTGACCGGTGCCGCGGTCGTGACTCATGGACCGCCGAGCCCTTGGCCCTACAAGCTCTGGCTGCTTGCGACGCCGCGCGAGCAGGCTGCCGATGGCGGAGAAACCGAAGTGGCCGCCAGCGTGGACATCAGCGTGTGGGCGGCCACCCGAGAGGTGGAGCTTGGTGCGCTTGGTCACCAGGTGAATCTGCTCGATGAGCGTGCCCCAGTGTTGCAGCGAACCGCACTGCGCCGTGAACCGCGCCTCCCAGCTGTTGCGATCTCATTCGGGTTCAAGACTCGACCAAGAGCCGAAGCTGCGGCCGAATTGATCGCGGGCGCCGAGATGGACTTGGGCGTGGCTCAAGCTCAGGTGTTCGAAACTGAGACCAAGCGAGTGATCTAGGCACCTCAGGTGCCCGCCGCTGCCCTCGCGAACCCGGAAGCTCCTGGACCCGATCAGGCGCAGCACGCGCGCGGCCTAAAGCCCAGATTCGCGGTACTTCTCGGCAAGCTCCTGGTACTCAAAGGCATTGCGCTTCACGCGCGCCGCGAGTTCCTCGTTCATCAGACCGCGATCCTTTGCGGGAACTCCCGCGGCGAGGTGACCGCTCTCGATCTCTTGCCCCTCAAGCACCAATGCTCCGGCGGCGACGAATCCTCCCTCGCCGATGACTGAGCGGTTGAGCAGTTTGGCGCCCATCCCGATGAGCGAACCGGCGCCGACTGTGGTGCCGTGCAGGAGTGCAAGGTGCCCCACACCCACATTCTCGCCGATAACGGTCGGGATCCCGGTGTCGGTGTGCACGACCACGTTGTCTTGCAGATTGCTTCCGGCTCCGAGCTCGATCCGGTCGCTATCGGCGCGCATCACCACGCCGAACCACACGCTCGCGCCTGCCCCGATGTGCACGTCACCGATAAGTGTGGCGTTCGGCGCAAGCCAAGCGGTGGGGTGAACCTGCGGTGTCTTGCCGTTGAAAGGGAGAAGTACAGCCATGTTTCATACTGTAGCGATAGCCGCGTGTCGGAGACACTGTTAGAGTTGATCTTTGGACAATGCCTGTCGATCCCAGTCGCGGATCGCCAGCACTATGACAAAACCACAACCAGAGTGAGGTGAGAGCACATGCCAAGTGACAGTTGCAGTCATCATTCGGGCGTCGCGCTCACCTTCTCGCCTCGTTGGCGTTAGGTTGGCGCGCGCTCCCCATTCTTCAGGAGCGTCGTTATGACCACCCAGCAAATCCAAACTATTGACGAGTTGACAGCTACGCTGCAGCAGCAGCTGGCAAGCGAGGATCTCACCGCGCTTGCCGCAACGGTTGCCCCGTTGCCAGCGGCCGAACTCTTCGACATCCTTGAGCGGATGACGAGCCGCCAGCGTGCGGTGACGTTCCGCCTGCTGCCGAAAGACTCGGCGGTTGCGGTGTTTGATCTCCTTGATCCGAGCCTGCAAAGCGACCTGCTTGAGGGCATGCACGATTCGGAGGTTGCGCGTCTCTTCGCCGAACTCGATCCCGATGATCGTGCGTGGTTGCTTGAAGAGGTGCCAGCCGCTCTGGCGACGCGTTTGCTTCGTGATCTGCCTGAGGACGAGCGCGCGCTGACGGCGACCCTATTGGGCTACAAGCAGGGCAGTGTCGGGCGCCGCATGACGCCTGAGTATGTGTCGGTGCGTGAGCACGCCACGGTCGAGCTTGCGCTGCAGCGTGTGCGAGAGCGTCTTGACGATGCTGAGACGGTCTACACGATTCCGGTGCTCGACAATGCTCGCCGCGTGGTGGGTGTGGTGAGCCTGCGTGATTTGCTTGGCGCGGATCCGTCGACCGAGATTGCATCGATCATGCAGCCCGCTCGCACGGCTCCGGCAACAGATAGTGATGAGTCTGTGGCTCGCCGCTGTGCCGAGTTGGCTCTGCTTGCGATGCCAATTGTTGATAGTGAGGGTCGACTGGTCGGCATGCTCACGATTGATGACGCGGTGCGCATCCTTGAGTTCGAAGAGAGCGAAGATGCCGCTCGCCAGGGTGGTACTGAGCCGCTGCGTCGGCCATACTTCTCGACTCCGGTGCGCACCCTGGTGCGCTCACGAGTGGTGTGGTTGTTGGTGCTTGCTGTTGGCGCGACACTTACGGTGCAGGTGCTTTCGGTGTTTGAGGCGACGCTTGAGCAGGTGACCGTGCTGGCACTGTTTGTGCCGCTGTTGATTGGCACGGGTGGGAACACCGGAAACCAGGCTGCGACGACGATTACGCGTGCCCTTGCCTTGGGCGATGTGCGCCCGCGCGATATCTTCCGGGTGCTTACGCGCGAATTGCGCACTGGTGCAATGCTTGGCTTGCTTCTTGGCACGCTTGGGTTCGTGATTGCGTCGATCGTCTACTCGATGGATATCGGGGTGGTGATCGGCCTCACCTTGCTCGCAGTCTGCACGGTGGCTGCCGCAGTGGGTGGCTGCATGCCGTTGCTGGCTCGTGCGGTGAAGGTGGATCCTGCCGTCTTCTCGAACCCATTCATTTCGACCTTCGTTGATGCCACTGGGTTGATCATCTACTTCATGATCGCTCGCACCATCTTGGGCCTGTAACATTCGCCCACTTACTTCACGGTGACCGCTCCTATCGCTGAATGTCGGAGGTCGCTTATAGGGTCGAAGTCGTAGTCAACACCCGACTCTTCGGGGGAGCTGAGGAAGAACATGCAAACGCTGCTAATTGTGCTCGTCGTGCTGAACCTGCTGTGCAGCGTAGGCTTGCTCATCTTCGTGCTCATGCAATTGCGTCTTTTGGCTGCGACTTCGGCCGGGGGCGCGGGGGATCAACTGGCCGGTGCCGCCGATTTGCAGCAGGGGTTGCGCCAAGAGCTGCAAGGCCAGGTGGGCTTTGTGCGGCAGGATTTGCAGGCGCAGCGCGGCGAACTGAATGAGGCCTTGCGGGCGTCAACACAGGCGCAGTCTGCTGAGCTTGCTCGTGAACGCGAAGCTCGTGCGCTTTCCAGCAACCAGCTCAATGAGGTGCTCGGTAAGTCACTCATGGATCTGCGCACGACGATTGAGCAGCGTTTCGATGTGCTTCGCACTGAGAACGAGACGAAGCTTGAGCAGATGCGAGTTGCGGTTGATGAAAAGCTGCAAGGCACCCTCAAGTCTTCTCTCGAAGAGAACGCTCGTCGCATTCACACCCTGACCGAGACAAACTCTGCGAAGCAGATCGAGTTGCAGCGCACGTTGACCACTGAGCTTGAGAAATTGCGAACCGGCAACGAAGCAAAGCTTGAGAAGATGCGTGAGACGGTCGACGAAAAGCTGCAAGGCACGCTTGAGAAGCGTCTTGGTGAGTCGTTCGCCCTGGTGAGTGAGCGCCTTGAGCAGGTGCAGAAGGGCCTCGGCGAGATGCAGAACCTGGCTTCTGACGTTGGTGGCTTGAAGCGCGTGCTCACCAACGTGAAGAGCCGGGGCGGTTGGGGCGAAGTGCAGCTGGCTCGCCAGCTTGAAGACGTGTTGACACAAGAGCAGTATGCAGAGAACGTCGCCACGATCCCGGGTTCAAACGAACGGGTGGAGTTCGCGGTGCGACTGCCGGGTCGAGACGGTGATCAGCCGGTGTGGCTGCCGATCGACTCGAAGTTTCCCCAGGAAGACTACGAGCGGTTGCTCACCGCCCAAGAATCGGGCGATGCTGCTGCGATCGATGCCTCTGGTCGAGATATCGAGCGAGCTGTCTTGGCGCAGGCGAAGAACATTGCCGCCAAATATGTCGAGCCGCCGCACACGACAGACTTCGGCATCATGTACCTGCCCACGGAAGGCCTGTTCGCTGAGGTGATGCGTCGGCCGGGGTTTGTCGCGCGCCTGCAAAATGAGCACCGTATCGCGGTGGTTGGGCCGACCACCTTGACGGCGCTGTTGAACAGTTTGCAGATGGGCTTCCGCACGCTCGCTATCGAGCAGCGCAGTAGCGAGGTGTGGAAGGTGCTGAGCGCCGCAAAGACCGAGTTCCAGAAGTACGGCCAGGTCTGGGAGAAGCTTGGCAAGCAGTTGCAGACGGCTCAAAACACGGTGAGTGAGGCCGGTCGTCGCACGCGGGCGGTGGAACGTAAACTCCGCGATGTTGAGACGCTTGAACTGGGTGCCGGAGACGATGCCGGAGTCCTCGAAATCGGAGGAGAGACCGACGGGCGCGGTATCGGCATCGGAGAGGCTGAGTCACTCGACGGCTCCGAGGAGAGCATTATTGACGACGTCCTAGACATGTTCGGCGAGCCAGAACACAAGTGATCGCCTTGTTGGGAAAATAAATCATGGCTCTTGCACACCCCGGCACACTCGCTGGCACCCTAGTCACTCTCGAACCTCTCGCCCATGAGCACCGTGAGGGCTTGTCGAGAGCGGTGAATGATGGCGAGATCTGGCGTCTCTGGTACACCGCCGCACCGACTCCCGACACCGTGGAGGCCGAGATTGAGCGACGCCTGAGCCTGCAACGGGCGGGCTCAATGCTTCCGTTCACGACACGTCGCAACGACACCGGCGAGATCATCGGCATGACGACCTTTATGAACATCGATGCCGCAACTCCTCGTGTTGAGATCGGATCAACCTGGAACGCTGCGAGTGCACAAGGTACTGGCACGAACCCGGAGTCCAAGCTGTTGATGCTTCGTCATGCCTTTGAGGTGTGGGATTGCTCGGCGGTGGAGTTCCGCACCGATTTCCACAATCATCAGTCCCGCGCCGCCATTGCCCGACTCGGTGCAAAGCAAGACGGCGTGCTGCGTTCGCATTTGCGTCCAGCCGCCGGGTACACCCGGGACACTGTGGTCTTCTCGATCATTGCCTCAGAATGGGCTGGCGTGCGACTCGGTCTTGAACACCGACTTTTCAAGCATCTGGGCGCACCCTACGAGGCCCCGCCGCTCGGGTAGCGAGGCCCCTCCTCGTCTTCCTGGGGCTGAGATCCCGCTCACGCGCGCGGGCAGATCCAACGCAGAACTCTCTTGAAATTCCAGATCGCAGAAATACTGGGTTTCTTCACCCCCTAAAGTGGGGTGAAGGTCATTGAAACCTCCCTCAGAGTGGAACTACACCAACTAACCCCGCGGCTTCGTGGGGTAGCAGCCACCACTCAAAGGACTCACAATGACGGCGTTCCAGGATGACATCAAGGCAGTGCAGGCGCTCAAGGAGCAGAACGGCTCCTCGTGGGATGCGATCAACCCCGAGTATGTTGCGCGCATGCGTTCGCAGAACCGATTCAAGACCGGTATCGAGATTGCGCAGTACACCGCTGACATCATGCGCCGCGACATGGGCGAGTACGACGCAGATTCGTCGGTCTACACTCAGTCGCTCGGTGTATGGCATGGCTTCATCGGTCAGCAGAAGATGATCTCGATCAAGAAGCACCTCAAGACCACCAACAAGCGCTACCTGTACCTTTCGGGTTGGATGGTCGCGGCGCTCCGCTCAGAGTTCGGCCCGCTGCCCGACCAGTCAATGCATGAAAAGACTTCGGTTCCAGCGCTGATTGAAGAGCTCTACACCTTCCTCCGTCAGGCTGACGCCCGCGAGCTCGACCTGCTCTTCACGCAGCTTGACGACGCCCGCGCCGCAGGCGATGAGACCGCTGTTGAATTTATCCAGACACAGATCGACAACTTCGAGACGCACGTCGTGCCGATCATCGCCGACATCGATGCTGGTTTCGGCAACCCCGAGGCAACCTACCTGCTCGCAAAGAAGATGATCGAGGCTGGCGCATGCGCAATCCAGATCGAGAATCAGGTTTCTGACGAGAAGCAGTGTGGCCACCAGGACGGCAAGGTCACCGTTCCGCACGAGGACTTCATTGCAAAGATCAACGCGGTGCGTTACGCCTTCCTTGAGCTCGGCATCGACAACGGTGTGATTGTGGCTCGCACCGACTCGCTCGGCGCTGGCCTGACTCAGAAGCTTGCCGTGAGCGCAACTCCTGGCGATCTTGGCGACCAGTACAACTCCTTCCTCGACGTTGAAGAGATTTCTGAAGCTGAGCTTGGCAACGGCGACGTGGTCATCAAGCGTGACGGCAAGCTGCTGCGCCCGAAGCGTCTGGCAAGCAACCTGTACCAGTTCCGTTCGGGCACCGGCGAGGATCGCTGCGTACTTGACTGCATCACTTCGTTGCAGAACGGCGCAGACCTGCTCTGGATCGAGACCGAGAAGCCTCACGTTGAGCAGATCGCTGGCATGGTCGACCGCATCCGCGAGGTCATTCCGAACGCAAAGCTGGTGTACAACAACAGCCCGTCATTCAACTGGACGCTGAACTTCCGTCAGCAGGCCTACGATCTCTTCGCTGCAGAGGGCAAGGATGTATCGGCATACGATCGCGACAAGCTGATGAGCGTTGACTACGACGGCACCGAGCTCGCTACGAAGGCTGACGAGATGGTCCGTACCTTCCAGAAGGATGGCTCGGCTCGTGCGGGTATCTTCCACCACCTGATCACCCTGCCGACCTACCACACTGCGGCGCTGTCGACTGACAATCTCGCAAAGGGCTACTTCGGTGATGAGGGCATGCTCACCTACGTTCGTGACGTGCAGCGTGAAGAGATTCGCCAGGGCATTGCCACTGTGAAGCACCAGAACATGGCCGGTAGCGACATGGGTGACAATCACAAGGAGTACTTCGCCGGTGATGCAGCTCTGAAGGCTGGCGGCAAGGACAACACCATGAACCAGTTCGCATAACCGCACTGGATCGCCCGCCAGCGGGCACCCACAACCACCCCGCCCATCGCCTACTCCGCGATGGGCGGGGTTCTCCTTTTGTGGCGGTACTGTTGCGACTCCGCGCTCGAACGACTTGCTTCGCTAGGCCGGCTTCGGTCGTGTGCTGGGAGTGCGTCAGCAATAAGCCCGAATCGCTCTTCCCGCACTACAAATTCATCAGAGTAGTGCTTCGAAAACTTGAGTAGTTGCGAGCCCTTTTTAGTGGTTGTTTGTATGCCGAATGAATCGGATGCTGGGGACTGGTCTCATTTAATACTTCGAAGGGAAGACCACTCCTATGTCTATTAACAAGAAGCGCGGCGGTGCCGCCGCTCGCGGCGCAGTTGCCGCAACCGTTGCTACAGCCGTACTGCTTGGCGGCTTTGGTGGTTTCTCACTCTGGCAGGATACCGTTGCCGGTGGCATCGGCGACTCGATCACTACCGGTCAGCTTATGATCGACAGCATCGATGATGGCGCATGGTCGCTCGCTCAGGGTGATACCGATATGGATGGAAGCGGTACCCCCGGTACCGAGGTTCCGATTAACATCGATACCTTCCTTGTCTCACCAGGCGATGAGCTCGTATGGAACTCGACAGTAGACGTGCTTGTCACCGGTACCGACATGCTCGGGCAACTCTCCGTTGACGACAGCTCGATCACGATTGATCCTTCATGGGACGGCCTGATCACCGTTGAATTGGACGACGCTGATACCACCATCCTCCCAGACGAGAATATGCAGACCATCAACGTGAAGCTCCGTGTGAAGTTCAGCGAGGCAATCACCGGTCTCACCGGTCAGGACATCTCAGACGTGATCGATCTGACTGCGCTGACCGTCCAGCTGGATCAGGTACAGGCTCCGCCAGCCCCGTAACCCTTGGGTCAGGTCATTTGCCTCTGCGAGCGCCATCCGTGGCGCTCGCAGAGGCTCTCCCGCTTGTGGGATCTCTGTGAAAGAGTGCTCCACGAGCATTGTTGTTTCTCTTCTTCACTTGGAGGCTGAGTTCGTGCCCTCATCCCCTCGTCACTCAGAAGCCCGGCAGCAAACGAGCACACTATGACCACCGGATCGTTGAAACTGTCGAAGGTGGCGCGACAGCGCATGCGCACATCTCCCCGCTCCGCCGGTGCCACCGAGCAATCGGCTGACTCCACTGAAGCGACGACGGCGCGCCGCATCACAGACCTGCTGAGGCGGATACTGTCGTATCTGCTCCTCGCACTTGCGATCGCTTTCACCACCATCACCATCGTGATACCCAAAATTGGTGGTGCGGTACCCGTAACCATCCTCTCTGACTCGATGGCCCCGGAAATGCCCGTGGGGAGCCTCGCAATCATTGTGCCCACGAGCCCTCTCAGCGCGATCGAAACCAAGACTCTTTCTGCGGAGAAAATCCGCGCCGCTGCGGACTACACGCAACTTGCCATTGGCGACATCGTTGCCTATCAACCTGACCCTCAAGACGCCACGCTCGTGATCCACCGCATCGTCGGCATCGCAGCACTGGCAGATGGCACTCTCAGCTTCACCACCAAGGGCGACAACAACAGGGTCCCCGACCGAGACAAGGTCTCTGACTTTCAGATCAGAGGTGTGGTGTGGTACCACCTGCCGCCACCGCTCGGCACACTGAACACCCTCATCAATCATGATCCCACTCACCACCTCGTCTCAGTGCTGGTCGTAGCTGGCGCGGGATACGTCTGGGCGATCGTGTTGTTCTGGCGAGCATTCCGGCGGCAGCAACCAGACGAACACACGCCCCCATCAGCATCGGGTGATCCTGAATCAAATACACCCGGCCCCAGCGGCTCAGAACGCTTGGGCACAACTGCCGATTCGCGTGGATCGGGTAACATCGGATCCTCGAGCTCGACACCCTCTATGGCACCAGAAGAGTTCCGCACTTCGGGCGCTGACTCACACGGAGAACCGTCGTCGCCAGTCGAACGCGTCGTTCCGCGTGAACTCGTGGGGAGCGCGCTATGACCCGCGGCAGGCACGGCGATTCACCCGACGATCTGCACCTTTTGGCGGAAGGCCCGCGCGCCGGTGACGCCGTCGAAGCGACAGGCGAAGCGCTTGACGAAGTAGCGAACCGCCCACGTGCCTTGACTGGGGTGCTTAACGCGATCCTGCGCACATGCGCATACCTGCTCCTTGCGGTCGCCATCGCATTCGCCTGCATCACCATCATCGTTCCCAAGGTCGCTGGAGCGATCCCCGTCACAATCCTCTCCAACTCGATGGCGCCCACCATGCCGGTTGGCAGCCTTGCCATCATCAAACCCAACACCCCGCTCAGCCAGGACGCGCTTCTCACCAAAGATGCCGATGAGATTCGCGCAGTCTCGGACTACTCCACACTGCAACTCGGCGATATCGTGGCCTATCAGCCAGACCCGGGGGACCCCACCCTGATCGTGCACCGCATTATTCGCATGAGCTCCCACGCAGACGGCCGGATGGAATACACCACGAAAGGTGACAATAATCGGGTGGCCGACCGCGATACCGTCTTCGACCATCAGATCAGGGGAACCGTCTGGTACCACCTGCCGCCACCCATCGGAAGTCTCAACACCTGGCTCAACCACAACCCGACCAATCACCTCATCGCGGTCATTCTGGTCGCCTCTATCGGCTACCTGTGGGCGCTGATGCAGTTCATCCTCCCGTGGCGCGCCCAACGAAAGGCCGCACGCGCCGAAGCGCGACAGGCCGAGGCCGAATCTGCCGCGCTCGGGCGCCACTCTCGCCCGCAGAACAGGCAGTGACGGCGTCGGTCGCCCAAACATGCACAGCAACACACCGTGCTCTAAGCTGGCGAGGTGAGCGAGATCAGCACCGAAACCGAAGTCAGCACCACCACCAACGTAGACACTGAATCGGCAGTGAGCACCGAACCGGCAGCGCATCCGCGCGGTTTCGCATCAGATAACTACTCAGGCGCCCATCCCGAAGTGATCGCCGCAATTGCCGCGGCCAATGTGGGGCACGCCTCGTCATACGGCACCGATGCGTGGACGGCTCGATTCACTGAAATCTGCCGAGGTCACTTTGGCGCAAACGCAGAAGCGTACCCAGTGTTCAACGGCACCGGGGCAAACGTGCTTTCCCTCCAGGCAGCCGTGCCGCGCTGGGGGGCGATCGTCTGCGCCAAGAGCGCGCACATCAATGTTGACGAGGGGGGAGCCCCTGAAAAGGTTGCTGGCTTGAAGCTGCTCTCCGTGCCCACCAGCGACGGAAAAATCACGCCGGAACTTGTCGACCGAGAGGCCTGGGGGTGGGGCGACGAACATCGCGCACAGCCGCTCGCGATCTCAATCTCTCAAAGCACAGAATTCGGCACCTGCTACACCGTCGAAGAAGTGCGCGCCCTCGCCGATCATGCACACGAGCGCGGCATGGTGCTGCACATGGACGGTTCCCGCCTGAGCAACGCTGCGGCCCGACTCGGCACCAGCCTCGCAGCACTCACCGTTGAAGCCGGAGTTGATGTGCTCAGCCTTGGCGGCACAAAGAACGGGCTGCTCGGGGCCGAGGCAGTCATCGCGCTCAACCCCGAAAGTGTGCCCGGCCTCAAATACCTCCGCAAGCTGAATATGCAGCTCGGCTCGAAGATGCGCTTCATCTCTGCGCAGCTCGCCGCGCTCTACGAGGGCGACCTGTGGCATCGCTCAGCCGCTCACTCGAACGCGATGGCGGATCGCCTGCGCGCCGGGCTCGAAGCGCTCACCTCGCGCGAGACCAGCGCAAGTACCTCGAGTGCTCAGATCGCGCTTCCCTACGCGACCCAATCAAATGTGGTGTTTGCGGAGCTCCCCGCCGAAGTGAAGGCACGCGCGCACGCGGCATTCCACTTCTACGACTGGCCCGGCGATCCTCGCCTCGTGCGCCTGATGTGCTCCTTCGACACCACGGAAGCAGACGTCGACGCGCTCCTCGCGGTGATCGCGGGAGAGTAAGCCACCTGGCCACCGCGATGCTCAGGCGAGAGCGATGCTCTCACCCCTGAGAGCATTGGCCTGGTGAGGCCACCGCGATGCTCAGGCGAGAGCGATGCTCTCACCCCTGAGAGCATCGCGCATAAAGCGGGTGACGTTGGGGTCAACGATGACATCGCGGGGTTGCAACGGGCGAGCCAAGAAAAGCCCCTCAAGCGATCGCACCCGACTCAGCGCCACATAGGTCTGCCCAGCAGTAAAGGCCCGCGGGCCCAGATCGACAATCGCCTGATCGTAGGTGTGCCCTTGAGACTTGTGCACCGTGACTGCCCACGCGAGGCGCAGCGGGAACTGCTCGAACTCAGCCACCACCTCTTTCTCAAGTTTCTTCGTCTCGGCGTCATACCGATATCGGTAGCGCTCCCAAGTGGTCGGCTCAACCTCGAACTCTTCGTGATCCACTTCGACCCACACCGTGCCCTCAACCCGAGAAACCACACCAATCGTGCCGTTGACCCAGCGACCATCGGGGTCATTTCGCAAGAACATCACTTGCGCGCCTGGTTTCAGCTCAAGCACCTCATCAGCAGGGTAGGTGTTTTCGCGAAACTCCCCATTGATCTCGGCAACAGCGCGCAGCGGATCGCCGGTCAGCTTGGCAAGGCGTGAGGCATTGATCCGCGTCACGGTCGCGTTAGTGGTGGCCAAGGTCAACGCATCTTCCGGTGCCGGGCGTGCACCAGCCGCATTCAACTCGGCAGCCATGTCAGCGGTGACCTCGCCATAGCGTACCGCGCCAAGAATCTGCTTGAAACGGTCGTCGCGTTGACGGTGAACCTCAACAAGTTCGATGCTCGTCAGCGGCGCATCAAGCCAAACTTTCGCGTCAAAAAACCAGAGTGACCGATAGGTGTCAGCGAAATAGGCGCGCTCGTGCGGATCGCGCGGCGGAACCGGCGGCAGCTGGTACGGATCTCCGAACATGATGATCTGCACGCCACCGAAAGGATCATGCTTCCTGCCACGAGCCTGCCGCAGCGAGCGATCAATTGCGTCCATAAGATCAGCCGACACCATCGACACCTCATCGAGCACGAGCGTGTCGATCGCCGCGAGCATCTTTTTCAACTCGGCAGGCTGGTCAAGATCGTGGTCAGCGATCACACCCGTCGGCAGACGCAGCAGCGAGTGAATCGTCTGCCCGCCAACGTTCAGTGCCGCGACACCGGTGGGCGCACACACCGCAATGATCTTGCTGGTGTGGAAAGAGAGGTGGTTGAGGATCGTGCTCTTGCCGGTGCCGGCGCGACCCGTAACGAAGACGTGCTCGCGAGTGTGCTCGATCCGCTCATAGACCGCCAACTGCTCGGGGGACAGGGCGACTTTTGGCATGCTCTCAATCGTAGCCGCCCCCGGGCCACGCAACGACGCCATCCGCGCCCGAGTTCTCGAGTCGCAGCTGGTCTGCGTCGCCCGTCAGCTGGCGATTAGCTGGTGCGTGAGCGACCTGCCTTGGCGGGCACGAGGATGAGCATCAGCAGCAGACCCGCTGCGAGCACGATGGTAATGCCGAGCACGCCGAAGTGTGTCGCCCCAAACCAGCCAATGAACGCGGCCCAAAGCCAAGGCGAGAGGAAGCTCATCACGCGCCCGGTGGTCGCGTAGAGGCCAAAGATCTCACCCTGCATTCCCGCCGGTGTGACGTGGGCGAGCAGTGAACGGCTTGAAGCTTGCGCGGGACCAACACCAGCCGAGAGCACGATGCCGCCGATCCAGAAGATCATCTTGCCCTGCTCGCGGAAGAAGAATACGAACAGCGCGCTGAGGATCAACACCGCCAGTGACCAGACAATGATGGCGCGTGGGCCGAAGCGGTCGTCCAGGCGTCCCGCAAGGATCGTCGAGACGCCCGCTACGAGATTGAGTGCAATGCCGAAGATCATGACTTCGGTCGAGCTGAATCCGAACGATACGGCTGCGAGAATGCCGCCGAAGGCGAAGACGCCCGCGAGGCCGTCACGGTAGACGGCGCTTGAGATCAGGAACCAGAAGGTGGTGCGGTGCTCGCGGAACAGTTTGGCGAGGTCGTGGGCGAGGACTGCGTAACTGCGGAAAAAACCCACCTTCGGGCGATCCGCTCGGGCAGCTGCCTCTGGCACCCGGAACACGAATGGCAGGGAGAAGACGATCGTCCAGATCGCGGCACCGACGGCGATGAGGCGATAGGCGAGTCCGTCTGACACGTCCATGCCGAACCAGTTGAGCTGGGTGATAACGACGACGATCACGAGCGCGATGATGCCGCCAATGTAGCCGAGTCCCCAGCCGAGCCCGCTGACGCGGCCGACGGTGTTTTTCGTTGACACCTCGTGCAGCATGGCGTTGTAGCTGACACCAGCGATCTCGCTGACGACCGAGCCGAGGGCGACGGCGATCGCACCGAACCAGAAGTATTTCGGATCGGAGTGTACGAAGAAGAGCGCGAATTGCAGCAGCGCGAGGGCTGCGGTGCCGCCAACCACCCAGCGCTTCTTGTTTCCGCGGGCGTCGGCTTGCTGGCCGAGCACTGGAGCCAGCACGAGCACGAAAATTCCGGCGACGAATGTGATCCACCCATAGTTGGCAGACAAATCGGAGAGGCCTTGGCAATAGGCGGTCGTGGCATCTTCGGCACGAGAGCACAGGAGTGAACCGTCTGCGTTCTGTGCGGCGATGTCATCTGGCAGGAAGCTGTCTGAGACGAGATACAGGGACACCCAGACGAAGGTGAGGATGACCGAGTTGAACGGTTGGGTTGCCCAGTCCCAAAGCGCCCACGCGCGAACGATGCGACCAGGCACCGGCGTTTCTTCGGCGTTCGGGGCTGCTGGCGTTGTGGTGTCGCTCATGGGGGTCACTGTATCCGATTCAAGTAACGCTGAATAGATGCTGAGAGTTGAGTCGAGTTCACTCAAGTTTTGCTTGCGCGACTTGACTTGAGTGGTGCGGCGATTAAACTTGAGTGCATCAGGCTCAACTTGTGGAGTGCCGAGATGTGAAGGCGTTGGATCGCGAGATTCATGAGTACTCACCAAGGCGCAAGCTCCAGAAGCGAAGCCGAAGCCGCAAGATTTCGGGCCACCAGCCCGGTAGAGACACCACAGAACCACAGCAAGGAGAACCACATATGTCACGCGCAGTAGGTATTGACCTCGGAACCACCAACTCGGTTGTTTCAGTGCTCGAAGGTGGCGAGCCCACCGTTATTGCAAACGCAGAAGGCTTCCGCACCACCCCATCGATCGTTGCGTTCACCAAGGACGGCGAGGTGCTCGTCGGCGAAACCGCAAAGCGCCAGGCAGTCACCAACGTTGATCGCACCATCGCTTCGGTGAAGCGTCACATGGGCACCGACTGGACCACCGAGATCGACGGCAAGAAGTACACGCCACAAGAGATCTCGGCGCGCACCCTCATGAAGCTGAAGCGCGACGCAGAGACCTACCTCGGCGACAAGGTCACCGACGCGGTCATCACTGTTCCTGCCTACTTCAATGACGCTGAACGTCAGGCAACGAAGGAAGCAGGCGAGATCGCCGGCCTCAACGTGCTTCGCATTATCAACGAGCCAACCGCAGCCGCACTGGCATACGGCCTCGACAAGGGCAAAGAAGACGAGCTCATCCTGGTATTCGACCTCGGTGGCGGCACCTTCGACGTCTCCCTCCTTGAGGTAGGCAAAGACGATGACTTCTCGACCATTCAGGTGCGTTCGACCGCGGGCGACAACCGCCTCGGCGGCGACGACTGGGATCAGCGCGTTGTCGAGTGGCTGATCACGCAGTTCAAGGCCAACTCGGGCGTTGACGTCTCGGGCGACAAGATTGCCCTGCAGCGTCTGAAGGAAGCCGCAGAGCAGGCGAAGAAGGAACTGTCGAGCTCGATGAGCGCGCAGATCCAGCTGCCCTACCTCTCGCTCACCGAGAACGGCCCAGCAAACCTCGACGAGACGCTCACCCGCGCCAAGTTCGAAGAACTCACCAAGGATCTGCTGGAGCGCACGCGCAAGCCATTCGAGGACGTCATCAAGGAAGCCGGAGTCAAGGTCGGCGACATCGCCCACGTTGTGCTCGTCGGTGGATCGACCCGTATGCCAGCCGTGACCGAGCTCGTCAAGCAGATGACCGGCGGTCGCGAGCCAAACAAGGGCGTCAACCCTGATGAGGTTGTCGCAGTTGGTGCTGCACTGCAGGCTGGCGTGCTGAAGGGCGAACGCAAGGACGTTCTGCTGATTGACGTCACCCCACTGAGCCTCGGTATCGAGACCAAGGGCGGCATCATGACCAAGCTGATCGACCGCAACACCGCGATCCCGACCAAGCGCAGCGAAACCTTCACCACGGCAGAAGACAACCAGCCTTCGGTGGCGATCCAGGTGTTCCAGGGCGAGCGCGACTTCACCCGCGACAACAAGAATCTCGGCACCTTCGAACTGACCGGTATCGCACCGGCCCCTCGTGGCATCCCGCAGATTGAGGTCACCTTCGATATCGACGCCAACGGCATTGTTCAGGTTTCGGCCAAGGACAAGGGCACCGGCAAGGAGCAGACCATCACCATCTCCGGTGGATCGACCCTCTCGAAGGACGACATCGAGCGCATGGTGCGTGAGGCCGAAGAGCACGCAGCAGAAGACAAGCAGCGTCGCGAGGCAGCTGAAGAGCGCAACACGGCTGAGCAGCTTGCCTACTCGGTTGAGAAGCTCATCAGCGAGAACGAAGACAAGCTGCCAGAAGAGGTCAAGACTGAGGTGCAGGGCGACCTCGACGAGCTCAAGCAGGCACTTGCCGGAGACGACGCTGCGGCCGTGAAGACCGCATCCGAGAAGCTCAGCGCAAGCCAGCAGAAGCTTGGCCAGGCTATCTACGAGGCAGCCCAGGCTGAAGCTCCAGCCACCGACGCCACCGACGCCGCAGCGAACGACGAAGACGTAGTCGACGCTGAGGTTGTTGAGGACGACGAGGAGAAGAAGTAACCATGGCAGAGAAGGATGCTGCGAACGCTTGGGACGAATCGCAGGGCGATTCGTCGCGTGAATCGGGTGGATCACCCTCCGATCTGACCGTGGACGACATCCTCAATGCCGAGCAGAGCGGCGATGCCGCTACTGCCGACCGCGAGCCGGCTGCTGAGGAAGCAGCCGGCTCCGGCCGTGGCGAGGACCAGTCCGCTGACGCTTCCGGTGAGCCCGTCAACCCGCTCGAAGACACGGCGAATCCTTACCTTGAGGATCTGCGTCGCATCTCAGCTGAGTACGCGAACTACCGCAAGCGCACCGAGGCAAACGCCGAAATTGAGAAGCAGCGTGCAAAGGCAGCAGCCGTCAGCCCGCTACTTTCCGTGCTCGACGATTTCGACCGCGCCGAAGCGCACGGCGATCTCGAAGAGGGCAGCGCATTCGCCACGATTGCGCAGAAGATTCGCGGTTCGCTTGAGCGAATGGGGCTCGTTGGCTTCGGTGAGAAGGGCGAGCTCTTCGATCCGCAACTGCATGAAGCAATCGCGCAGGTGCCGGTTCCTGGCACCGAAGAGCAAACCGTTCTTGACGTCGTGGAGCGTGGATACCGTTTGGGCGAGGTGGAGCTGCGCCCTGCCAAGGTAGCGGTGGCGGTACCGACTGATGGCTAGTCAAGACTGGCTTGAAAAGGACTTCTACCAGATCCTTGGCGTCTCCAAAGATGTCAGCGAAGCGGATCTGAAGAAGACCTACCGCAAACTCGCGCGCAAGTATCACCCGGACTCAAACCCGGGCGATGCTGCGGCCGAAGCCAAGTTCAAAGAGATCAGCGAGGCGTTCTCGGTGCTCTCTGACAAAGAGCAGCGCTCGGAGTACGACCAGATTCGTGCGATGGGTGCTGGTGGCGCAAGGTTCACCTCTGGTGGAGCTGGCGGCCAAGGCTTTGAGGACATCTTCGGCGGCATGTTTGGCGGTGCCGGAGGCCCAGGGGGTGCTGGTGGTCAGCGCTTCACCTTCCAGCAAGGAGGTGGAGCTGGCGGGTACGAGGATCTCTTCGGCATGTTCGGCGGAGGCTCCCGAGCTCCACGGGGGCCGAGGCCAGGACGCGACGTGTCTGCATCAACCACCCTCGACTTCGAGACTGCGGTGCGTGGCGACACCGTGACCTTGCAGACGCAAAGCGGGCAAGTGAAGGTCAAGATTCCGGCTGGCGTTGAAGACGGCAAGCGGATCCGCGTGCGCGGAAAGGGCGAACCAAGCCCTGACGGCGGCCAAGCGGGAGACCTGATGCTGACCGTGCACGTGCGCAAGCATCCGGTATTCGAACGCGAAGGTCAGAACCTGCGAGTGAAGCTGCCGGTGACCTTCACGGAGGCAGCGCTCGGCGCGACGATTGAAGTGCCCACTCTTGGTGGCGATCCGGTCAAGCTCAAGATCCAGCCGGGCACCCCGAGCGGGCGAGTGCTGCGCGTCAAAGGGCGCGGAGTGCACTCGGCGAAGGCAACCGGTGACCTGCTTGCCGAAGTGCAGGTTGCGGTGCCATCGCATCTCAGTGACAAAGCGAAAGAGGCACTGCTCGCCTTCGAAGCAGAAATGCCAGACGAGTCGCCTCGCGCAGATTTGATTGCTCGGGCAAGAGGCTAGAAAAGGGAGTTGGTCATGGCGCAGCAGAGGCCACAGATGGATCGGTTCACCCCCATCTTTGCGATTGCAGCGGCGGCAGAGCTCGCCGAGATGCACCCGCAGACGCTGCGCCAGTATGACCGTATCGGGCTGGTGTCGCCGCAACGCACAAGCGGCAACACCCGCCGATACTCCCTGCGCGATGTTGAACAATTGCGTGAGGTGGCGAAGCTCTCGGCTGAGGGGCTCAGCCTTGAGGGTATTCGCCGCGTGTTGCAGCTGGAAGACGAGGTGCAGCATTTGCAGCATCGAGTGCGAGAACTTGAGCGTGCGCTCTCAGATGAGCTGCTGAACCGCCCAGAACGGCGAGTGTTTGCTGCCGGCCAGGCGGGCGAAGTGATTTCGATGCGACGAGGATCGCGGCTGCGCCGCAGCGCCGAAGTCGTCGTGTGGCGTCCAGACTCCCGCTAGCTCCCGCGAGTGCGAGAATGGCTGAGTGGAAGAGCAGACAGCAGCGCTAGAGCAGTTCTATGCGGAACTCTCGCGCGAACCCGACTTTGATGCGGCAGAACTGCAAGCATACGACGCCGCAGACCTGCTCCTGATTGAACGTGCACGCGAGCTGCACATCGCCCAGCATCCCACCGGCCCCAGCCCACACCGTCCAGGCGCAGTCGTAGTGATCGGCGACCGGCACGGCGCGCTCACTCTCGGTGCGATTCGTGAACTCGGCGCCCGCGCGGTGCGAGTGCACCAAGATCCGCTGCTCTCCGAACGCGCGCTCGCGGCCAATGCGGCCCGCTTCGGCCTCAGCGATGAGTACGCACCGCATCCGCTCGGCGAAGCCCTGCTCAGCGAAGCAACGCTCGTGCTGATGCAATTGCCGAAGTCACTCGCCGAACTTGAAGACTATGCAGACGCCATCGCGCGTTTCGCAGACGACTCAGTGACCGTGCTTGCGGGCGGCCGCGACAAACACATGAGCCGCGCCATGAACGAGGTGCTTGCCGCAAAGTTCTCAGAAGTCACGGCAGGGCGGGGCTGGCGTAAGGCACGCGTGCTCACCGCACGAGCACCGAAACCGAGTGCGGCGCTCGGTGATCCACCGTTTCCGACGCGAGCAGGCGACCCTGACATTCCGTTCGATCTCTTCGCGTTTGGTGCCACCTTCGGCGGGGCGAGGCTCGACCACGGGAGCCGACTGCTGCTGCGCACCCTGCGGGAACACGCGCCCGCCAGACGACCCGAACGGATCGCCGATATCGGCTGTGGAAACGGGGTGCTCGCCGTTGCCGCCGCACTTGAGTTTCCAAACGCGCGAGTCATCGCAAGTGATCAGTCAGCGGCTGCGGTCGAATCAAGCAAACTCACCGCCCGTGCCGCCGGTGTCGCAGATCGCGTGGAGGTGCACCGTGCCGACGCGAGCGAAGCGGTGCCGGGTGCCTGGGCAGACCTCGTGCTGCTCAACCCGCCATTTCACACCGGCAGCACGGTGCACGCTGGTGTCGGCCAGCGGCTCATTCGTTCCACCGCTGAAGCACTCGCGCGCGGGGGAGAACTGCGGCTCGTATTCAACTCGCACCTTCCCTATCGGGCGCTCATTGAGCGCGAGATCGGCCCAACGCGGCAAGTCGCGCGCGACCGCACCTTCACCGTGCTCGCCGCGACCCGGCGCTCATCGGCAGACGAATCACGGCGCGGCCGCGGCCTGAGAGAATAGAGGGGTGACGAGCCTCGATCCTCGCCCCGAAGCGGCGACCACCCACACCCACGAACGCAGCACCTCAGGTGTCGGCCCCTGGCCAGGCGGGCGCGAGGAATGGCCGAGCGAACCCTATTACGATCAGGATCTGCTTGCGCACGGCGATACTCGCAACGTGGTTGACCGCTACCGCTATTGGCGCACCGAGGCAATCAAAGAGGACCTGGATCAACAGCGACACCCATTTCATGTCGCAATCGAAAACTGGCAGCACGATATGAACATCGGCTCAATCGTGCGCAGCGCCAACGCATTCGGTGCCGATACCGTGCACATCGTCGGACGCCGCCGCTGGAACAAGCGTGGCGCAATGGTCACCGACCGCTACCAGCATGTCGAGCATCGTGAAGATATTGACGCGCTCATCGCCTGGGCTTCGGCAGCAGGCATGCCGATTATTGCAATCGACAATGTTCCCGGCTGCGTGCCGATGGAAACCTTCGACTGGCCCGAACGCTGTGTCATGCTCTTCGGGCAGGAAGGCCCCGGCCTCACCGACGAGGCGGTTGCGGCTGCCGAAGCAGTGGTCGAAATCACTCAGTACGGGTCGACACGGTCGATCAACGCAAGCGCTGCGGCTGCCGTTGCCATGTACTCCTGGGTGCAGCAGCATTCGCCGCTGCGACCCAGGTAGGCAGGAAGCGAGGATCGCCTCGGCGGCTAGAGACCTCGCGCCAAGTCGGCGATGAGATCCTCCGGGCTTTCCAAGCCAATCGACATGCGCACCAGTCCGGCGTCTGGTTTCGCATCCCCAGCGACAGGGCGGTGCGTGAGCGCCGCGGGATTCTCGATCAATGAATCAACCCCGCCAAGCGACACGGCGTGTGTGAAGATCTGCACCGAAGTGGTGAGCTTTTCGGCAGCCGCATATCCGCCCTTGAGCCGGATCGAAATCATCGCACCGGGACCAGCCATCTGGGTGCCAAGCACGCCAGCGGGATCTTCGTTCATTCCGGGGAAATACACCTGCTCGACCGCATCCTGGGTGCTCAGCCATTCGGCAACCTTGCGGGCGTTGTCTTGCTGTGCGCGCACACGCAGCGGCAATGTCGTCAGCCCGCGGTGCAGCAGATATGCGGCGAGCGGGTGCAGGATTGCTCCGGTGATCGCGCGGATCGGGCGCAGCATTTCAGCGTGTTGCTCTGAGCAAGCGATCACCCCGCCGATCACATCACCGTGACCGCCGAGATATTTCGTGGCGCTGTGCATTGCAAGTGCAGCTCCGTGATCAAGCGGATTCTGCAGCACCGGTGTGGCGAAGGTGTTGTCAACGAGCACCGGCACGGTTCCGGCCTGAGCCACGACATCGGCGATGCTGACCAGCTCAAGCGTGGGGTTCGCGGGCGTCTCCATCAGCACGAGACCGGTGTCTTCGCGCAGTGCTCCAGTGACCTCGTCTGGATTGCAGAAGGTGACCTCGGTGCCGAGCAACCCGGTGGCGAGCAGGTGGTCGGTTCCGCCGTAGAGGGGACGCACTGCGACGACATGTCGCTTGCCGGTGCTCGCGGTGAAGGCAAGCAGTGCGGCGGTCAGCGCTGCCATCCCGCTCGCGAATGCGACAGCGGTCTCAGCGTGCTCGAGCTGTGCGAGACCCGCTTCGAAGCGGGCGACTGTCGGATTCCACAGGCGCGCGTAGACATTGCTGCCGTTCTCGGGTGGCGTGCCGCCGGTCGCGAGGGCCTCGTATGAATCGCCGCCCTTCTCAATGTCTGGCAAGGGATTCGTTGTTGAGAGATCGATGGGCAGCGCATGCAAGCCGAGTGCGGTGAGGTCTTCGCGACCAGCGTGCACGGCGAGAGTATCAACACTCATGGGAAGGTCATTCTTCGGGTCGTTCATAGCGATAGTTTGCTGTTTTGTCGAAGCAATTCCAAGCCTGCTTGTTTATAGACTCATTTTGTGCTGCAAAACTTGTGCTTAAAGCAAGTTTGGGCGTGATTAGTTGCGGGAGAGAGGCGTGTCGGATGAGTGACGTGGTGCGTGACGGAGCTGGCGGTGGCGCTCGTGCTGGTGGCGGTGGCGGTGGCGGTGCTGCGGCTGCGGGTGCTGGGAATGCTGGCGGTGGCGCTCGTGCCGGCAGCGTTCGTGCTGGCGGCGGCAGCAAACGGGGCAGTCGCGCGCTGGCGCTCGACGCGCTCGACTTCGAAATTGTGCGCTTGCTCAGCGCCGATCCCACGCGAACCAACAAAACCCTCGCGGCTGAACTCGGAGTCGCCGAATCTACCTGCGCGTATCGGGTGCGACGCTTGCGTGAGTCAGCGGTGATCCGACCGCTGCGACTCGAACTCGATCACACGCAGCTGGGCTTCTCACTGCACGCCGTGATCATGGTCGTGCTCAGCAGCCACTCACGCGAAGTCGTCGACCGTTTCATGCGGAGCATGGTGCAAACTCCGAACGTCTTACAGGTCATGAACCTCACCGGACGCTATGACTTTCTTGTGACCGTAGCGGTGCACGACGCGGAACAATTGCGCACCTTCGTGCTCGATCACGTCACGGTGCACCCCTCCGTGCGTGGCACAGAAACGCACATCATCTTCGACATGCGCGAGGGCAGCTGGACACCTGAACTCGCCGGGTGAGTGACACGCTCAGCCAGTTCAGGAGTGCGGGTGCGAGCTTAACGCGGTCGGGCAAGCAATGCCACCGTCAGGGCGGCGATGCTCTCCCCGTCTGAAAGATCCACATCGAGCAGCTGCTCAATGAGATCAAGACGCTGGTAGAACACGGAGCGCGAGAGTCTCGCTTTCTGCGCGGCAAGTGACCTATTGGTGGGGTGCGCCGTGTAGGCGGCGAGCACCACCAGCAGGTCTCCGGTGTGGCCGGGGCCTGGGGTGAGGTCATGCTCGACGAGTGGGGCGAGCAAATCCGCAGAGAATTGTTGGAGCTCAGGAGCGCCAGCAAGCGAGCGAACCAAATGAGCAAGGGGCTGTCGTTCCGCTTGCTGCACTGTGACCCGACCGACTTCGGCCGACGGCGCCAGCCTTCCGGCGGCGCGCAACTGCTCCAGCGAGGCCACGAGCTGGCCGAGTCGATGCCCCGCCACCCCGAGGGCAAGGTGTGCGCGCCAGGTGCTCGGCGTGGTGTCTGGCACGAGCATGTCGAGTTCGCGCGCCAGTCGCACCGCGAGCATGGGCGCATCACGGTCCTGCGCCCAAGCCAGCCGAGCATCACCCTCAGGGAGCGAAACCAGCGTCAGCAGCGCTCCATCGCCATCATCCGCAATCAACACTCGACCCTCCGGCGCGACAGCCCGGCGAAGGGAGGTTTCAAGAATCGCGTGCGCAAGGGTGTCGTGCGCTCCAAAGTCGCCAGTTCCACGAAGGGTCGCTGCGAGAATGATTCGGCCCTCGATCGGCAACCCGGCAGCGGTGAGCTGAGCCTCAAGCTCAGTGTCGTTGCGATAGCGCCCGCTGAGTAGCGCCTCAAACACGCGCTTCGAGGCAAGTTGCAGCCATTGATCCGAGCTGGTGTCTGCGAGACGCCCGAGTGCGAGAGCAAAAGCACCCAACTCAAGCACAGTGCGTCGCCCGGCAGGGTGGGCAGGCCCAGGCAAAGCCGTGAGAAACCCCCAGCGGCTGCCGCGCGCCTCGACGGGCACCCTGGCGCTCGCCGCAGGGAGCTTCGGTTCGCCGCCCGCACGCCAGGGGTGAAGGGTGCGTGCGGGATCCGCGCCCTGTGCCGCAACCGCAACCACGCGATGTGCGGAGTCTTCGAGCACAACGGGGCAACTCAGTGTTGCTGCGAGACGTTCCACCACGTAGTCAACTGGGCTGCGGTTGAGGCCGAGTTCGGTGAGCATCTTGTGCACTTCTTCGCGGGCTTGCAGCGCTTCGGTCTGCGCCGAAAGAATGCGCTGGTGCACGCGCTGGGTGATCTGCACGAAACGCACCTCATGGTGCAGCACGATCAGGGGGACTGCCCGTGCTTCGCAGACGAGCACCAGCTCTTGCGGGGCCGCAGTGAAGCCGATTCCGAGTTCGAGCACAATCGCGGCGACACCGGTTCCACCGGCTTCGGTGAGCGACTCGGCAAGTTCTCGCAGCGCCTCCTGCTCGTTTGGCCAGCCTGCTCCCGTGGTGAGGGCGAGTTCGCCGCCGTCAAGAAGGTCGGCTGCGCCCGATCCAGCGACCACGTGCGCCCAGCGGATCTCTCGGTCGAGACCGCGAGATCCGGCGACTAGCTCGGGGGCGCCGGCTTGAAGCTCAGGAAGTTCCAGCATTTGAGCGACAGTCGGCAGCGGCTGCTGTGCTGCCTGCGCGAGGGGATCGGTCCCGGTGCTCATGCAGTAATCATACAGACTGTCTGAAATGTGTCAGATTTCCAGATGCTTTGGCGGCGCGCGGAACGCAACTCCCTTGTGATACTTGGAGAGATCGCGTATTTCGATACCGAACACTTTGACTCACTGGCCGCGCAGACCCTGATGAAATTGCGGTGAAGGTCAGCAGAATTCCCAAAGACAACGCAAGAACACCACACAAAGAGTTAGAGAAGAGGGCCAACTATGGCACGCATTCCCCACGTCATCGCCGGTGAGAAGGTCACCGACGCTGAGCGTACTCAGCCCGTCTACAACCCCGCCACCGGCGAGGTGCAGCACGAGCTCAGCATCGCTTCGGTGCAGACCGTAGAGCAGGCGGTCGCTGCCGCAGCAGCAGCACTGCCCATGTGGCGCAAGACCAGCCTCACCAAGCGTGCGGATGTCTTCTTCAACCTGCGTCAGCTGCTCAAGCAGCGCACCCCCGAGCTTTCGGCCATCGTCACGAGCGAGCACGGCAAGGTGCTCAGCGACGCGGCAGGTGAAATCGCACGCGGCCTTGAGAACGTTGAGTTCGCGTCGGGTCTGCTGCACCTGCTCAAGGGCGAGCGTGACGAACAGGTTTCGACCGGTGTTGATGTGCACTCGGTCAAGCAGCCGGTCGGCGTGGTCGCTGCGATCACCCCATTCAACTTCCCCGTCATGGTTCCCCTGTGGATGATCGCCAGCGCGATTGCGTGCGGCAACACCGTCGTGCTGAAGCCTTCGGAGCGCGACCCAAGTGCTTCAGTGTTCATCGCTGATCTGTTCCGTGAGGCTGGCCTGCCTGATGGTGTGCTCAATGTTGTGCACGGTGACAAGGTTGCTGTCGATACCCTGCTTGACGCACCGGCAGTGAAGGCAATCAGCTTCGTCGGCTCAACCCCCATCGCGAAGTACATCTACGAGCGTGCTGCAGCAAACGGCAAGCGCGTGCAGGCACTCGGTGGCGCAAAGAACCACATGATCGTGATGCCAGACGCTGACCTCGACATGTCGGCAGACGCGGCTGTCTCGGCTGCGTACGGTTCAGCTGGCGAGCGTTGCATGGCTGTCTCGGTGGTCGTGGCAGTTGGCGGTGTTGGCGACGAGCTGGTGCAGAAGATCGCTGATCGCATGAAGGATCTCAAGATCGGTGACGGCACCGATCCAGCCAGCGAGATGGGCCCACTGATCACCGCTGAGGCCAAGGCGCGCGTCGAATCCTACGTCGAGGGTGCCGCAGCCGAGGGCGCCACCGTCGTGGTTGACGGTCGCGAGGACAAGTTCGAGGGCAACGGCTTCTTCACCGGTGTGTCGCTGATTGACCACGTGCAGACCGACAGCAAGGTGTACCGCGACGAGATCTTCGGGCCAGTGCTCGCAGTGGTTCGCGTGGACACCTACGAAGAGGGCGTCACGCTCATCAACGAGCACCAGTTCGGCAATGGCACCGCCATCTTCACCCGCGACGGCGGCCTTGCTCGCCAGTTCGAGTTTGAGGTGGAGGCCGGTATGGTGGGCATCAACGTGCCGATTCCGGTTCCGGTCGGTTCGTTCTCGTTCGGTGGCTGGAAGGACTCGCTCTTCGGTGACTCGCACATTTACGGTCCTGAGTCGATCCACTTCTACACCCGCTCGAAGGTCATCACCACTCGCTGGCCAAACCCGGATCAGTCGAAGGTTGACCTCGGATTCCCAAGCAACAACTAACTCAATACGCATGACACCTCGTCATCCTGCGCGTCAGGCGTAGCCAGAAGTCGCAGGATCTCGTTCTTCAGAGAGTGAGATTCTGCGACTTTCGCGCAGAATGACGGGAGCGCAACGCAGCGCACCCCCGACACAATGGCCGAGTATCAACGCAGTGTGATCCTCGCAAACCCAAAGGATTTCTTTCAGACATGAGCGACTACATCGACCTCAACGGCGAAGCTCAGAGCTTCGGTGACAATGACGCGCAGCGCGAAGTTCGCGCGAACGACCGTCAGTACGTTTTCCACTCCTGGTCTGCGCAGGGCGCGATCAACCCGCTGCCCGTCGCAAAGGGTGAGGGCGCGCGGTTCTGGGATTATGACGGCAATGAGTTTCTTGATTTCTCGTCTCAGCTTGTCAACCTGAACCTCGGCCACCAGCACCCTGGCCTCGTGAAGGCTATCCAGGATCAGGCTGGCCGTCTGGCTACTATTCAGCCTGCCCTGGCAAACGACGTGCGTGGTGAACTCGCGAAGCGCATCGTTGAGCACTCTTTCGAGGGAGCACGCTCGGTGTTCTTCACCAATGGAGGCGCTGAGGCTATCGAATATGCGGTGCGTCTCGCGCGCCAGTCGAGCGGCAAGCGCAAGATTCTCTCGCGCTACCGGTCGTACCACGGCTCAACCGGCACCGCGATCACCATGACCGGTGAGCCACGTCGCTGGGCCAACGATGTCATCGATGGTGAAGTGGTGCACTTCTTCGGCCCATACGCCTACCGGAGCGCATTCTGGGCCGAAACCCCTGAACAAGAGGCAGAGCGTGCCCTTGCACACCTTGAAGAGCAGATCATGCTTGAGGGTCCTGGCACCATTGCCGCCATCGTGCTTGAAACAGTGACCGGCACCAATGGCGTGCTCGTTCCGCCAGCAGGCTACCTGCCAGGTGTGCGCGCACTCTGCGACAAGTACGGCATCTTGATGATCTGCGACGAAGTCATGGTTGGCTTCGGACGCACCGGTGAATGGTTTGCGTACCAGGGCTTCGACGTGAAGCCTGACCTCGTCACCTTCGCCAAGGGCGTGAACTCGGGTTACGTTCCGCTCGGTGGCGTGGTGATTTCGGAAGCGATCCACCGCGCTTTCGAGGATCGCGCCTTCCCCGGCGGTCTGACCTACTCGGGCCACCCGCTCGCCTGCGCTGCCGGTGTTGCCACCTTCGACATTTTCGAAGAAGAGGGCATTATTGCGCGCGTGCGCGATCTCGGAGAGCGCGTGATTGAGCCTCGTCTGCGTGAGTTCGCGCAGAAGCACCCATCGGTCGGCGAGTACCGCGGCAAGGGCCTGTTCTGGGCGCTTGAACTGGTGCTTGATCGCGAGACTCGCGAGCCGCTCGTGCCATTCAACGCTGCTGGTGAGGCTGCAGCACCGTTCAATGCGGTCGTGGCAGCGTGCAAGAGCGCTGGTCTGTGGCCGTTTGCTGCAGGCAACCGCTTGCAGATCGCTCCGCCCTTGGTGATCAGCGAAGAGGACCTGGTGAAGGGTCTCGACATTATTGATGCGGCGCTCACTGTCGCCGATGGCTACTACACGGGCAAGTAATTCGCAGGCGGTCGGGCGATCCTGGAAGTGAACCCGGATCGCCCGATCGCGTTTCGCGTGTTCGGGGGAGCGCCCCGATACGCTCCCACTTCAACCCCCAGAAAAAGATTCCAAGGAAACGAAATGGCTAAGTATCGAGTGCAGAATCCTGCGACCGGTGAGATCCTCGAAACCTTCGAGAGTGCCACTGATCAGCAGATCGAAGAGACCGTCGCAAGCGCAGACGCGGTGTACCGCGAGTGGCGTGAGCGCAGCGTGCAAGAGCGCGCCGGGGTGGTGAAGCGTGTTGCCGAGATATTTGCTGAGCGGCGTGAAGAGCTCGCCCGCCTGATCGCGCTCGAAATGGGCAAGTCCATCGCGGAGAGCCTCGACGAGGTCGATTTCGCTACTGACATCATCGAGTACTACGCGGTGTACGGTCCCGGGCTGATCACTGACTATGAGATTCCAAGTACGATCCCCGGCAAGGCCATGATTGAGCATCTGCCAGTTGGCACCCTGCTGGGTGTCATGCCGTGGAACTTCCCGTACTATCAGGTCGCTCGTTTTGCTGCACCGAATCTGGTGCTGGGCAACACGATCCTGCTGAAGCACGCTGACATTTGCGCACGCTCGGCATTGACCATCCAGGAAATCATGGAAGAAGCTGGCGTTCCAGTCGGCGGTTACCAGAATGTGTTCGCCTCGCACGATCAGATCGCTTCGATGATCGCCGATCCGCGGGTGCAGGGAGTCTCGCTGACCGGCTCGGAGCGTGCCGGTTCAATCATCGGTGAGCAGGCTGGCCGTCACTTGAAGAAGTGCGTGCTTGAGCTTGGCGGTATTGACCCGATGGTCGTGCTTGACGCTGATGATGTGGCTTCGGTTGCTGCTGAGGCGTGGAATTTCCGCGTCTACAACGGTGGTCAGGTCTGCAACTCGAACAAGCGATTGATCGTCATGGACGACATTTACGATGAGTTCGTTGCGGAGTTGAAGAAGCTGGCGACGGGACTTGTTCCGGGGGATCAGCTGAATCTTGGTGAGGGCGAATTTGCTCCGCTGTCGACTCGTACCGCCGCTGAGACGGTGCATGCGCAGGTGCAGAAAGCGATTTCCGAGGGAGCGACGCTGGAGGCTGGCGGTGTCTTGTCTGATGGGCCAGGCGCGCACTACTCGCCTGCGGTGCTGACGGGCGTGCCACGCGATTCGGAGTCGTATGGTGAAGAAATCTTCGGTCCGGTTGCAACGGTCTATCGGGTATCGAGCGATGAAGAGGCGCTTGAGCTTGCAAATGACTGTGCGCTCGGACTCGGTGGATCGGTGTTCTCGACTGATGAGGCTCGTGCCGCTCGTGTGGCTTCACGCCTTGAGGTTGGTATGGCGCACGTCAACACGATTGCTGCTGAGGCTGCTGAGTTGCCGTTTGGCGGCGTCAAGCGCAGTGGCTTCGGTCGCGAGATGGGGCCGATCGGCATTGGTGAGTTCGCAAATAAGCGTCTCTACTTCGTAGCGAAGTAGTTCGGGCGGCGAATCGCGTCTTGCGGGGCAGGGCGGTGGGTTGAGGCCTGCCGCCCTGCCTTTTGCGTACACGCGAGGTGTTTTGAGGGCTCCCAATCTGGGTGTTGCGCGCACCCCTCTCCGGGGAACATAATATGATCGTACTGTTGTTCCAGTGTGGGATCGGGGAAGTATGCGAGATCAACGCGTCAGTGTGCTCATTGAGCCGGGTCAGATCGAGGTGCAGCGGAGGAGTGTTCCGCTTCCAGCCCCCGGCGACGTGCAAGTGCGGGTCGAGGCGGTGGGCATCTGCGGCTCAGACGTGCATTACTACCGGCACGGCAGGATCGGAGATTTCGTCGTGCACGCCCCTCTCGTGCTGGGACATGAGGTGGGCGGAGTGATCACCGCGGTCGGCGACGGTGTAGATCCCTCCCGGATTGGCGAGCGTGTCGCGCTTGAGCCGCAGCGCACGAATCCGTGGAGCGAACAGTCAAGGCTTGGCATCTACAACCTCGACCCAGACATTGAGTTCTTCGCCACCCCACCGTACGACGGCGCATTCTGCGAGTATGTGACGATCCCCTCAGGTTCCGCCTTTGCTGTGCCCGAGACGATGACCGCAGAAGAAGCGGCGTTGATCGAGCCGCTCGCGGTCGCAGTTGCCGCAATTCGGCATGCCGGGGTCAAGCTGGGCGAGCGCGTCGCCATCACCGGTGCGGGCCCGATCGGGCTGCTCACAGCGCAATTGGCGCAGTTCGCGGGTGCGAGCGTGATCGCGGTGAGCGATCCGCTGCCGCAAGCGCGCGAGCGTGCGCTTCGCTATGGCGCGACCGAGACGCTCGACCCTCTCAACACCGCGCTGCCAGACGCGGCCTTTGACGTGTGCATTGACGCGAGTGGAGTGCCCGCCGCGATTCAGGCGGGTATTCGATCGCTTCGCCCGCGAGGACGGGCGCTGCTGCTTGGGATGGGACCAGATCAGCTTGAGATCCCGTTCTCGATCGTGCAGGTGCGAGAACTGCAATTGCAGGGAGTGTTTCGCTATGCGAACGCCTGGCCGACCGCAATCACCTTGGCTTCGAAAATCGACCTGGCTGGGTTGGTGACGAGTAGATACAGCCTCGCCGAGGTACCCGAGGCGCTGGAGCGGTCGAGCGAAGCAGATCAGGTCAAGGTAATGATTCGTCCGGAAGAGAGTGAGACAGCATGAACCGCGACGCAAATGCCGCGTTTGGATTGGCCGGGCAACTGGTTGTGGTGACCGGAGGTCTGACTGGAATTGGCAAAGCGATTGCCATCGACGCGGCGAGATCGGGGGCAAACGTCATCGTGGCATCGCGCAATCGGGCCAAGGGGGAGGCTGAGGTTGCGCAGTTTCAGCGCGACGGCCTCGACATCGAGTTTCGTGAGCTGGATGTTGCTGACCAGGGCAGCTGCGAAGCGTTCTTCACGGGGCTTGAGGATCGCCAGATCGATGTGCTGGTGAATAATGCGGGCATCACTTCGTGGGAGGAAGCGCTCTCGGAGCGGGCTGATGAGGCCTGGCGCGCGGTGATGAACGTGAACCTCGACGGAGTGTGGCGTTGTTCGACACTCGCAGCGCGTTCGATGCGGGAGCGTGGCGGTGGCAAGATTGTCAATGTTGGTTCAATGTCGGGCAGCATTGTGAATCGGCCTCAGTGGCAGACCGCCTACAACACGTCAAAAGCGGCCGTGCATCATCTGACCCGATCGCTTGCGGCTGAGTGGAATCGCTATGGCATTCGTGTCAATGCTGTTGCTCCGGGGTATGTGGCAACTGATTTGCTTGATGAGGCGCTGGAAGATCCAGAAGTACGTCGGTATTGGATTGGTGACACGGTGATGGAGCGAACCGGGACGGTGGAAGAGGTCGCACACGCGGTGCGTTTTCTCGCGTCTGACGCGTCGAGCTACATTACGGGAGCGGTGCTTCCGGTCGATGGCGGCTATACCCTCTGGTAATCCAAAAAGTACATTCATAATATGATCGGCTCATACGCTCATAACGTGATACGCTGACAAGGCCCGTGATTGTTGCATCGCAGGCGCAGACCTCGCTTCGGGTGCCCACCCGAAGCGCACCACAAGGGAGTGAAACAATGAAAATGCCAAAGGTCTCAAGGGGCGGTCGCCTCTTCGCCGCGGTCAGCGGCATCGTGGCCGCAGGGCTGCTGCTTTCTGCATGCGCGGGCGGCGCAAGCAGTGGCTCGACCGAAGTAGACGAAAGCGCTCGTACCGCTGCAGTGGAGCGCGCCGAAGCCGGCGCAATGGAACTCATTAACGCGGCAAGCCAAGAAAACGAGTGGACCGGTCCCGAAGAAAGCCCAGCCCCACGGGCAGGCCTGAACGTGACCGTCGTTCCAGAGCAGATGGCCTCCACCGGGTCGAGCCGCCCGGCAAACACCGTCAAGAGCATTGGTGACCAGCTCGGCTGGAACGTCAAGATCTCTGACGGCCAGGGCAAGCCAGATGTGCAGCTCAGCGCGGTAAATACCGCAGTTGATGAGAAGGCTGACGCCATCATCCTCATCTTCGTTGACACCACCCGCGTGCAGTCCGCAGTGCAGCGCGCTATTGACGCAAACATCCCCGTGATCACGCTCGGTTCATTGAAGAACACTCCTGAGAGTGTTCCCGATGTGAGCTTCGACTGGGTCCGTTCGGGCGAAGCAATCGCACAATACATGGTCTGGAAGAGCGAGGGCGACCTCAACCTCCTCCAGATGAAGAACAGCGACCTGTACATCACCGTGAACGGCCAGTACAAGGGTTCGCAGGAGTACCTCGACAACGAGGAAAACTGCCCAGGTTGCACCACCGTCACCAAGGAGTGGAGCCTCGCAAACTTCGAGGATCCAAACACCGGCCCCGCCGCACAGGCAGTTGCAGCCCTTCAGGCAAACCCTGATCTGAACTGGGTCTCGTGCTTCGACAGCTGCCTCTTCCGTGTCACCAACGCCATCAACCGCGCTGGTCTCGACGAGAAGGTCTCGGGCGCAGGCTTCGACTGCAACCCAGAGAACATCGACATCATTCGTGCCGGTGGCAGCCAGAAGGTGTGCTTCGCTGATCCACGTGAGTGGCTTGCATACGCAACCGTCGACAACGTGAACCGCATGACCAATGGTCAGGACCCCTACGACTACACCCCGGCAATCCCGGTCGCCCTCTTCGACAAGGACGTCCTCGACAACCTTCCCGAAGACAAGGCAGCCGAACTGGAGCAGCTTGGCTGGCAGGGCAACTTCGACTTCCGCACGAAGTTCGAGCAGCTCTGGGGCCTGAAGTAAGTCCTTCCAGCACATAGAAAGCAGTGCGATGAATCATCAAGTGGATCCCCCCGCGCCCACACCCGCGGTGTCCTTCCGAGGGCTGGTGAAAGAGTTCGGCGTGAACCGCGTGCTCAACGAGGTGAACCTCGATTTCTTCCCCGGCTCGATCCATGCCCTGCTCGGGGCGAACGGATCAGGAAAGTCCACGCTCATCAAGATCCTTGCCGGGTATCACCCGTTGACTTCTGGCGAAGTGTTCTTGAATGGCGATGAGGTCGGACTGCAACTCTCCCCAGTCCTGGTGCAGGAGCGCGGCGTGCGCTTCGTGCACCAGGACCTGGGGCTGGTGGGCGACCTTTCGGTCGCCGACAATTTCGGGCTCGCCCTTGGCTTCAAAAAGAGCGGGCTCGCCATTTCCTGGCGCCAGCAGCGCGAAGAAGTCATTCGAGACCTGGCCGAGGTGGGCATTTACGATATCGACCCAGCGACGCTCGTGCGCGATCTGGGACCGATTCAGCAGACCCTCGTAGCGCTCGCTCGCGCAACGAAGGGGATCCTCGAAACCGGCGGCGTGCTCGTGCTCGACGAACCCACCGCGCGCCTCCCCAACGATCAGGTTGACGAACTCCTCACTCGATGCCGCGCACTGCGCGACCGTGGAGTCGCCTTGATCTATGTCTCACACCGGCTTGACGAGGTGTTCGCGATGGCAGACACGGTCTCAGTGTTGCGCGACGGCAACCTGGTGCACTCGGGACCGATTGCACAGACCAATCAGGACCAGCTCACCGCAGTGATCACCGGGCTCACCGGAGAGCACCAGAGTGCTGCGCGCAGCAGGCATGAGACCCCCTTCGACGACACTTCGACGCACCAATTGCGCACCTCGCCGCCGGTGCTCGAAGCCATCGGCATCTCAGGATCGCGAGTGCAAGACGCGAGTCTCCGGCTTTACCCGGGCGAAGTGCTCGCAATCACCGGGCTTGCCGGGTCGGGTCGAAGCGAAGTCGGGCGGCTCCTCTTCGGCTCGCAAGCCTTGACTGGCGGCAGCGTGACGCTTCGCGGGGAACCCCTCGGCAAGATCACCCCGAACACGAGCGTTGCACGTGGCATCGGATATGTGCCGCAGGATCGAAAACAGGCGGCGATCGCGAACTTCGACCTCACCGAAAACCTCACCTTGGCAACGCTGGATCGCCATGTGCAGGGGGTGTCGCTGTCAGCGAAGAGCCAGCGCTCCGCGACCGACGCGGCAATTGCTGCCCTCGATGTGCGGCCAGCAGATGCTGAGCGCAAGATCTCAGAGCTTTCGGGTGGAAACCAGCAGAAGGTGATCCTCGGGAAGTGGCTTGAACTTGATCTCGACGTGCTCATTCTTGATGAGTGCACCTACGGGGTGGATATCGGTGCCCGCCGCACGATTATGGGCAAGATCGAGGAGCGTGTCGAGCAGAGCCAACTCGCTGTATTGCTGCTCGACTCAGACATCGACCTGATTGCCGAACACGCTGACCGCGTGCTCATCATGCGATCTGGCCGATTCGTATCAGAACTTATTGGCGAAGAGATTACGGTCGACGCCATTGCCGCGGCAAGTTATGCCACGGAACAGAACACTGCGACACACGGAGAATCATGACTACTGAAGCAATCATCGCGAAGCCAAGCGGCATGCGCGTCGTAGGGCAGCAGCTGAGCAAGTACGGAATCGTCATTGCGCTGATCGCTGTCGTCGCCCTGTTCTCGGTGCTTCGCCCCGAAACCTACCCCACCCTTGGCAACTTCGGTTCGGTCTTGCAAGCGAACTCCTCAATCGTGCTGGTCTCGCTCGGCCTCATGCTGCCGTTGATCACCGGTCACTTCGACCTGAGTGTGGCGACCATGGCAGGCTTCGGCGGGGTACTGGCCATGGGGCTGATGGCCAACGGCACCGTTTCGCACTGGTCCATTGCCGTGTTGATCGTGGTTGCCGTCAGCGCAGTGGTCGGACTCATCAACGGAGTGCTGGTAGCGCTGTTCAAGCTGCAATCGCTCGTGGTCACGCTCGGTATGCAGACGATTCTCTTCGGCGCGATTCTGCTGTACTCGAAGGGCCAGGTCATCTACGACGGTATCCCTGACGACTTCAAGGCTCTTGGCCAGAGCCGCCCGGGAGGGATCCCGCTTCCATTCTTCTACGCGCTCGTGGTGGCGCTGATCCTCTGGTACATCCTCTACTTCCGTCCAGTGGGTCGTCGCCTCTATGCCATCGGCGGCAACGAAGACGCGGCTCGTCTGACCGGTATCCGCGTTGAGAAAACCGTCATCGGAGCATTTGTGTTCGGTGCGATTCTCGCGGGGCTCGGTGGAGTGGTGCAGGTGGCTCAGGTGGGTTCCGCTGCCCCCACAAATGGCTCAGAGTTCCTGATGCCAGCCATCGCGGCCTGCTTCCTTGGCGAAACCTCGATCCGCCGTGGCTTCTACAACGTCTGGGGCACGTTTGTTGCGGTGTTCCTGGTTGCCGCAGGCACCACCGGATTGTTTATGCTCGGTGCCGACGCCTGGGTGCAGCCAGTGTTCAACGGCGTCGTGCTGGTGGGCGCGGTGCTCGCCGCGAAGCTTGGCACGACCCCTGCGAACCGTGAGAAGTTCTTGAACTACTGGCGCGGTCTGCTGCGTCGCCGCACTGCGGGCAACTAAACCTACTCGCCGCGCAAGACCGAAGGAGTTCAGGTCTTGCGCGGCTTCGCGCACAAGAAGCAAGGAGCACACCATGCGAGGGATTGCACAGCGTGTTGTCGCCGTCACCGGAGGCACAGGCGGAATCGGGCTAGCGATCTGTGAACGGCTTCGCGCAGAGGGCGCAATCGCCTATGCGCTCGACCTCCGCGTCGATGACGAGGATCGCTTTGCCGTTGCTGCCGACGTCACTCAGCCGGATTCACTGGCTGCCGCCGTTCGCGAGATCGTTGCTCGCGAGGGGCGAGTTGATGGGCTGGTGGCTGCTGCGGGCGTGGTTGAAGACGACGTGGCTGCTGAAGAGATGTCACCCGAGATCTTCGATCGCACGATGGGTGTGAACCTTCGTGGCGTGTTTTTCTCTGCCCAGGCCTTCGGGCGTGAGTTCTTGGCTCAGGGAGAGGGGCGGATCGTACTGATCTCTTCGATGAGCGGCACGCATGTGGTGAACATTCCGCAGAAGCAGTGCGCCTACAACGCATCAAAGGCTGGGGTGTCTGCATTGGCGCGTTCACTCGCTTCGGAGTGGGCTTCGCGAGGTGTTCGGGTGAACGCCGTTGCTCCCGGCTATGTGGATACTCCGCTGCTGTCGAAAAAGCAGCACCAGTTTGATGAGTGGCTGACGCACACACCGAGTGGGCGCTTCGCGCGCCCGGAAGAGATCGCAGGCTCGGTGGTGTTCTTGCTCAGCGACGACGCCGACTACTACTGCGGTTCGGAGTTGTTGGTGGACGGCGGATATTCGCTGCGCTAGCGCCGCACGAGAGGATGGCCGGGGAACCACCCCGGCCATTCTTGCGTCTGCGATGCGCTGCTGCGCTGTCGGTCAGCGCAGCAGCGCGGGGTTAGCTCTCGGTGCGCGTGAGCTGCGGGATAAGATCCGGAGCCTGTACACGCACTCGTGACAAGTGGGCGACAGTCGCCTCTTGCGCGGCGACCGGGTCCTGATCGGCAATTGCTTGCAAGATGACTTCGTGTTCACGATGTGTCTGCGGGAGTGAGGAAAGATAGGCCAGCGGCTCAGCGTAGACCTCGCGCAGTGACTCGTTGACGGGAGTTGAAAGCGCGATGAGGAATGGGTTTTGGCACGCTTCGGTGACCGTGCGGTGAAACTCCAGGTCGTAGCTCAGGTGCTCTTCAAACGAGTCTGGTGCGACGCGCTGGCTTGCTTCGAAAATCTCTCGGATTCGTGCCAGATCTTCTTCGCTGCGTCGTTCGGCAGCGAGTGCGGCAATCGCGGGCTCGAGAATGAGGCGGGTGGTGACGAGGTCTTCAAAGTTTTCTGGATTGAAACGGAGGAAGAGCTTGTAGATGTCGTGTACTCGGTCAACGTTCACGTCGGCCACGCTCATGCCGCGACCCGCTCGAATCTCGACGATGCCGCGCTGCTCAAGCAGTCTCGCGGCTTCGCGAACCACCTGCCGACTCACCGCATACATTTCGGTCATCTCGGGTTCTGTGGGCAGGCGGTCGCCTGCCTTCAAGCCATTGTCGAGCACATAGTCCTGCATTTGATCCGCAACCAACTCGGGAAGGCGGGGCGGTCGAACAGTTGCTTTTGGCTGCCTCGGACTCGGGGTCATGCGGTCTCATCTCTCTATTGGTGGGGTCGGCGCGAAGCGCAGGTGCCACCTCGCGCATACTCCTGAGTCAAGGATACCTTGAAGTGATCATGAGATCATATTATGATCGTAAGTTGTCGGGGTGGATGCCCCGCATGCCAGCCGCTGCCACCGTAGGCAGCCCTTCCCGAGGAGTGACCACCATGTCGAACCCTTTGATCGAGAGCGTCGCAGACTCCCTGCCGGTAGACCACGAACAAGCAACCCTCGTCGGCCGCATCTACGTGCCCGAGTTCCAAGGCCCCGCAGTCGTGGCCGTGCGCGGAGACCAGCTCGTAGACATCAGCTCAGACTTCCCGACCATGTCAGACCTCACCGAGCATGCCGATCCGCTCGCCGCAGTCCGCTCAGCGCGCGGCACCAGCAGTTGGTCGCTCGCCGAGGTCATCGAACACTCCGCCAAGGAACGCACCGACCGCGTGCACCTGCTGGCCCCAATCGACCTTGCAGCCGTCAAAGCCGCGGGAGTCACGTTCGCGGCCTCGCTCATCGAACGTCTCATCGAAGAACGCGCCGGTGGCGACCCAGCCAAAGCAGAAGAAATCCGCTCCAGCTTCGAAGACACCCTCGGCGTCAAGGTCACCGATGTCGTGCCAGGAAGCGAAGCCGCAGCAGAGCTCAAACGCTCAATGGTCGAGCGCGGACTGTGGTCGCAGTACCTCGAAGTTGGCCTCGGGCCAGACCCAGAGGTCTTCACCAAAGCACAACAACTCTCGGCCGTTGGATTCGGGCAGCAGATCGGCGTCGCCGAACTCTCAACCTGGAACAACCCAGAACCAGAGGTCGTGCTCGTCATCGACTCAACCGGCACCATTCTTGGCGCTACCCTCGGCAACGATGTCAACCTGCGTGACGTTGAAGGTCGCTCGGCACTGCTGCTCCCCAAAGCAAAAGACAACAATGCCTCGGCCTCACTCGGACCGTTCATTCGTCTCTTCGACGAGCACTACACCCTCGACGATCTGCGCGAAGCCGAGGTGCACCTGAACGTGCTCGGCAATGACGGATTCGTGCTCGACGAGGTCAGCACCATGAACAAGATCAGCCGAGACGTACAGGCGCTCGCCGACTACACCCTCAGCCCAAGCCACCAATACCCCGACGGACTTGTGCTCTACACCGGCACGCTCTTCGCGCCGACGAAGGATCGCGGAGCCCCAGGCGAAGGGTTTACTCACGAACTCGGTGACGTCGTGCGGATCTCAAACCCGAAGCTCGGAACGCTCGCAAACCGAGTCACCACCTCGGAACAGGCAACCCCGTGGACCTTCGGATTGCGCGCCCTGATCGCCAACCTCAGCGACCGTGGCCTGATCGCACGAAGCGGACGGTAATCACCCATGAGCATCGTTGTAGTCACGGACCACATTTTTGAAAACGAACAGCGCGAACGAGACTTCGCCGCGAACGTCGGCGCCGAGTTTCGTAGCTTTCAGTGCGTCACCGAAGCCGAAACCATCGAGGCGGTGCGCGACGCGAACATTGTGTTCGTGAACTTCGCGCCCATGACCCCCGCGGTGATTGATGTGCTCGCACCGGGTGCCGTCATCATTCGCTATGGCGTCGGCTGGGACAACGTCGACACCGCGGCGGCCGACGCGCGCGGGATCTCGGTCTGCAACGTCCCCGACTACGGCACCACCACCGTCGCGGATCACGCCACCAGTCTCGCCCTCATGCTGCTTCGGCGATTGCATCAGTTCAACCGGGTGATCTCTGGCGGACACTGGTTGAAGCCAGCTGACGAAGCCCCGATCCTCGAATTCTCCGAAGCCACTATCGGACTCTTCGGCACAGGACGCATCGGCTTCACGGTCGCAGAACGCTTGCGCGGATTCGGCTTCACCCTGATTGCGTACGATCCCTACGCCGACCAAGAACGACTCACCGAACTCGGAATCGAGCAGGTCGAACTCGACGAGCTCTGGGAGCGTTCGAATCTCGTGACCCTGCACGCGCCCGCCACGCCCGCCACCAGGCACGCAGTCAATGCGCAAAGCATCGCCCGCATGCAGCCGGGCTCCTACATCGTCAATACTGCACGGGGTGCGCTCGTCGACCTCGACGCCGTTGTCGACGGCCTGCGCGAGGGTAAGCTTGCCGGTGTGGGACTGGATGTCTTCGACCCCGAACCTCTGCCGGAGCAGCACCCGATCCGCTCTATTGACAGTGCGATTCTCACCCCCCATGCCGCGTTCTATTCAGAAAGCTCAATGCAGAAGCTCCAGAGCCTCGCCGTAGAAGAAGCCGCGAGGGCGCACGCCGGGGAGCCGCTTCGCTGCCGCATCAACTCACCTCAACCGCAGGAACCGATCACGGCCACGGCCTAGGAAACATGATCATGAACGCAACCATTAGTGAAGTCAGCAACTACATCAACGGTGCCTGGGTCGGTGCGAGCACGCACTTCGAGCCCCTGAACCCGGCAAATCGAACGCAAATCGCCACCGTGGCTCAAGCCACCCCAGACGATGTCGACGCTGCCGTGACCGCGGCCGCAACAGCTTTCGAAGAGTGGCGATACAGCACACCGTTTCAGCGCAGTGCCCTGCTGCGCACCGCCGCCGAGATTGTGGCGCGTCGCGAAGACGAACTCTCCCTCGCAATCACCCGCGAAATGGGAAAGACGCTCGCAGAGTCGCACGGTGAGGTGCAGAAACTGGCACTCGCGTTTCGCTACTACGCTGAAGAAGCCGAGCGCGTGTTCGGTGAACTTGTGCCAAGCGACAGCAACGACGTGACCAGCATGGTCAGCTACGAGCCAGTTGGTGTGGTTGCTGCCATCACGCCCTGGAACTACCCGCTCGAACTCATCGGCTGGAAACTCTGCGCCGCCCTCGCCGCGGGCGCCACGATCGTCGTAAAACCCTCCGAATTCTCTACGCTCTCCGCTGCGCTGCTTTTCGAATGCCTAGACGAAGCTGGATTTCCTAAGGGCACCGTCAACCTGATCAACGGCAAGGGCATCGGGCCCGTGCTCGTCGAGCATCCACTGGTCGACAAGATCGCATTCACCGGATCCACCGAGACCGGAAGCCGGATCGCCCGCTCAGTGCACCACGCGATCCCGCTCTCTATGGAACTCGGCGGATCGTGCCCGATGATCGTCTCGCAACACGCTGATATCGCCAAGGCAGCCGCGGGAGCGGCACGACGCGGCTTCCGCAACGCCGGCCAGATCTGCATCGCCGTGAACCGGATCTACGTGCACACTGACCGTTACGACGAATTCGTGGCAGCGCTCGCAAGCGCAGTCGATCAACTGCAAGTAGGCGACGGCACGGATCCAGCCACTGATGTCGGCCCGCTCGCAAACGAAGAGGGCCTCACGAAAGTGCGTGCGCACATCGCCAACGCGCTCGAACTCGGCGCTACCAGAGTGACTGCCGACCGCGCCGTGCCAGACACCGGGAACTTCATCACCCCCACTGTGCTCGGTGACTGCACCCCAGAGATGCTCGTGATGGCGCAGGAAACCTTCGGTCCTGTGGTCGGTGTCACCCGTGTCGAATCGCTCGAAGAGGCAATCGCCCTCGCAAATCGGCGCGATTCAGGTCTCGCCGCCTACGCGTACACCGAAGACCTGCGTGAAACGCACCGGCTGAGCGCGCGTCTCGACTACGGCAATGTCGCAATCAATAACCCCGACGCCGGTGTGATGAATGCGCCATATGGTGGTCGTAAGGGCAGCGGCTTCGGCTACGAGCACGGGGCCGAAGGCTTGCGCGGATACCTGCAAATCAAGCACACCCGCATCTTTCACGGAGCATCGGACGCATCATGACGACGGTCGTGCTCGGTGTCGATATCGGCACCTCGGGCTGTAAAACGGTCGCGGTGAATGCTGCGGGTGAGGTGCTCGCCAGCAGCACCTCCGGGTATCCCCTCTACTCAGACCGTCCGGGCTGGTCAGAACAAGACCCGCGCGATTGGTGGCAGGCAGCACGCGACGGAATCATCGACGTCATGCGCACGCTGGGCGGCCACGAAGTGATCGGTATCGGGTTGAGCGGTCAAATGCACGGACTCGTCGCACTTGATCGCGACGATCAGGTGATCCGCCGTGCGATCCTCTGGAACGACCAACGGTGCGCGGCAGAGTGCGAGGAAATCACCGAAGAGGTCGGCGGATTCGACCGCCTCGTGACACTCATCAACAACCGCATGCTGCCCGGCTTCACCGGTGGCAAGATTCGCTGGTTGAAGACACACGAACCGGATCTCTTCGCGCAAATGGTGCGGCTCTGTCTGCCAAAGGACTATCTGCGACTGCAACTCACCGGCGAACTCGTCACAGACGAGTCAGACGCATCCGGCACCGGCATGTTTCACCCAGGCACCCGGCAGTGGGCGAGTGAAGTGGTCGCCGCGTGCGGAGTGACCGAAGACATGCTGCCCCAGGTGGTGCCGTCAACCGGGCAGACCGGAACCCTCTTGCCCGCAGTCGCTGCGGAACTCGGTCTCCCCGCCGGGGTGCCAGTTTTCGGCGGAGGCGGTGATGCCGTGATCCAGACCACCTCAATGGGAGTCTTTGCACCGGGCGACGTGGGTATCACCCTCGGCACGGCGGGAATCGTCGCGGCCTCCACCGACTTCTGCCCGGAGAATACCGACGCCAGAATTCAGGTGTCCGCAGGAAACGCTCCTGGATCTTGGCACCTCATGGGCGTTTCACTCTCCGCGGGCGGAGCCTTCCAATGGTTCGGTGAGGTCGTCGCGCAATTCACGGGGATCGACAAGCCCGACTTCGACGCGCTCGCCAGGCTCGCAGCCACCGCCCCGGTCGGCAGCGAGGGGCTGCTCTTCTTGCCCTACCTGAACGGGGAACGATCACCCCATGTCGCGCCGACCGCCTCAGCCGCGTTTGTCGGTCTGAGCAGAGTGCACGGGGCACGGCACTTCGCCCGCGCCGTCATGGAGGGAGTGCTGCTGAACCTGCGGCGGATCCTCGCCGAATTCGATGCGCTTGGCGTGCCCTACACTCGCATCATCGTGTCAGGTGGTGCAAGCCGCAGCGAGATCTGGCTGCAAATCCTTGCCGATGTGTGTCACCGCGAAGTCGTCACTCTCAAGGGCAGCGCAGAGGGTGGTGCCTTCGGTGCGGCACTTGCCGCCGGGATCGGAGCCGGAGTGTGGGAACACTACTCAGACGTGCTCGATCACATGGAAGAAGAGCAGCAGGTGCAGCCAGATCCCGCTCGCGCCGCAGCGTACGAGCGAATCTACGCCGCGCACGCCGAATTATTCGGAGATTTCGCGAACGTGTATGAGCGTCTGAGTGCGCTCGGCTCAATCACCGCAACGGAGGACAATCATGACGGTCAGTAGCATCGTGTTCGATCTGGACGGCACACTTGTCGACTCATCACCAGATATTGCGGCGGCGCTCAACGAAGCATTCGCCGACTTGGGTGTGCGTGAACTGAGCGCGCCAGAAGTGCTTGCCATGCTCGGTGGCGGCCCAAGGGTCCTCGTCACTCAAGCGCTCGCGGCAGTCGGGGTGGAGCTTGATGACGCGGCACTCGACACGCGAGTGGAACACTATTCGGCGAAGTACCGTGCCGCACCAGTGGATCGCACCGTGTGGCTCGCGGACGCTGCCGAAGCGCTCACCAGCCTGCACGAGCAGGGCGTCACGCTCGGCATCTGCACCAATAAGCGCACCGATATTGCGGAGCAGGTGATCACGCACCTGGGTCTTCGCGAGCAGTTCGGTGCAATCATTGGCAGTGACCTCGCGAGCGCAGCCAAGCCGAATCCGGCGCATCTGCGTGAGACGCTGCGTGCCCTCAACGTAGACCCCAGCGAGTGTCTCTACGTCGGCGATACCCAGATTGATGCGAGCGCCGCTGAAGCCGCAGGCGTGCGATATGTGCACGTCTCTTGGGGGCATGAGATTGCAGCATCGGTGCAGCGGATCAGCCGCTTCGCCGAACTCTCCGGGCTCGCTGGGCTCAGCGATCCAACCGCCCAGGCCTGAGCTGCCAATCCTGCCGATACCCACCCGTCAGTGCGATCCCACGCACCGCACCCCAACGTTCCGCACCCCTGAGAGAAGGACCTCTAATGTACGACAACCTTTCCCCCCAAGACGCAGCAAAGTACGCTGCAGGCAAAGCAGCCGTTGAACGCTACGCACACGAGGGTGCACTGCTGGGCCTCGGCTCAGGCACCACCTCAGCCTGGTTCGTCCGTGCGCTCGGCGAAAAGGTCGCTGAAGGCCTGAACGTCACCGGCGTACCCACCTCGAACTTCACGCGCGAACTCGCGCTCTCGTTGAACATTCCCCTGATCGACCTCAACGAACTGGCCGAAAAGGGACTCAAGCTCGAAGTCACTATTGATGGACCCGACGAGATCGACCATGACGGTGACATGATCAAGGGCGGCGGAGCCTGCCTGCTCTGGGAGCGACTCGTCGCTGAAGCTTCAGAGAAGATGGTGTGCATTGCCGACAACTCGAAGCTCAAAGACAAGCTTGGTGCATTCCCGCTACCGATCGAGGTTATCCCCTACGCATGGAAGGCAACCCGCAACTCCATTCAGGCGCTGCTGATTGATCTCGGATACGGTGACGAAGTGCCGCTCGTGCTGCGTGAGCGTGACGGAGAGATCGTAGTGACCGATAGCGGCAACTACATTATTGATGCGCACCTTGGAGAACTCCGCAACAAGGTACTGCTCGACACCAACCTGAACTGGATCGCCGGAGTTGTTGAGAACGGCCTCTTCAGCGGTATCGCGCACGAAGTGATCTTCGCAAACCCCGGAGGCGAAGTTGAGATTGTTGACCTCCCGAACCGCGTGACCGCGCGAGTGCCCGAGTGGCGCAAGACCTTCTGAGCCTGCTTCGCCCCGCGGGGTGAGCGGCAGCCGGCGGAGCCGACGCGATGCGTCGACTGGATACCGGCCCGCGGGGTGAGCGGCAGCCGGCGGAGCCGACGCGATGCGTCGACTACATGCCGCCGGCTGCTAGTCGCATGAGATCGCTGTCGAAATCGATGTCGGTTTCGGCACCGCCCGCGCTTCCGAAACTGTGCTGATACGAACCCCATGCGTTTCCGCGGAGCTGCTCTCGCAGTCCCGAGTGCATCAGCAGCACCAATTCGTTCGCGGCTCGGCCGATCCTCGACCCCAACCCCTTCTCCTGCCAATCCTCGGGAGCTGCGTAGACCGCAGTGGGAGCGGTGAGTGTGCGCAAGTACGCGAACGACGCGCGCAACTGGTCATCAATCACGAGCGAGTGGCGGGCGCTGCCGCCGGTTCCAGCGAGCACGACGGGCGTCCCGATCAAGAGATCAGTGTCCAGAATCTGGAAGAACTGCGTGAACAACCCGCTCGCTCCAGCCTGGTAGACCGGTGTGCTCGCGATCACCCCATCGGCATCACGCATCTGATCGAGTGCCTGCTGCAACTCTGCCGAAACGTGGTGGCTGACCACAGCTGAAGTGATGTCGTTTGCGAGTCCGCGCAGATTGATCTGGCGCAGCACAATCTCGATGCCGTGCTCAGCGCCAATCGTAATGGTGCGATCCGCGATCCGGTCCGCGAGCATCTGTGTCGAAGAGGGATCGCTGGTGCCTGCATTGATGGCGACCAAACGCAGCTGACGGTTGTTGGTGGGGGTGAGGTCTGACATGTTGTCGCCCTACTTTCTGAAATCTTTGTGTGCGCGTTGAGCGGTGGATCGCGCCTCCGCGGTCACGGTCGCTGCCGTCGCTGCCGTCGCTGCCGTCGCTGTCTCCGTCGCCACTGTCTTGTCTGGCGCGTGCAATGCCCCCGTGAGCCGACCGAGTTCGCGCTGTTCTTCTGGGCTGAGCACGCGCATTGCCTTCTCCACACTTCTGGCGTGGGATCTGCCGACCGCCCGTTGCACCTCGGCGCCGCGCGGGGTGAGCGCGATGCGCACGGCGCGTCCATCGGTGTCGTCGCGCACCCGGGTCAGCAAGCCGCGTGCTTCCAAACGGTCCACCATTCGCGAGAGCGCGGGCTGGCTGAGCAGCACATTGTGCTGCAAATCACTCATTCGAGCTGGTTTCTTGCACTTTGCGAGCGTGTAGAGCACGTCATACTCACGCATACTTACGCCGTGCTCTTTCCACACGGGCTCTTCTGCGAAGCGACGCATCATCACCGAGTGGGCTGTGAGCAGTGCTTCCCATGCCTGGTTGGCTTCACGAAGGTCGGCCATGATCCGTGCCTTTCCTCTTGTCTCTAGAGGTCGCGACCGAATGCGTCGCGTCCCGATTGCTGCTTCTCGGTGTCCTGGTACGGGGAACCGCCGGTCACATTATCACCGCGGTTGGCATTCGGTCGTGGCTGGCGAGGATCGGCATCGCCGTACTTCGCCTTCACCCGTGAGGCATGCGAGGGAGTGTCTGGTGTTGCTGGGTCGCGGCGCGACTCGAGCTCCTTGCGCAGCACAGGGATCACTTCCTCGCCGAGCAGGTCGAGCTGATTGAGGACCGTCTTGAGTGGGAGACCAGCGTGGTCGATGAGGAACATCTGGCGTTGGTAGTCGCCGAACTCGTCGTGGAACGTCAGGGTCTTGTCAATGATCTCTTGGGGGCTGCCGACCGAGAGCGGAGTTTGTTCGGTAAAGCTTTCCATTGAGGGGCCGCCGCCGTAGACGGGTGCCTCATTGAAGTAGGGCCGGAACTCGTTCCAGGCATCTTGCGACTTCTTTGCGATGTAGGTTTGACCGCCGAGGCCGACGATCGCCTGCTTTGCGGTGCCGTGGCCATAGTGTTCGAAGCGCTGACGGTAGAAGTCGACGAGCCGCTTATAGTGGCCCTTCGGCCAGAAGATGTGGTTCGCGAAGAATCCGTCACCGTAGAAGGCTGCCTGCTCAGCGATTTCTGGGGTGCGGATCGAGCCGTGCCACACGAATGGGGCGACGTCGTCGAGCGGGCGCGGGGTGGAGGTGAAACCCTGCAGCGGAGTGCGGAAGTTGCCCTCAAAATCGACAACGTCTTCGGTCCAGAGGCGGTGCAGCAGGTTGTAGTTCTCGAGTGCCATCGGCAAGCTTGATCGAATGTCTTTGCCGAACCAGGGGTATACCGGGGCGGTGTTGCCGCGTCCGAGCATGAGGTCCATGCGTCCCTTCGCCAGGTGCTGCAGCATCGCGTATTCTTCGGCAATGCGCACCGGATCGTTCGTGGTGATCAGTGTGGTCGAGGTGCTGACTTTGAGCGTGCTGGTCTGGGCTGCGATGAACGCGAGCAGCGTGCTGGGGCTGGAAGAGAAGAACGGAGGGTTGTGGTGCTCGCCGACCGCGAAGACGTCGAGACCGGCTTCTTCGGTCTTCTTCGCAATCTGCACAGTGGCGTCGATGCGTTCGGCCTCGCTGGGGGTGTATCCGGTCGTGGGGTCACGGGTGATGTCGCTGACGGTGAAGACGCCGAATTCCATGATTGCTCCTGTTGCTCTGTGACGATTCTCGGGCCCGGATGGGTCGATCCTCGAAACTAATTATATGCGTATGCATATATCAACACCGCGCAGGCGAATCTATTCCCGGCGACTTTTTCTTTCCGCAATTGCGCCCGTCGGCGCTGCGCCCCACATCGCCCCGCCCGGCACCCCTCCGCTCAACCCGGCACCGCCGGACACCCCGAACCTCGCACCCTCGAACCCGACACTTCCGAACCCGGCACATCCGAACCCGGCGCCCTCGAACCCGACACTTCCGAACCCGGCACCCCCGCGCCTGCCCGCTCCCCGGCGCGCGTCGGGTGGAACGACGGCAAGCCCGGGGCACAGCTATGCCCTGGCGCGGGATGCGGAATAGGGCATCCTGGGCCAGGGCAAGGTGCTGATCGGGGTCTAGTCCGGGTCGGAGGGGTCGAGCGGGGCGTGGTGGTCGAGGTTCGCCTCGCCCTGCTTCCAATAGCCGTGCGCGTCGACCTGCGACTTCGGCAGGCCCAATTCGCGACGCAGGTATCGGCGCAGCGGAATCAGCGAGCCTGCTTCGCCAGCGAGAAACACCATGGTCTGCTCGGTGATTTCTAGGCTCTCAAGCGCTGCCGCGATGCGCGCGCCGCAATCCTTGCCGCTGACCCAATTGAAGGTGCGGCTTGGTCCGGTGTACGAGTCGAGGTATGAGGCAGTCTCGAGTTGTTCGACCGTGAAGAGGCCGATGACTGGCGTGTCGCCCAGCAGGTCGAGCCAACGTGTCACTGCGGGCAGTGCTGATTCGTCGGCAAGAAGGATCGCCTGCTCGATGTTCGACGGCGGCACGAGCGAGCCGCGTGGGCCAGCTACTACGAGCGGATCCCCGGGTGCTGCACTTGCCGCCCAGGCTGCGGCAGGGCCGCTGTGTGCGTCGTTCGCGTGCAGGACGAAGTCAAGATCGAGCTCTGGGCCGTGTTCGCCGTCTGGGCGGAAGGCGAACGGGGTGTAGTCGCGGGCGATCACTTCGCCGCCGGTGGGTGCCGGTGCGCCCTTCTCAAACGACGGGGTGATGATTTCGCCGGAGGTGGGGTCTGGGAAGAACACCTTGACGTGGTCGCCCGGTGCGAGTGAGACGAATCCTTCAAGGTCTTCGCCGATGAGGGTGATGCGTTGCATTCGTGGGGCTACGAGCTTGGAACGAAGCACGCGTAGCTTTCTGCGCTTGATGTCGTGCATGACTCTGGTCCACTCAAATTGTTCGCTCATAGTGCGCACCTCTCTCTATTGACTTCTCGCAATGCTCAAGTGAGATCAAGCCTAGCCAAATCATCTGATGATTTGTAGGGGGGTGCGTTCGACCGGTCCGAGAACCTCGTAGAACGCAGCGATCCCGCTCACCAACAAGATGTGGTGAGCGGGATCGATGCGTGTAGCGAGTGCGAGTTACTCTGAAAGCAGCGCCTGAATCCGGCGGATGCCCTCAAGCAATGGCTCGTCGCCGAGTGCGTAGCTGAAGCGCAGGTATCCGCTCGGGCCGAAGGCCTCACCTGGTACGGCCGCGACCTCTGCCTGATCGAGAATCAGGTCAGCGAGTTCGAGCGAGCTGGTCGGGGTGACTCCGCGAATCTCACGGCCCAGCGCCTCCCGCACATCGACATACGCGTAGAACGCGCCTTCGGGGGTGGGGCAGTTGAATCCTGGGACCTTGTTGAGCTCGTCAATGATGAGCTTGCGTCGACGGTCAAAGGCGAGCCGCATTTCTTCAACTGGCTCCTGTGGCCCATTGAGTGCGGCTGCCGCTGCCAGCTGAGCGATGTTGTTCACATTCGAGCAGAGGTGCGATTGCAGATTCGATGCGCCCTTGATGATGTCTGCCGGGCCCATCATCCAGCCGAGACGCCAGCCGGTCATGGCGTAGGTCTTTGCGACACCGTTCACGAGGATCGCGCGGTCGGTCAGCGCGGGCACTGCCTCAACAATCGATACTGCGCGCACACCGTCGTAGACGAGGTTCTGGTAGATCTCATCAGCGACCACCCAGAGGCCGTTCGCGTCTGCCCACTCGCCAATCGCCCGAGTCTCTTCAGGGGTGTAGACGGCGCCGGTCGGGTTCGAAGGCGACACGAAAAGCAGCACCTTGGTGCGCTCGGTGCGAGCGGCCTCAAGCTGCTCAACTGTGACCTTATAGCCCTGGTCCGCTCCGGCGAACACCTCAACTGGCACACCATCAGCGAGCTGGATCGCCTCGGGGTAGCTGGTCCAGTACGGCGCTGGCAGCAGCACTTCGTCGCCCGGATCGAGCAGCACCTGGAAGGCCTGGTAGACGGCCTGCTTGCCACCGTTGGTGACAATGACCTGGGCTGGATCAATATCCCAGCCTGAGTCACGGGCAGTCTTTGCGGCGATAGCCTGGCGCAGCACCGGAAGACCAGCCGCTGCGGTGTAGCGGAAGTTCTTCGGATCATCGAGCGCGGCGCGTGCCACGTCAACAATGTGTGCTGGGGTTGCGAAATCAGGCTCGCCAGCGGCATAGCTGATCACGGGACGACCCTCGGCTTGCAAAGCCTTGGCTTTGGCGTCGACCTTCAGGGTTGCGGACTCGGCGATCGCGCCGATCTTCTTCGAAAGACGGGAGATGTTGCTCACAACCCCAGTCTAGGGGGCAGTGACATCCTCGTGCTGCATGTGTTCGGCCTTCTTCTCGCGGCGCAGTTCGTGCAGCAGTGGTTCGGTGTATCCGCTTGGCTGGGCGGCTCCTTCGAGAATCATGCGACGGGCAGCCGTGAACGCAATTCCCGGGGTGTCGCCGTCAGCTCCCAGAAGCTTCTCGTACAGCGGATCGTGCGCGTTCTGTTCGTCGACCACACGAGAGAGGCGGCGCAGGCTTTCATCGACCTGAGCGGTGTCGATCACACCGTGTGCGAGCCAGTTTGCGAGCAACTGGGCTGAAATGCGGAGGGTAGCGCGGTCTTCCATGAGTGCCACATCGTGAATGTCTGGCACCTTCGAGCAGCCGACGCCCTGGTCGATCCATCGCACGACGTATCCGAGGATCGATTGGGCGTTGTTGTCGAGTTCGGTCTGCACCACCTCAATGCTGAGGTCGTGTTCGCCCGCGAGGGGGATGTGCAGCAGCGTCTCAAGTGAGTCGGCTGGGAGCTGAGGCAGCGCAGCACGCGCCTGGAAGGCGTCGAGCTGGTGGTAGTGGAGCGCGTGCAGGGTGGCTGCGGTGGGTGAGGGAACCCAGGCGGTCGATGCGCCGGAGCGCACGTGGCCGATCTTTTGGGCGAGCATGTCGCTCATGAGGTCGGGCATCGCCCACATACCCTTGCCGATTTGGGCCTTCTGATTGAGGCCGCAGCTGACACCGATTGCGACGTTGCGCTGCTCGTAGATGCTGAGCCACGGGCGGGTGCGAATCTCTGCCTTTGGCAGCATCGGCCCGGCTTGCATGGAGGTGTGGATCTCGTCGCCCGTGCGATCGAGGAAGCCCGTGTTGATGAATACGACGCGGTCGCTTGCTGCGGCAATGCAAGCTGCGAGGGTGGCGCTGGTGCGGCGCTCCTCATCCATGATGCCGATTTTCACGGTGAGCTCGGGAAGGCCGTAGAGGGCTTCGACGCGAGCAAACAGTTCTGCAGCGAATGCCACCTCGTCTGGGCCGTGCATTTTTGGCTTCACGATGTAGATCGATTCGGTGCGCGAGTTGCGGCCTGCATCGGTGCCACCGAATTGGCTGAGATCGGCGAGTGAACCGAGTACGGTCATGATGGCGTCGAGAATGCCCTCTGGCACCCACTCGCCGCTGCGATCGAGCACGGCATCGGTGCGCATCAGGTGGCCGACGTTGCGCACAAAGAGGGTGGATCGGCCGGGCAGCACGAGGGTTGAGCCATCTGCGGCAATGTATTCGCGGTCGGGGTTGGCTGAGCGAGTGAAGGTGGTGCCCTGCTTCTCGACGGTCTCGGTGAGCGTGCCGTCCATCAGCCCGCGCCAGTTGCGGTAGCCAAGTGCCTTGTCGTCGGCATCGACCGCGGCGACCGAGTCTTCGAGATCCATGATGGTGGTGAGCGCCGATTCGAGCAGCAGGTCCTGGACTCCTGCGTCGTCGGTCTTGCCGATGGCTCCGTTTGCGTCGACCACGATTTCAAGGTGCAGGCCGTGGTGCTGCAACAGCACCGCAGAGGGAGCTTCGGGAGCGCCGCGATAGCCGAGGAAGGCTTCGGGGTGTGCCAGTCGGGCGGTGGTGTTGCCGTGAAGCGAGACGACGAGCTGACCGTTTTCAATTGCGTAGAGTGTGGCTTGCGCGTGTGATCCTGCGTCGAGTTCTGCGACTTCGTCGAGGAGTTCGCGACCGAGTTCGATGACCTTCGCCCCGCGCACAGCGTTGTATCCCTTGCCTGGCGCGAGGTCACCGTGTTGCTCAATAGCGTCGGTTCCGTAGAGCGCGTCATAGAGCGATCCCCAGCGCGCGTTTACCGCATTGAGGGCAAAGCGGGCGTTCAGCAGGGGAACCACCAGCTGTGGGCCAGCGAGTGTCGCGATTTCGGGGTCGACGTTGCTGGTGGTGATGGTGAATGCGTCTGGTTCCGGGCGCAGGTAGCCGATGCTTTCGAGGAAGTCTCGGTACTGCTGGGGATCGGGTTGGCCTGGGTTGCTGCGGTGCCAATCGTCGATGAGCTGCTGCAGGCGGTCGCGCTCGGCGAGGAGCGCGGCATTCTTTGGAGCGAGGTCGTGAATAATCTCTGAGACTCCGGCCCAGAAAGCGTCAAGCGCAAAGCCATATCGGGTGGCTGTCTGCTCTGCGAACTCGATGATGGGTGCTGCAACCTGAAGATCGGCGCGTGGGGCGTAGTGAGACAACTGCAATCCTTCGTTGGCGGTTGGTGCTTGCTCTCGAGTGTAGGCACGCGTATCGTATTTTGAAATATCTATTCCGCATTGTGGAATGGAAGCGGGATTCCAAGCTCACTTGACCACGGAAATGGCGGCTCGTAATTCATGACCACACCCGGCGTGCAATCCGTTGAACGGGCCTTCGACCTACTCGAAGTGCTCGGAGAAGCAGGCGTCCCCCTTTCGCTCGCAGACATCGCCGCGCGCACCCACCTCGCCGCTCCTACTGCACACCGGCTGCTGAAGACACTGCAAGCCAGGGGAGTGGTGAATCAAGGCGGCAACCGCGACTACAGCCTCGGGCCAACGCTGATCGCGCTCGGCAGACAAGCCACACCGGTATTGGCAGAACTGGCGCGGCCGATCCTTGCCGAACTTGAAGAAATCTCACAAGAAACCGCGAACCTCGCCGTGCTCGAACACGATCTCATCGTCTACGTCGCGCAAGTGGCTTCTCGCCATCAGATGCGCATGTTCACTGAGGTCGGCAGACAAGTGCTGCCCCACGCTTCTGGGGTGGGCAAAGCGATTCTGTCGACCCTGCCAGAGCATCACACACGCGCGCTATTGCGGCGAACCGGGCAAGCAAAATACACCGAAACCACGATCACCGATGAGAACGCGTTGATTGCCGACCTCAAAGCCGCTCGCGCGCGCGGATTCGCAATTGACGACGGTGAGAAAGAAGTCGGCGTGCGCTGCGTTGCGGTCGCCATTCCAGGGACGAACCCTCCCGCTGCCGTCTCGATTTCTGGACCAGCAGCCAGAATGACGGAGACAGCAACCGCACAGTGCGTCGAAGCATTACGTGACGCCGCACGCATCTTGCAAGCTCAATTGGGCTAGGGCGCGTCTGAAAAATCCGCACCCCGCACAACCTCACCCGCGCACCGGATTTCACAGGCTGGTGCGAGCGGTGCGGGCCAGCTGCGCCCCGAGGCCAGCAAACGCGGCTACCCTACAAGTGTGACGAATCGACCCAAACTGCGCGCAGTTCCAGTTGACGATCGGGCATGGCTGCTTGCCGCGCTCGCAGACGCACTCAAGGGCGGAGCGCCAGTGCTCCCCGTGCCGCCAGGGCTCGAAGACGCAGAAGTGCAGCGCCTGCAGGCACTCGAACTTCCGGCAGACACCGCCGTGCTCGTGCGGACCTCAGGGTCAAGCGGGGTCCCCAAAGCCGTCGCGCTCTCGGCAGCAGCCCTGCGCGCAAGCGCGAGCGCCACACACGAGCGTCTCGGGGGAGACGGCCAGTGGCTCATCACCCTGCCCGCACACCTGATCTCGGGCCTGCAAATGCTGGTGCGCAGTCAGATAAGTGGGATCGAGCCGATCTTTTTTGACTCCGCGTTTGAGCCCGAAGCGTTTTTCAGGGCAGCACAGCGGCTTGAACACGAACGCCGCTATGTCTCACTCGTGCCCGTGCAACTTTCCCGATTGCTCGACTACGCCAATCATGACGCCGAAGCAGCAGACCTCCTGCGCAGTTTCTCGGCGGTGCTCGTTGGCGGCCAAGCGGTCCCGCTCGCAGTGCGCCAGCACGCTCACGAACTTGGCATCGAGCTCCGGCGCAGCTATGGGATGACTGAAACTGCGGGCGGCTGCGTGTACGACGGGGTCGAAATCGGCGACACCCGGATGCGCATTCGCGACGGTGAAGTGCAACTTGCCGGAGCAAGTCTCGCGCTCGGCTATGGCGGCGACGAGGCGCTCACAGCAGAACGTTTCATCACCGAGGCGGGCGTTCGCTGGTATCGCACCGGTGATGCAGGCGAACTGCTCGGCGGCATGCTCACGGTCACAGGAAGGCTCGATCGTGTGCTGATTTCAGGCGGCATCAACGTTTCACTTGACGAAGTCGAACGCGTGATCCGCGAACTGCCCGGCTGGGCGGACACGGTCGCGCTCGCCGTCGACGACGCAGACTGGGGCGAACGGGTGGTGCTGGTGCGTGAAACCGGTGAGGTGTTATCGGCATCGGCCCCGGATGACGCGGCGACAGACGAGACCGCACGTCACACGCTGCGCGAGCAACTTGGCGTCGCCGCGGTGCCAGTGGCGATCCACAGCACCCCAGAGTTGCCTCGACTCACAGGTGGCAAGCCCGACATGATTGCGATTGCTGCCAGGCTCGGCCAAGGAAGCGACTCAGATCAGTAGGATCGAAGCCATGAGCGCTTCGAAACACCCACAGCGGTCGGGCAACCCAGCTACTCGAGCAGCCGCACAGCGGCACCAACACGAGGACGGCAGGAGCAAGATCACCTGGATCGACTGGGTGGGCGGGGCGCGATTGCGCACGCTGCCGCTCGCGATTGCGCCAGTGGCTGCTGGCGCGGGAATCGCGAAGATGCAGCAGAGCTTCTCTCTTACGCTCAGCTTGCTCGCGCTCGCAGTTGCGGTGCTCCTGCAAATTGGCGTCAACTTCGCCAATGACTACAGTGACGGGGTGCGCGGCACCGACGAGCATCGGGTGGGTCCTGCACGGCTCACCGGATCGGGGCTTGTGCGCCCGAAGTCTGTGCTGACAACCGCGCTCGTGTTCTTCGGACTGGCAGCCGTGGCTGGTTTGGTTGCGGTGATGATGAGCGAACGCTGGGTGTTTCTGGCGGTCGGTGTGCTCGCAATTCTGGCGGCCTGGTTCTATACCGGTGGAAAACGACCCTACGGATATGCCGGACTTGGTGAGATTGCGGTATTCATTTTCTTTGGAATTGTCGCGACGGTTGGCACGGTGTGGTTGCAAAGTGAGAGCATCCCTCAGGAGGCGTGGATCACCGGCACCGGTGTGGGCATGCTCGCGGTCGCAGTGTTGATCGCAAACAACACTCGCGACATTCCGACCGACCGCCTGGTCGGAAAACGCACCCTCTCGGTGCGTATTGGCGATCGGGCCTCACGCGTGCTCTTCGCCGTGTTCGTGCTCGCGCCGTTTGCTGCTCCCGGGATTTACGTGCTTGCCTATCCGGCGATGATCTTTGCGTTGTTTGCGCTCGTTGGGGCGATTCCGGCCGCTGTCATCATGCTGTGGGCGCGCAGCGCGCGTGAGATGATCCTCGCGCTTGCCATCACAAGCCTCACTGCCCTCGCCTATGGCGTATTGATGGGTGTTGCATTCGCGTTCTAAGGTCTAGCGTCTGGCTGAACGCTAGGATGTGAGCGGCGCGAAGAATCGAGGGAGATTCATGATCAACGGAAACGTTTCGCATTGGTGGCAGCAGGTCGGGCAACCAAAGTTGCGCGCACCACTTTCCGCTGATGTGCAGCTCGATGTGGCCATCGTGGGAGCCGGATACACCGGGCTCTGGACGGCCTACTATTTGAAGCGGTCGCGTCCCGATCTGCGAATTGCGATCGTCGAGCAACGTCACGCTGGGTATGGGGCGTCTGGCCGCAACGGTGGGTGGCTCACGAACGCGATTACCGGTGGCCGCGAACAGTATGTCGCGACGCACGGCAGGGATGCGGCACAACGACAGCAGCGTGCCATGAACGAGACCGTTGACGAGGTGATCCGAGTTGCGGCACGTGAGGGCATCGACGCTGATATTGTCAAGGGCGGCGAGTTCAACGTCGCCTACGCTCCCGCGCAAGAACGGCGGCTTCGCGAGTTTGCTGTGGCGGAGCAGTCGTGGAACTACACCGATCTTGCACTCCTCGAAGCAGACGAAGCGCGAGAGAAGATCAACGTCACTGGCACGCTGGCAGCTGTCTGGCATCCGCACTGCGCGCGGATTCAGCCAGCGAAGCTTGCGGCAGGCCTTGCGGAGGCGGTCGAGCGGCTGGGTGTCACTATCTACGAGGGCACAACTGCCTCCGAGATCTCGCCAGGCAAGGTCGTTACCGATCGGGGCACGATTGCGGCTGAGTTTGTGGTGCGCGCGACCGAGGGATTCACGGCGAACCTGAAGGGATTGCGCAGGCTCTGGCTGCCAATGAACTCTTCTCTGATTGCGACCGAACCGCTATCGGCGAGCGTTTGGGATGAGTTGCGCTGGAACAGGGGTGAGGTGCTTGGCGACTTTGCTCATGTGTATATGTATGCTCAGCGCACCGCCGACGATCGCATTGCGATCGGAGGGCGCGGGGTGCCGTATCGCTACGGTTCGCGAACGGACACCGATGGACAGACTCCGCTCACGACGGTCGATACGCTCAGCCAGATCATGCACAGGTTCTTCCCGGCGACGCGCAATGCAGCCATCGACCATGTCTGGTCTGGAGTGTTGGGAGTGCCCCGCGATTGGGCTGCGACTGTGGGGCTTGACCGCGACACAGGTCTGGCATGGGGCGGCGGCTACGTCGGCACCGGGGTCACCTCGACGAACCTGGCCGGGCGCACCTTGGCCGACCTGATCCTTGGAGAGCAAAGCGAACTTGTCACCCTGCCCTGGGTAAACCACCGGGTGCGAAAGTGGGAGCCAGAGCCACTGCGCTGGATCGCGACCAAGGGACTGTACACCGCGTATGGCATTGCCGACGCGTCAGAATATCGTGGCCGTCCAACGACTTCGCCGATCGCAAAAATCGCTGATGTGATTACCGGTCGCGCCTAGCGCGTGCGGAGACGCCAAGCGCATGCGGAGGTAGTCAGACACCCCTGAGCGCTTGCGCGCTGAGCTCACTTCTCTTGCGGTGTGCCGGGATCGAAGCCAGATGCCTCGTGTGCGGCGTTTGCGTCACCGCTTTCGGCTGCGAGTGAGCGATCACTCTCGGCAGCCGCAGCTGGTTCGCGCGTGTGCATATCGGCAGCGTCAACGGCCTCGTCTTCGACGATGTCGTCAGCGGTGCGCTCCCGCATGCGCCACTCGTAGATGCTGCTCGATGCGGTGCTGCGCTGTTTCGAGAGGAAAATCACCGAGAGCGCCAAAGCGATCAGTGTGGAGATCGCGAGAGCGAGCCACCAGGGCCAGCCGATGAAAAACAGCACTGCAAAAGGAACTGCGAAAAAGACGATTCGCAGCACAACGTAGACGATCCATGCTTTGCCGGTATTCACGAGAGCACAGTCTAGCGATGCAAGCTGGGGGCACCGCTCAGCCTCCGCGACGCTACGAGACTGTCAGCCTCCACGGGTAGCATAGGGGGCATGGTTCGGTTTGCGATCATCGGTGTGATTGTCGGAGTAGCGCTTATTTTGTACGCGCTCGTCGATGCGGCGATGAGCGATGCCTCGCGGGCGCGTGGTGTCTCAAAGCCTGTCTGGGTGGTGCTCATTGTGGTGCTGCCCGTGATCGGTGCCGTGCTGTGGTTCCTCATCGGAAAGGGCCGTGGCCCGGCTCCGGTTGCACCGACCGCCCCAGACGACGACCCCAGGTTCACCGGAACGCGACTTTCTTCGGCAGAGATTGACGCGCACGTTGAAGAACTCGAAGCGCGTCTGCGTGAACTCGACAACGAAGTGTTTCCGGAAGTGGACAACACTGACGACACCAAGCATCCCGACGAGGGCGGCGCCGAGGGCGATGCACAGCGGTGAGTGAGCGCTCGTTCTCATCGGAGTATGCCAACTTGCTGTTGGCATCGCTGATTCGCGAGGGCATACGTGAGGTGGTGCTGTGCCCCGGATCACGTTCGCAGGCGCTCGCGCTCGCTGCCGCGCACGCTGAGCGGCTCGGTGTGATTCGTGTGCATGTTCGTGTGGATGAGCGATCCGCTGCATTCTTCGCACTCGGTATCGCGCGTGAAACCGGTGTGCCCGCTCCTGTCATCGTGACGAGCGGATCTGCCGTCGCCAATGTGATTCCGGCCGCACTCGAAGCGCATGAGTCTCGTACGCCCATGCTGCTGCTCACTGCCGATCGTCCGGCGTCTATGCGCGGCACACGCAGCAACCAGACCACTCGGCAGGCTAACCTCATCGCGGAGTTCTCGCGCCTGTGTGTTGATGTTGACGTTGACATGGCCCTTGAGGCGGCAGTCGGTGCGCCAAGCTGGCACGATGCCGAGAGCGTGGGCCGACACGGTGTACGTGCGGCCTATGGTGCAATGTTTGATCAGCCAGCTGGCCCCGTACAGCTCAATCTGCAATTTCGTGAGCCACTCTCGGGAGATCCTGGGGAGTCGCTGCACGACACCGAGCAGCGTTTTCTATCGGCTGCTCAAGACCGTGACGATGCCGAGCAGGCGCTCCGGGGAGCCGCCCCGAGGCGCAAGCTCAGTCGCGGCGTTCCGGTGGGTGGGAGATTCCACACCTTCCTGCCGGAGGAACCACAATACGCGTTTGGCGGCGACGCCCTGACCGTCGTGATCGCTGGCGAGGGGGCCGGTGAGGAAGCCGCGAAATTCGCCCAAGACGCGGGTATCCCGCTGCTTGCAGAGGTGGTGAGTGGCGTGCGATACGGACGGGAAGCGATCACCTGCTATGCGACGTTGATCGATGATCCAGAGATTGGCGGACTGATCGAACGGGCGGTCGTGTTTGGCCACCCCACGCTGACCAGACAGATACCGGCACTCCTGAAACGCGACGATGTTGAAGTGATTGTGGTCGATCCGCACCGTGGCGAAGGGGTCGACTTCTACAATCCGAGCGGTGAAGCGAAACAGGTGTTCGCCATCACGCTCGACGAGAGCTATGAGCCGACGGTGATGCGCAGATGGCTTGGCCGGTGGGTGATGGCAGACCGCGAACTGCGCGAAGCGCGATCCACCGTGCACGAACCAGATCTCGAATCTGCGCGGGCGAGCGGGTACAAAGAACGCAACGCGTATGCGAGGGCCGAGTTGGCTGCCGCGAAGGCACCGGTGAGCCGGGCGATGCTGGGTGAGGCCGTGTGGCGGGCAAGCTGGCCACATGACCGGCTCTTCGTTGCGGCATCAAGATTGGTGCGCGAGCTTGACCGTATCGCGGCCCCGCGAAAGGTGGAAGTGCGTGCGAACCGAGGGCTCGCGGGCATTGACGGCACCGTAGCGACCGCGCTCGGGGTTGCCTCGGCAAGTCAAGCGCTGGATCAACCGCAATTGGGAGCGGGCACGACTCGAGTGTTGATCGGTGACCTGGCAATGCTGCATGATGCCGGATCACTGCTATTGCCGCACCACGAAGAGCGGCCTCGGATCCAGCTATTCGTCGGAAATGACGGCGGAGGCACGATCTTTGACACGCTTGAGGCTGCTCAGACTTCAGCGCCTGAGGATTTTGAGCGTGTGATGTTTACGCCACAACAGGCCGACTTCGCCGCGCTTGCCCAAAGCTATGGGTGGGAGTACCGTCTCGTGCGCACTCGCGGAGAGCTGGATCGGCTGCTCACTGAGCCCGTGAACGGACCACAGCTGGTCGAAGTGCCCCTGGCCCGCTGATGCGTTGCCGTTGCCGTTGCCACTTGCCGTTGCCACTTAGCTAAGCGGGGCGAGCGCCTCGGCAATAGGTTGGAACTTCGAGACGGTCTCCTGGAGTTCGTGTGCCGGATCGCTCCCGGCCACTATGCCTCCGCCGGCATATGCGGTGACCGAACGTGTTTCGCCGACGGCCTCGCCAATCTGAGCGCAGCGAAGGGCGATCACCCACTCGCCGTCTCCAACGGCGTTCATCCAACCGATTGCGCCCGCGTAACGAGCCCGGTCGAAGGGCTCCAGCTGGGCGATTGCCTCAACCGCGTCTCGTGTCGGGGTGCCAGCCACCGCTGCCGTCGGATGCAGCGCAGCGGTGAGCTCGAGCGATGAAACGCCGTCTCCGGGAACGGCCGAGAAATCGGTGGCGAGATGCCACACATTCGGCAGCTTGAGCGCGAAGGGCTCTGGGCTGACCTGCAAGTCTCGTACGTGCGGGGAGAGCGCGGTGACAACGCTCTGCACCGCGAACACGTGCTCATGCTGCTCTTTCGCGTTGCCGAGCAATTCGTCTCGCTCGCGCAGGTCTGCCGCTGCGTCGCTGCGGCGCCCGCGTGTTCCGGCGAGCACGCGAGCAGTGATGCTGCCCCCGGTCTGGCGCACAAGTGTCTCAGGGCTCGCGCCGATCATTCCGTCAAGCGCATATGTCCAGCAGTCGGTGTAGCGCTCAGCGAGTCGGCCAAGCGGCACTCGAAGGTCATCACCAGCGTGAAGATCGCCGAGCACTCTGCGTGCCATGACGATCTTCTCCGCTTCACCGCGATCGATCTGCGCGACGGCCCCACGCACCCCGCAGAGGTACTGCGCATCAGGAAGGTCTGTGCGCAATCGCGTGCCTCGCCACCCTGCAGCCGCATGCGGCTGAGGGAGCTTCGGCTCAGCAGTGATCGCCTGGGTTGAAATCTCGGTGATCCACGCTTGCTCGGCATTGCGCGCAATGATGGTACGCGGCACGACCAGCAGGCTTGGCGCTGCGCTCCGCGCGTCAAAAGCGAAGGTGCCAAAGGTCACGAGTCCGGTGCCGGGCAGGTCAAGCGGATCATCAATCGTTGCCTGCGCCGCAATCGCCCGCCAGGTTTCGCCGGCATCAGCGAAGCGATCCTCGCCGAAAAACTCGTAGCGAAGCAGTTCACCGATACCCACACATCCCCGCTCGCCTCGGATCCAAGCCAGCGGCTGATCAGGATCCGCGAACTCGAGCAGCTGAGAAACTTCATCGAGAGGGAGGGGTCGCGTCACGGCGAAGAGGTGAGGGGGCACCGATTCAGCGTTCACGCAGTCCAATGTACTCTGCCTTGGCTGACCGCAAGCTCGTCGTCTCCCGGGCATCACTGAGGGAAGTGCGGCTAGCATAGGAAGGGTGACCCGCCCCGATACGGCCACCAAGCTGGCCACAGACGTCTCGACCATGTTCGACGAGGTCTCCCCTCGCTATGACCTGATCAACGATGTACTTACCGTGGGAAACGACCGCCTTTGGCGAGTCGCCACGACGAAAGCCATCGCGCCCCGTAAGGGAATGCGCGTGCTCGACCTTGCCGCAGGCACAGGTACATCGAGTGCGGCGATCGCCAAACACGGGGCACACGTTGTCGCGGCAGATTTCTCGGAGGGCATGCTCGCCGAAGGCAGAAAGCGGCACGCCGGAAATGCGCTCATCGAGTTTGTATTTGCCGATGCGACACAGCTGCCTTTCGAAGACAATAGTTTCGATGCTGCAACGATTTCATACGGGCTTCGCAATGTGAGCGATCCTCGGCAGGCGCTTCGCGAAATGCTGCGCGTGGTCAAGCCGGGCGGTCGCGTGGTGATCGCAGAGTTCTCAACTCCGCCCACGCAACTCGTGCGTGTGCCGTACGGACTTTACGGGCGCTATGTGCTCCCAAAGGTTGCCGGGCTGATGAACCGGGAAGCAGCCGAGGCATACCGCTATCTCAATGAATCAATTGAGGCCTGGCCGACACAAGATGAGCTCGCCGCTTGGTTGCGTGATGCGGGCTTCGAGCGCGTGGCCTACCGTAATCTCACACTCGGGATCGTCGCGCTGCATCGCGGATTTGTGCCTCAAGAGGCACCCGAGAGCGAAGCGCAGCCGGATGCCGACAAGAAGCCTGCTGTAAAGAAATCAGCCGCCAAGAAGCAGCCAGCCGCCAAGAAGCCCGCGGCAGAGAACGCGCCAGTCGCCGCAACGCAGCCCGCGGACGCGAAGAAGCCAGCGGCAGCCAAGAAGCCTGTGGCAACCAAGAAGCCGGCGGCAGCCAAGAAGTCTGCGGCAACCAAGAAGCCTGCGGCCAGCACCGCAACCAAGAAGCCCGCAGCGAAGCCTGCATCTAGCCAGCCCGCAGACGAGACGTCTGCCCCAGCGAAGAAGGCGGAGGCCAAATGAGCCGCCCCATCACCGAAGACACCGCAACACAAGCGATGCCAATGCACCTGTTCCGAGGAGCCGCTGAAAAGCGTCACGCCGACAAGATGAAGCAAGAGCTCGCTCTTGTCGAAGAGGATCTGCTCGCCCAGCTGGCCTTCGCATCCGAAGTGGCCGACGCGCCAGCGAGATACCTTGCCGAAGCCGGCGGCAAGCGGATCCGCCCCATGCTGACCCTGCTCACGAGCCAACTTGGCGACGGACCAAATGATCGAGTGCGTCGCGCGGCGATCGCTATCGAACTCACGCATCTTGCTTCGCTGTACCACGACGATGTTATGGACGATGCAACCCTGCGACGTGGCGTTCCTGCGGCACAGACGGTCTGGTCGAATTCGATCGCGATCCTCGCCGGGGATCTGCTTTTCGCTCGCGCATCTTCCCTCGTGTCAGGAATGGGCGAAGAAGCGATTCTGCTCCAGGCCAAGACATTTGAACGCCTGTGCCTCGGTCAGCTTCACGAGACGGTTGGCCCCCGGCCAGAGGACGACCCAATGCAGCACTACCTGCAGGTGCTCGCAGACAAGACCGGAGCGCTGATCTCAACCGCTGCGCGAATGGGTGTGCTCTTTTCTGGCGCGCCACGCGAGTATGCAGACTGTGTGACCGCTTACGGCGAAAAGATCGGCGTTGCATTCCAGCTGATTGACGATGTGATTGACCTGTCGCCGAAAGCCGAGCAAACCGGCAAACTCGCGGGCACCGACCTGCGTGCTGGAGTGGTGACTATGCCGTTGCTCTTGCTGCGTGACCGCGCGGCAAGAGGCGACGCCGAAGCCGCAGAGTTCTGCGCAAGAATCGACGCAGGTGTTGCCCGCATTGCTGCAGGCGAAGATCCCTCGATCCTCGACCCTGAAGTTGTGGCGCTGCGCGACCACGAGGTGACCGAAGAAACTGAACAGGCTGCTCGCCAGTGGGCGGCCGATGCGGTGCGTTCGCTCGATCCGCTGCCAAAGTCGACCGTGAAGCGCGGTCTTGAGCGGATGGCTGAGTCGATCGTCACACGCGAGGGGTAACGCTCCCCCCAGCAAGCACTAGGGCTAGCGAAGGCTAGCAAGAAAGCGATGAACTTGAGCAAGATGCGCCTCGCGATCGTTGGAGCAGGACCCGCCGGAATCTATGCAGCAGACTTGCTGATCAAAGCCGAGCGGGAGTTTGACGTAGAGATCGACCTGTTCGATCAATTACCTGCACCGTACGGCTTGGTTCGATACGGAGTCTCCCCGGATCACCCGCGTATCAAAGGCATCATCAACGCGCTGCGGGAGGTTCTTGACCGGACCGACCGCGGTGATGATTCCGAGACGAGCGAGTCGGCGGGAGCTGGCGACGCTGGATCGTCCGGCCCGCGAGGTTCAGTGCACTACTACGGCAACGTTCGGTACGGTGAGCATCTCACGCTTGATGATCTGAAGCGTCACTATCACGCGGTCATCTTCTCCACTGGCGCGATCCGCGATGCGCAGTTGCAGATTCCCGGCATCGAAGCGGAGGGTTCCTACGGTGCCGCAGACTTTGTGAGCTGGTTCGATGGGCACCCCGATGTGCCGCGAGAGTGGCCGCTTGAGGCGAAACAGGTTGCTGTCATTGGCAACGGCAATGTCGCACTAGACGTCTCCCGCATGCTGATCAAGCACGCAGAAGACCTGTTGCCCACCGAGATTCCCGACAATGTGCATCGCGGTCTTGCGCAAAACCCCATTGAAGAGCTGCATCTATTTGGGCGGCGCGGACCACAGTACGTGAAGTTCACCCCGCTCGAATTGCGTGAACTTGGCGAGGTGCGCGATGTTGACATGGTGATTGACGAGCGTGATTTCGACCTCGACGATCCCTATGCTGAAGAGACCCTCATGCGCAACAAGCAGATCATCGTGATCTCGCGCATTATGAACCAGTGGCGTGAAGCGCAGAAGCTGCGCGAGAGCGGCGAGGTGGCTCCCGCGAGTCGACGCTTGCATGTGCACTTCTGGTCGAAGCCGGTTGAAGTGGTCACCGAAGCCGGTCGCGTCGCAGGGATCAAGGTAGAGCGGACCGCGCCAGACGGGCAGGGCGGGATCGTCGACACGGGCGAATTTGAAGTGATTCCGGTGCAGTCTCTGTATCGCGCAATCGGCTACTTTGGCTCTCCGCTTGATGAGATTCCGTTCGATGCGGAGCGTGGAGTGATCCCGAATGAGCAAGGTCGTGTGCTGAGCGCTGACGGCTCGCGCCTGACCGGCGTATATGCCACCGGCTGGATCAAGCGAGGCCCAGTGGGTCTGATCGGGCACACGAAGAGTGACGCAATGGAGACACTTGAGTGCTTGCTCGAAGATCGCGATCAGCTTTGGGAACCGAGCGAGCCTGACTCTTCGGCGATTCCGGAGCTGTTGCGCTCACGCAATGTGCCTTTCACCACGATCGAGGGATGGCACCGCCTGGATGCACACGAGCTGAGCTTGGGCGAGGCAGCAGGTCGCGAGCGAATCAAGGTGGTCTCTCGGGAAGAGATGACGCAGGTGGCTCGCGGCGAGTAGTTCTCGGCGGGTGCGGATTGGCGAGATGCGCGGGTGCGGACTGGCGAGACGCTAAGGAGTGGAGCTGAGCGCGCTGGCAAGTGCGTGGAATGCCTCGCTGGTGCCGCCGTCGATGCGTGCGACCACGGAGTCGCGTTGATCAATCTGCGTTGCGCCTCGGTTGATCACCGCAATCGGCAGCCCTCGTTGTTCTGCGCGGTGCACCAGTCGAATCCCGGTATTTACCGCAAGCGATGATCCGGCAACGATGAGCAGACCTGCTGCCGCGACAATTCTTTCGGCGTGTGAAAACACGTCGAGTGGAACGTGCTCGCCGAAGTACACAACGTCTGGGCGCAACATGCCTCCGCATGCTGGGCAGACGGGAACCCGAACCCCCGCTGTTTCTGACACGTCTGCGTCACCATCGGGAGTGATCTTCGCACCAGCATGACGCTCGGCAAAGCCGGGGTTTGCGACATCGAACCAGGCCAGCACTTCTGCTCTGGAGAATCGGTGCCCTTCGGGAACACAACGGATGGTCGCGCCGTTGCCGTGCAACTCTGCGAGGTTGGAGGTGCCTGCGGCAGCGTGCAGGCCGTCGACATTCTGAGTGATGACCCCGCTCAGCCAGCCGTCTCGTTCGAGTGAGGCAATCGCCTGATGGCCTGCATTTGGTTGTACGCCCGCGAGACCGAGTGCGCCGACTCTCGCTCCTGCCCAAAATCTGCGACGGTAGGCATCGTCATCAGTGAACTGCGCAATGCTCATGGGAGTGCGTGGCGGTGTTCCGGCACCTCGGTAGTCGGGGATGCCTGAGTCAGTGCTGACCCCAGCGCCCGTGAGCAGCGCGGCTGGCCCCTGCTCGAACAGTGCAGCCAGGCGCGCGATCTCCGGCTGCAGGCGATCCTCGTGGTGCATGGTGCCAGCCTACGCCTGACGCACTCGCTTCTTCGCGGCGTTCGCTGCCAGCGCTGCATCAGTAGAATCGGAGCATGACTAGCGCTCGCGAACAACTCATTGACCTCATCACCGCCGAGGCGGTGTTTCATGGCGACTTTACGCTTACGAGCGGAAAGAAGGCGAGCTACTACATCGATCTGCGAAAGCTGAGCCTTGACCATCGCGCCGCGCCGCTGATTGGTCAGGTGATGCTTGATCTGATTGATGACGTTGACGGTGTGGTGGCGGTCGGTGGACTCACAATGGGCGCTGACCCGATTGCCTCGGCGATCATGCATCAGGGTGTGGCGCGTGGCAAGACCTACGATTCTTTTGTGGTGCGCAAGGAGCCGAAGGATCACGGTCGTGGACGTCAGGTTGAAGGCCCTGATCTTGAGGGCAAGCGCGTGATCGTGGTTGAAGACACTTCGACCACGGGCGGCTCGCCGCTGCAGGCGATTGCGGCGCTTGAGAAGGTCGGCGCGATTGTTGCTGGCGTGGCCGTAGTAGTGGACCGTCAGGCCCCGGCGAAGGCTCGGATCGAAGCGGCTGGGTACGACTACCGTTTTGCGATTGGGCTGAGCGACCTGGGGCTTGATCCGCAGTAGCGAGTGACTGGCCGGTGACCGCACGTTGCCGGGAGAGCGACAGCAAAGGTGTCTGCATCTGGGGATGCAGACACCTTTTCTTGTCGGGGTGACCGCTCAATTTCGGGGATCTTGCACAAGTGTGTAGGCTCAAAGTGAACTTGGTCTGACCAATAGATCAATGGGTTGAGCCGCTTCGGGGGCGCTGACGAAGGGGAAGGGAGCGAAATGGACTGGACGGCGTTCTCTTCTCGGATCACGCTTTCTGTGCCGGACCGGCTCTCGGTCGATCTTGAACGCCTCATCCTTGACGGCACCTTGGCTCCCGGAGATCGCCTCCCGCCGGAGCGCGAATTAGCAGAACAATTGGGCGTCTCCCGAGTGTCGGTTCGTGAAGCGCTGCGCGAACTTGAAAACCGCAGACTCATCGACCGTCGCCCTGGCAGAGGCACCATCGTTCTCGAACCCGGCGAGGTCTCAGCCCTCGGGGCGAGCATGACTGCCGCGGCCCGCTCACTCGACCCCGAGTTGCGCGACATCATGGAATTGCGCGCGATCATTGAACCCCCTATTGCACGAATCGCCGCATACCGTGCCACCGCCCGCGATCTCGTACAGTTGCGCGAACTTGTTGAGGCGATGGAATCCGAGGCGAGCACCGAGCGTTACGCCGAACTCGACCGGGCCTTTCACCAAGCGATCGCACAGTACGCGCACAACCCGCTGCTGGAATCGATCAATGCGCAGATCGGCGGACACATTGCGCCGAGCCGTTCGAGCAAATACCAAACCCGTGAACGCCGAGCCGTATCGAGTGCAGCGCACCGGCGCATCTTTGAAGCCATTGAGGCGCGCGACGGCGAGCGAGCCGAGCAAGAAGCGCGGAAGCATGTGCTGGGTATCAGCCAGCAGATCGCGAAGGCGGCGACAGACGTAGTGAATGAGAGAAACGAGTCAACGAAATCATGAATCAAAGTGTTCGACCGAGTGTTCCAGCGCTCATTCTTGTCGGTCTTGCCGGTGGCCTGCTCTCGGGTCTATTTGGTATCGGTGGCGGAACGATCATTGTTCCGGCGCTCGCGATATGGCTGAGTATGCCGCAGAAGTTGTCGGCAGGCACCTCGGTTGCCGCCATTTTGCCGACCGCGATTGTCGGCGCGACGACCTATGCAATCCACGGCAACGTCGACTGGTTCGCAGCGCTCTTGCTTGCAGTTGGCATTGTGATCGGGGCTCAAGTTGGCACTCACTTGCTCGCGAAGCTGCCGGTGAACGTGATCCAGTGGGCGTTCATGGCATTCCTTCTCGTCGTGATTGTCAGCCTCTGGTTCGTGGTGCCGCAGCGCGACGACGTGATCACCATTGATGTGTTGCTCGGTTCGCTCCTGGTCGTGACCGGCTTCGTCACCGGCGTGCTCTCTGGCATTCTTGGCGTCGGCGGAGGCATCGTGGTGGTGCCGATTCTGATGTTCTTCTTTGGCGCGAGCGATCTGATCGCGAAGGGAACCTCATTGCTGATGATGATCCCCGGCTCAATTTCAGGAACCATCGGCAATCTGCGCAGACAGAATGTCGACATGCGTGCTGCGGCGATTGTGGGACTCGCGGCTTGTGTATGTGTGCCGTTCAGCAGCACGCTCGCAGAATTGATCAACCCGTTCTGGGGCAATATCGCATTCTCGATCTACCTGCTCTTCATCGTCGGGCAGATGGCATGGAAGAAGTTGCGCACGAAGCCATAAGCGCACGCCTCGACACACACAGCGGCCCCAGCGAGAAATGCTCACGGGGCCGCTTCTTGTGTGCCGACGTTAGCGCACAGGCAGCAGATCAGCGACTGATCCGAGCACCTCTTCCGGGCGGAAGGGGAACTTTTCGATTTCTGCCGGATCGCTGATGCCCGTCATCACGAGGATCGTGTGCAGCCCGGCCTCCATACCGGCAACGACGTCGGTATCCATGCGGTCGCCGATCATTGCGGTGTTGTGAGAGTGGGCACCAATCTTGTTCAGTGCCGAGCGGAACATCATAGGGTTTGGCTTGCCCACAATGTACGGGTGCTTGCCGGTCGCCTTGGTGATGAGGGCGTTGATCGCGCCGGTTGCGGGCAGCGGGCCTTCCGGGCTTGGCCCGGTGGCATCCGGGTTCGTTGAAATGAATCTGGAACCGTTGTTGATCAAGCGGATCGCCTTGGTGATCGCGTCGAAAGAATAGTTGCGAGTCTCGCCGACAACCACAAAGTCCGGGTTGGTCTCGGTCATCACAAAACCGGCATCGTGAAGGGCAGTGAGTATCCCGGCTTCTCCGAGGACAAACGCTGAACCGCCCGGTTTTTGGTGGGTCAAAAATGCTGCGGTCGCCAGAGCGCTCGTCCAGATGCGGTCCTCCGGAACGTTCAGCCCAGAAGCGGCGAGACGCGCGCTCAGATCGCGGGCGGTGAAGATGGAATTGTTGGTGAGCACGAGGTAGGGCTGCTCGGTGTCGGTCCAGTGCTGAATGAGTTCGGCAGCGCCAGGAATCGCGCGATCCTCATGCACGAGCACGCCGTCCATGTCGGTCAGCCAGCATTCGATGTTGGCTCTAGGGTTTCCCAGTTCAGCAGGTGATTTGCTCATGCCCCCAGACTACGCGGCTCGGGTGAACGATGGGTAGCCCGAGTCGGTTGCGCCGGGCAGGCGAGGGATCATCAGCGATAGCTGGCAGACTAGTCGCATGCATGCACGAGCCGGACTACCCGCAGCGCCCAGCGATCTCATTGATCTTGAGCAATTGCTTGCGGCGTTCACTGAGATTGTTCCCGATCCCGCACAGCCCGAACAGCGGGTCGTGTTTGGCACCTCCGGGCATCGCGGAACCTCGCTCAACGGATCCTTCAACGAAGCTCATATCGCGGCGATCAGCCAGGCGATTGCCGAGTACCGCAAAACGCAGGGCATCGCAGGCCCGCTCTTCCTTGGGGGTGACACCCACGCGCTTTCGCTCCCAGCTCTTCGCGTCGCTGAGCGTGTGCTTGCCCGCTTCGGCGTGCGGGTAGTGACTGCTGCGGCAGACAGCAGCGATCCCGCCTCATTCGTGCCCACTCCGGCACTGAGCCGAGCGATCCTCGCCCATAATGTGCACCTCGACGCCGAGTCGACTGAGCGCGCCGACGGCATCGTGGTGACTCCGAGCCACAATCCTCCGCGGGACGGTGGATTCAAATACAACCCTCCACACGGAGGTCCGGCTGACACCGAAGCGACGTCTTGGATCGCCGCCAGAGCAAACGAACTGCTTGAAACCGGGCTGTGGAAAGCCGCGCTCGATGCGGGCGCGGCTGACCCGCAGCACCCTGTTCCCCTCCCTGTGAGCAGTTACGATTTCGTCGGCGAATACGTCGAGGCACTCGACCGCGTGATCGATATGGCCGCGATTCGCCGTTCGGGTGTGCGCATTGGTGCTCACTCGCTCGGGGGAGCGAGTGAGGCGTACTGGGGTGCGATCCGCGACCGCTATGACCTCAACCTCACTGTGCTTGGGGGAGGGATCGACCCCGCCTGGGGCTTCATGCATCTCGACTGGGATGGCAAGATCCGCATGGACCCATCTTCCAGCCACGTCATGCAGACCGTTGCACAGTTTCAGGATGAGTTCGACATTGTGACCGGAAATGATGCTGACGCTGACCGGCACGGAATCGTCACCCGAGACGCGGGACTCATGAATCCGAACCACTTTCTTGCGGTCGCGATTGACTACCTGCTCACGCATCGGCCGGATTGGCCGGTTTCGGCGGGGATCGGAAAGACCCTCGTTTCCTCGGCCATCATCGACCGAGTTGTTGCCGCACACGGGCGTCGCCTGCTTGAAGTTCCGGTCGGTTTCAAATGGTTTGTGCCGGGGCTCAGCGACGGCAGCGTGGTGTTCGGCGGCGAAGAAAGCGCTGGAGCATCGTTCCAGTGCTTCGACGGCACCGCGTGGAGCACCGACAAAGACGGGATTCTCTTGGCGCTCCTCGCCGCTGAGATTCAGGCGGTCACCGGCACATCGCCGAGTGAACGCTATCGCGAGTTGACCGAGAAATTCGGAGACCCTGTCTATGCCCGCATTGATGCGCCAGCAACCGGGGCGCAGAAACACGCCCTCGCAGCGCTCTCCCCGGCAGATGTGAGCGAGGCAGAGCTCGCGGGCGACCCGATCCTTGCGGTGCTCGTAGAAGCCCCAGGCAACGGTGCAGCGATCGGCGGCTTGAAAGTGCAGACGGAACACGCCTGGTTCGCCGCGCGCCCGAGCGGAACAGAAGACGTGATGAAGGTCTACGCAGAATCATTCCGCGGTGCAGACCACCTCGCTCAGGTGCAGCGCGCCGCGCAAGAACTGGTTGCCTCAGTCACCAGCTCAACCTGAGCGAACGAAGGGACTACGATTATTCGCATGTCCTCAATGCCTGCCCCGCTCCGTCGCTACAGCTTTCTGGGACCGGCAGGCACCTTTACCGAGGCCGCGCTTCGGCAAGTGCCCGAAGCCCAGGGCCAGGAATGGAAGCCGGTCGCAAATATCGGCGAAGCTCTCAGTGACGTGGTCACGGGGGTAAGCGATGCCGCCATGATCGCCATTGAGAACTCCGTTGATGGCGGGGTGACCGTTGCGCAGGATGCGCTGGCGACGATTCCAGGGCTGCAGATCATAGGCGAATATCTCGTGCCGGTCCGATTCGTGCTGGTGGCAAGACCGGGCACCAAGATCGACAACATCGATGTGGTCGCCGGGCACCCGGTGGCCTACGGTCAGTGCCGCAAATGGCTTGACGCGAAGCTGCCCAATCATCATCACCTTCCTGCCACCTCGAATGTGCAGGCCGCAGCCGATCTTTTCAACGAAGCAAAGGGCGTAGACGCCGCAATCGCACCCCCGGGAATCGAAGAGCACTACGACGTGGAGGTGCTTGCCGAGGGAATCGCCGACAACCCTGACGCAGTGACCCGCTTCGTGCTTGTGGGGCGCACCTGCACGGTCGGGCAACCAAGCGGCGCAGACAAAACGAGCCTCATCGTCGAACTTCCTGACGACAAATCTGGTTCGCTGCTGCTATTGCTTGAACAATTCGCCACCCGAGGCGTGAACCTCACCCTGCTGGCCTCTCGTCCGATCGGTGACCGGATGGGTCGCTACCGTTTCGTGATCGATGCCGAGGGGCATGTGCGCGATGAGCGGGTCGCCGATGCGTTGCTCGGCGTGAAGCGATTCAGCCCCAAGGTCGTCTTTCTCGGGTCGTACCAGCGCGCTGACCGGATCGCGGCGACAACCCGTGGCGAGCACGACAACCAGTCGTTCACCGATGCGCGCGAGTGGCTACGTGATCTGCTCGCTTAGATCGCGGGCTTCCACCGTTCAAGCACCCGCACGATGAGTGCTCCCGGATCCACTGTGCCGTTGGCAGCCAGTGCGAGTCCGAAATCGTCGCCGTCAAGCTGGATCGGTTCCGGATGAGCGACCGAGAGTGAATACCGTCTGGCGCGCATGTAGCTCACCGATCGGGTGTCATTGACGAGGTCGATCACCTTGCGCCCGGTCTTGGTTTTGCGCAGCACACCGTTCTCGAAGCCGAGCTTGTGCCAGATGCGCAACCAAGCGAAGGGGCCGAGCGGCCGAAGCGCGACCACATCGAGTTGGCCATCAGCAATATCTGCGTCGGGAATGAGGAGCACGCCGCCAGGCAAGAGACCGCAATTTCCGATCATGACCGTGAACACTGTGAGCATCTTTGCGGGAGCGCCATCAACCGAATAGTGAATCTGCAGTGGCGCATCTTTGATCATGGTGCGCATCCCGGCATCGACATACGCGAGCCAGCCCACTCGCTTTTTCAGCGAAGATCGGGTGGCCGTGATTGCCCTCGCGTCGAGGCCCATTCCGGCGAGCACCAGAAAGACGTGCTGGTCTTCACTCTCATCGGGGCGAATAATGGTGACGACGCCAAGATCAATCGGTCGATCCTGTCCGATAAATCCAGCCCGAACCGCTTCGTCAAGATTGTTGAGTGGCACACCCAGGTTGCGCGCGAGCAGGTTTCCGGTGCCCTGGGGAATCACCGCAAGCGGCACCCCGGACCCGCGCAGCCCCTCGGCAACCGCGCGAATCGTGCCATCGCCTCCAGAAGCGAGCACGACCGTTGCTCCCGCCGCGATCGCGCGACGTGTGGCATCTTGACCCGCATCAAGCTCGGTGGTCTCGAACCAGAGACTTGGCGCCCAGCCGGAGTGAGATTCGCTGAGGCGTACCGCCTCACGCAGCGCTGTCGAGTCAGTCTTCAGCGGGTGAAACACGATAGCGGCACGAGGCTGCGGAGAGACCATGCACCTACGTTACTCTGTTCTGATTGCGCCCAGGAGAGTCCTCGCGGTGGCGGATAGGATAGTGGCGTGATCGATCCTCAACTCCTGCGCAATGACCCCGAGACCATCAAGCGCTCACAGCGAGCGCGCGGAAATGACGAATCCACGGTAGATCTTGCGATCTCGGCAGACGAGTCTCGTCGCTCGGCACTCGGCGAATTTGAGTCGCTGCGCGCCGAACAGAACCAGTTCGGCAAGCAGGTCAAGGCCGCCTCGAAAGACGAGAAACCAGCACTGATCGCGCGTGCGCAGCAGCTCGCGGCAGAGGTGAAGGCTGCGGAAGCTCGCTCACGCGAGGCAGACGCAGCGTTCGATGCGGCGGCGAGTCGCATCGAGAACATTGTGATCGAGGGAGTTCCCGCTGGCGGAGAAGAGAACTTCGTCACACTTCGCGAGGTTGGCGGCGTGCCATCGTTCGATTTCGAACCACGCGATCACCTTGAACTTGGCGAGATGCTTGATGCGATCGACATGCAGCGCGGAGCCAAAGTGTCTGGCGCGCGCTTCTACTTCTTGAAGGGTGTCGGCGCTCGTCTTGAGCTTGCGCTGATGAGCCTCGCGCTGGATCGAGCGCTCGCCGCCGGATTCGTGCCGCTGATTCCGCCCACGCTCGTGAAACCAGAAATCATGCAGGGCACCGGATTCTTGGGTGAGCATGCGGATGAGGTGTACCACCTGCCGAGCCAAGACCTGTTCTTGACCGGAACGAGCGAGGTGGCGCTTGCCGGATACCACGCTGACGAGATCCTCGACCTTTCCGAGGGGCCGCTGCGCTATGCGGGCTGGAGCACCTGCTACCGAAGCGAAGCCGGTTCGCACGGCAAAGACACCCGGGGAATTCTTCGCGTGCATCAGTTCAACAAGCTTGAGATGTTTGTCTACGCAGACCCAGCAGACGCCGAAGCAGAACACGAGCGACTGCTTGGCTGGCAAGAGAGCATGATGCAGGCGCTGGGCCTGAGCTATCGCGTGATCGATGTTGCCGCGGGCGATCTTGGTTCGAGTGCGGCTCGCAAGTACGATATCGAGGCTTGGGTGCCCACCCAGGAAACCTATCGAGAGCTCACTTCTTCAAGCAATTGCACCACTTTCCAGTCGCGTCGTCTCGGCACCCGCCACCGCGGCGAGGCAGGGAAGACCAGCCCGGTCGCCACGCTCAACGGCACCCTCGCGACGACTCGCTGGATCGTGGCCATCCTTGAGACTCACCAGCAGGCCGACGGCAGCGTTCGTGTGCCAGAAGCATTACGACCCTATCTTGGTGGGCTTGAAGTCTTTACACCGGTGTCGGCGTGATCCGCCGCGAGGATCGCCACCTCATCGCGCTGGATATCGATGGCACAGTGATGCCATTTGGCGAGCGCAATGAACGGGGCGAGTACATTCCTGCCACCCCTCACCCGGAGGTAGCTGCGGCGATTCGCACGCTGCATGAGGCGGGCCATGAGGTCATCATTTCGACCGGGCGCGCGGTGGAAGCGACACTCGATGTGGTCGAGCAACTGCGCATTCAGCCTGATTGGGTGGTTGCAGCAAACGGTGCAGTGACACTCAAGCGTGATCCGCTGGCGACGCGAGCCTACCGACGCGAACATGTGGAGTCGTTTGATCCCGCAGGCTTGCTTGAGCGGATCCGCACCCACCTCGTCACCGCGACATACGGGGTGGAGACGGCCGACGGTGAGTTTCTCTACACGGCCAAGATGCCTTCGGGCACGCTGCCGCGACGACAGCGCCAGGTGACTTTTGACGAGTTGCTTACCGCAAATGCGAGTCGCGTGCTCGTGGTGTCTCCCGACCACGCGCTGCAAGATTTTCTTGAGGTTTCTGCTGCGCTTGGGCTCAGCCGAGTGTCCTACGCCGTGGGGCTCACCACCTGGTTTGATATCGCGCCTACGGGTGTCACCAAAGCGAGTGCGCTCGAAGTGATTCGTCAGCACCTCAACATCGATTCCGACCGGGTGTTTGCTGCGGGCGACGGTGAAAATGACATGCAGATGCTTGAGTGGGCTGGTCGCCGGGGCGACTCCGTCGCGATGGGGCAGGCCGATCCGCACGTGCAGGCAGTTGCGAATCGAATCACCGATTCGGTCTATGAGAACGGCCTGTTGACTGCGCTTCGGGAGCGTTTTCCGCAATTGTTGGGCTCTGCGGTCTGACGCGCCACTTTTTTCCAGTAAGCTTTTACGCGGAGGGTTGTCCGAGCGGCCGAAGGAACTTGTCTTGAAAACAAGCAGGCGGTAACCCCGTCTCAGGAGTTCAAATCTCCTACCCTCCGCCACAGATGCCCGATCAGAATCCGTTTCTGGTCGGGCATCTTCTATATCCGGCATGTTGAGAGGTGTTCCCTCGCTTCTGTGCGGATCTGTTGCGTGAGATCGCCGTGCGGCAAGCGTGCATGGATTTCAGCTTGGTCACAGAGCCGGGAGGTACAGTCGGGAGATGTGCCTCTTGCGCAAGAGGCTTGTATTACCGAGGAGTTTCACCTATGGCTCGACAGCAGCGCGGAATTAGTGTCACCAATTTGGGGGCGCGTCATGGTCGCTTGCGTCGTTCTGTGTCCTGGGCGAACGCTGCGAAGGTGCTATTCACGGCCGCGCTGGTTGTCGTGCTGAGTGGCGTCTCGGTGACCGCCTATGCCCTCTGGGGCGCGGTGCAGGGTGCCGAGACTGTGGAACTTCCTGACGCGGGACCCCAGGCCATTGGCGCGGGCACGCAATCGCTCGATGGGGCATTGACTGTGCTGCTTGTTGGTTCTGACAAGCGCAAAGAAGGCTCTGTGATGTATGACGGCGAAGAGGGCGAACTCAACGACGTCAACATGTTGCTGCACATTCCAGCAGACCATAAGAGCGCGACCGTGATTAGCATCCCGCGCGATCTGATGGTGCCGATTCCAAGTTGCACCAACCCAGAGACCGGCGAGACCACGAGTGCGATGAGCGAGCAACAGATCAACACCTCGCTCAGCTACGGAGGCCTTGCCTGTGTGGCGGCTACGGTCAGTGAACTTACTGGAATGGAAATTCCGTATGCTGCGATGGTCGATTTTGACGGTGTGATCGATATTACGAACGCGCTCGGCGGCGTGACGGTCTGTCTCGCAGAGCCAATTGACGACGACATGACCGGTCTGCACTTGCCTGCTGGTGAGGTCACCGTTGCCGGTATTGAAGCGCTGAACTTCGTGCGCACCCGGTACGGTGTGGGCGATGGCAGCGATGTGAGCCGAATCAGCAATCAGCAAGTGTTCATGTCTGCGCTGCTTCGCCAATTGCGCAGTGCTGACACACTGAGCAACCCAGGCAAGGTCTATGCGCTCGCGAAGACCGGGTTCGATAACTTGACTCTCTCGAGCAGCATGGCCTCGGTGCAGTTCCTGCAGGCATTCGCCGGGACCGTGGTTGATATCGACCTGAACCGGATCAATTTCGTCCAGTACCCGAGCTACTCGCATCCATATGATCCGGGCCGACTCGCGCCGGACCGCAGCGCAGCAGATGAACTGATCCGCGTGGTGCTCAGCGGTGAGCCGTTCCAGGTGGCTGGAACCGGTCAGGCTGCCGTCGGTGGCGCCCCGGTTGCGCCTCCTGCCGATGGTGAAGCGCCGGCAGATGGCGGCGAAGTTGCGCCTCCAGTGACGGTGCTGCCGCAGAACGTGACGGGCCAGAGTGCAGCCTCCGAGACGTGTTCTGCGGGTCGAACCCAGTTCTGATTCGGTGAGTTTCGTTCTCGATTTCCGCGTGCAGGGTGCATTGCCCTAGGATGGTCTACGGAGCCATGCCGGAGCGGCCGAACGGACTTCACTGCTAATGAAGGGTCGGGGTTAAACTCGACCGGGGGTTCAAATCCCCCTGGCTCCGCCAGATTTATCCCCCGCGAACTCAGTGGAAACACTGGGATCGCGGGGGATTTTCTATTTCTGCGCCTCACTCGTATTTCCGCGTTCCGCTGCGCCTTCCTGCGCTCGCTGTGTGGAGCGGAGCGCGGCGGGAGCGGTGGCCGGTCTGGTCGAGCGGAGGGGCTGCTCAGGCTGAGCGCTGAGGGCGTTCGTGAAAAGGGGGCGGCCCTGAGCGGGGCAGGATACTCCTTTGACGGGCGAGGTCAAGGGCGGTGCGCGGCTCGACGACCGGGGGTAGATTGGCCGTGAGATGAGCGATTGGAGGCGAAACTCATGTCTACAGCACACCGTAAGGATCACGAAGCCACGCTCGATAAGCCCGTGATGGACGGCGCAGACGAAGTGTTTGACGGTGATGAAGATCCCCGAAAAGAAGAGTCAGACCCGGCCTTGATCCGACACCCGAGCGAGCACGACAAGACCACAGCACCGTACAACCTCAACTGAGCGCAAGTGGTGCGTCCTGCTTGGGCCGGATGCCTTCGCGCGCGAGCAGCGTGATCGCTGCCCCGAGCAGCGAGAGGACCGCGGCAGCGACGAAGAGCAACCAGAATCCGCCGACGAGGGCGACCAGCAGGGCACCGATTACCGGCCCGAGCAGTTGACCGAGCGATGCCACGACGTTGACCACGCCCAAATCTCGGGCGTGGTCACGTTCGCTTGGCAGCAGATCTGTGGCGAAGGCGAGGCCAACCGTCATAAACGCGCCGTAGCCGATGCCCATGAGCGCGGCGGCGACCATCGTCGCGCTGAAACTCGGAGAGGCAGCAATGACCACTCCTGAGACTGCCTGCACCGCGGCCGCGACCACGGTGATCCAGCGCCTCTTGCCAATTCTGTCTGAGATGACACCGGAGACAATCGACGCAATCACCACAAAGACGGTGTAGACCACGATCAGCAGGAGCAGACTGTCTTCGGCCTCGCTCTTGGCTATTCCCAGGCCATAGAGCAGAAAGAACAGCAGGAGAGAGGTGCCGAGCGCATTGCCAATGTTCACGATGAGGCGGCCGAGCAGCAGCCAGCGAAAGTCTCTGTCTCGCAAGAAACTCAGGCGCGATGTGGTCTGGGCAAGCGAATCGGCGAGCGCCGACTCGCTGCCAGATCCGCTGCCCGATCCGGTGAACTTTGGTGGATCGGGTAGCAGGAGCACGACGGCGGTGCCGATCACGCCCATTGCAATTGCGAGCACGAGATAACCGTCGAAGATTCCGAGCCCGAGCAGCACGACTGTGCCCACGCCCACGACAATGCCAACGGCCTGTGCAGACGAGGCTGCAGACGAGGCTGCTCCTCGCTGTTGCACGGGAAGCTGATCTGCGATCATCGCCGTGAAGGCTGCTGAGGCGACCGCGATGCCGATCGAGACGCCGACCCAGGACACTCCGATCGCGAGCGGGGTATCGCTCACTCCCGTCAGCAAGAGGCAGATCGCAGTTATCCACGTCCCCGCCAGAGCGAAGGGTCTGCGGCGTGAGGTGCCGGGGTGCTTGCGGTCGGAGAGCGCTCCGGCGATGGGGCCCGCGACGACTCCGGCGAGGCCGCCTACGCCGAGGACGAGTCCAGATGAAATCACTCCGCTCACCCATCCAGCCTCGCTCTCGGAAGTATCAAGTTGGAGCGGGAGGAGCAATTGCAGCGGAGTGAGCTGCACCGTCCAGATGAGCAACCAGGCGACGGTGAATAGCACGAACCAGCGCGCTCCCGCTCGGGTGGCTGCTGGCGCTGACCCGGGCGAAGCTGCGCGCGCTGGGCTGGCTCCTGATGGGGTGAGGTCTGGTGGAAGAGCATTCATGCGCGGCTGCTTTCAATGAGCGCCCGGTACCATTCGAACGATGCTTTTGGGGTGCGTGTGCCGGTGGCCATGTCGACGTGCGTGAGGCCGAATCGCTGGGTGAATCCGTCTGACCACTCGAAGTTGTCAAGGAGTGACCAGACGGTGTATTCCTCGACTGGCACACCTGCGGCGATAGCGTCTGCCACCGCATTGATGTGGCCAGCGAGATATGCGATGCGATCCGTATCTCTGAGCTCTTCGCCAGCGGGCAGCGAGTCGGGCTCCGGAAACGACGCCCCGTTCTCGCTGATGATGATCGGGGGCAGGTGGTCACCGTATCGATGGTGCATCTCGACGAGTAAGTCGCTCAGGCTTTCTGGCACGATCGGCCAATCGGTGCCGAATCCCGTCACCGGGGCGCCGGGGGTTGGCACGATCTCAAAGGGAAGTGGGCTTGTCTCGGGCGCGGCCGCGAGTGTGGTTGGGTTGTAAAAGTTCAGGCCGTAGAAATCTGCGCTGTGACGGATCAGGTCGAGGTCACCATCGGCAACGGGCATGTCTGGCAGCCCGAACTCGGCCAGTTCGGGATAGCTGCCAAGCAAGAGCGGTTCTGCGAAGAGGCGATTGTGCAGAAGGTCGTAGGCTGCACATGCCAGGGCGTCTTCAGGCGAGTTCGTGGCTGGGCGCACATGGGTGTGGTTGTTTGTTAGGCCAATGTGTGTGGCTCCGGCGTCGCGCAGCACCGGAACAGCGAGCGCGTGTGCGAGGAGTTGGTGGTGTGCGGTGGGGAGTGCGCCGAAGAGTTCGGTGCGCCCGGGTGCGAGGTTGCCGATGCCGTATCCCTGCAGGGTGGTCATCGCCGGTTCGTTGATCGTGTACCAGTGCTGCACTCGGTCGCCGAGTCGTTCGGCGACGAGAGCGGTGTAGTCGCGAAATCGTGCGGCGGTGTCGCGGTGCTGCCAGCCGCCAGCAGCTTCGATGCTGACGGGGAGGTCCCAGTGATACAGCGTCGGAAACGGAGTGACACCGGCTGCGAGAAGTTCGTCGACGAGCCGCGAGTAATAGTCGAGGCCTGCTTGCTGCGGTGCGCCGCTGCCCGTTGGCAGGATTCGTGTCCATGAGATGCTGAAGCGATATCGATCGAGCCGGAGCATTGCGCAGAGCGCAACGTCTTCGGAGGCGCGGTGGTAGCTGTCTGGGCCCGGTTCTGCGGTGCTGCCGTCGATGATGCGGCCCGGGGTGTCAACGTAGTCATCCCAGATGCTTCGACCGCGTCCGTCTTCGGCTCGGGCGCCTTCGACTTGAAACGCTGCCGTTGCTGCTGACCAGCGCAGTTGTTTCAGCGCGGGATGTGTGGGGGTGTTGGCAAGTGGAGTGGAGGGATGGCCTTGCGTCACGAAATTCCCTTTCGCTTTTGCTCGCATGCCACGCTGCGCGCGAGTTGAAGGAAGCCTAACCCCATTCAGAGAGGGGTGGTCAAATTTGCAACAAAAAGGTAAACTTGAGTCAACATCACTCAAGTTTGTTCGGGCGAGGATCACCTGGCCCGAATCACACCCGTACTGCGAGATGGAGAGGAACCATGCAGGCAAATTGGCAACCAGCCGCTGAAGGCGGCGAACAGAGTGCGCTCGAACAGTTCGGCGTGAACCTCACCGAGGTCGCGCGCACGGGAAAACTCGACCCTGTGATCGGGCGAGACAGTGAGATTCGACGTGTCAGCCAGGTGCTCACTCGGCGCACCAAGAACAACCCTGTGCTCATCGGCGAACCCGGCGTCGGCAAGACCGCCGTGGTCGAGGGTCTTGCCCAGCGCATTGTGGCTGGAGATGTCGCAGAATCACTCAAAGACAAAGAACTTATCTCGCTCGATATTTCGGCATTGATCGCCGGAGCCAAATATCGAGGCGAGTTTGAAGAGCGCATGAAGGCGGTGCTCCAAGAGATCAAAGACAGCGACGGCAAGATCATCACCTTCATTGATGAATTGCACACGCTGATGGGCGCCGGCGGGGGAGAATCATCTGTCGCAGCCTCGCAAATGCTCAAGCCCATGCTGGCGCGCGGCGAACTGCGCCTGATTGGTGCGACCACGCTTGACGAATACCGGGAATACATTGAGAAAGACGCTGCGCTTGAGCGACGTTTTCAGCAGGTGTACGTTGGCGAGCCATCGGTGGAAGACACTGTTGCGATCTTGCGCGGTCTGAAAGAGCGGTACGAAGCGCACCACAAGGTCACGATCGCCGACTCGGCACTGATCGCTGCGGCTTCACTCTCAGACCGCTACATCACTGCAAGGCAACTGCCAGATAAGGCAATTGACCTGATTGATGAGGCGGCATCTCGCCTGCGTATGGAAATCGATTCTGCGCCTCTGGAAATCGATGAGTTGCGCCGGGCGGTGGATCGCCTGAAGATCGAGGAACTCGCTCTCAAGAAAGAAAAAGACGAAGCGTCCAAGCAGCGCCGCGCGAAACTGCGTGAGGATCTGCAAGAGCGGCAGCGTGACCTTGACGTGCTCGAAGCCCGCTGGGAAAAGGAGCGTTCAAGTCTCAACCGGGTCGGCGAGCTTCGCGAACAGCGTGACCGGCTGCGGGTCGAAGAAACCATTGCAGAACGTGAGGGTGACTTCGCGAAGGTGTCGAAGATCCGCTACGGGCAACTTCCCGAGCTTGAAAAGGAACTCGCTGCCGCCGAGAACGCCGAACGGCTCGATGAGGTGAGCGGCGAGCCACGCATGGTGAACGATCAGGTCACCGACGAAGACATTGCTGAGGTGGTTGCCGCGTGGACGGGCATTCCGGTTGGCCGCCTGCTGCAGGGCGAGACCGAGAAGTTGCTCGCCCTTGAGGGTGAGCTCGGGAAGCGTCTGATTGGGCAGAGCGATGCTGTGCGTGCGGTGAGTGATGCGGTGCGTCGCTCGCGTGCGGGGATTGCGGACCCGAATCGACCCACTGGATCCTTCTTGTTCCTCGGTCCCACCGGTGTCGGAAAGACCGAACTCGCGAAGGCTCTTGCCGAGTTTCTCTTTGACGATGAGCACGCCATGGTGCGTATCGATATGAGCGAGTACGGAGAAAAGCACTCCGTATCGCGACTCGTCGGTGCCCCTCCGGGCTATGTCGGGTACGAGCAGGGCGGTCAGCTTACCGAAGCCGTGCGTCGACGCCCCTACTCGGTCGTGCTGCTCGATGAGGTCGAAAAAGCACACCCTGAAGTGTTCGATGTGCTGCTGCAAGTGCTCGATGATGGGCGACTCACCGATGGTCAGGGGCGCACGGTTGATTTCAGGAACGTGATCCTGATTCTCACCTCGAATCTCGGCAGTCAGTACCTCATTGACGCTGATATGCCGTGGGCAGAGAAAGAAGACGCCGTGCGTGAGACTGTGCGCCGCGCCTTTAAGCCAGAGTTTGTGAACCGCCTCGATGAGATGGTGATTTTCAGGCCGCTTTCAGAGCAGGACCTGGCACACATTGTCGATATTTCAATCGATCGCTTGCAGTCTCGTCTGGAGGATCGCCGGCTCACGGTCGGTGTCACGCCGGAGGCGCGAGCTTGGCTGGCGGCGCGCGGATACGACCCCGTCTATGGTGCGCGTCCACTGCGCAGATTGATGCAGCGCGAAATTGATGATCGTCTCGCCCGAGCAATTCTGAGCGGTACCGTGCGTGACGGCCAGGCCGTGCGTGTCTCGCTCGCGGCGGACGGGGATGGCCTTGAGGTGACGAGCGTCGGGGAGGTCTCTTCCTCATTTGACGATCTGCAGCCGTGATCAAAGTGCGGAGGGGAATAGCTTCCCCTCCGCAGGGCTCCCCACCGTTCGCTGAGGGAGTGTGCTGGCACTCAGCGGAAACACTCAGCGGAAACACCTCAGCGGAAGCACCTCAGCGGAAACACTTCAGCGGTCAGCTGGCACAGCACAGCACAGCACCGCACTGCACAGCACAGCACCGCACTGCTTGCGAGCACAGCGCAATCTGCACCGGAGTGACGTGTCTGACTGACTCACGCGGTACCTTGGAAGCGAGGGATCGGGGGAGCGATGGCTGATTCAGCGCGAGCAATGCTGTTGCGGTTTGCTCCGATGATTTACGGTCCGACCGTGTTGTTTGCGCTCGGTGAGGGAGCGGTGGTTCCGCTCATTCCTGTGCTCGCTACGAATCTTGGTGCAGACCTGGCGACGGCGGGCCTGGTGGCTTCCGCGCTGGTCGTCGGTCAGCTCTGCGGCAATGTTCCCGCGGGCTGGCTTGTGATGCGTGTCGGGGAGCGGCTCACGATGGCTGCGGCGGGCACCGCTGCGCTGTTGGGGGTGCTCGGGCTCGTGTTCGCTCCGAATGTGGGCCTCTTGACGGTCTCGGTGTTCTTGATCGGTATGTGTGCTGCGGCGTTTGCCTTGGCGAGGCATGCATTTATGGCTGCGAGGGTGCCGTTCTTGTTTCGAGCGCGTGCGCTTGCCTTGCTGGGTGGATCGTTTCGCTTGGGGATGTTTATTGGCCCCTTCTTGGCGGCGGCACTTCTCAGCCTCACGGGCACGGGGAGTTCCGCAGCCTGGTGCTTCGCGGTGTGCCTGGTAGCTTCAGTGCTCTTGGTGCTGCTGGGGCCTGACCCGGAGGAGCGGATCGAGGCGGAGTTAGCGACCAGCCAGGATGCTGGCAGCGATCGATTTCGAACGGCGGATTCGGGGCATCTCGCCGACACTGGAGAGGCGGTCACCGGATCGATCCCTCTTCCGGCTGATGCCACCGAGCGGGTGGGTGTGTTTCGCACGATGGCGAGGCATCGCAGGGTGCTGGCGCGATTGGGGGTGGCCGCGGCCACTCTCGCGGCGGTGCGATCGGCCCGTCAGGTGGTATTGCCGTTGTGGGGGTTGTCTATCGGTTTGGACGCTCAAGCGCTTTCGCTCGTGATCGGAGTTGCCGGGGCGATCGACTTTGCGCTGTTTTATGCGAGCGGGCAGGTGATGGATCGCTTCGGTCGGTTGTGGGCGGTGCTGCCCGCGATGCTCCTGATGGGGGCGGGGTTCATCGCGCTCTCCCTGACGCACGAGTCGGCTGAGGCGGCGATGTGGTTTGCGATGTTTGCTGCGGTGATCGGTGTGGGCAATGGGCTTTCAAGCGGAATTCTGATGACGCTCGGTGCTGACGTTGCACCAAAGACGGACCCCGCAGCGTTTCTGAGTTCATGGCGAACATTGAACGATGCCGGTGGTGCGTGTGCTCCTGTGCTGTTTTCTGCGTTGGCGGCGGTCTCAACCCTGAGCGTGGCGACGGGGGCAATGGGGGTGATCGCGCTGCTCGGTGCGCTCGGCTTCTGGCGGTGGGTGCCAATGTTCGTGCGCCGTGCGCCGGGCGGGAGCGGAGAGAGGGGCGGCTCGGGTGGCGCGAGTGATCCTGGCGGGGCCGGCAGAGCCTAGACCGATTCGTCTTCCCTGGCCGAGATGAGGTCACGCGCGGTGAACTGGTGTTGGCGCTGACCGTAGTCATTTGCGGTGATGCCGCTGATGAGTGAGCCTGGATCTATTTCGAGTGCGTATGCGATGCGCACGATCGATTCGACGGTCGGGCTTGATGCGCCGCGTTCAATCTTGCCGATTGTGGTCCAGTTGATTTCTGAAAGATGCCCGAGGTCTTCGAGAGAGATCTTTCGGTCGTGGCGGGCCTTGCGCACTCTGCGGCCGATTTCTTCAGCTGCTGGCGAGTGGGAATTTGACACGAAACCAGGGTGCGGCTCACCGCTGATATTCACCAACGCCTTTGCCTCCTATGTGCAAAAGCATTGGGCATAATCTCCTGTTTTGTGTGTATATGTGCAGAAAAGGATGGGGGAGCGGGCCGCGGGAGAACGCAGGATCAGGCAGTGTCAATGGCACCTGAGTCGTACCCGGAGGCATCCCGAATAGTACTTCAGTCGGATCTTCTCCGCGGAGGTGCCGAACAGAGGTTGACCTCAGCAATACGCACATAGACTTGAACCGCCGCGATCCGCGGTGTCCCCAGACCGAAAGACTGAAGCTGTGAGCCGAGCCGATCGATCCGACAAATTGCGCATTATGATCGCCTGCGACACATTCTCGCCAGACGTGAATGGTGCCGCTCGATTTGCCGAACGCCTTGCCGCTGGCCTCGTGCAGCGGGGGCACTCCGTCTATGTGATCGCCCCAGGGCAGCAGTGGAAACGCACCGCTCCCACAATCGAGACCATCGAGGGGCAGCCGATGACGGTCTACCGTCTGCCCGCACTGCGCTGGCTGCCACACGATTGGCTGCGCTTCGTGCTGCCGTGGCGCTCACGGCACTACGCGCGCAAGATCCTGAAGCACCTCACCCCCGACGTCATTCACATCCAGTCGCACATCATCATCGGCAGAGGATTCGCCACCGAGGGTGACCGCCGAGGCATTCGCATCGTGGCCACCAACCATGTCATGCCAGAGAACGTGCTCGACTTCACCCTGCTGCCGGAGCGCGCCAAGCGCCTCTTCGTGCGTTGGGGCTGGCGTGACGCCGACAGTGTGATCTCAAAAGCAAGTGCAGTGACCACACCCACTCGCCGCGCAGCGGACTTCCTTGAGCGCAACACCACTCGCCGCGGCGTGCTCCCAGTGAGCTGCGGCCTGCGTGCGGCCGATTACACTGCCGACCTGAACCCGCGCACCGAACACCGCCTCGTATTCGTTGGTCGAGTAACCCTCGAAAAAGAAATCGATGTCATCATTCGCGCGCTCGCGAAACTCGAGAGCGATCTGAATGCGACACTGACCATCGTCGGCGACGGAGATCAGCGCAAGCAACTTGAAAAACTGGCACGCGACCTTGGGGTGGCCGGACGCGTCACCTTCACTGGACGAGTGAGCGACGAGGAACTCCGCGCGCACCTCACCGGGGCAAGCGCATTCGTGATTGCTTCAATCGCCGAGTTGCAATCCATTGCCACCATGGAAGCCATGGCCAGCGGTCTGCCGATCCTCGCGGCCGACGCTATGGCGCTGCCGCATCTCGTGCACCACGGCGAGAACGGCTATCTCTTCCAGCCGGGCAACGACCGTGAGCTTGCCTCGCGAATCACTCAGGTGCTGACCGCTCACCCAGACGAATACCTGGCTATGCAGCAGCACTCACTCGAAGCAGTCAAAGCACACGATCTCGATCGCACGCTTGACACCTTCGAAGCGCTGTACCGTGGCGAAAGCGTGCCGGAGTAACAGCCGTGCACATTCTCGTCGTCACCGATCAGCATCCTGATTCGCTCGGTGGGGCGCAGGTTGCGATCCGCACGCAGCGAGCCTCGCTTGAGGCGCTCGGGCACCGGGTCACCATAGCTGCGCCCGCGATGCATCGACCCGAATATCGCATGCGTGACGAGGATCGCGAGGCCTATCTCGAATTGCCCTCTCGGCCGATCACTCCCGACCGAGAGTACGGCGTGAGCTGGCCAACTGCCCGCACTGACCGCGCGCTGGCAACTGCGCTGCGCACGCTGCCACGGGTCGATATCGTGCATGTGCAGGGTGACTTCTGGGGCGCCATGATCGGAATTCGGGCGGCCCGCGGGCTGCGGGTGCCGCTTGTGCTCACGCTGCACAACAATGTTGACGAGGGCACGCGCGCGGTGACCCCGCTCGCTCCGCTTGCGTTTCTCGGCTTGCGGGTGTGGCGACAGCTCGCGCTCGGGGCACCTCGCGGTGCGGTATCTGCCGACGCTCGGGGCGCCTGGCGCTATCTTGCCGAACTGGCGGCCGAAGCATCAGTGGTCATCGCGCCGTCTGGACACTTCGCAAAGCAGTTGCAGCGACAGGGGGTCGCCTCGCAGGTACGTGCCGTGCGCGGTGGCGTGCACGACGCGCTGGTTGCTGCGCCGCGGGCGATCCCGCGCACGCCGCGCGACCGCCCGCTCCTTGCCTGGCTTGGCAGAATGAGCAGCGAGAAGCGAGTCTTGGAATTCATTGACGCGGTCGCGCTGTCTGGCATTGATGCCGATGTGCGGCTTTACGGGGCTGGCATGCTGGCAAAGCAGGTGAACGAGCGGATCGCCGAGCACGGTCTCACCGACCGGGTTCGCGTGCAAGGCCCTGTCTCGCACGAAGAGGCGCTCGCGGCGCTGCGCGAGGCTGACGCGCTTGTGCAGACCTCAGTGGGCTTTGAAACGCAGGGGCTCACGCCGTTCGAGGCGGCCGTGCTCGGCACGCCAACCATCTTCTGTGATCAGGCCATCGCTGACGACGTCGCGGTCACCCCTGCCTGGAGGGTGGCCGACGAGAGTGTTGCGGCGCTTGCGAAGACGCTGAGCGAAGCAGTGCGGGAGCTTCGTGAGGCTTCGGGGTCGCTGCGAGTCGATGAATCTCAGACGGATGAGTTCTTGCAGAGTGCGCAGACGCGCAGGCTGGTCGAAATCTATCGCTCACTGCGCGATCCTTCGGCACAGGAGAGCGACTGACTCGCTACCCACTCTTTTTTACAGACAGAGGCGGCGCGCTGAACGTATCAGCGCGCCGCCTCTGTCTGTAAGTGGTGTGCTTAGAAGCGCCAGACCACTGCCTGGAAACCTGCGGGTGGCTCTGGCACCCAGTTCTTCACCTCGGTGACCAATCCGCTGCCTCCGGGCACGTTGGACTGCACGATCTCGAAGGTGCCGTCGCCGTTCACGCCGGTAATGAGGAGGGTGTGCACTCCCGATACCCACGAGGTGGGGTAGTCGATGTTTTCGTACTGCACGATGTCGCCGGGCTGTGCTGAGGCGATGGTGAGGCGAGTTGCGCCGTTGTAGTTGCTGACGGGGTCACCGCCACCGTTCCACTTCGCGCCGCCTGCACCCTCAACCCAGCGGATCACCGACATGATGCACTCTCCGGGAGCGCTCCAGCCGGTTGGACGGCTCGTGCCGATCTCGCTCTTGGCTGCCGCGATGGCTGCCGCGACGTTGAAGTTGTGTGGCGCGTTGCCGACCTCGCTCTGGGCAAGCAGTACATCGAGCGACTTTGTTTCGATCGAGTTGGTGCCAGTGCTGATGGTCTGTGCTGCGGGGGTGGTTGGCTGCACGGCAGCTACTTCGTAAATGGGAGTAGTTGTCGGTGCGAGGGCTGTCGCGGGGGCGATGCCGAAAGCCATGGTCACCAGAGAGACAAGCGTGACTACAAGAGTCTTCGCGGGGGTTCTCACTCGGTGTGCTCCTCAGGATTGGTGATGCTCGCGAAGCGAACAGGGCCCGAATGGGCGATGCCGTTGTCGGGCAGAATGCTCTCTAGTATGCGTTACCGTTCCGTTACAAAGCAAATCAGTGCACAGGTTTACTCAGGATTCATGGAGAAATGAGTAGCGAAACGGGTGCCATAGGCAGTTGAGATTGGGCCGTGCGCGGCTGAATCGCAGCTCTCACGGCCCAATCGGCTACTGCTGTGCGACTCGGCTCAAGAACAGGGCCTCGCCAAGAGCAATGCGACGAATCTCCTCCGGGTGCACGCTCTCATTGGTGGAGTGAATGCGGCTCTCGGGATCGGGCACACCGAGCAGCACAATATCGGCCGTCGGATTGATACCAGCGAGCGTCGTCGTCAAAGGAATCGATCCGCCCTCGCCAGCCGACACCGTCGCCACACCGTCATAGGCATCCGTGAGCGCCTGTTCGAGCAGCTTGAAGGAGGGGCTTGTCGTGTCGCTCTGGAAGGGGTAGCCGAGCTCGCCAGCCTCCGTCTCGACCTGCACACCCCACGGAGCCACTGCGTGCAGATGCGCAATCAGCGCATCGCGCATCTGCGCTGGATCCTCGCCAGGGGGAACGCGAAGGTTGAGCTTCGCCGCGGCCTTCGCCTGCACCGCAGCAACCGCGCCCACAACAGGCGGAGCATCGATGCCAAGAATCGTGACGACCGGTCGAGCGCACAGCTGGTCACTCACCGTGCCCGAGCCAAGCCGCTGCGAACCCTCCAGCAAACCGGCATCAGCTCGATAGGCTGCCTCATCGTATTGCAGCCCCTGCCATACCTGATCTGCGCGGATACCTGGCACCGTGGTGTTGCCGTGCTCGTCACGAAGTGTGGCGAGCATTCGCACCAGCGCAGCAAGCGGATCGGTGGCCGCCCCGCCGAACATTCCGGAGTGCACCGAAGCCTTGAGCGCCTCAACGCGCACCTCAATGTCGACCGCGCCGCGCAGACTCACCGAGAGCGTCGGGAGCCCGAATGCCGCATTGCCAGCATCTTGAATCAGAATGACGTCAGCCTGCTGGAACAGTGCAGGGTTCGCAAGCGCGTACTGATCGAGGCTCGCTCGTCCCTGCTCTTCCGAACCCTCGGCAACCAGGATCAGGCCCACCGGGTAGGCATCATCGCTCTCTGGCGACGCGTCATGGCGCAATGCGCGCAACGCTGTCAGGTGCGCCAGCACATTCCCCTTGCAATCCGCCGCGCCACGGCCATAGAGGCGACCATCCCGCTCGGTCAGCTCAAATGGAGGGCTGAGCCATTCGTGCTCATCGAGAATCGGCTGCACATCGTAGTGGCAGTACAAGAGCACAGTGGGGGCTCCTTCAGGAGCCGGGCGGTGCCCGATAACCGCATAGGTGCCGTCGGGGGTGGCCTCAAGTTCCGCCGGAATCCCCTCCGCGCGAAACGCCTCACGAACCCACTCGGCAGCGCGCACGCACTCGGCTGGATCAACGATGCGCTCATCGGCAATCGAGGGGATAGCGACGAGTGCTGCAAGCTCATCGATGGCGCGGGGCATGAGGGCCTCGACGCGAGCGCCAATCTCAACCCGATCTGCGGGGGCGGTGTATTCCAAAGTCATGTTTCTATCTTCCCCCACTTCTTGCAGCTTCCTGGGAGAAGATTGACACATGAGCATCAGGGACATTGAGGTAACACTGCTTGACGGCACCGTGCAACGATTCGGTGACTTGGCACCCGGCGCCGCTCTCATTGTGAACGTCGCCTCGAAATGCGGCTTCACTCCCCAATATGAAGGACTCGAGGCGCTGCACCGCGAATTCGCTTCACGTGGACTCACCGTCATCGGTATGCCGTGCAACCAGTTCCTCAAACAAGAACCCGGCAGTTCCGAAGAGATCGGCGAGTTCTGCAAACTGAACTACGGAGTGACGTTCCCACTGCTCGCAAAGGGCAAGGTCAATGGGCGACACGCCGATCCGCTGTTTCGCGAACTCAAGCACGCGAAAGACGACAAGGGAATCGCGGGTCCCGTGCTCTGGAACTTCGAGAAGTTTCTGCTGAGTCACGACAGTGACGGTTATGCCGGGCGCGGATCTCGCGGCCTGATCCGTTTTCGCAGCGCGGTGACTCCCGAAGACCCGGCACTGCGAGCAGCGCTTGAGGCCGCGCTCGCCGCATAGACGTCGCGTTTCGCTTTCGTCATCCCACCGAAGAGGAGCCAGCAATGCGCGCAATCGTGGCACTTGCAAGATTCGTTGCATGGATCGGACTGACCGCGGTCGGCGTGCTGCACGCCGTGTGGGCGGCTGGATCTGTGTGGCCCGCCAAGAACCGGAAGCAGCTCGCACAGGCTACGGTCGGCAGCAATGCGCAGCCTGACGCGCAAGCGACCGCAGTGGTTGCCGCCGGAGCGATCGCGGGAGGTGCGATTGCGGCGGGTGCGCTCGGCGAGCGGGCGCTTCCGGTGGCGCTTCGCCGAATCGCTGGCGTGGTGTTGGTGGCTCGCGCCGCTCTCGGAGCCGATGCGGCGCTGAGCCTGTTGGGGCTACCCAAAGGCAGCAAGCAATTCATCGAACTCGACAATCGCTACTATCGCCCGCTCTGCACCGTGCTCGGAGTCGCCCTGCTGATCGGCGCGCGAAAGCCGCGAGTTCGCTAAGTGCACGAGACCGCTCGGCACTGTTGCCGATTGGTCACATCGTCTTGGGCGAACCCATCGCACCAGACGCAAGATTGAGCCGGAGGGCTCGCCGCCGTGCTTAGCGCGGAGCCATCCTGAGTGCGCCGTCCATTCGCACCACCTCACCGTTCATATAGTCGTGTGAAATCAGGAAGGTGGCGAGGGCTGCATACTCATCGGCCCGAGCAAGCCGACTCGGAAACGGCACCGACGATTCGAGTGCCTCACGAAACTCGGGTGAGACCGTCGCAAGCAGCGGAGTTTCCACGACACCCGGTGCAATCGTGTTCACCCGAATGCCGTACTGTGCCAGATCCCGTGCGGCAGCGATGGTCATGCTGATGACGCCACCCTTTGACGCGGCATATGCCACCTGGCCGATCTGGCCCTCATAGCCTGCGATGCTCGCAGTATTTACAATCACACCGCGTTGGCCCTGCGCATCGGGCTCGTTCTGAGCGATCCGCTCGGCAGCGAGTGAGAGCACATTGAAGGTGCCAGTGAGATTGATATCGATGACCTTGGCAAAAAGGCCAGCATCATGCACGCCCTTTCGCGAGAGCACGCGCGCAGACGGGGCGATGCCAGCGCAGTTGACGACAATGCTCAGTGGCTGCGCCCGCTCGGAGGCAATGTCGCACGCGACGTCAAGCCCGTGAGACACCGCGCTCGGGTCAGTGACATCCACCTCGACATAGCTCACGCCCTCGACGCTGGGGGCCGTGGCAATTGACTGGGCGAGATCGAAACCCACAACGATTGCCCCGAGCGACGCAAGCTTGGCTGCTGTTGCCGCGCCCAGCCCCGATGCTGCGCCGGTGATCACTGCGGTCATACCTGAAACGTTCATGCACTTCTCCTATGCCAATGCGACTTGCTTCGAGACTATTGCTCCGGAGCCACTGCGCTCGAGATGCCGCGCAATCACCACGCGTTGAATTTGGTTGGTTCCCTCAAAGATCTGCATGATTTTCGCCTCACGCATGAAGCGCTCCACCGGAAAATCTCGCGTATACCCCGCGCCGCCGAGCACCTGTACCGCGTCGGTGGTGGCTCGCATCGCACCATCGGTAGCGATCAGCTTGGCGACAGAAGCCTCTTTCGAATACGAAACCCCCAGATCTTTCAGCCGGGCGGCGGAAAGCAGTGTTGCCCTGGCCGAAACTATCGTTGCTTCGATATCGGCGAGCATGAAACTGATGCCCTGGTGCTGAATGATGGGGCGCTCAAAGGCTTCCCGGTTTCTGGCATAGTCAAGTGCCACATCGAGGGCTCCCTGAGCGAGGCCGGTGGCGCAAGCGGCAATGCCGAGGCGTCCGGAATCGAGTGCAGCGAGCGCGATTTTGAGTCCCTCACCCTCATCGCCGATCCGGTGATCCGCTGGGATGCGAAGGTTTTCAAAGCGGATCGAGGCCGTCGGAGAACCGGTGAGTCCCATTTTGCGTTCCGGCTCATCAGCGATGAGGCCCGGAGTTCCGGCAGGCACCAGGAAGCAGGAAATACCGTCACGATCGCCAGGCACTCCGCTGGTGCGGGCCATCACCGTGTAAAAGTCGGCATACCCGCCGTGAGTGACCCAGGCCTTTGTGCCGTTCAGGACGTAGCTGTCGCCCTCGCGTCGCGCAGTGGTCATCATCGCGGCAGGATCCGATCCAGCGTGTGGTTCTGACAGGCTGTACGCGCCGAGCATGCTGCCGCCGAGCATGTCTGGGAGCCAGCGGCGCTGCTGTTCAGGGGTGCCGCGTGTGGCGAGCGCGAAACAGCTGAGCGCGTGTACCGACACTCCCACCGCAACCGAGGCCCAAACCGAGGCGATCTCTTCAAGCACCTGCAAGTACACCTCAGAGGGCAAACCAAGCCCGCCGAGTTCTTCGGAATAGGCGAGGCCGAGCACGCCTAGTTCGCCGAGCACGCGGAAGGCCTCGCGTGGAAAACGTTCCTCTGCCTCGACTCGCGCCGCGTGTGGGGCGAGCCTCGTGGCAAGGACGCTGCGAACAAGTTCGATCAATTCGGCATGCTCAGGAGACTCGAGGATTCGTCTGGCCGGCATGGGTGCTCCTTTTCGCGGGATGAGGTGGGTGTCTTGTTTCAGTTCTGCGGGGTGAGTGGAAAGCAGCTGCGTCGGGTTCGCTGCTCGCGCGATGCCGAGGCAGCTACAGCAGGGCGAGGCCCGGGTTTCTGAGGATCGCGGCGGTGTCTGCAAGCAGGCGGGAGCCTTCGGCTCCATCGAGCACGCGATGATCAAAGGAGAGCGCAAGCTGCAGCACAGACCGTGCTTCGATCCGCTCGGTATCGCCGCTGCCGACGACCCAGGGGCGGCGCTGGATCGCTCCGACCGCGAGAATGCTTGTTTCGCCGGGGTTCAAGATCGGTGTGCCGGTGTCAATGCCGAAGACGCCAATGTTCGTGATTGTCGTTGATCCTCCGCTGAGCGCCGACTGCGGGGTCTTGCCCTCGCGTGCGGTGTGCGCGAGGGTGTGGATGGCCGTGGCCAACTCGGCAAGGCTGAGCCGCTCAGCACTGGCGATGTGTGGCACGATCAGTCCGCGATCAGTCGCGGCTGCGATGCCAAGATTGATGGTGCCTGGCAGCTCAATCTCTTGGGCAGCGTCGTCCCAGTGCGCCACAGCCATTGGGGTGCGAGCGAGTGCGCGCAGATATGCGCTGGCGACAATGGTCAGCGGGGTGAGCTTGATTTCACGAAATTCGCTGCGCTGCTGCACCTCGGCGAGGAGTTCGAGCGAGGCGGTGACATCCACCGTCAAGAACTCGGTCACATGTGGGGCCGTAAAAGCGGAGGCGACCATTGCGGCGGCAGTAGCCTTGCGGATGCCCTTGACCGGGATGCGAGTGGGGATGCCAGTGAAAGGGAGCGCCCGGCCAACACCGAGGTCGGCCACCTCTGCTGATTCGGTGCTGTGGGCTGCGGTGCCGACGTGACCGGGAGCGGGTGGCTGTGCTGTAGAGGACGCATCGGTGCGACGCACGTCTGCGCGACGCACGTCTTCGCGGCTTACCGTGCCCTGCGGGCCAGTCGCGAGCACCGTTTTGAGGTCAACGCCAAGCTGTTTCGCGAGGCCACGCACCGGTGGCTTCGCGCGCGCCCTGCCTGTAGTGATTGCGGCAGCCGGAGCCGTGGCTTGAGCCGGAGTCGCTATTGGAGTCGCAGCTTGAGCCGGAGTCGCGAATCTGCGTTGCCGCCGGCTGCGCTGAGTATCACTCGCGCCGTAGCCTACGAGAAGCTTCGGCGTCTCTTGCTCGTGCCCGGCGGCAGCTTCGCGACTCTCGGCTGACTCGCCCGTGTGCGACCCGTCACTGGGCGACCCTCCCGTGGGCGACTCGCCAGGATCAGCGGCAGCAGCCGCAGCAGCATCGACCTCAGTGCCACCGGAGTGAGCCTCGCCGGAAGCGATTTCGATGATCCCCGCGCCAACTGGCACGACCTCGCCGACCTGAGCGAGCAAGGCCACGACAGACCCCGCAAACGGTGAGGGCAACTCGACGATTGACTTTGCCGTTTCGATCTCGACCAGCACCTGATTGACCTCCACTTGGTCGCCGACGCTGACCTGCCAAGAGACGATTTCGGCCTCGGTGAGGCCCTCGCCGACATCTGGCAGATGAAAGATCTGAGCCTGTTGCACGGAAAGAGACATGTTGAAATCCAATTCTGAAAACGGAGGGGGAGCGCTGTGATTGCGGCAAACGGTCAATGACCGAAACTGCGATCGCATGCGTCGATCAGACGATCAAGATTTGGCAGCCAGTCATGTTCGAGGCGGCTGGCTGGGTACGGAGTGTCGTATCCGGTGACCCTGAGGATCGGCGCCTCCAACTCATAGAAGGCCTGCTCTTGGATGCGCGAAGCCAGCTCCCCAGCAATCCCGCCACTTCGGGAGGCCTCATGCGCGATCACCAGGCGACCGGTGCGACGCACCGATTCAAGCACCGTCGCATCATCAATCGGCGAGAGCGAACGCAGATCGATGACCTCGATGTCGCGCCCCTCAGCCGCGAAGGTGTCTGCCGCCTGCATGGCAGTGGCGATGAGCGCGCCGTAGCTGACCAGGGTGAGGTCGCTGCCAGGTCTGAGGATCCGTGCGCGACCCAAATCGGCCGAGTGCCCTCCGGGCTGCAATTCGCTTTTGGCCCAGTAGGAACGTTTCGGTTCAAGAAAAATGACCGGATCATTGCCCCGGATCGCTGCCCGCAGAAGCTCGTATGCGTCTTGCGAAGCAGACGGACAGACCACGCGCAGACCAGCCGTGTGGGCGAAGTAGGCTTCTGGCGATTCGCTGTGGTGCTCAATCGCGCCGATGCCGCCGCCCACCGGAATGCGGATCACCACCGGAAGAGCAATGTTTCCCCCGGAACGGTGGCGGTACTTTGCGAGCTGGGTCACGATCTGGTTCATCGCGGGGAAGGTGAAACCGTCAAACTGAATCTCGCAGACCGGACGGTAGCCCGCCATCGCCAGCCCGATCGCCGCGCCGACAATGCCCGCCTCGCCAAGCGGTGAAGACACCACTCGCAGCTCACCGAACTCCTGCTGCAACCCCTCGGTCACGCGGAACACTCCGCCAAGCTGACCGATGTCTTCGCCGATGAGCAACACTTTCTCGTCCTCGCGCATAGCGTCGCGCAGGCTTGCGTTCAAGGCATGGGCGAGTGCCGTGCTCATTCCAAATCTCCGTTCTTGGCTGCTGAGACAGTCCCGCCCTGTGCGGGAGCAGTCGCCAGATTCGGGGCAAGTTCGGCCGCCACATCGGCCAGGTGCTCATCGAGTTGCGCCGAAATCTCTGCCGTCATCGTTTCGAGCGTGTGCAAGAACGGGTCAGCCGGGTTCGGTAGCGGAAGTGCGCGGCACCCTGCGCGCAAGCGGATCGCCAGTTCTTCAGCCTCAGCATCGAGCTCTGCGAGAAAGGCCGCATCGATCCGCTCCGCCCCTGCTTCGTCGCTGAGGAGGTAGTCGCGCAGCCGATCGATCGGGTCAAGCGCCGCCCAGCGCGCATGCTCTTCTCTGTCGCGATACCGCAGGTCATCATCGGAGGTGGTGTGCGGGTTGCGGCGATAGGTGATGGCCTCGATGAAGGTCGGACCGCCCCCTGATCGTGCCTTTGTGAGGGCCTGGTCGACCACGGCGTGACTTGCCACCACATCGTTTCCGTCCACCTGCACGCCTTCGATGCCAAACCCTGATGCTCGCTGCGCCAACGGCACGAGACTCTGCGTGCTCACCGGGGTCGAGATCGCCCACTGATTGTTTTGGCAAAAGAACACCACCGGCAATTGTTGTGTGGCGGCCCAGACAAACGCCTCATTGGCCTCTCCCTGGCTGAGCGCGCCATCGCCGAGAAAGACGAGCACAGCGCGATCCCGCTCAGGAATCCCGGTGCCGACATCGCCGTCACGCACGATCCCCATCGCGTAGCCCACGGCATGTAGGGTCTGGGCTGCGATGACCAGGGTGTAGAGGTTGAAATTTCGTTCCCGAGGATCCCAGCCCCCCATCGTGGTGCCTCGAAAGAGGCCGAGCAACTGCACTGGATCTACGCCGAAGCACCAGGCAACAGCGTGCTCCCGGTAGGTAGGAAACACCACATCTTGGGGGCGCAGCGCCGAGCCAGCACCCACCTGTGCGCCCTCCTGGCCGAGCATTGATGGCCAGAGGCCGAGTTCACCCTGGCGTTGCAGCGCGATCGCTTCTGTGTCGATCCGCCTCGCAAGCACCATATTGCGCAGCGCCGAGCGCAGCTGAAGTGCACGCGTGCCGCTGGGAACGGCGGCATCTTGACGGAGTTCGCCGTCTGCGCTGAGCACTGACCAGGGGCGGGCTTCGAATGCGGTGACCGACATCATGCTCCTTTGACACTGATTGCAAGAACGATGTCAGGAAGCGCACGCGGATTCAAGATCAGTGCGTCAAGCTTGCAAAACACGAAAGATTCACGCGAGAATTTCGATATTGGCGCAAGCTATTACGGGCATCATGCAAGAAAGTGCCATTGCCCGCGTTGGTGTCTTGGAGTGATTGTGACGGTATGCGGTGAACGTGGACCGGGAAAGAAGGAACCGTGCTTGATGAGATTGATCGTCAGATTCTCGCGGTGCTGCGCAAGAACGCCAGGATGCCTGCCAGCGAGATCGCTCGCATCGTCGGACTGTCTGGGGCATCGGTCACACGGCGGATCGAACGCCTTGAAGCCGAAGGCACGATCAAGGGGTACATGGCAGTAATTGACGACGCCTCATCGGGAGAGCTGGTGGCATTCACCGAGATCAGGCTTCGCAGCGGGGTAGGGGCGAATGAATTCGAGGAGATCGCCGAGCTCATTCCCGAAGTGCAGCAATACTACACGATTGCGGGCGACCCCGACGGGCTCGTGCGCTTTCGCGCCCGGAATCTAGACCATTTGCAGCAGGTCGTGAACTCGATCCGCAAAATGCCGATTGTTGCCGGGACTAAGACGCTCATCGTCATGTCGGTCTGGGATCGCACCTTCGAGTAAGTGCTTGTGCGCAGCGCTTCGGGGTGCCGCTGTACCTGCGCTGCATCAGGGGTCACGCGCTGCCGCCAGGGCTCGGTTTCTCCGGTCGAAACCCTGCTGGGTCGGCGCATCCTCCCGGGTAGGGGTAGGATAGATAGGTCGGCCTTGCGCCGATGATGGAGGTATCGCCTAGCGGCCTATGGCGCACGCCTGGAACGCGTGTTGGGTTCACGCCCTCGTGGGTTCAAATCCCACTACCTCCGCCGCAGACCCCTCCCCTGGAGGGGTCTTTTGCGTGTGCGCAAGGGGCGGCCGCTCAGTCGAGTCGGGGTGGCTCGTGCGCGGATGCTGCGTCGATGCGCGCGTGGAGCAGGGTTGGCGAAGCTGCCGCATCGCTGATAGACCTGTATGAATGGAAAACGGTCGTCTGGTTCTTTGTGTTCCTTCTGAGCGGATCGCGCTCGCGCGAAAGACCCATGCCTCGGTTGCACGCTCCATGTTCATCTGGTTCGGCGTGGTATCAGCGGTGATCTTGATCGCGGGCGTGTCATTGGCGCTGAATGACCGGGCCTCACTGCCGGGAGTTATTGTGGTGGCGCTTGGGTTTCTGGTGGTGCCGTGGGTGATGGCCGCAACACTCAGAAAGAGTCTCGCCAGAGCGATGCTCTTTGTCGGCTCCGATGGCAGCACGCAAGTGGTCGTGGACGATTCAGGGATCCGAGTCGCCGACGTGCTACTGCCCTACGAACGGATCACGTTTGTGGTTGGGACAGTTGAGGGCGAGGTGTATTCGGACGGGGGCTTGCGCGGTGAGGCGATGGCGTATCGCCTTGATCTCGCCGATGAGCGGCCGACCCTCGGGCGTGCGGTTGGCGTTCGGGTGGGGACGGGCGCGCGTAAGAAGCTGTACCGAGAGGGGGCGAAGTCTACGATTTCGCTTTCGATTGGTATTGACTGCGCGTCGACGATCGACGCGCCTGCTGGAATGGTGAATCAATTGCGCACACTGCCTCACCGCGGGGAGGACCCGGGACGCATTGACATGCCTTTCGGTGCCTTTCTCTCGAACGAGCAGCTTGAACAGTTGCTCGGCACGATCTATCAGAGGACGCAGGGAACGCGGTTTCCGATCGGCATTGTGGCCGGGGCGCTCGACTGGGCGAGCGTTACGACGAGTGCGGCGGAGACGCGCGAGGAAATCTGGCGCAGCTGCGACAGGGTCATCACCGCAAACTAGTTCAGCGCTGGGTTCGTTCAGGGCCGTTTCGTTCAGCGTCGCTTCGTTCCCTTCATTCAGCGCCCGCTGAGTCGAAGCATCCCGGGGCAGGAGTTAGCGGCTATCACCGCTGAGCGCGAGTGCGCCGCCGAGGCCGATCATCATGACGCCGCCGGTAGCGCCCATACGAGACATGCGTTTTGGATCTCGTGCGAACCACTGCCGAGCTGTGCTCGCGGTGAGTGCCCACACGCTGTCGCTGAGCAGCGCAATTGCGAAGAAGATCAGTCCGAGCAGGGCCAGTTGCAGCGGAATCGCTGGCGAGCTGCGGCTGACGAATTGCGGCAAGATCGCCACAAAAAAGACCAGTGTCTTTGGGTTGGTGGCGCCGACGATGAACCCTTCGCGGAGCAGCTTGAAGGCTGAGTATTGCGGAGCTGCCGGTGTCTGTGCGGGTGGCTCAGCTGTATGCAGTGCCGCGTGTGCCGGGCCGGTCTCGCCAAAGGCCGTTGCTTGCGGGGAGGTCGCATCGAGCGGTGCCCCATCGGGAAACGCGGGATCAATCGCTGTCGCCTCAGACGCCGCTTCGTAGCTGAGGTCTGGTGTGTGAGTCTCCGCTGAGTTCGCTCCCGCTTGCTGCGGGTGGCGGTGCCGGATTGCTTGAATGCCGAGATAGATCACGTAGGCCGCGCCGAGGTACTTCACGATTGCGAAGATGACCGCTGACTTTGCAACGATGGCACCCACCCCGAGTGACACGAGCGCGATGGCCGGCAGCATGCCAAGCGCGTTGCCGAGCAGGCTCAGGAGGCCACCTCGTCGGCCGAGTGAGAGTGAGCGACCGATGACGAACAGCACGCTCGGTCCGGGGATCACAATAAGCGCGAGGGCTGCGAGTGCGAAGGCTCCGGCGTTTGCGGCAGGCAGCATGCTGACTCCTTTGTAGCGTGCGACTGGTGAGGTGTGTGAGGTGAGACGAATCTACTCTGAGCTTTGAGCAAAGTCATTACGCGAGAGTTAGTAAATTGCCATACACTAATTAGGTGGCCAGACCCCAAAGCGCGAGTGACGCAGAGATCGTTATTCGTATCGCCAGCTACCTCACCGCGCGTGAGTGGCCCGCTGCCTCGTGGACCCTCGCCGATATCGCACCCGCCGCTGGCCTGAGCCCCGCCGGTATCGTCAAGCGATTTGGATCGCGCGCGGGCCTGCTGCGCGCACTCGGAGCGCACTGGCTACAAAGCATCCCCACCGAAGTTCGTGGAGATGCCTCGCCGCGCGAGGAGCTGCGACAGTTTGCGCGATCCGCTTTTGCCGCAGCTTCCCCGGATGCCGCGACCATGAGTCTCGCCGACCTCTTCGCCGACCTCGGCTCTGAGTCGCAAGCAGCAGTGCTGCGCGAAGGGTACGAGCGGCAACGCAGGTATTGCTCCCTCCTGCTCACCGCGCTGGATCACCCCAGTATCACCCACCCAGACCGAGCGGCGCAGCTGCTGCTTGACGCGCTTCACGGCAGCCTGATTCGGCACGCCGCAGGCGACAAATCAGCTGCCGATCCTGATCAACTCGTTAGCCACTTCTTGGAGATATGGACATGACTGCACGAACCTGGCGTGGACGCGCCTTTCTCGGCATGAGCCTCGACGGATTCATTGCCGGACCAGACGGAGACCTCTCGTTTCTGGAATCACAGCCGGGAGCTGGGCAACACATTGAACTGCCAAGCGACCACCCAGCACTCACCTGGGAGACATTCTTTCCGACGGTAGACACGCTCCTGATGGGCCGCACGACTTACCAGAAAGTGCTCACCTTCGGAGAGTGGCCCTACCCGGACAAGCGGGTCATCGTCATGAGTCGCAAGCTGGCTCCGAACGATCAACGTGTCACTGTTGCGCACAGCACCGAGGAGGCGGTCGAGATGCTCAACCTCGCCAATGCCAAGGACGTCTATATCGACGGAGGTCGCACCGTCCAGGAGTTTCTTGCGCACGGGCTCATTGACGAACTCACCGTGTCGATTCTGCCCATTGTCATCGGAGAAGGAACCAGGCTCTTCGGCCCAGAATCTCGGGCAAGTTTCGCGGTGCGTGGTGCGCACATCGCAGCTGACGGCCTGGTCCGTGTCACCTACCGAGTGCTGCCCAAAGAGTAGCGCTCAGCGTTTTGGCCAAGTCCACTCCGGGCCGTCAAATCGCAATTGCCCCCGCACGCTCGTTGCACCCTCAGACTTCTCAAGTTCGATCAGTGAAGCGTGATCCGCAAGTTCGCGCACAAGCGAGTCGGCGTGAGTGACCACCACGATTTGTGTGTGCTGCGAAGCCGCAACAATGAGCTCTGCAAGCCCCGGGAGGAGGCTCGGGTGCAGGCTCCCCTCAGGCTCGTTGAGCACGAGCAACTCGGGTGGTCGCGGCGAGAGCAGCGCCGTCGCCAACAGCAAGAACCGCAGGGTGCCATCTGAAAGCTCAGCGGCGGTGAGCCGACGTGCAAGGCCCGGCTGCCTCATGCACACCCGCGCAATACCCTGCTCGTCGCCCTGCAACTCCACACTCGACCCATCGAACGCTTTCCGCACCGCCCGCTCCAGGCGCTCTGCATCACCTACCCCCAGCACCGTGGCAATTGCGCCAGGAAAGTTGCGACCATCCGCGTCAAGCACCGGAGTGAAACTGAGCGGGCCCGGACGCCGCGCGGGGGCCGCTCGATCGGTGCGCAACTGTTCGTAGAACCGCCACCGCCTGGCCGTTTCGCGCAGCTCGAAGAGCTCCGGAGTCTCAGTCGGCGAAGCCAGAGTGGCAAGCATCGATTCACTGTCGCGCACTCGCCAGGGATGCATCACCAGTGATCCCGCATCGTCACGGATGTTGACCGCGAGTGAGCGGCGCTGAGCCAGGATGGTCGCCGGGCGCAACACCGGCCCATGCCAGACGGTCTCGTTCTTCACCTCGGGGTCGAGCAGATCGCCCGAGCCATGCACACGGAACGCTGGTAACTGTGGCACACCGAGATCAATCGCGTAGGAGAGGTCGTCAGAAGCGAACCCCAGGCGAAGCGAGAGCGGAGCGATCCCGCTTCGACTTCCCGCGTGAAGCACGTTTCGCATACCACCCTCGGCAACAAGCGAGGTCAGTGCGCCCTCTCGAACCACCTCTGAAAGGAGCCGCAGGGCGCTGTAGACGTTTGACTTTCCGCTGCCGTTTGCGCCCGTAACGACGGTGAGTTGACTCAGTTCGATGGTGAGGTCTCTGAGGGAACGATAATTCTCGAAAGCAATGGTGCGCAGCATGCGTTCAGACTAGGTGCTTCCAGTGACATCGCGCTTGATGCGCTGCGCTGGATGCACTTCACGGGATGCGCTGCGCTTGATGCGCGTGATGCGCTGCGCTGGATGCACCCTGCACTGTGTGCACAGAGAGGTGGGGGCAGGAGTCGAACCTGCATACACGACCTTGCGGGTCGCGACCTAGCCATTCGGTCACCCCACCGGGGTGGGTCGCCGAAACGGCGACCCATGTCATTATGCCTGAGCGCGCAGGGTGAGCGCCTCGGCGATGACTTCGAGCGCAAACGCAATGCTCTCATCGCTCACCGCAAGTGACGGCAAGAAGCGAATCACGTTGCCGTAGCTGCCAGCCGTCAGCAGGAGCACGCCGCGGGTTGCCGCGTGGGCGGCAACCTCCGTTGCAAGCCCAGCCAGCGGTGTCGTCGTGCCAGCTTCGGTGAGCTCGAAGGCGATCATCGCGCCGCGGCCGCGGATGTCTCCGATCTCAGGGAATTTTCTCGCTAGCTCGCCGAGACCGTTGAGGAGGGCCTCTTCGATTCGTGCGGCTTCGGCGAAGGGTGCGCCGCTCTCAAGGAGGTCGAACACTGCGTGTGCGGCCGCAATAGAGACTGGGTTGCCACTGAATGTGCCTCCCAGTCCGCCTGGCAGTGCACTATCCATGATCGCGGCGCGTCCGGTGATACCGGCGAGGGGCAGCCCGTCTGCGATGCCCTTCGCGGTAAGAACAAGGTCGGGAACAAGCCCGAAGAGTTCGCTCGCAAACCACGTGCCAGTGCGGCCAAGGCCAGCCTGGATCTCGTCTGCGATGAAGACCACGCCATGCTCACTTGCCCACTTCTGCAGGGTGATGAGGTATCCCGGGGCGGGGACGATAAAGCCGCCTTCGCCCTGGATCGGTTCGGCGATGATCGCGGCAAGGTCGGCGACGCCGATGCGCTGTTCAAGATACTCGATCGTACGAGCCGCTGCCTGCTCCCCGCTCAAGCCATCGCGGAACGGGTAGGAGTTCGGGACGCGCTGCACATCTGGTGCGAAGGGACCAAATCCCGTGCCATATGGAGCGGCGCGATGGTTCATCGCCATGGTGAGGCTTGTGCGACCGTGGAATGCGTGGTCGAGTGCGGCAATCACTCGGCGGCCGGTGTGCGCTCGTGCGATCTTTACCGCGTTCTCGACTGCTTCGGCACCCGAGTTGACGAAGAAGCTCTTCTTTGGGTGGGTGCCAGGAGTGTGTGCGGCCAGCCGCTCGGCGAGGCGCACGTACTGCTCATATGGAGTGACGGTGAACAGGGTGTGGGTTACCCGATCAAGCTGCGCTTTCGCGGCGGCGACGACGGTGGGTTGGGTGTGGCCGAGGGTGGTCACGCCGATGCCCGATCCGAGGTCAAGGAGACGGTTGCCGTCAACGTCGGTCAACCATGCGCCGTCTGCATGCTCGATATAGATAGGCAGTGCGCATCCGACACCGCGAGGCACTGCCTGCTCGCGTCGGGCGTGAATCTCAATGCTGTTTGGCCCGGGAATAGCGGTGCGCAGCTCTGGTCGCTGCAGCGCGGTGGGAACTTCGGTGGTGAGCGTCATGAGGCGTCCTTTCATTGGAAAAGCTGGGACTGGGGCTGGGGCTGGATCGGGGGTTTGGTGGGCGTGTGCTGGCCTGGTGGCTAGTGAGTGCCGCTCTCTTCGCTCCGCGCCTTACGTGTGGCTGTGGCTGTGGCTTCATCGGGGGAGATAGAGGCGGCAAGGTCTTGCGCGAGCTGGCGCATTTCTGACGCGTCGAGGTGATGCACGGTGAGGCGCACATGCTGGTCAATGCCGGTGTCGCTGCCGCCATCCAGAGCGAATGCCCCGCCATCGCGTGCAACCCAGCCTTTTCGAGACAGGGCTCGCAGAGCTGCCTCGCCGCCAACGCGTGTGCGCACCCAAATATTCAGTCCGTCGCGGCTCGCCGAGTGCAAACCAAGCTCGTTGAGCTGCTCGACAAATGCGGCGTTCTGCGTGCGGTAGTGCGTGCGTGCCTTGGTAATGAGCTCTTGCGTTGCCGGATCGCTGAGCATGGCGAAGGCGATCCGCTGCATGTGGTGGCTGACCCAGGTGATGCCGCCGCTAATTCTGGCCGCGAGTCGCTCTGCGGTTTCGGTGTCGCTCGCAATGAGGGCGGTGCGCATGTCTGGGCCGAGCGCTTTCGACAGGGATCGTACGAGCGCCCACCTGCGGTGTGAGGGGCTGATCATGCTCGCGTAGGGCGCGGTTGAAAGAAGTGCGAAGTGATCGTCTTCAATAACGAGCACGTTGGGGAAGTCACTCAGCACGTGCCGAAGCTCTGCGGCCCGAGTTGCGCTGAGGCTTGCTCCGGTCGGATTGTGCGCTCGCGGAGTGCATACGACAGCGCGTACGCCGTTCTCCAGAGCCGCGCGCAGGCTTTCGGGCAGCATGCCTTCGGCATCCATGCGCACGGGAACGGCGCGATAGCCGTTCTGCCTGATTGTGCTGATGCTCGTGAGGTAGCAGGGGTCTTCGAGGGCGACAGCATCACCCTGGGTGAGGGCCTGAGCGAGCAGGCGCTCGACTGCATCGACTGCTCCTGCCGCGACCGAGAGCTGGAACGGTCGGGGCTGGTCGTGATTCATCCACTCAGTGGCCCACAGCGCGAGGTCGGGGTCGACTGTTGGCTCACCGTAGAGCCTGCGGGGAGCCGGTGTGAGAACGATGCGTGCCGGGTCTGGCAGGAACGCTGGGTGCGGATTTCCATCGCCGATATCGCGCAGTTTCGTGTGTGCCGCGTACCCCTCTTCTTCGCTTGCCGCGAAGGGGTCTGTGATGACGGTGCCAGCGCGCCGACGAGTTTCGGCGAGGCCAGCTTGCACGAGTGTCTGGTAGGCGGTGAGTGTGGTGTTTCGATTGACCCCGAGTTGCTCGGCGAGTGCTCGCACGGGTGGCAGCGAGTCGCCTGCCTGGAGGGTTCCGGCGTCGATGAGTGCTCGAATGCTGCTCGCGATGTCTTCGGCGGTGCTTCCGGTGATGGGAAGCGGTGCGCTGCGCTTGGTCACTTGAGCTTCTTTCGTGGCGGATCCGATGGGAGGGTACGGGGCTATTGCCCGTCGTATGGATCATGCTAGCGTTTGACCTATGACAAAGCAAGCCAATGAAGAACTCCCTGTGCACGACTTCCCGACCGCCACGACCGTCGCAGACTTCACACGGAATATTGCCGAGGTGCGTCACAGGATCGCCGCCGCCGCAGCACGCGCTGGCCGCAACGCTGACGAGATCCGCTTGCTCCCAGTCAGCAAGACCGTTCCCGCCGAACGAGTTCGCCTCAGCGTCGCTGCCGGTTGTCATGAACTCGGCGAGAACAAAGTGCAAGAGGCCGCACGCAAATCCGAAGCGCTCGCCGACCTCGATGTCGCCTGGTCGGTGATCGGTCACCTGCAAAGCAACAAAGCCCGAGACGTCGCCGCGTTCGCGAGCGAATTTCAAGCACTCGACAACCTCCGCGCGGCCACGGCACTTGACCGGCGCTTACAGGCGGCTGGGCGATCCCTCGACGTGTATGTGCAAGTAAACACCTCGGCTGAACCGCAGAAATACGGGCTTCCACCAGAAGAGCTCTCGGCATTCCTCCGGCAGCTGCCACAGTTCTCCTCACTGCGCGTGCGTGGCCTCATGACACTCGCAGTGTTTAGCAGTGACGTGTCGCGGGTTCGCGAGTGTTTCGTGCGCCTGCGCACCCTCCGAGACCGTGTGCGAGAGGACACCCCGGATCTCATCGGCGAGGGCGGCCTGTCGATGGGAATGTCGGGTGACTATGAGATCGCGATCGAAGAAGGATCAAGCTGCGTGCGGGTCGGCCAAGCGATTTTCGGTGCGCGACAGACTCCCGATAGCTACTACTGGCCAGAAGCAACCTTCGAGTAGCGAACTGCTTGCTCAGGGAACAGCTCGGGCCCGACAGCAGAGCTGCCGGGCCCGAGTCTGGACTGGGACGCGCGCGAGTTACGAGACTCGGCGTCGCGCTGCCACCAGCAGACCGGCCGAACCGATCAGCAGGAGCGCGCCAGCCACCGCGCCGATCCAGATCGGTTCGGATGCACCGGTGTTCGAGAGCGATCCCGGCTTGGAGCCGCCGGTGTTTCCGGTGTTCCCAGTGTTCCCGCCAGTGTTTCCACCACCGGTGTTCCCACCGCCGCTCGAACCGCCATCAGCCGCGAAGGTGACCGGGACCGACAACTGGGTGTTGCCGTCGCTGGTCGCAATCATGAGCGTCTGCGCGCCGGTCACGCCAGCAGGAACAGTGAACTCAAGCGTCGCCCGTCCCGCTTCGTCCCACGCATCAATCACAGTCGCATCGATTGGTGACGTCGCAAGTTCCTTCCCTGCGACCGTCACGGATACCGAAGCAGGCACCGCCTCGCCCGCCGAGAACGCGAGAGAACTCAGCTCGATGGTCACCTTCTCGCCTTCGCGGTACTCAGTCGTGCCGCTCAAGATCCGAGTCAGCGAAGGAGTCGCAGGCTGAGACATCTGCATGCCCACAGCGCGCTGAGCGAGGTCGGGGCTCGCGAGCTGATTGGTGGTGAACCAGTCAACCATCGACTGCAGATCGATCTTGCCGGTGTCCTTCTTCTCCACTCCCTGACGGAACGACACGAAGTTGTCGCCGCCCGAAGCGAGGAAGGAGTTCGCTGCGACCGTGTAGGTGGCTGCCAGATCGAGCGGCTTGCCATCAATCGTGATTGACGTCAGGTGCTCGCCACGTGCCGCCTGCGGATCGTAGGTGTAGCTCAGATTCTGTGAGACGCCGAGCTTCAAGAACGGACGTGCCGAACCCTCGGGCTGCCACTGCTCTTCGAGCACGCTCTTGAGCTGAGCGCCCGTGAGTTTCAGCGTCACCAGTGTGTTCGCAAACGGCTGGACGGTCGCTGCCTCGCGGTAGGTGACGTTTCCATCAGGATCGCTCGCACCCGTCGAAGCAAATGAGAGATTCGCGCGGATGCCGCCGGGGTTCATCAGGGCCACATCTGCCCCCGTCGACCACTGCTGCACATCAGCGACAAAGTTGCCGATAGTCGACTCGCCACCGCGGTTCTCGGTTTTGCCATCGCTTTGCCGAGCACGGTTGAAGTCTGCAGTGAGATCTCCGACCTTCACGGCGCCGAGCTGATCTGCCTGAACCTTCGCTGCATCAACGATTGCCTGTACTTCTGGAACGGCTGGGTACTGTGCGACGCCACCCTTGACCAGAGGCTTGATCTCGTTCGTGATCGAGAGCAGTTCTTTCGTTTCGCGATCCACCTGCAGGTTCATCAGGCCGAGGTTTTCGCCGTACTGTCCGGCTGAAACAACCGGGCGACCATCGATGACGTGGTTATAGGCGAGGTGGGTGTGTGCCGACACGATTGCATCAACATCACTGTCCACTCCGGCAACGATCTTGCCGAGCTGAGAGTCTGGAGTGATGCTCGAAATGTCGGCGGTTGCCGCACCCTCGTGCACCAGCAGAATGACCACATCGGCTTCGCCGTTCGAAGGATCGCCGTCGCGCAGACGATCGGCCACCTCGTTGACTGAGTCAACCACACTGCGGACCTCAAGGCCCTCCATACCGGCCGGGGAGACGAGCGTATCGAGATCCTCAGTCACCGCACCCACGAAGCCAACTCGCACCCCGTCAAGCTCCTTCACCCAAGAAGGAGCCAGCGCGGGCTCGCCAGTTTCCGTCAGGAACACGTTGGAGGCAATGTACTCCCACTCAGCGCGGTCTTGTACGCGACCCTCGAGGTCGGCCCATCCCTGATCGAACTCATGGTTTCCGGCAGCGCTCACATCGAGACCGGCCAGGTTGAGGGCATCAATGGTTGGGGTGTCTTGCTGAATGAAAGACGTGAAGGTAGACGCACCGATCAGATCACCCGCGCCAGCGAAGATCGTGTTCGGGTTCTCTTCGCGGAACTGCTTGATCGCGCCAGCGATGACTGCAGCACCGGCACTCGCGTTCTCTGCCTCGATGCGACCGTGGAAATCATTGATCGTCGCGATATCGATGCTCACCGGCGGTGCCTCGCTCAGCACTCCCACCAAGATCGGATCGTGGTCGCTTGAGCGGTACGGGGTGCCAGCTTCAGCCGCGCCGTAAGCGTACCCGCGGTCGCCCCACTCAGCCGAGTTGATTGCCCACACCGCGGCATCCTGAATGGAATCCTTCAGCGAAGGAGACGCGATGACGTGGTCGAGGGATCCCAGCTCACCGTTAAAGCTGTAGGTGTACTGGCCTTGCGCCTGCGCGGCAACCGTATCGACCCAGCCTCGTGAAGTGAAGACATGCATCGGATCCTCTTGCCCGTAGGCATTGAAGTCACCGATCAGCAGCATGTCAGCGCTGCCACTGTCAGTTTTCAGCTGCTCCGTAAACTCCAGAAGCGACTCCGCCTGAGCGACGCGGTCGGCGTTGAAGAAACCTTGGCCGTCTGCGGGCTCAGCGCCCTTGCCTGACTTCGACTTGAAGTGATTCGCCACGACGGTGACGGTGCGGCCATCAAAGTCGAATGCCTGCGCGATTGGTTCGCGCGCGTTGCCCCATACCGTTTCATCATCGATAGTGGCAGCCGCACCCTTGGGCGTCACCGCATCCTTCTTGTAGATGATTGCGTTCGTGATGTAGTCGGTGGTTGCCGAATTGTTGAGCGAGGCAGGAGTGGGAACGTATGCCCACACGTCGCTCCCCGCGGCAGCGTTCAGTCCCTCAACGAGATCAGCAAGCGCCGTATCCATCGGCTTGCCAAACTTGACCGAGTTCTCGATCTCCATCAGCGAGACGATCTCAGCGTCAAGGCCGTTGATCGCAGCGACGATCTTCGACTTCTGCGTCGCGAACTCGGCATCGGTGCTTGCGCCACGAGCGTTAGAGTTCTCGCTCTTGAGCGTGGTGAAGTAGTTGTAGACGTTGAACGCAGCCACCTGCACGTCTCCGCCGACCTCGGGCAGCTCGGGGCGAGTGTTCTTCGAAACGAAGCTCACCTTCTCCTCTGCCGGCGAGGTGCTGCTGAGCGGCTTGACGGGCTGCAAGCGCCAATCATCGAAGCTGTACTGCAACACGAACGACTTGTCGGTGAAGTCGACGGTGTCGCCGTTACGAACGACCGTTTCTGGTGTGAAATACGGCTGTGTGCCAGGGTATCCGCCATTTGTGACCTGGATCGAGAATCCGTCATCGAGCAGAATCCGATTCGCGCGGTTCTTCGCTGCGAGGGCGTCTGCTTCGCTGCCTGGGCGAAGCTGCTCGGTGCTCTTCACCTGCATCTCACCGGCGTTGAGCCAGAGCGCTCCGTAGTTGTAAAGCTGGTGGCTTGATGCGACGAAGTAGTCACCGCTCGGGGTGACGAGCATGTTCTCGTATGCTTCGCGGTCGGCGCCGGTGACCGTATCTGGCAGGGGAGTCGGTGCGGGAAGTCCGACTGCTGGAGTGACGAGCGTGACGTCTGCGGCGCTCGCTGGAGCGATCTGGGTCTGCCCGAAGTACTCGCTCACCACACCCGTCACTGAGACGAGGTCTCCGATTGAGCCGGGCACGGTCTTGCCGTTGAGGTAGATAAAGACGCCGTCTGATGCGCCCGGGGTGGTGTCGACTTCGCCGCCGGATCCCTGGGTCTGAATGACCACGCCGCCATACCCGCCGGTGCGGAAGTCGGCAGTAATCACGCCTTCGACGAGCACGGTGCTGCCGTTCATCGGTGAGATATCTGTGGTGCCTTGCACCTGGGCGATGGTGGCGCGAGTGGCAGTGCCTGGATCGGTGCCGGGATCGGTGCCTGGGTCGGTGCCTGGATCGGTTTCGGCCTCGGTCTCGCCCTTTGAATTCGTTGGGGTGATCGAGGTGGAGAGAGCGAAATCGGCGGTGTTGTTGTCGCTGTCACCGGCATTGTCGCGGTTGAAGGAGCGAACATCGGTGTTGCCGCTCGGTGAGAGAGCCGCACCACCCTCGAAGGTGTTCGATGTGCCGTAGCCGAGTGCGTCAATCACGCCAGGTGCGCCAGCAACAGATCCGGTTGGCAGCGTGACTGCGGTTGTTCCCTCAACCAGGGCGATGGTGCCGTTCGTGCCGCTTGGGGTGAGCGTTGAGGTCAGATCAGGGGTGGGGAGTGCGGATCCTGCGGTGCCGTTGCTATTGCCCTGCACCAGGTAGTAGCCGCCTGCGGGAATCGTGCCTGAGAGCGGAGCGACACCGTTGAAAGCGCCGGTGCCGCTTGCCGAGCGGTACTGCAGTGAGAGACCATCGAGTGAGATGGCTTCGCCGCTCGGGTTGAATAGTTCAACGAACTTGTGGGTGTATGCCGCCCCTGAGCTGCCGCCCGAGAGGTATGCCTCGTTGATCACCACTCCGGTGCCATCGGGGTTGGCGAAGGCTGGTGCTGTTCCGATGAGACCGAAACCGAGCGCAAGGACCGTCGTCGCGGCAAGCGCCGAACTGCGGCCCTTGCGTCTGAAGAACGATGCGCCGGTGGAGTCGCCGTGGGCAGACTTCATCTGAGTTCTCTCCTTGATCGTGGATTGGCGGCACCTCGCACGGGGGCGCGCGCTCGAAGCGCACGCAAAAAGCGGGGGTACCACTCATGGATGATAGGAGCGGTGAGAGACCGGCTCAATGGAGTTCTCCGAACCGCCATTGGAACGTCATTGAGGCGTCACCGAACGGTCTGCTGGGGTTACGGATCAGCGCAATGAGAGGGTGTTTTGGGGGCTATTGCAGGAAGCCAAGAATGAGTTCCCTGGTGGCCTCAACATGGTCGTGCATGATCTGCCGAGCGGTTGCGGGGTCTCCGTCGAGGATCGCGGCAACGACGCGTTCGTGCTGCTCGTTTGAGTGATCCATCGCGGGGCCAATTTCGGGGAGCACTTTCATGAGTTGCTCGTTGAGGAGCAATTGCAGGTTCTCGATCGATTCTGCGAGCGCTTTGCAGCCGCTCAGTTCTCCGATGTAGCCGTGGAGTTCTGCGTCGGGAATCCGGGCGTTCATTCCGGCGGCTCGAACAGCGGCCAGGTGCGCTTGCAGAGTGGCGCGCTGGGTGTCGTCAAGCGGTCGGGCTGCGGCAAGTTCTGCTGCCCCGGGTTCGAGAATTGACCGGAATACGAGGCTGTCGAGCAGTCGTTCTTTCATCGCTGGGCTGAGCCGAGGTGCGGGAGGTGCGGTCTGCGCGGTGTCGTGTTGCCACACCACGGTGCTTCCGCCGCTTCGGCCGCGAACGGTTTTGAGATACCCGGATTGCTGCAGGGTGCGGATCACTGCCCGCAGTGTCACTCTGCTTACTTCGAAGTGCTCGCTCAGATCGCGTTCGGAGGGGAGGCGGGTGCCATAGGGGAGTGCGCCGCTGCGCATGAGTGAGACCAAGTGCGCCATGACCTGTTCGAAGGGGTTGGCGAGCGGAGTGCCCTCGGTGAGGCCGGGAATAGCTGGAAAGTCGAGCTCCGTGCGACGGTCCTGACCGATGGTGGTCGGATTGTCGTCTTCTTCGAGGTGTGCCAACGGAGACTCCTTGGGTTTGTCCTTGTCGTAAGTGTAGAGGGCGATGCCGCTTCGTGTGCGGCTTTCGGGGGCGCGAACCGGCCGCTTTGGTGTGTGCAAAAAAGCCATATGCAGTCCGAAAACTCCATTAGGTAATACCATTGCTTTTCTTCCGGAACCCATTGAATAATAAGGTCTATGCTCGGTGCAATGCGGCACTCGAAGCGCCTTTTGATCCGAAAGGAATAAATAATATGACCATTCGCACACTCACCCATTTCGTGGGCGGAGAGCACATCGAGGGAACCTCGGGCAACTACGCTGACGTGTTTGACCCGAGCACCGGAGACGTACAGGCCCGAGTGCCTATCGCGAGCAAAGAAGAAGTCGCCGAAGCGATCTCCGTCGCCGAAGCCGCACAACCCGCATGGGGCAACACCAACCCGCAACGTCGCGCCCGCGTGCTCATGCGATTCCTCGAACTCGTCGCTCGGGACACCGACGAACTGGCACGCATGCTCTCAAGCGAGCACGGCAAAACCTTCGAAGACGCGAAGGGCGACATTCAGCGCGGCGTTGAAGTGATCGAATTCGCACTCGGCGCACCGCACCTCCTGAAGGGTGAATACACCACCTCAGCAGGCACCGGCATCGACGTCTACTCAATGCGCCAGCCACTGGGTGTCGTCGCCGCGATCACGCCATTCAACTTCCCGGCAATGATCCCGCTCTGGAAGCTCGGCCCCGCGCTCGCCGCAGGCAACGCCGTCATCCTGAAACCATCAGAGCGCGACCCATCGGTGCCACTCCGACTGGGTGAACTGCTCCTCGAAGCAGGACTCCCCGCGGGCGTATGCAACGTGGTCAACGGTGGCAAGGACGCCGTCGACGCGATCCTCAACGACGACCGCGTACAAGCAGTTGGCTTTGTCGGGTCCACCCCAATCGCGCAGTACATTTACGAGACCGCTGCCGCAAACGGCAAGCGTGCACAGTGCTTCGGCGGAGCGAAGAACCACATGATCGTGATGCCTGACGCAGATCTCGACCAGGTCGCCGACGCACTGATCGGCGCAGGCTACGGATCAGCTGGAGAGCGCTGCATGGCAATCTCCGTAGCAGTGCCCGTCGGTCAGCAGACCGCCGATGCGCTCGCCGCAAAACTCACCCAGCGCGTAGCAGAATTGAAGGTCGGCCCAGCGCTCGATCCGCTCTCTGACTACGGTCCACTCGTCACCGCAGAGGCCAAGAGCCGCGTCGAAGGATACATCCAGGCGGGGGTCGACGAAGGCGCAACGCTCATTGCAGATGGACGCGGTCACGTCGTGGCCGGTCACGAACAGGGCTTCTACCTCGGACCAACCCTCTTCGACAACGTCACGAAAGAAATGAAGATCTACCGTGAAGAGATCTTCGGACCCGTGCTGGTGATCGTTCGCGCCGAAAGCTACGACGAGGCCCTCGCGCTCGCGAGCGACCACGAATACGGCAACGGTGTGGCGATCTTCACCAGAGACGGCGACACTGCCCGAGACTTCAGCGCACGAGTCAACGTCGGCATGGTCGGTGTGAATGTACCGATCCCGGTGCCGATCGCCTACTACACCTTCGGCGGCTGGAAGAAGTCAGGCTTCGGCGACCTCAACCAGCACGGCACCGATGCCTTCCGCTTCTACACGAAGACCAAAACGATCACCAGCCGCTGGCCATCCGGCATCAAGGAGGGGGCAAGCTTCATCATGCCAACGATGTAGCCAGCCGCTCCACCCCACTCGGCCCAATGGCGTGGCCGACATCCACACTGAAAGGAACGCTTGAATGTCAGACTACGTTGATCTGCACGGAACACCGCAGAGCTTCGGCGACAACGACGCGCAGCGCGAAGTTCGCGCGAATGATCGCCAATACGTCTTCCACTCGTGGTCGGCGCAGGGCGCGATCAACCCGCTGCCTATCGCGAAGGGAGAGGGCGTTCGGTTCTGGGACTACGACGGGAACGAATACCTCGACTTCTCATCGCAGCTCGTCAACCTGAATCTCGGCCATCAGCACCCCCGCATGGTGCAAGCAATCCAGGATCAGGCAGCCCGCCTCGCCACGATCCAGCCCGCCGTCGCAAACGATGTGCGCGGCGAACTCGCCAAGCGCATCGTCGAGCACTCCTTCGAGGGCGCGCGCTCAGTATTCTTCACCAATGGTGGTGCCGACGCCAACGAGTACGCCGTGCGCATGGCTCGACAGCACACCGGACGTCAGAAGGTACTGGCCCGATACCGTTCGTATCACGGGTCAACCGCCACAGCGATCACGATGACGGGTGAACCTCGTCGATGGGCCAACGGCACACTTGACGCTGGTGTGGTGCACTTCGAGGGTCCATACCTCTATCGCTCACCGTTCTATTCCACGACACCAGAAGAAGAATCAGAGCGAGCGCTCGCTGAGCTTGAGCGTACGATCCAGCTCGAAGGCCCAGGCACGATTGCGGCGATCATCCTCGAAACAATCACCGGCACGAACGGTGTGCTCGTGCCACCGCCCGGCTACTTGCCAGGGGTGCGTGCGCTCTGCGACAAATACGGGATCGTGATGATTTGCGACGAAGTGATGGTCGGTTTTGGTCGTGCGGGTGAGTGGTTCGCGTTCCAGGCGTTTGACGTCACCCCTGATCTGGTGACCTTCGCAAAGGGAGTCAACTCTGGCTACCTGCCACTTGGCGGGGTCGTGATCTCAGAGGCGATCCACCACAGCTTCGTGGATCGCCCATTCCCTGGCGGGCTGACCTATTCGGGTCATCCACTGGCATGCGCTTCGGGAGTGGCCACCTTCGACATCTTTGAAGACGAGGGCGTGATGGATCACGTGCGCGATCTGAGTGAGCGCGTCGTTGCCCCTCGGCTCGCTGAGTTCGCCGCACGCCACCCCTCGCTCGGTGAATACCGGGGCAAGGGACTGATCTGGTCGCTTGAACTCGTCAAGAATCGGCAGACCCGTGAACCTCTCGTGCCATACAACGCGAGTGGGGAGGCGGCTGCTCCGATGAACGAGGTGATTGCCGCGTGCAAGCAGGCGGGGCTCTGGCCATTCGCTCACTTCAACCGGCTGCAATTCGCTCCGCCGCTGATCATTAGTGAAGAAGATCTGCGGCGCGGTCTCGACATCCTCGATGAAGTGCTGAGCATCGCGGATTCGTATTCAAGCGAATCGTAAATCGCTGGAGCAGGGGCTCGTCTCAACCCAGAGGCGGGCCCTTGCCCACACAGAGAGAGCAAGACGTCGCGACCCGCTGGCGTCACGAGAGACACAATGAAAGGCCATCAGAAATGAGCAATGAAGCTGATCTGGCTGCCGGCCAAGTGCCTGCGCAGCCGCACCCAACGCGGCGCAGAGCGGTGATCGGTGTTCCGGCACCGCTCGAACATGCAACGTGGCGAGTGTGGGAGGGCAAAGCGCACCTGCTTTCTTACGGATATACCTCACACCTGCGCAACGCTGGTGCCTCGGTCGTGCTGCTGCCGGTCACACCCGACATGGGCGACAATCTGGCGGCGGAGGCAGCGCACCTGGTCAGCTTGCTCGACGGCCTGGTGCTCGCGGGCGGTTCTGATGTCGATCCAGAACGATACGGTGCGCCAGCATCACCAAAGTCGGGGCCATTTGACGGCCCCCGCGATGCATGGGAGAGCGCGTTGCTGCGCGCAGCTATTGTTGCTGAGGTGCCGGTGTTTGGTATTTGCCGTGGCATGCAATTGATGAATGCGGTGCTGGGTGGCACCTTGATCCAGCACCTCCCACCTCATGTCGGCAGCGACGTACACAACCCCACTTCGACCGCCTTCGGGGATCACCCGGTGCGCACCATCGAAGGGACTTGGCTGCGCGATGCTGTCGGCGAGCACGCCGATGTGGCGACCTACCACCACCAGGCGATCGACCGGCTCGGGGAAGACCTGACCGTTTCGGCCACCGCCGAGGACGGCACGATCGAAGGTATCGAAGATCTTGAGCGTGGCCTTGTTGCGGTGCAGTGGCACCCTGAGGCTCGCCCGCACGAGGGCATCTTCAAGAGTTTCGTGCGTTTGTGCGAAACCAGATCCGCGAACTGAATCATTATTTGCCGGGCGGCCTCAACGTCGTGCGCCACCCGGCCCCATCTCACCGAGGAGAACCAACATGAAAGCTGCAGTATTCGAAGAGGGTCGCTCCGACCTGATCATTCAAGATGTGGAGGTCGGCGAAGTCGGCCCCCGCGAAGTGCTCATTCGTACCGTGGCGGCGGGACTCTGCCACAGCGACCTGAACCACCTCAACGGCGTATTCGATATTCCACGACCCTCGGTGCTTGGCCACGAGTCGGCAGGAGTGGTTGTCGAGGTTGGCAGCGAAGTCGTCGATTTCGAAGCGGGTGACCATGTGATCACCTGCCTCGCCACATTCTGCGGTCACTGCGACCGATGCCTCGCCGGACGCTCGTACCTCTGCGAGAGCCCGATGAGTCTGCGTGATCCGAGCGATGCGCCGCGGCTCAGCCGAAACGGTGAAGAGATGCACCAGTTCTTGAACGTGTCGAGCTTTGCCGAGATGCTGCTTGTGCATGAGCGCGCCGTGGTGCGCATTGACAAGCGGATGCCGCTCGACCTCGCCGCACTGATCGGCTGCGGAGTGACCACTGGGCTTGGCGCGGTATTCAACAAGGCGAAGGTGCAGCCGGGACAGTCGGTAGTCGTGCTCGGCTGCGGCGGGATCGGGTTGAGCGCGATTCAGGGGGCCCGGATCGCCGGTGCCTCAGAAATCATTGCCGTGGATCTGAATGCCGACAAGCTCGGTGTCGCAGAGAAACTCGGCGCCACGGCGACCCTCGCTCCCGACCCAGATCGTGATCTGGCCGAGCAGATCAAGGAGATCGCGAAGGGTGAAATTGATCACAGTCTTGAGGCCGTGGGGATTGCTTCGACCGCGACCGCCGCTCTGGAATGCCTCGGCGTAGGCGGAACGGCAACGATTATCGGGCTGATGCCTGCCGGTCGTTCGTTCCCGGTGCAGGGGCGTCTCTTGCTTGATGACCGACGGATCCAGGGTGCCTACATGGGTGCGCAGAATTTCCGTCTGGCAATGCCTCGCTATGTTGAGATGTATCTCGATGGGCGCTTGTTGCTCGAAGAAATGGTGAGCTCACGAATTTCACTTGAAGAGGTGAACGCCGGATTCGACTCGATGCGCAAGGGCGAAGCACTGCGCGATCTGATCATGTTCGAGCAGCAGAGTGAAGTAGCAGGCCGGTAGTCCCGGCTGCCCCACAGGACCACAGGACCACAAGACCACAGGACCACAGGACCGCAGGCCCGCAAGCCCGCAAGCCCCGGCTGCCCCGAGAGGAGCCGGGGCTTGCGGGCTTGTTGCTTCGCACACGGAGGCGTGGTGGGGCCGGGCACGGTGAGCGCTGAATCTCGCCAGCACCCTCGTCGCCACAGCAAGCCGTTCGCTCCAGCGATGCAGTCACCCCAGTGACCCGCACACCCCGGCGACGCAGTGATGCGCTCGATCGGAGCAAGGTGGGAGGGTAAGTCGGGAGAGACAAGGCGAGAGAGCAAAGCGAGAGGGCAAGGCGAGAGAGCAAAGCGAGAGGGCAAGGTAGGAGAGCAACAAAAAGCTGCTCCCCGGGAGACTGGGACTGTCAGACAGTCCAACCTCCCGGGGAGCAGCTTGCTGCGCGTGGCCGAAGCCGTGGCGCGCGGCCTAGAGATCGTCGAACATGTGGCCCATATTCGACCAGATCTGCTTCCGGGTTGAGCGGATCCAGGTGGCGAGGGCGAGGCCAACGAGCAAGATGCCCACGCCCACCCACGGCACGATCCTGGTAGCAAATGGAATTTCGGCGCCGGGCTCTGCCGGAACGAACGCGAAGTAGAGGCCACCGATGATCGCCACGATCGAGAAGAGTGCTGCCGCAGCTCCCGCGAATACGAACTTCGGGGCACGGTTGCGAATGCCGTGCAAAATGGCAGTGAAGCCGAGCATGACGTAGACGAAGATCACCACGGGAGTGCCGTAGTTGAGCAGCAGTGAGAAGGCATACTGGCCGCCAGTGGTGTGGTCGTCAATGCCGCCAACGAGCGCGACCTGCGCGTCGTAAGGGGTCAGCAGCACGGGCCCGCCGATCAGCAGCACGATCAAGATAATCACGAGCAGCATCGAGTTCCACGGAGTGTTCCAGCGTGCATGCAGTCGCCCAAGTCCGGATGGCAGCACACCCTCACGCCCCATTGCGAAGAGCACACGCGAGGTCGCCGTGTGCAGGCCGAGTGCGCAGAACAGGCTTGCCCCGGCAGCAGAAGCCAGCACGAGAGCCGAGCTGAGGGTGTTCGGTGCCACTGCCGCGAGGCCGGTTGCGGCGAGAGGCCAATCGGTGGCCGCCTGCTCGACGCCGAAGCCGATTGCGGTAGCGATGGTGACGATCAGGTAGAAGATGCCTGCGATGACGACGGAGCCGATGACCGCGCGAGGGATGTTGCGCTTGGCGTCTTTGGTTTCTTCAGAGAGTGAGGCTGATGACTCGGATCCCACGAAAGAAAGCATCGCGAAGCCCATGCCGAAGAAGATCCCCATCCAAGGCACCCCGGCCGCGGGTGGCCAGAACACTGAGAAGTCAAAGTGACTGCCAGCGGAAGCGATCGGTGTGGTGCCGTCAACGACACTCACGGCAGGGGTGCCAATGCCGATCACGATGAACGAGACCGTGAGCATGATCGCCATGCTCACGAGCAGGAAGATGAGCTGGTTACGTGTCGACACTGCCACGTTGAAGAAGTTCAGCAGCGCAATGATGACGATGCCGATCAAAGTGAACCAGTACCATGCGACCGCGCCGCCGAAGAGCAACTCGACCAGGGTCGACATGAAGAACCCGAAGCCGGCCAGCACGCCGCTGGCGAAGAGCAGGTAAGCCGCGACATATGCCCAGCCACCCACGAAGCCGGTAGTGCGGCTGCCGCCCTTGCTGAGATAGGTATACATCGATCCCGAAGACGAGATCGTTTTTGCGAAGAGTGCTACCACTGTGCCCACGCACAGCATGCCGATCGCGCCAAGCAAGAATGACAGGGGAGTAGCGCCGCCAGCTTTAATCGCGGCCTGGTAGGTGATGAACGCCCCCGACATTGCGGGCGCCATGACCGAAAGGCTCTGCGCGATGACATCTTTGAGACCGAGTTTCTTTTGAAACTCTTGCACCGTAGGTGCATCCGTCGTCGTCATGTTGGAATCCTCATTTCAAGACAATAACCACCCGAAAGGGTGCGATCTGTTCCACAGATTACGGACACTGTATTTGGGCTGAGAAAATAGGGCAAGGAATTCCGAAGCCCCAGATTAAAGTGTGTAGATCGTTGCTACCGTATGGATTATTTGCCCATATAACGGGCTTGCCATTTATCGAAAACTGGGGGCGTTCCCGCGTGAAAGTGCCGAATGTTCTGCGCAGAGCGGGCGTGAACTTCTCTTGGCGACGGGTTCCTGACCGCCGTGCGAGCTCGGCGAACCCACCCGCTGAACCGGGCGAACCCGCCTGTTGAACCGAGCGAACCCACCCGCCGAACCGGGCGAACCGACCGCTGAACCGGGTGAACCAGCCCGCGACCACCGCGGCCTCCTAGAACACCTCTTGCCGAAGCAAGCGAGCTGCCAGCAGCACCTCGGGCCAGTGGCTTTCTTGCCACAGATCCTCGTCGATCAATCCTGAGACTCGCGCAAGTCGCTGACGCAGGGTGTTGCGATGAATGAACAGTGCCTCCGCCGCGTTCACCACGGAACCCCCGTGCAGCGCGAAGGTCTCGATTGTTTCAACGAGTTGGGTGCCGTGTTGCTGGTCGTATTGCAGGAGCGGACCGAGCACCTCGCAATAGCGTTGCACTCCAGCGCTGAGTTCGTACACGAGCCTCGGCAGATCGCGTACGGCGCGGATCGAGTCGTACTCCATGAGCTGAGGGGCTTTTCGCGTCGAAGAGAAGCTTGCCCAGGCCAGCGCGGCACGAGCCTGGATGAACGAGTTTCGAATGCTGTTGCTGCGGATCGTGCTCTGCCCGATCCCGATGTCGGCGCTCATGCCGATGGTCTGTTCGAGTCGGGCAAGCCACTGGTTCACGCGGTTGTGTGCCGAAGACTCTGGCACGGTCTGGTCGACCTGGAGCAGGAGCACAACGAGCGTGCCCGATTGCGCGAGCAGAGTCTCGGGGCCGAGCTCGCTCAGCACCGTCTCTTGCACGAATCGCCCGAATGTCTCTACGTCTGAGCCGAGGCGCTTCACCTGGACGAGCACGGGTACGAAGCCGTTGCCTTTCCAGCCGAGATACTTCAGGCTCTCCAGCATTTGGTCTTCGCGATCAGATGCCAATAGCGACATCATCTGTGCGGCTCGATTGGGTGCGACTCCAATGTTCTCGATCAGCACGCCGACTTGCGTGGCGAGCATATTGAGTCGATCGGTTTCTTCTTTGGTGAACTTCCGGGATCGAAAACAGGTGAGCACACCGTGCGAGATCCCGTACCCAAGTGATGCCGAGATCTGGTCAAAGCCCTTGCTCTCGTAGCGTTTCTCGACGTCTCTGGCTTGATGCTTGGAGTGGCTGAGCCACACTTTCGGGTGCGCTGGATCGCCCAGCCGCTCGGCGACTGCAATCGGTTCGGTGGCCATGGAAAGCCAGCCCACATAGTCGATAATGCAGGCGTCGGCGTCAAGGAGAGACAGGATTCGCCTGGTGCACTCTTTTGCGGCTGCTGGAAAGGAGACTCCCGAGAGGGGCGGAAGATCGATCAGAAACCGAGCGGTCGCTGATTGCAATTCGAGTTCTCGAACGGTTTGCGCCCGCTTCAAGCCGCTCGCGAGAAGCAAGCCCACTTCTTCGGCGATCGCGAGTTCGTCGTCGCCGAAGGTGTGCGGCTCGGTCGAATACATCGCGAACACTCCGTAGAGCGCTTCGTCGTCGTAGATAGGGGCCGTGAGCACGGCAGAGAATTCGCTCTCGTCAACGCCGTCAATGCCGAAAAACCGGGGATCTTCGTCAAATTTCTCATTGATCATGACCGGTTTGCGGTGCAGTGCGCTCCACCCGGTGATGCCTTCACCAAGACGCATCTGGATCCCGTTCGAGAGAAATCCTTTGTCGGCGTGCGTCATGGTGCGCAGCACGAGGCGTTCTGATTCCGGTTCCCAGAAATACACGAACACGCTCATTTCGCCGGTGGCTCTGGCGACGAGATTGACTGCTGCTTCGACCAGCTCGGTGGGTTCTTTGCCGAGGGTGAATACTCGCATCAGTTCGGAGAGCACATCAGCTCGCCTTTGGGCGAACGCGACTTGCGCATCCTGCTGCGTGAGTTCGGTGGCTTCCACGTGTTCCTTCTTCCTCATCGTTGAGTCGTAGGGCGGTGTGCATCTCAGGCGTGCTCACCCGCGGTGCGAAATCCGTGCCGCTCGTGTCAGCGAGCAGCACGGTTCAGTCGGCCGATTGTTTTATAGTAGTGGCCGAAATCAGTAGACGTCTTTCGCGTATCGGCCTGCCGCGCGCAGTTCTTCGAGAACGGTTGCGCCAGAGGCCTGCTGATCTGATCCTTCCGAGAGCACTTCGATGAGCGATTGCTCTACGTCGTGCGCCATCCGGTTCTTGTCACCGCAGATATAGATGTGTGCGCCGCGATCCACCCACTCTCGCAGCTGCGCTGCCTCAGCACGAATTTCGTGCTGCACATAGTGCTTCTGATCCTGGTCGCGCGAAAAGGCGAGGTTGAGTTTGGTGAGAGTGCCTGCTTCGAGCCAGCGCTGCATGTCTTCGCGGTACAGCCAGTCGCTGGATCGACGCTGGTCACCGAAAAAGAGCCAGGTGTCGTTCCCGGAGCCGCGCGATTCGATGTCTTGCAAGAATCCGCGAAAGGGGGCGACGCCGACTCCCGGTCCGATCATGATGATGGGGGCATCGCTCTCGGGAAGCCCGAAGCCGTGCGCCCGTGCGCGGCGCACCGAGACCCAGTCGCCGACATTCGCTTCAAGGTGTGCGGTGCCGGTGCCGAGATGATCGCGGCCATTGGCGCAGTACGAAATTGCCGACACGGTGAGCGTGAGTTTTCCGGCGCCCGTGCGCGGTGTAGAAGAAATCGAGTACGAGCGATCCTGAATGGGGCGCAGCAGGTCGATGATGGGCTGCAACTGCCCTCCACCAAAGCCGAGTTCGGTGACCACATCGAGCACATCCTGGCCCCACAGCCAAGCGTCGATCGCCTGTCGATCGCCAGAGTCGAGCAGATCCCGGATCCGATCGGCAGCCTCAGACGAGGTGATCTGGGTGAGCAACGCATTGACCAGGCCGAGATGCGGGAGGCGGATCTCCAGTAGCTCGGTGAGCGCGGTCTCGGTGGGGACCTCTGCGCCGTTGACGCGCACGCTGGGCGAGTGAGGAAACACGCGAAGCCACTCCTGCACCAACTCAGCACTGTTTCGAGGAGCAATATCGAGCGAGTCACCCACCTCGTATTCGAATCCGGCGGGAAGCTCAAGCTCGTAGTGCAGTACGCGCTTTTCTGATTCCGGCTCCGTGAGGCAGCGCAGCTGCGCGATCCGAGCGCGATGCCACTCTTCTGGCGCGCTGCTGAATTGCTTCGCCGATTCGGTGTCGACGCTCGTCAGCTGTTCCGGCTGCCACGGCGCGACCTCTGCCGCGCGCGCGAGCATCTTCTTGATCCATGCGGTTGAGGTGAGGTCGTAATCGACATCGCATTCGACGTGTTCGATCATCGCTTCTGCCCCGAGATCTGCGAAAGTTGCAAAGAAGTCTTTGCCTGCCTTGCAGAAGTCGTCATACATTGAATCGCCGATGGCGAGCACGGTGTACGGAAGCCCCGCGTACTGGCCAGCCTCGCAGGTTTGCAACCACGTCCAGAAGCTTTCGGCATTGTCTGGCATGTGGCCGTCGTCGTGTGTGGACGTCACGATCAACAAGCGCTGCCAGAACAGATTGCCCTCTTGGAGTGCGTCCTCGAGCGAGCACAGCTCGGCGTTGATGCCAGCTTTTTGTGCCGACTCAGAGATGTTGTAGGCGAGGAACTCTGCGTTGCCGGTTTGGCTGCCGTAGAGGATCGTGAGATCAGCCTGAGATACCGAGTTCATCTTTCCCTATCGTTCGTTCACGGTGTCATGGTGCGGCCGGAATGATGCGACGCCGATTCGGGAGCTTCGGAACGTCGACGGGCCGATGTGCTACCACTCTCGGGGAAAGCGCGGCGGCAGGCGCGTGCAAACGGCACGCAACGATCGGTGAAGGTGTACGAAATGCACATATCGTTGCGCGCGCAACTCTGTTCTGATGTGAACGCACCGAGATGCCATGCTGGTGCAAGGGCGCCGGATGCACCACACCCTTCCTGCGCGCGCACGATCACCTCACGTGGGTTGCCGTTGCGGCTCATGTGCAACCAGGAAGGACGTAAGTTGACCCACTCTTCAGCTCCTACACCAGACGGCGTTCGCGTGCTGGTGCTTCAACCTGACCGCCAGTGCGGTCCAGCTCGTTTTGTCGACTGGTCGCAGGAATCCGGAATTGAACTGGATGTGCGAAATGCCGATAGCGCGGCAGAAGTCCCTGAGTCACTTGACGGCTTCGACGGCCTGATTGTGCTTGGCGGCGATATGGGTGATGGCGACACGGCAGACTTCCCCTGGCTGGAGGACTTGCGTGAGCGGCTTCGCGAGGCGCAGGATCGCGAGCTGCCGACGCTCGGCATCTGCCTTGGCGCGCAACTGCTCGCCTCTGCGCTTGGTGGCGAGGTGCAGCGCGGTGATGACGGACTTGAGACCGGTGTGGTCAGGGTGACGGTCGCCGACGATGCGGCCGAGGATCCGCTGCTCCGGGGTGTGTCTGAGGTCTTCTATACGGGGGCCATGCACGAGGACGCGATCACTCGACTTCCTGAGGGCGCGCAATTGCTTGCGTCGGGGGATCGATACCCGCATCAGGCGTTTCGTGTGGGTGCCTCCTGGGGGGTCCAGTTTCACCCCGAGATCGGACCGCAGGAATACGCAGACTGGGGTCCGTCAATTTGCGAGGCGCAACCAGACTTTGCGGCCGAGTTTGCTGCCACCGCAGACGAGTTCCGCCGCATTGATCCGCTTGTGGCGGTCGAATGCCGCAAACTTGCGAAGAACTTCTTCGAGCTGGTGCGCACGTCAGCCAGCACGCCCCCAGCAGACAGCCGCGCAGACGGCCAAGACTGACCGCAGGGGTGCTCAGCGCACCCCTCAACCGTGAGCTGTGTACGAACTGCACACCTCGACCATTCACCGCATCAATACCGTAGTCCCTACATCAACCGCCACGAGAAAGGCAACACCTCTGATGAACAATGGAGTTCGTGGGTACGATCCTTCAACCGATCTAAAGACCTACTTCGTCGAGAACGGCATCAAGGTCGTGAAAGTCGGTGCCCCCGATATGGAGGGCATCTGGCGAGGCAAGCGCATCATGGCCGAGTTCTTCTTGAAGACGGTCGCCACTGAGGGCAGCCACTTCAGTGATCTGCTCTTCGGCTGGGATGTGCAGGGTGAGCCGATTCTCGGCCTCAAGCACACCGGACCGCACACCGGCTTCCCCGATATGGCGCTGGTGCCTGATCTGTCCACCCTGCACGTCGTGCCAGGTGAGCCCGGTGTTGCCGCAGTGATCTGCGACGCATTCAGCCTTGACGGTGAGCCGGTTGAGCTGGCCCCGCGCGAGATCCTTCGACGCATGGTGAAGCGCGCAGAAGAGGCTGGCTACCGTCCGCTCTGCGCATACGAGTTCGAGTTCTACCTCTTCGAAGGCAGCCCGCGTGAGCTCGCTCGCAACGGTTACCGTGACCTCGTGCCGATCAACGAGGGCATCTACGCCTACAGCATTTGCCGCGACAGCGGCACCGACTGGCTGATCGGTGAGATCCGTGATCGCCTCGCTGAGATTGGCGTCTTCATCGAGGCCAGCAACAGTGAGTACGGCCCCGGCCAGTTCGAGGTGAACATCCACTACGGCGATGCGCTCGCAGCCGCCGATAGCGCGTTGCTGCTGAAGAACACGGTCAAAGAGGTGGCCGCTGAACACGGATACACCGCCTCATTCATGGCCAAGATCAAGACAGAGACTGCAGGAAACTCCGGCCACGTGCACATGAGCATGCACTCGCTTGACGGAGGCGAAGCCCTCTTCGCGAATCCAGCAGACAAGCACTCGCTGAGCGAACTGGGCATGAACTTCATGGCCGGTGTGCTTGACCATGCCCACGAACTGACCGCCCTGTACCTGCCCACACCGAACGCGTTCAAGCGCGTCGAGGGCGGTCAGTTCGCTGGTTCGAACACCTCTTGGGGAGTCGACAATCGCACCGTTGCCGTGCGGTCGATCCCTTCGGCCGGCCCGGCTGCCAGAGTGGAGAACCGTATCGCGGGAGCAGATGCGAACCCATACTTGGTGCTCGCTGCGACGATCGCGAGTGGCCTTGAGGGGATTCAGCAGAAGAGCGATCCAGGTGCGGCAATCATCGGGAACGCCTACGAACTCGATTGCGACGAATCACGACGTCTGCCCAACACCCTCGACAAAGCAGTTGAACTCTTTGCGGGGAGCGCGATGGCGAAGAAGTACTTCGGTGAGGACTTCGTTGAGCACTACGCGCAGATGCGTCGCTGGGAGGCGCACCAGGCTCGCATTGCAGTCACGCAGTGGGATGTTGAGCGCTACCTCGAGCGGATGTAATTCCACCTCACCAGTTATCGCCGGAACTCCCGAACTCTGCTGCCACTCATTGGCGCACCGGGGCAGCCGGCACCACAGAAAGGAATGGATCAATGGCGAAGACCAAAGAAGACCTGAACGAGTTCAGCTACCACGGTGACCACCTGGACGACATTTTCGAAGACTACGAAGTCATGGTGAATGAGTGCCCGGTTGGCCGCAGCAAGAAGTACGGGGGGTTCACCTTCCTTGCCAAGAGCGAAGACATTTTCGCGGCGGAGCAGGATCCAGAAACGTTCTCGGTGACTCCCACCATGCTGCTTCCAGATCTCGGCATCGACTTTCCGATGGTGCCGATCGATCTCGATCCGCCAGAGCACACTGCCTACCGCAAGATCCTGCTGCCACTGTTCACGCCGATGAACATTGCCAAGTTGGAGCCAGGCATGGTCGACACCGCTCGTGAGCTTGCCGACGAGGTGCTTGCCGAAGCTGAGAAGAATGGCGGCATTGCCGACATCTCGAAGCTCTACGCCCGACCAATGCCGACGATCATCTTCAGCAGGCTTTGCGGGTACCCGGAGGCGGATTGGCCAAAGTTCGACCAGTGGGTCGATGACATCCTCTACGAACGCACCGAGCATCCCGAGGTTGCTCGCGCAGCGAGCGACGCTGTGATCAAGTACTTCGAAGAGATGATCAACGCTCGCAAGGCTGAGGGCGGCGACTACAACGATCTGATGGACAAGATCATCAACTCCAAGATCGACGGTCGCGAGTTGACCCTCGACGAGATGGTCTCGTACAGCTACCTGCTCTTCGTCGCCGGACTGGACACCACCGCTTGGGGCCTTCGAGCTTCACTCTGGTACTTGGCTCAGAACCCTCAGGCGCAGCAGCAGCTCCGTGAGAACCCTGACGAGGTTCCGGCAGCGGTCGAAGAGTTTCTGCGCACCATGTCGCCCGTCCAGGCGATGGCTCGACGTTGCACCCGCGACACGGTCGTGCAGGGGCAAGAGATCAAAGAGGGCGAGCGCGTCGTGCTGGTATTCGGCGCGGGCAACCGCGACCCTGAAATCTTCGAAGATCCACACGAGATCAAGATCGACCGCGAAGACAACCGTCACCTTGCCTTCGGCGGAGGTGTGCACCGTTGCCTCGGCTCAAACCTGGCTCGTAAAGAACTCGTCATCGGGCTCCAGGAGTTCCTGGCGAAGGTGCCATCGTTCGAGTCACACGGCGGTGAAGTCTGGCACGGAGTCGGCCCACTGACTGTGCGTATCGGAAAGGAATGATTGAGATGGCAAAGCAACTCTCTATCGACCTCACTCGGTGCCAGGGACACGCGCGCTGCTGGGCATTCGCGCCCGAAACCTTCGGCATCGACGATGAAGGATACAGCTACATTCTGCCCGGAGCAGAGGGAGCGGTAGACACCGAGAACGTGCGCAAGGCAATCAAAAACTGTCCAGAACGCGCCATCGTAATTCGCGACGTTGACGGGGCAGAGGGGGCACCGTGATCCCGGATCATGCCGAACTCGTGGTGGTGGGCGCCTCAGTTGCTGCTGAGGCGCTCGTCGCCCGGCTCCGCGAACTCGGCCACGAAGGTGAGATCCTTGTCATCGACCGTGACCCGCGGATGCCGTATGAACGTCCGCCGCTCTCGAAGCTCTACCTCACCCGGCCCCAAGACACCGATATCACGGTTGAATGGGATGCGGGCACTCCGGTGCTCGCTGCAGAAGCGCTCGCGCTTCACCCGGGCGAAAAGCGCCTCGACCTTCGTGTCGATGGCAGCGAAGAGACACAGAGTGTGCGCTTCGACCGACTCGTGATCGCCACCGGCGCGACCCCGATTCGCCTTCCCATCGAACCCGAGGGGGTGCTGCGACTTCGCACCGCCGACGACTCGGCAAAGATTCGTGCCGCAGCGCAACCCGGATGCCGCGTTGGCATTATCGGGGCGGGCGCGATCGGCGCCGAACTTGCGACTTCGCTGCGCCAAAACGGGGCTGAAGTCGTGTTGATGGATAAGGCTGACCGGCCGCTGGAACGGCTGCTTGTCGGTCACCTCGCCGCAGACGTCACCTCATGGTTGCAAGCCGTGGGCATCGATTGCCGCTGGGCGGTCGACATTCAGCGGATCGCCGGATCGCCGGGCGACTGGACTGTGGTGCTCGGCGATGGCACTGTGCTCGCCTTCGATGCGCTCGTGAGTGCCGTGGGTGCACGCCCCATCACCGAATGGCTGAACGAGAGCGAACTGCTCACCGACGGGCAATTGGTGTGCGACAGCGAGGGGCGCGTGCTGACCGCAGCAGGGCCCGCAAATGATATCTACGGCATCGGTGATGTGGTGACCAGGCAGCTTGACTCGGGGGAGCGGATGCGCACCGAGAGTTGGACGGCGGCCGCTGAACACGGTGCCAGACTCGCGGATCTGCTGCTCTCTCGGCGAGCGACCGATCCAGAACTCTCCTACTTCTGGACCGATGTCGCCGGGCGAAAAGTGCAGGTGCTCGGGTCGCTCCATCGCGACGGCTCAATCGAGGTGGAATTCGAAAACCCCGCCCGCGGCGCGATCGTCTACCGGGTCACCGGAAGCGACGGCAGCGAGGGCTGGATCGGCGTCAACGCACAGCCGAAGATCGCAATGCTGCGCATGGCGAAGGAAAGAGGAACATCATGACCAGAACCACACCTCCAGTCGTGCGGCAGCGCTCGTACATCGACGGGTCATGGATAGAACTGCAAGACAGCGGTCGCCCGCTGTGCGACCCGAACACCGGCGAGGTGCGTCAGCAGAAGCTCACCACCACTCCGGAGGACATCGAACGCGCGCTCGCTGCAGCTCACGAATTCGATCAGTCGGGTGCGGCGCGTGAAATTCCGCTGGCCGCTCGAATCGCGATGCTGCGCGATTTCGCTGGTGAGCTTGACCGCCGCCAGGAGGAGATTGCCCAGCAGGACTCGATCAACACCGGCTGCCCGATCCGCACCGCGAGAATCGTGGCATCCTCGCTCGGGGCTCGGGTTCGTTCGGCGATCCAGGAGGCGGTCGAGCTCGGGGAGTTCGTCGATCTCGGCACTGCGGCGCATCCGGTTCGATTGCTGCGGGAACCGCTCGGACCAGCAGTCATTATTGCTCCGTGGAATGTACCCTCGTTCACCTCCTCGGGCAAGGTCGCGGCAGCGCTCCTGGCTGGGTGCCCGGTGCTGCTCAAGCCCTCTGAGAACACCCCGAGCGGCGTGCAGCTGATCTCTGAGATGCTGGTGGCAGCGATCGAGTCTCACGGCATGCCGCGCGGCTACTTCCAGCTGATTCAAGGTGGGTCTTCGATTGGCAACCTGCTGACGGGAGATCGCAGGATCGCCTCGCTGGTCTTTACCGGTGGGGTGGAAACTGGCCGTTCTGTCGCGATGAGCGCCGCTTCGGCACTCGCGGTGATGCAGATGGAGCTTGGTTCGAACAACCCGGTGATTGTGCGAGCAGATGCTGATGTGGCGCAAACCGCAGCCTCGCTCGTGCAGGGCACCACGCGGGTCAACGGTCAGTGGTGTGAAGCACCGGGCAAGATCCTTGTGCATGAGAGTCTGCATGATGAGCTGGCCGAGGCGATTCGCATGGAGTTTGCGGCGCTGCGCATCGGTGATTCGCTTGATGAGCAGACTCAGCTCGGGCCACTTGCATTCGAACGTCACCGCGATGCTCTGCAGGGTGAGGTTGAGCGTTTGCAGCAGCTTGGCGGTCGCTTGCTGGGAGCCGAGCAGCTCCCCGCGCTTGGCGGATGGTTCTTGCACCCGGGCGTGGTGGTCGGCGTTGCGGCTGAGCAGGCGACGACAGAGCTGTTTGGGCCGCTGCTGACGATGCATTCCTACAGCGATGAGTCGGTGGCGTTGCAGCACGCGAATGCGCCAAGCGGTGGTCTTGACGCGTATGTGTTCAGCGCTGACACGGAGGCGGCGATGGCGTTGGCCGGCCGGATTCGCGCGGGTGAGGTGCGGATCAACGGCACCTTCATGTCTGACCTCGCCGATGGCTCGCAGCAGACCTTCTGGGGGAGCAGCGGAATTGGTGGACATGGGCCGCAGCACGGCGTGCGTTTCTTCACCGGTGATCGTGTGGTGGGCGTAGATAAGGGCGGCTTCGCGCTGTAAACGAGTAAGCCGCGTGCGCTCCGAGGGTTAGGGGGGATTTCGGAGCACACGCGGCGGGTGGGGCACTGACTCGCGGTAGAGCGGTCAGTGCCCCTTCTCTGGTTTGGGCCAGAGAATCTGGGTCACACGACTAACCGAGCATCTGCTGACGGCGTCGTGCGATGAGCAGTGCCGAACCTGCTGCAAGCAGCAGCGTTCCGGCGCCGCCAAGCAGCCACGGCATGTTCGAACCGGTGTTCACGAGTCCGCCCTGTTCGGGGGCAACTGGTGCGGCTGGGGTGTAGCCGTGCCAGTCATCTTCGTCGTCAACTTCGGTGCCTGAGTGCACGCCGACTGCCGTCACCATTGCACGATCACTGTGTGACTGGCCAGCTTCGAGCGCAGGCAAGGTGCCGGTGCACGAGAACTGTGTGCCGATGACAAATGGGCCAGCCCACTCGGTGCCGGTCGAGTCGTCAGGGAAGGTGCAGACGAGATCCTTGATCTCACCCTTTCCGCTGGTGAGCTTGTCGCTCACGACGACGTCGGTCAGGTCTTCACGTCCGTCATTTGAGATCGTGAAGTTGATTGGCAGTGACTTGCCCGTGGTCAGCTTCTTGCCCGGTGCCCGATCGAAGTCGCCGGCATAGCCGTCGTTCACCAGTGCGCCACTTGGGTCGTACTCGGGGGTTTCGCCCTCGTCGTTCCACTTCTCGATATCGATGCTTGGATCTCCGACCGGTGTGATCACGGCTTCAGAACCGGCGATCGTGTTGACGATCTTTTCTGAGGCATCCGTGGCTCGCACCGCGAAGTAGGTCACAATACGACCGTCGTTGGCGTTGAGCATGGTGCCGTCTTGCTGGCGAATCGTGACGACTCCTTCTGCATAGCTCGACACGATGTTGCCGTTCATGCTGGTGATTTCGCTGCTCAGCTGAGTCAGATCGGGCACACCGTTCTGGTCGAGTCCGACGAAGCCGAGGAACTCTACCGATGCGGGCAGGATGTCTTCACGGGTGAAGATGCTGACCGGGAATGCCTTGCCGTAGTCGCCACGGGGGATCAGCTCGATCGAGTACACGAAGCGGTCATCAACGAACTCACCGTTCTCGATGGTGGCGTTGAGGGCTGCCGTCCATTCCTTGGTGTCGGCGTTGAACAAGCGCTTGCGCATCTCTGCTTCGTCGCCATACGAGGTTGCCTCGGAATCATCGTCGCTCCAGTAATCCCAATCGGAATCGACCGTGTGAAGTGTCGCACGGTTGTAGATTTCGAAGGTTTGCTTCCCATCGAACGGAACCGTGGTGAAGACGATGTCGATCGTCCACTTCTGCTTCTTCGGCTGCTCGGAGACGAGTGTCTTGCCTGCCTGGCTGAGTTCGATGACAAGATTGCCGTCCGCGTTCACGCTCAATGCGAAGTGCTCGCGAGTGAGCTGCTGGTTGCCGTAGGAACCGGTCACGGGGATCGAGTCGAGATCCGAGATATCGAAGATATCGGTGTTCAGTTCATCAATGATGCTGCTCTTAAGCGGATCGACCTCAGGCTTGCTGGTGTCAATCTCGAAGCGGTAGGGAACCTGTGCGCTCTGGCCAGGAACTACTCGCACCTCTTCGTTTTGTGCGGTCTTGTTGAAGGTTGCCGAGTCGTTCACTCCACCTTCGTAGCCCTCGGGGAGGACAACGACACCTGCGTTGTGGTCACGCTCTGCTGGAGCTCCGTCGCGGTAGTGGAACTGTGCGCGGTTGTTCCAGGGGTAGTGCGTTCCGTCGATGACGGTGGTGTTGTCGGTGCCGGTGAGCCCTGCCACGGTGTTCAGCTGGGCTTTCGCCTGGATGCTCACCTGAGTGGTCTTGTCGTTCCCGATGTTGACGAAGAGCGTCTGGCCAACGACTGCGTACTTTCCGACGTATGCCTGGTCAGCGAAGTCTGCCGCATTGCCTGAGAAGCTTTGCGCCTCGGTCAGGGTGGTGACAGGGCCCTCGCCACTGATGGTGATGAACCCGGCGCCAGTGTTCCAGGAGGCCTGGTCGATGAGTGTGTCGCTGATGACAACGTTCTTGGTGAGGGTGAAGTTCTCGTTGCGGCCATCCCACGGGGTGAGATTTGCGCTCAGGGTGTACACCATTTCAGCTGCCGGGGTGAGGGTGCCGTCTTTGTCAGCCACCACGTTCTGCAGGGTCCAGTTGCCGGTTTTCGCAAAGTTGTTTCCGATGCCGACGCCGGGGATGTTGCCGCGAAGTCGCACATTTGCGGTGCGCTCGATGTCTCCACCAAAGGTTGCCACGTTGGGCAGTGTGATTTCGTAGTTTCCTGGGGCATTGTCACGAGCGAGGTATTGTGTGCGAAGCAGATCCTCAAGGGCGGTGACATTGGTGACCTGCGCCTGGTAGGTGATCTTCAGGGAGGACTGCGCTGGCACGTTCACGGTGCCGGTGAAGCTGTTGCCGCTGAACGCAGGGACGAATGGAACCTCGCTGGTTCCCTCCGAGGTGGTGAGCTCAGCAAGGAATGTCTCAGGCAGGTATCCGAGACCAGCGACGAGCTCGTCAGCAATTGAGTAGTCGGAGCGTGCCTCAGCAGAGTTCAGGATCAGGGTGTAGCTGAGCAGCTGATCAACGATCTCCGGGCGCAGACCCTCGAATACGTAGTCTGGTGATCCGCTATTGAGCACGAAGTTGTCCAGGTTGCCTGGCTGCACTGCCTTGTTGTAGCCGTCGGTGACTTCGGTCGGTGGTGTGATCTTGTCTTCGACGATGATCTTGACACCACCCTCGTCATCGCCGATCTTCCAGCTGATTGGCTGTTCGGTGTTTCCTTCAACGTGGCCGGCAGTCAGCTGAATAGCGAATGCACCCTCGGTGATTTCCTCAGGGATGGGGCTTTTGAAGGTGACGGTGAAGCTGCCATCGGGGTTCTGCGTGGCAGATGCGATCGCGTCGTTCGTTGGCAGATTGCCGTTCACGGTGATGTGGGAAGGCAGCGTGAACGTGATCTGCTTCCCAGCGATTGCTTGCGCAGCATCGTACTGAACGCGCAGCGTCATGCTGTCGCCCTCAGGAATCAGCGCCTCGTCTGACACGACGACGCCGTTGTGCAGTACTGCGATTTCAATACCCGGGGTTGCTGCCTGAGCGGCAGCACCGGTCACGCTGACCAGTCCGATCCCCACGGCGATTGCGGCGATTCCCGCAAGAATGCGTCGGCCAAGCCCGGCGCGGCCGACTGGCGGCGTTGTTTCTTTTGTCGTTTGGCGCTGTAGCGCCGAACGCTGTTGTTGCGCATCCCTGCGCGCATCTATCTCCACGATGGGTCTCCCTCGATGCGTTTTCTTCACCCTTTACAGAGGCCCGATTCCTGCGCTGGGAATTTGGGGATTCTGCACTCAGAAATCGGGCCCACTTACTAACACCGGGAAAGGAATGAAATCGTGACGCGACTTTTGAAGATTTCTGAGAAATTTGCGCATTAGTGTGCGTAATTGGCGTTTGAGACCCATACTTAGGGTTGGGGATTCGACGGTTTGGGGAAACCGTCTCGCGGTCATGCGCGTTGTATGACCGAGCTGGGCGTGAGTTTGGGGAGGACTCAATGACCCAATTTGAGGTGAGCCATGCGTCTGACATGGAGTTGCTTGAGGCGACCCGTTCGGGAGATACGAACGCCTACGGCGAACTTTGGCGACGGCATGCCGGAGCGGGGCAGAAGGCGGCAAGCAGCATTGCTCCCTCGCTCGACCCTCAAGATCTCACCGCTGAGGCGTTTGCGAAGATCCTTCGCGCGCTCAAAGGAGGCAAAGGCCCGACTGGCGCGTTTCGACCGTACCTCTATCAGGTGCAGCGCTCGCTTGCTGCCGACTGGCTGACAGAGCGAGATCCGCTTTCGAAGTCAACGAACGAACCTCTCGAAGCGATTCCCGACCTAGACACGCCTTGGCCCTGGGACGACCAGGCGCTCGATGAAGAGACCGCGGTGCAAGCTTTTGCGCAGCTCGAAGACCGCTGGAAAACCGTGCTGTGGTACACCGAAGTTGAACGGATGCCTCCCCGCAAGATCGCGACCATCCTCGGCACCTCGCCGAACGGCGTGTCGAAGCTCGCGGCTCGGGCGCGTGAAGGGTTGCGCTCGGCTTGGCTGGATGCGCATCTCTCGAAGAAGCTGTTCTCGCCCGAGTGCGAGATCCCGCTGAAGAATCTTCGCAAGATGCAAGAGGGCAGGCTTTCTCGCGCAACTCGCGCACAGGTGCAGGCGCACGTGGCAAACTGCGAGGCCTGCCAGAACGCGACCGAGGAACTGACGAATGTGCGACAGCGCATGGTGGCAGCGGTGCTGGTGCTGATCGTCGGTCCCGGAGCAACGGCAGCGCTTGCGGCATCGTTCTCTGGGGCAGCCCCGGCTGCTGCAGTGGCAGCCTCGCTGCATCCGACCCCGCTCACCGCGGGTGTCTCTCTGGCGAAGAAGGCCGGAAACGCATTGAAGTCTCCGCTCGGCGTGGTGGCTGCGGCCAGCGTGGTCACGGTGGTTGCTGCCGGGGCATTCGCTGCGGCGATGCAGATGGCATCGAATGTCGCCCCTGCTCCGGTGAGCGCGGTCGACCAATCGACGACCACGTCCGACAACAACTCCGCCGTGACGACACCAGTTTCCGAGGATCGCCAGGCGCCTGAGACGCAGGGGCCTGAGGGCAATGGCTCGACGGGGAGCGATGGAAACCAGACCTTCGAGGACACGCGTGTCTCTCCACCCCCACCCGAGGTGAAGCCTCCGGGCAAGGACTCGGGCGGTGACGGGGGGAGCGACGGTGATGGTGACGGTGATGGTGACGGTGATGGTGGTGGTCCCATTGATGACGGCTATGATCACACGCTCTTGTCCGGCTACCTCTGCTATTTCGAGGGGGAAGGCAGTGGCTCTCACAACATCGCGGGCCGTTCGTCCTCGGCGGGATTCCTCAAAGTTCGCATCACTCAGCCACCGTCGATCATCCCCGTGGAACTTATCGTGGCGAATGGAGTGACCACGGGCACTGATGCAACGAACTGGTGGTTCACCGAGTCGCTGACTCCGCTGGAGAAATGGCCGGGGCTGCATCCCGGGGAGATTCGGGAGTCTCGGGTGGAACTTCAGCTGATCAGCAATGATGGGCGACGTTCGCCGTGGAGCGAGATCGTGTTGCCGCTCACCCCGCCACCGATTGAGAGTTGCGGGCTCTGATGACTACGGGGAGATGCTCGGGTGTGCGGCCGGTGCCGCAGTGTGATGTTCCCGAGAAACAGCTGTTTACTCCCTGATTGATCCAGGTTTTTTACTTTAAAACAGGTGTCTATAACCTATGCTTCGAGGTATGGAGCGACGATTGTTTCTTGGCGCGGCGATTGTCGCAACAGCGCTAGGCGCACAGGGCTGCGCAAGCCCCACCGCGACCGAGCCGTCGCCGAAGCCGATCCCGAAACCGCAACCCAAACCGAAACCGGCTCCTCCCCCCGAGCCCGTGGCGACACCAGAACCCCCACCGCAGCCCACGTTCGTGCCCCAGTACGACCTCACTGGCGAACCCCTCTGGGGTCTTCCAGACGGGGTGGGCAATCAGATGGCGTGGACAGTTGACGACGGATCAAGCCCAGAAGTGGTGCAGGCGTATGCAAATTTTGCGCAGCAAACCGGCACCAGGCTGACCTTCTTCGTCAACGGAATGTATGCCGATTCATGGCTGCCCGCGGCAGCAACACTCGCGCCAATGATCGCCTCGGGACAGGTGCAGATCGCCAATCACACCTTCAGCCACCCCTCGCTGCTCGACAGCAGCGACGCTGAGATCCAAGACGAGCTCATGCGCAACCACGAGTTCATTGCGAATACCTTTGGGGTCGATGCCAGACCCTACTTTCGCCCGCCCTACGGCGAACGCGATGCTCGCACAGATGCTGCGGCTGCCGCCGTTGGCTACACTGCGCCAGTGATGTGGTACGGATCACTCGGAGATTCGGGGCTTATTCCGCCTGAAGTGATGATGCAGGAAGCCGAAAAGTGGGTGCAGCCCACACACATTGTGCTCGGTCATGCCAACGCGCCCACGGTAACGGGGCTCTACCCGTGGCTGCTCGAATTGATGGCGGCACGCGGCATAGTGACGGTGACACTCAACGACGTCTATCGGCGATAGACAGCTAAGACGGACCCGGAGCGGCTCTCGTGCGAAAAGATGAGGATCCTCTCCTCGCTGACGAGAGCCGCTCCGGGTGCGGCGGGACTAGGCCTTCGTGCGACGACGCAGGAGCAACGCGCCAGCGCCCAGCGTGAGGAGCACCGCTCCTGCGATCAGCGCACCGGTGCTTGCCTCAGCACCCGAATGCGCCAATTGCTTCGCGGGTGCGACTGCTCCCCCCTGCTGGCCCGATCCGGTGCCAGTGCCCTGCGTTCCTCCGGTACCGTGCTCTCCCACTGCGGCCTGCACCTCAAACTCGGCCCAGCCCAGCAGCTCGCCAGTAACTCGCTGCACCACGAGGCGATGATCGCCAGCTGCCAGATTCGCTGGGAGCGTTGCGGTCACGCGCTGCGCACTGTCGAGACGATGCCAGCCAAGCGCCGCGTAGTCCGAGTAGGCGCTCAGGAAGACCTGAGAATCAGGACGTTCTCCCGGCACGGTCGCGGTGACGGTGCCATTAGCGTGTACCTGCACGGTTACGCCGCCACGGTTGTCGTCGTTCAGTGCTGATTCGGCAATTGCATCTGGCGCAAGCTCGGGTGCATCAAGGGCCAAACGGGTGAAGCTGTCCGCGCGACGATCGTCGTAGCTTGCCATCCACCAGAGGTTTGTGTGGCGCAAGAACGTGGCAACACCGTAGGAGTGTGTCGGATCCAGCGCGTCTGCATCAACCTGAATCCGCACTGTGAACGAACCACCTGATGCCGACATGACGGCCTGGTTGAGCTGGCCCCACTCGGTGTCAGCAGAGGTGGCCACCCAGCGTTGCGATCCCTCTTGCCCCGGCTGCCAATCCTCGTCGTCAAACAGTGCAACGTCGAGACCGAAATAGCCGTTCTTGTCGTTCGCGGGCACGACGAAGTTCGCGCCGACCACCGTAATCTCGCCACCCTCTGCGGCCGTGAGCCCACCAGCCGGATTGAGGGCGAGCTGCGGCTCGCCAGTGTTTGCGACGACTCGGTACTCGGTCGCAGCAGAGGTCACGCTCTGGCCGAGACGGTTCTTGACCTGCACGCGGAGCTTGCTGCTGCCAGCGCGATCTGCCTCGGGAAGCATGATGCGATGAGTGTAGCCGTTTTGTCCTCGTGCAACGTCGATCCCGCTGAGGGCAAGCCAGGTGCCGTCTTCGGTCTGCTCTTCGACCACGAACTCGCTCGGGGCGGGGGTGCCGGTCACGGAGAAATCAAGCACTGGGCGCATTCCTTCGATTGCGAGCACGGCTGTTGGTGGTGTGCTGATTCGCAGTTCGTCGGGAGTTTCGGTGTGCAATTTCAGCACGCCGGAGTAACTCTTGCCGCCTCGATTCTCGGCAACCATTCGCACGGAAACTTGATTCCAGTCGGCGGTGATGGCTGGAATGCGAAGCGTTGGATCGCTTGCCCCTTCGATCACCGTCCACTCTGCATCGCCGGAAGCCTTGCGCTCCCAACTCACTGCTGTGGCGCCGCTTGCTGCGGCAGTGATTTCGAGATCGTTGCCCTCAAGCACGGGAAACTCGAGGTTTGCTTTTGGGTTCTCCGTAATCAGCGGGCGTTCGACCGGGGCTTCTGCGGTTGCGGTGACGCGCACTGGGAGTGGCACCTTGTGTGGATCGGCGCTGCCTCCGCTCGTGTACCAGTACGAGGTGAGGCCACTGTCGTAGTGGAAGTCGATGAGTGATTCCGGCCAGGAACCCCATGCGCCCTTGGTCTTGAGTACCGCAGAGGTGGTGCTTCGCCCAGAATCTGGATTGCCTGGGGTGTTCAGGGGGAAGTAGTCGCGATCGTAGAAATCGGGCGTGAATTCCACCACGCCAGCCTCAACGCTGACCGAAGAGAATGTGGCGAGCGTGACTGGGCGCGGGGCGAGCGGGAAGGTGCCTTCTGGGTTCTCCTCATTGGCGCCATAGCCGCCAGCGGTGCCGGTGAGCGTGCCGGTGCCGTCTGCGGCGATGGTGAGTACCGGGTCTGCGAAGGTCCATGGCACGAGGCCACCATAGGCATTTGCGGTGAAGGCGCCGCTCCATCGCACTTCGCCAGCTCCGGTCGCTGGATCGAGTTCACCTTCGCCATGCGAGAAGCGGGCGCGCTGGTTGACGCTCGTGCCGGTCATCGGCAGGCAGATACTTGCTCGCGATGCGCGCTGGGCTGAACCATCCTCGGCGATCTTCACGATGGAGACGTCGCCGACCTGCTCGCGAAACTCACCACCGTTGTCTCCGGTGCCTGCTGAGAAGAAGTTGCAGATGCCGCCGCGCGAGTCGGGGTTCTGATACTCCTGGTTGAGCGCGAGGTCGAGTTGTAGGTTCGTGAGCGGTGTCGGTTCTTGCGCGGCGGTCGCCGGTATGAGTCCCGTCGTAAGGAGCAGGGCAATGGTGGCGCCTGCCGTCCCTACGGCTCGAAGTTGCCCGGTGAAAGGTCTCATGATTCTCCTGAAGAAAGTGGATTGATGAGTCCTTTGAGCGGATCGCACCCAAAGGACACGATAAGTAAGGTTACCCTTATAAACATCACATGAGGAAATTTTGGGCAAGGAATCGGTGCTGGTGCGTCGCGGATCTGGGGTACGCGGATCTGGGGTACGCGGATCTGGGGCACGCGGCAGGGTGAGCGGGCTGTGCCGGGTGAGCGGGCTGTGCCAGGTGAGCGGGCTGTGCCAAACGATGAATCGCGTGGTGCGCGCGCTCGATGGTGCGGGTACGTTCCACGGGATCTTTCCGCTTCGCTGCGCCCCCGTCAGTGCCGGTATCTCCGTCCGTCGCGGACTTCAAGATGAACGCATCATCCAGCGCCTTAAGCCTGACCCCACGCTCTTTCAAGAACGACCTGACGCAGAGTTGGCGGAAACTCACAGACGACACTGCGCACTATCGCCCGGCGATAGAGGTTCATGCCACTTGCGCCCCCGGAAGGGCTCCATTTTCTTCAGACCGACCTTGGTAACAAACTTCAGATTGATGCGGCGTTGAGCGACGGTCGGGTCCCTCTCATATTCCATGCGCCGAGCGAGTATGGCATCGCAGGACATCTTGCCGGGCTTGTCGAATGACTTGAAATCACCAGCCCACAAAGCGTGCGTGATCACCTGGCAGAGGTCGGTGCGGCGCTCAGCAGCCGCTACTCCAAGCAGGCTTGAAGCACGAAGTGCTTAGTGCAACTGGGTCGGGTGGCGTGGCTATCCGCGTCAGCGCTGCCGGAGCTTCCATCAGCATCTCGCACCTACAGCAAAACCCCCGCATTCAGCAGGGGTTTTGCCTGACTCTGGTAGCTGAGGCGGGGCTCGATCCCGCGACCTCACGATTATGAGTCGTGCGCTCTAACCAGCTGAGCTACTCAGCCAAACTCTCGGCGAGCCGAGCAGAGTCAGAGCCCCGAGCCAGGATTGAACTGGCGACCCCTTCCTTACCATGGAAGTGCTCTACCACTGAGCTATCGGGGCGCGCTGCTGCTTTTCAGTCGGACTGTGTCGCGGCAACCTGACAAGACTAACATCATCTATGTGGCTATGCGAAATCGAGTACTTGGTGTCGTCGGAATTCTTTTCTCCATTTGGATGGGCGCTGGCCGGTGGGCATTTGGCGTCGGTGGGGAGCTGACTTGGTGGTACGTTCCGCTCATCACCATTCCCTTCCTGATCCTTCAGATTTGGGCGCTGCGGCAGGCGAGTGTTGCCGCTGGGCGAGGCCGTCCGGTCGGCCGCCAGTTCTACGTTGCAACGGTGGTTGCTTGGCTGTGCGCCTTCGGCTTCGGATTCACCGTGCCCGATAGCGTCAACGGTGAGCTGGTCTCGATTATGAGCCGGCTCTTCGGTGAGGCCTCGCTCGGCATGTCGATTGCGCTGTGCAATCCTTTCGGCATCATTGCGTTTTCCGGCATTATCGCGGCGTTGATCTTCGCAATTATGGCGGGCCGCGATCCGCGCCCGAGTGAGGACGATCTGCTCGGTGACGCCGAAGTGATCATGGTGGATCACCCGCTGCGATAACTCGGGCACTTCTCTGGCGCATCACGGCGCTCCCGAAACGCACACAGACCCGCTGCGCGGCCAATGAGGCCGAAGCAGCGGGTCTGTGTGGTTGCTGCGGGCTGCTAGCGGGTGAAGACTGCGAGTGCCTCAAGGTGGTGAGTGTGCGGGAACAGGTCGAAAGCGCGCAATGACGTGATCCGGTATCCCAACTCGTGAAGTGTCTTGGTGTCGCGAGCGAGAGCCACAGGATCGCACGCCACATAGACGAGGTTTGCCGGTTGGAGTTCACCCAATTGCGCGCAAACCTCTCCGCCTGCACCAGAACGGGGAGGGTCGAGCACCACGGTCGCGCGGCGCAGTCGCTCGCGCACCGGGGCGGGTGCGCGCAACAGATCGCTCAGGTATTTGTCGACGCGGGAGGTCAGCGCGAGTGCGCCAACCAGCTCGGAGAGATTCTCGGCTGCATCGTCGGTGGCGCCAGCGTCGGCCTCAACCGTCGTGACTTTGAGTCCGGGCCCTGCAGCTTCCGCCATTGCTGCGGCGAGCAGACCGGCACCGCCGTACAGGTCGAGGTTCGTGGCGCCTGCGTCAAAACGACCCGCATCGATCAGCTCAAGGATCGCGTCTCGCACTGCTTCGAAGAGGGTGAGTGGGGCTTCGCGATGCACCTGCCAGAATCCGCCTGCGCGCACGAGAAATTCCCGGCCACCTACGGACTCCTGAATGGCGTCTTTTTCGCCTGCCCGCGTGCGCTCGCCGGGGTATGACACGAGCATGCGCGGATCGTCTGCGCTCGGCGCGATCAGATCCACCGCCTCAAGATCTAGCATCAGATCGTCAAGCGGCGCGATGAATCCGATGCCCTCGCTTGCGAGCGGGAGGGACTCCACGGGAATGACGGTGCGGCTGCGGGCCGCATATGGGCCGACAACTCCGGATTCTGGGTCGATGTGCAGGCGCACTCGGGTGCGCCAGCCGAGCCCATTGCGTTCGTCATCGCCGGGAGCGGCTTCGAGTTGCAGGGACCCGCCAGCGATGGTGGCGATCGTGTCGGCATCGAGCCCGCCGAAACGAATGAGCGCGTCGGTCAGCACCTCTGCTTTCAGTGCGCGTTGCCGTTCCAGTGAAATGTGACCGAACTCGGCACCACCGGCACGTTCGTCTGGGTCGCGTTCGAGTGCTGCCTCGCTCCAGACATGCGGGCGACGATCAGGTGAGGCGGTGAGCACCTCGATTGTTGCGGCGCGAGCGAATGATTTCTTGCGGGCCTCGGTCACTCTGGCTCGCACCCGTTCGCCAGGGAGCGTGTCAGAGACGAACACCACGCGGCCTTCGTGACGTGCCACGCAGACGCCGCCGTGGGCGATGCCGGTCACATCGAGTTCAACTAGATCGCCGACTTGCAGCGCAGGAGGAGTGGTCATGGGTTCTATTCTCCCATTGACTGCTGCCTGTCTTGACTGTGGGTGCGGGGCGCGGGTGTTGCGCGCCGGTGTGTACTGCCGGTCTTGAGCGCGGGGGCGGGGCTGTGATCCCGTTGGTCTTGGCGCTCGGTTATGCCGAAGCGAGTTTGTCGAGGGCGCTGAACCGTTCGGCCAATTGGGTTCGCCGCGTCGCACCAAGTTTCGCTCTGGCTGCTGAGAGGTGAGATTCCACGGTGCGAATGCTCAATCCAAGCTGTTCGGCGATCTGCCGGTTACTGAGTCCTTCAATACACAGACGGGTGACCGAGGTTTCGCGTCTCGTGAGGCGTACAGCTTGCGGTGGAACAAGTGATTCCGTTGAGAACCAGGGAGCGTGCAGTTTGACTTGCTTGTCGAGTTCCTCGATAAGCACACTGCACTGGGTGACGCTTCCGGTGGCGCGTCGCCGCAAGAAGATGGCGCGTGCGTCGAGGAAGGCATATGCCGCCGGTGCCCAGAGATGCTGGTGTTGCAGGGCGATCCCAATGCGTTGCAACGCGACGGGATTCTGGGCTTCGCGTGCTGCGAGATGCGCCGAGATGAGGCGGAAGATGGGGAGCGGGCGAGACGGCGGTGCACCCTCTGGCTTGCGGGAAGGATCGAGCGTGGGGAGACTGATCGAATCGAGATCCCCGAGCACATAGTCGAGGAGCAGATGGCGACGTTCTGAGCGCTTCCCCGATGCTTTTAGGGAGAGTTCCTCACCGATTTCGGCGATGCGTGCGCGAATTCGTTGCGGGAGGAAGTAGGGGAGCGTCTGTGCCAGTGACTCCCATTCGAGTGCGGCGCGGGCCGCATTTCCCGTGGCAAGCGCAGTGATTGCGGCGCAGAAGTGCTGTGCCCAAAGCGCATGCAGCATTGCTCCGGGAAGCCGCGCAACGGTGTGCTGCAACCCCTGTGCTGCCGAATTATTTTCGGCGGTAAGGAGGCAAAGCAGTGCCTCAGCGATGGCGCTGGTGGCGAGCAGGTCGTGCAATTCGCCATTGTCTGACACGGCAAGGGCCGCGATCCGCTGAAATCGTGAGGGGGAGTGCTGTGCCCCGGCGATACGACCGGCAGAACCGGGCTGGTTGAAATGTGGCGACGGCTGCACGCCGAAGCTCAGCTGATCGAGCGCATAGAGCTGCTCTGCGAGGATCGCCACCTCCGGCATTGGGTGTGTGCGGGCTGTCTCGATGATGGCGAGCGTGTCTTCATCGAGGGGGAGGCTGTCATTCAGCCGCGCAAACACCAGATTTGCTTGTGTAGACGCTGAATCAACGGGTGAAGGGGGTTCCCCGGGCGAACGGTCGATGAGCAGAGTGAGCGGTCCAGTTTGCGTGTGTGAGCCGTCGCTTTGTGCGATGAGCTGCTGCTTGAGAAAGTCGAGCGCAATCTTGCGTTCGGGACTCACTGAATTGCCGATCGTCGCGGCTGGGGTGTCACTGGGAGAGACCAGTGAGCGGTAGGTGCGTAATCCTTCGATCGGGCCACGGAAGAGTGTGGTCGAGCGCACGCGGTCGATATCGCTAAAGGCGGGTGCCCCGCCTGCTCGGAGCATGAGATCCCGGGATTCTGACCGGCCAAAGAGCAACAGCATTGAGGCCAGTTGGGTGCTCAGCTGCGAGTGGAGTTGCACGTTGCTTTGGTGAGAGAGTTCGGAGGGGCTTTCCGCGAGCACTGCCGAGTCGAACGCCCACGCACAGAACATGGACTCCCGCACCGAAAGCGGGATCCCGATTCCTTCCTGCATGAGCAAGACGTTCGCTGCGGTCGCGGCCGTGCTTCGCATCACCGCGGGATCGAGCTGCGGCAGCATAGCGGCGGCGTAGAGTTCCGGCACTCCATAGGTGCCAGAGTGCGAGGAGGCACTTACCAGCAGTCCTGCTTTGCGCAGCGTGCTGACCCGTTCGTTCCCAATGAGGTAGCTTGCCCCGTCGATACTTCGGGGTTCCACGCTGGCCAGTACGAGTGCTGCGGCGATGTCGGCCTGCTCAAGGTTTTCTTCTGCCACGCGCGAAGCAAAACTCAGAGAAGGCAGGTGCAGATCACTTGAGTTGATCCCGGTGATTTGCGGGAGCGGATCGGCCTGCACTTTTCCGGCCGCGGCGAGTTTGAGCAAATCGAGCAACCAGCCGGGGCGGCCCCAGGAGAGCGAGGCAACGGCGCTGATGGTTACGGAATTCAGCGGGGTGAGCTGTTTGGTGTGTGCGAGCCGTTCAGCCTGCTCTTGCGTGAGCGGATTCAATCGCAGGTTCTGTGTCTGCGCGAGCGCGTTGGCCGCTGGGTGTGCGGCTGCGGTGAGATCGAGCATGACCTCTTCATAGGCGTGCGCATCGACATCGGTGTTGAGCGTGCCAACGACTTTCACGCCTGTGGCTATTTGGTCAGCGAGTGCTCGCAGCACGCGGGCGCTTGTCAGCTCTAGATTGCCAAAGAGCAAGATATCGCCTGGTAAGGCGGCGTTGATGAGCGAGAGCACCTGGGGATCGTCGTGGGCGACGACCGTGTGCGGGGTCCCGGCGGCCTTCAATCGTGAAGAGAGAGCTCTCAGCGCGTGGCTCTTCCCGCTCTGTCTCGGGCCGCTCACCAGGATGGCATCAGTTTGGGCAAGGTGCAGAGTCAGCTGCTCAATCAGTTCATCCCGTGGCACGCCAAACTCCCCTCCCCCAAAAATCGCCTGGCGTTCCGCTCTGATCACAAAGGCTGGTCATCGCGGTAGCTGTTGACTCGGGATGAGTTTAGCCCGCTGCGCGCCTCAGCTGAGGGAGTCGCCAACTCCTGAGACCTATGGAATGGCATGTTTCCGGGGCAGAATTCGAAAAACTCAGTAGTTCACGATTTCATCTCAGTCTTTGCGCGGGAACGCTTCGGGGATACCTATCCTCTTCGCCTGAATCGCGACCGCTGTTTTACGCTCACAGCAAACCGCTCCATCCAGGTGGGCGGTGTGATCGATGTATTTCGGTGCAACCACGACCAAGGACTCTGGGGGATACGCCTTGAAACGTAACGAATTGCGGCACCGGTGGAGACGCGCGTCTCGACCGGTCGCCTTCACCACAGCGGCTGCGCTGGCAGTAGCAGGAGTCGCCACCGGCGTTGCTGCGTCCAACGCAGACCAGCGCACACTGCCGACAGGCGAAGTATCGGCTGCGCACTCCCACTTCCTTTACGTGCCGGGCCTTGGTCTTGACGTCGCGGGAGCCGGTGTCGCTGATACGAAATTCTCAAGTGGAACAGCTTCGTCCAGTGAGGCGTTGAACGTCGCCCTGCTGAACGGGCTCGCCGACCTCAACCTCGGCACTCTCTCGTTGCCGTTGCTGACCGACGGGAGTGCCCCAGGACTGCTCGACCTCGGGAGCAACATCGGGCTCGTGCAGAGCTACGCGATTTCACCCTCAGAAGTGTCGTCGATCAGTGCCTCTGGTGCGGTGAACGACCAGGGTGCAATCAATCTTGACCTTGTGCGAAACAGCCCAGGGTATGAGCCCGCATCGCTCGATCTGACTCACCTGTTCAGCCAGCTCAATATCACCGGGCTGACCGATGAACTCCTCGACGGCGCAAAGATCGAACTCGGTGTGCTGAGCTCGCGCGCCGAGAAGACCGATGGCGTCGTAGACCGGTCATATGCGCTCGCAGATCTGAATGCTGAATTGAGCGCTCCGATCCTCGGCACCGTGACCGATGCGGTGGATCAGGTAGTCGGTACTGCTGGCACCGCGATCGATGGTCTTGTGGGGCCGGGCGGCGCCCTCACCGCGACTGTGAGCGGATTGGTCAACGCCATCAACCTCAATATTCCGTTGGTGGGCGGCCTGACCTCGAGCATGGATCGCTTCGAGATCAACACGACCGGTCTCGTCAGCTCTGTGCGGAGCGAATTGCTCACCACGACGATCAACAACGCGACTGCGACATCGCCCGCTTCTATCGAGGTAGATCTGGCGACCGGCAAGGTGCAGGTTGACCTTGAGCAATTGCTGATCGGGCCCGGTGGCAAGTACGAAGGCCTCGGTCTGAACGGCCTGCCCGCGAACACTGATCTGCTTGAAGCCGAAACGGTTGAAGCGCTTGCGAGCGGACTCTTGAACGCGCTCACCGGTGCAGCGTCGACCTACCCGAACTCGCTCACCGCAAATGCAACGCGTATCGTGCAGGAGGGGCTCTACAGCCTCGAAATCGGCCTCGATCTTGGCTTCGACGTGCGTCTCCTCACCGTGCCTGTCGGCGGTGTGAGCGCCTCGCTGCTTGACGTCAACGACAACCCAGCCACGCTGGGCGGATTGCTCGGCCAGCAGGACTTCACCCCGGTTGAATTTGACCTCACCGGTAGCGGCCTGCTTGGCGGCCTGTTGAACCCACTGCTTGGGCTGCTCAGCGGTCTCGTCACCGACCTTGTCGCTGCTGTGGGACAGGTCATCACCCCGGTGATCAATACGGCAGTCAGCAATGTCACCCCGACCGTGCTGAGTGTGCTGAACCCGCTGCTTGACGGCCTGCTGGGGAACAATGGCGCACTGCTCAAGCAGGTGCTGAATGCCTTGGCAACGATTACGATCAACGAGCAGACCGAGGGCGACCTCGGGCCAGAGAGTTACACCGTGCGCGCGCTCGCAGTTCGGGTGCTTCCAGGGGTGCTCGGGAGCGCGGCAGTCGGCGTCGAAATCGCTTCATCGACCATCACCGCCGAGGATCCAGCAGCTGAGCTCACGGCGAACCCTGCACAGGTGGTGCGTGGTGATGTGGTGACGCTCAGCGGTCAGACCTTCACCGCGAACTCTCCTGTGACGGTGCTGGTCAATGGTGTGGAGGATCCGGCGCTTGCGGGAACCACCGATGCGAGCGGCGTAGTCACCGCAAGCTGGACTGTTCCAAACAACCAGGCAGTTGGCACGGTCACGTTCACCGCGACCGATGGCGCTGGTCGGAGTGACACCGCGACGACGGAAGTGGTGTTGCCGGCACTCACCGCGAGCAACGCGGTTCAGGGTGGCACTGTGTCGCTGACCGGATCGAACTTCGTTCCGGGTGAAGACGTCACAATCTCGCTGCCAGACGGCACCACTGTCGTCGTGACCGCAGACAGCACCGGTGGAATCACTTCCCAGTGGGCGGTGCCGCACACCACGGCTCCCGGTGCAGTGAACTTTGTGGCGACTGGCGAGAGCGGACGCACCGCCTCAGCAACCGCGCAGATCACGCGAGCTGTGGCAACGTTGTCGGCGTCGCCGAATCCGGTGGAGCCTGGAAACACAGTGACCCTGACCGGCGGCAACTTTGCGCCAGGTGAGGCCGTGACGCTGACCCCTCCCGCAAGCTGCATCATCAGTGCGGGACTCCCGGTAACTGCCGATCAGAATGGCGCTTTCACGGTTACCTGTGTCGTAGATTCCTCGCTCGCTGACGGAACCACGCTGTCGTTCGAGGCAACTGGCTATGACAGTGGTCGGACAGCGAATGCGACGACGCTTGTCGATTCGCAGCCAGACCCGGCAGCGAACGCCAATGCGTCGGCGTCGGCAGCGGCTTCGGCGCAAGCAAACGGCAATAACGAGGTTGCGGCTCAGGCTGCTGCGCTCGCTGCGGCGATGGCGGATAACTCCACCTCTGCCGACGCTGCGGCTGACCCGAACGCTGAGGCTGCTGCTCGCGCTGCTGCTCGCGCAAACGTTGAGGCGAGTGCTTCAGCTGATGCCTCAGTGACGGCTACCTCAACAGCCAACGCCTCGGCTCAGGCGGCGGCTCAGGTCACCGCAAACAGCACCGCGACTGCCACTGCTGATGGGTCGGCAGCCATTTCTGCGCAGGGAACTGTGGATGCGCGTGCCGCGTCGCAGGCTGCCGCGAACTCGGCTGCGAGCAGCCAGGCGAATGCGTCGGCTGATGCCTCGCAGGATGCGACCGCGAATGTGCAGGCAAACGCAAACGCGTCGGCTTCGGCTTCGGCCTCTGCTCGGGCGAACGGCAACCAGGAGGCGGCAGCTCAGGCTGCGGCTCAGGCGGCCGCGTATTCTGCAGCGAATAGCGATGCGAGTGCCGCGTCGACAGCCGACGCCACCGCTGCTGCTGATGCTGCCGCGTACACCTCGGTTGAGGCTGATGCATCAGCGAATGCCTCTGGCACGATGTCATCGTCCGCGAACTCGGCGGCAGTTGCCTCAGCGACTTCCACCGCGCAAGCTACGTCAACAGCGTCGGCGGCTGCCACCGCTTCGGCAGATCAGAATGCTGATTCTGATGCCAATGGCGACAACTCGGCAGATTTCGATTCAGCGTCAGCGGCCCGTGCCGCGGCGATGAACTCGGCGACTGCTGACTCCTCCGGATCCACCGGCGCTTCGGCTGATGCATCGCAAGACGCAGCAGCGAATGTTCGCGCGAACGCCAATGCGTCTGCGTCGGCTTCTGCGTCGGCTGATGCTGATAGCCACAGCAACCCGGCGGCTCAGGCGGCGGCTCAAGCTGCGGCGTTCACTGCGGCTCAGAGCGATGCCTCGGCAAGCGCAACTGCAAACTCGGAGGCTGCGGCTCAGGCGGCGGCGCGAGCGAGTGTGCAGGCGGATGCGACGGCGAATGCGTCTCAGAACGCGGGATCCTCGGCGCTCGCTGCGGCGCTCTCGACGGCGGATACCTCTGCCGCGCAGGATGCCAACTCCACCGCTGCGGCTGATGTGAACGCTGAGGCATCGTCGGCGGCGGCAGCTCAGGCGACCGCTTCGGCTGATGCGTCGACGATGGCTGCGGCTGATGTCAACGCTTCGGCTTCGGCTGCGGCGTCGGCACAGGCAGACAGCAACGCGAATGCCGCAGCTCAGGCTGCTGCTGAGACGGCTGCAATGGCGGATGCTTCGACGACCGTGACCGCGAGTGCGACGGCTCGGGCGAACGCAAATGCTGAGGCTGCGGCCGCTGCTGCTGCGCAGACCGCCGCTCGCGCGAATGTGCGGGCAGACGCTTCGGCGACTGCCTCGCAGGACACCTCCGCGCAGGCAAACGCTGCGGCAAACACTGCGGCTCAGGCGAGTGCGGACCACACGGCGAGCACCAACGCCGCTGCTGATGCTCGTGCTGAGGCGGAGGCGAATGCGAATGCATCGTCTGCTGCTGAAGCATCGGCTCGCCAGGCAGCGAACGCTGACTCGACGGCTGATGCCGCGGCAAGTGCTGCGGCGACTGCGTCGGCAACCGCTCGTGCGGGTGCGACTTCGACCGCCAACGCTTCGGCTCAGGCCAGCGCGGCGTCGCAAGCAGCATCTCAGGGTGTGGCGAATGCCAGCGGCGGTCAGAAGCTGTCGAACACTGGTGCGGCGCAGACGACCGGCATTGCGGTTGCGGCGATCGTGTTGCTCCTGGTGGGTGGCTTGGCGATCGTTGCGAGCCAGCGACGGAAGGCTGCGAAGCAGTAGTCCTGCTGCGAAGAGAACTCGCGATTGATGCGGCCGGGGGAGCTTGTGCGCTCCCGGCCGCATCGGCCATTCTTCGCATGATTTCCAACAGATGATCATTATTGGCCTGGCGTGAGGTACCACGTACCCAAGCACGTCAGTGTCGATCGCACCCGGAGGGCAATGTGACACCCACAACACCAGGTGATGAGCGCACCTCACCCCGCACGAGCAACAGTGATCTCCCGCGAGCACAGCCGAGCGAGGACGATCCGCTTTCCTCTCCCGAACGCGCGCCGGAAGGACGCCCCGCACAGACAAAGCCGAAAGCATGGGTGCGCGCACTCGCTGCGATTGCGGTGCTCGCTACTGCGTGGCACATTCTTGCGTCATTTCTCTGGATCGCTCCATATTCAGAGAACGCGCGAGAAGTGGTGCCCGGCACGATGCTCACGAGCTATATGATCCCGTTCTTTGGGCAGTCCTGGAGCGTATTCGCTCCCGAACCCATCAACGGTGACTACCACTTCAACGTGCGCGCGGTGCTCAGCCCGGCCGACGGGCAAGAAGAGGTGACCGGGTGGGTGAGTGCGACCGATGTCGAGCTCTCCATGCTCAAGTACAACCTTTTTCCACCGCGTGCCGGTATCCAGTCGAGCGAACTCGCCTCCAGCTATAAGGGCGCATTTGACGGCATGGGCGATGTGGATCGCGCGGTCATCGGTGGTGACTTCACCGTGAACGACTGGGAGGTGGGCCTGCGCGCCGCTCTCGAACAGCAAGAAACCGCAGATGGTTCGAGTGAAGAAGCCCGTGAGAAGAAGATTTCAGAACTCCTTGCCCAAGAACATCGCAGCACGGCATACGCCACTCAGGTCGCTCGCGCGATCTGGGGTGAAGACGTGACCCAGGTGCAGTATCGGGTGAGCCGCCAGAACATCATTCCTTTTGCTCAGCGCCATGATCCAGCAGCGGTCAGGCCAGAGCCAATGATCGTCTTACCGGGGTGGCGGGGTCCCATTGAGAATGAGTCCCAGAATGACGGCAATTTCGGCGATGTCTTCCGCAGCCAATTCGAAAGGATCACGCGATGAGTGAGCAGGGCACAACTCCGGTGGCGCGTTTCGGTGGCTTCGTAGGAAGCATCATCTCAGCCGTGTGGATGGCGGCGATGAACGGCATTGGTTCCGCCATCGCCTGGTTTGAACGATGGCTGTTTGACGGCAAGAAAGCGCTCTACGGTCTCGCCGTAACCCGAATGATGTTCGGGCTCACCGCGCTCGGACTCCTGCTCGCGAATTTCAGTACCCGACTGTACACATTTGGCTCCGGGTCGGCCTGGAACGGTGAGATCGCGAGTCCCGTGAGTGATTTTCCTCGCATCTGGCTCTTCAGTCTCTTTCACGCGGTCGCAACGAACGATGTGCTGTTTACGCTGTTCTACCTGCTCTTGATAGTGCTTGCCGTGCTCTTCATGATCGGCTGGCGCTTTCGCATTGTGCTCCCGATCTTCTTTGTGCTCTGGGTGAGCTTCATCGAGATGAATGACATGGTCGGCGATCAGGGCGACAATATGTTCCGGATCGCCCTGCTGCTGCTCTTCTTTGCCGACCCCGCTGCTCGCTGGTCGCTCGATGCTCGCCGAAGAGCCAAACGGGAGTGGTTCGCAGAGGGAAGCTCGCCCCGGCACATCGGCACCGTACTGCACAACCTCGCTCTGGTGGCGCTGACCGCACAGGTCGCGTTTGTGTATGGTTCCGGCGCGCTCTACAAGGCGCAGGGCAACCCCTGGGCTCAGGGGTGGGCAGTGTACGACCCCCTGCAGACCGCGCGTTTTGGCACCTGGCCAGTGCTGAGCGATCTGATCACCGCGTGGGGGCCGATGGTTGCGATCGGCACCTGGGGTTCGATCCTCTTGCAGTCCGTGTTCTTGCTTGCCTTGCTTTCGAGGCCGACTCGATTGCTTGCCCTCTTTGGCATTCTCGGGTTCCACATCATGATCGGCGTGCTGATGGGGTTGCCGTGGTTCTCGCTGACCATGATCGCGATCGATTCGATCTTCATTCGAGACCGCAGCTGGAAGCGGATCACGAATGGCGTGAGCCGAAGATGGAACGACGCCATGAAACCGGGAACCGCGCCAGCGGTCTCCGCCTAAGCGCACTTCCGTTTCGATATGGTCGCCCCTGCTCGGCGAGCGGCGCAGATCACACCATTGTGTGAGACACGCACTCGTCGCGTAGGGGCGTTCTCGACCTACGCGTGGCACGGGTTTATGCTGAGTTCGTGAACGCTGACGAGGTTGTCATTTCAGCCAGAGATCTCACTGTGCGTCGCGGCCGACGCACGGTTTTTCGCGAGATCAGTCTGGAAATTCCGCGCGGGCAGGTGACCGGATTGTTGGGTCCCTCCGGCTGCGGCAAAACGACACTCATGCGCACCATCGTCGGCGTGCAGGCGGGCGTGACCGGCGAGGTGTTGGTGCTCGGGGAGCCGGCGGGTTCTCGCGGACTCCGGCGGCGGGTCGCGTATGCCACTCAGGCTGCGTCGGTCTACGACGACCTCAGCGTGATGCAGAATCTTCGCTATTTTGCGCGGGTGCTTGACGCGCCAAAGAGCGATGCTGAACGGGTGCTCGAGCTCGTGGGGCTTGGATCCCAAGCGCAGCAACGGGTCGAGGCCCTTTCGGGCGGGCAGCGCGGCAGAGTCTCGCTTGCGGTGGCGCTGCTCGGAAACCCAGAACTCATCGTGCTTGACGAGCCAACCGTGGGACTTGACCCGGTGCTCCGCTCCGAGCTGTGGCAACTCTTTCGTGAGCTTGCCGACGGTGGTGCGACGCTGCTGGTGAGCAGCCATGTCATGGATGAGGCCCTGCGCTGCGATCGGCTCCTCCTGATGCGCGAGGGATGTATTGTGGCCGACACCACCCCGAGCGAACTGTTGCAGCGCACGGGCACGAGCGACCCCGAGCAGGCGTTTCTTGCGATGATCGCTGCAGACGAATCCCAACGAGGGTATTCCCCGAAGCACGGCGGGGGTGATCCTCGATGAGCCCCGTGCGAAGTGTGGCCACGGCGGGAAGAGTGCTCCGACAACTCGGCCACGACCCACGATCAATCGGGCTGCTCTTGCTCATGCCGAGCCTGCTCGTGGGCCTGTTCGCCTGGTTGTTCAGTGATCAGGAGGGCGCGTTCGATCAATTTGGGGGTCCGATCCTTGCCCTCTTCCCGTTCATCCTGATGTTCGTGGTGACCTCCGTCACGACGCTTCGTGAGCGTCGCTCTGGCACGCTCGAACGCCTGATGACCACCCCGCTCGGCAAGGCGGATTTCATCGTCGGCTATGCGCTCGCCTTCGGTGTCGTGGCAATTGTGCAGGCGCTTGTCACGGTCGGCTTTGCCGTGTGGGTGTGCGGTCTGAGCGTGTCGGGCCCGAGTTGGCAGCTTGGCGTGGTTGCGGTGCTAGATGCGCTACTTGGCACGGGGCTTGGCTTGTTTGCGAGCGCGTTTGCGCGCACCGAGTTTCAAGCGGTGCAGTTTATGCCTGTGTTTGTGTTTCCGCAGATTCTCTTGGGTGGATTGCTGATGCCGCGCGAGCAGATGCCCGATGTCTTGCACGCTATCTCGGATTGGCTGCCGCTCAGCTATGCGATCGATGCGGTGAACGCGGTGGCGGCAGGCAATGAGGGCTGGGATTTGGGTGCACCACTGTTGGTGATTGGTGCGGTGACGCTCCTCTCACTCGTGCTGGCGTCGTTGACACTGCGCAGAAGAACGCCTTAGTCACGCAATAGGCTGAGGGCATGCGCCTCTATCTTGCTTCGACCTCGCCCGCTCGACTCGCAGTGCTGCGCGCTGCCGGGATCGAACCGATTTGTTTCTCTCCCGAAGTTGATGAGGCGGCAGAGGTAGCTGCGCGCGAGGCAACTCTTGGCCGCGCGCTTTCCGCCCCGGAGCTGACCGAATACTTGGGTCGGCTGAAAGCCGAAGATGTGGTGCGGCGGCACGGCGCCGAGATCGATGGGTTGGTGCTTGGCGGCGATTCAGCGTTCTTGCTGCACGGCGAGATTCTGGGGAAACCCCACGAAGCTGAGATCGCGCTCGCCCGTGCCAGGCAGCATCGTGGGCAAACTGGGGTTTTGCATTCGGGGCACTGGCTCATTGATCACAGCGGGGGATCGGTGCAGGGAGCGAAGGGCTCGGTTGACACTGCGACGGTGTCGCTCTCGGCAGATGTGAGTGATGCTGAGCTTGAAGCGTATGTGGCGACCGGAGAACCGCTGGAACTCGCGGGCGGGTTTGCGATTGACGGTCTCGCCGGTGCGTTCATCGACCGCATTGAGGGTGCGCCCAGCTGTGTGATTGGACTCTCGCTGCCTGCCCTGCGGCGTTTGGTGCTCGATCTGGGGCACGAGTATTCGCAGTTGTGGAATCGGTAGCCGGGCGATGCCCAACGATCCTCAGACTGGATCGCTGGGCATCGCCGCTGCGGAGCGTGGTTACCCGAGCGCGATTGCGAGTTCGTTCGGCACGAAATCGAAGGATCCGGTGGCGAGTACCTTTCCGCTGGTGAGATCGACCGAGTGTACGGACTTCGTTGCTGGGTCGGTGATGTAGGCCACCTCTCCGTCTACCTTGATCGCTGGGTGAGCATCTTGCCACGCCGCGGGGCCTTCCCACGGGTCAATCACCGGGTAGGCATCGGTGAGCGCACCGCTCTCTGGATCGAGCACGTGAATCTGGCCATCAGTTGAGAGGATGTACGCGAGGTCTCCCGGCCCACGAGCCATATCGCGGAAGGTGTATCGCACCTCCTCCGGCAGATTCACCACCTTCAGGCTGTCGCGTTCGGTATCAATCAGGGTGACTGCGCTGAGCAGGTAGCCCTCGGCGTCGGGGTCGTTCTTGTAGTCGCCGACTACGAGGGGGCTGGTGTCGGAGACGAAGGCGTTCCCCATCCGACCGTATTCGTCAGGTGCCGTGAGCTTCACAAATTCACCTTCGTGGTAGACCAGGGCGCCGTTCTCGCAGCCGAAGACCACCGCCTCGTGTGCCGCAGTGCCTTCTCCGTGGATCCCGGGGCACTCATTGCTCATCGCCTCTTCGTGCCAGTGGTCATCGTGCGGGTGCAGGGCGACCGCTCCGCTTCGTGCATTGCTGTCACCGACCGTGGTGAGCAGTGTGCCATCTGACAGCACAATCGATACGCCGTGGTGCGCAGACTCCGCGGTGTAGCTGGAAGTGTGTGCCGGGGCGCTGTAGCCGTGGGCGAAGGCATCAGTGTCGAGAATGGTCGTCGTGCCGGTTCCATCGTCGTACAGCACCGTCTTCCCCTCGTGCACGACGACGTGACCGGCGGTTTTCGCGTCGAAGACAAGGTCGGTGAGGTGCAGCTCACTGGTATCGAGCATCTGGAACCCGGCAGAGGTGGTGACGGCCACCGTGCGACCATCGCCGAAGGGGTTGAGTCTTGTGAACTCTTCGGTGGGGAAGGTATCGAGCACTTCGAGCGACTCGGGATCGAGCACAGCGATGCCGCCTTCATACGAGACCGCAATCCGGCCCTCGGTGGTGTCGTGGGTGTGGGCAGCGGAGTCATCGCTGGCCGAGCTCTCAGTGGTCGCGCTTGCGCATGCGGTGGCTAGCAGCGTGATTCCTGCGAGCGCAGCGGTTGCGGCGATCACTCGGGAGTGTGGTTTCATTGTTTTCCTTTCAGGTGGTGCTCAGCGGGTGAGCCCGTGTGTGATGCGCTCCGTGTTTGCTCGCATCATGGTCAGATAGCTGTCTGCTCCCTCGCCTGCTTCGGTGAGGGATTCGGTGAAGAGTTCGACGACCTCGATGTGCACGTCTGCTTCGCTTGCGAGCACCTGCACGAGGCGATCGGATTGTGACGATTCGGCGAAGATCGTCGGCACGCCCGCGGCCGAGATAGCGTGGGTGAGATCGCGAAGATCTGCCGCGCTTGGTGCTGCAAGGGTGCTGCCTCCGGGAATGATCGCGCCGACGAGAGTGAAGCCGTAACGTGAGGCGAGATACCCAAAGACGTGATGGTTTGTGACGAGGGCACGTCGGTGGGGAGGGATTGTGGCAAATGATTGCTGCATTTCGGCATCCAGTTCCTTGAGCTGCTCTCGGTAGCTCGCGGCGTGTGAGTGGATGGTCTCAGCGTTGATCCCTGGGATCTCTGTCAGCGCCTGTTCGAGTCCGGTAACGACATCGAGCATGCGCGCTGGATCTGTCCAGAAGTGCGGATCGACTGCTCCGGCGGCATCACCTTCTTGGTAGCTCAGCGTCTCAATGTGCTCACCCGCCACGAAGCTCGGGACATTCGCGGCGGTCGCGCTGTCGAGGTGCTGCTGAAGCCCCTCTTCAAGGCCGAGTCCATTCGAGACGAGGAGGTCGGCTGAGCCAAGAAGGGCCGCTTCTTGCGCGGAGATCTCGAAGGAGTGCGGGTCAGCGTTTGGTTTCATGAGCGTGGTGACTGTGGCTTCGCCAGCGACGATCTGCGTGACGACGTCGCCGAGGATGTTGGTGGTGACGACGATCGTTGGCCCGCCTGATGCGGCGTCATGAGGTTGCGGGGAGCAAGCGCTGAGTGAGCCGAGGCCGAGCGCCGCGATCCCGAGTGCTGCGATGCCGCGTCGAGCGATTCGCCAGGAGAGCATTGCGAGCTTCCCCTTCCGGGGCACAGCTGAGTGGATCATCGTCCGACCTCCAGCAAGTGGTGTGCAGCTACCGGAGTGTGCAGGGTGCGAGCGACCCGCACCTCACCGGCGAATGCAATCTCGTAGACCACTCCAGATTCAGGATCGTTGAGGTAGCCACGATGATCATCTACGGTCAGTGACACCCGAGTGTCAGGGTGCGGGATGAGCGGATCGGTTGATCCGGTGAGCGTCCCCGTGTTGGCGAGGTAGACGAGCACCCGGCCGTCCGTGTCGAGCGCAAGCACGTGACCTTCGGCGTCGTCAACGGCCGCAACGCGCGCGAGGGGCCTCTCGCTTGCGACGAACTGCCAGGTTTGTGCGCGCGTGTGCAGCAACCAGAATCCGGCCTCACCGGCGAGCGCGGCGACCACGGGCCTGCCCTTGCGTGAGTTGAAATCGGTGGCGGGGCCGGCTCCGGCGATTTCGGGGGTGGGGATCACTTGCAGTGACACGTCGCCGTCGTGCGCTTCTGCAAGCACGGCTCCGTCTGCACAAGCGATCACGAGTGCAGCGCGGGTGGTGACTGAATCTGAGGCGTCGGTGCACGGCACGCTCGTCTCGCTCTCGCTCCCGTCTGCATGATGCCAGATGAGCTGCTCGCCGTGGCTGACCAGAGCGCCGTCACCAAGCGGCGCGATGATCCCGCGTGATGCTTCGGTCGTTACTCTGAACTGTTCGGAGATTCTGCCTTCTGCCAGTGCCGCATTGTCGATGAGCACGGCCTCTCCTGTATCGGGAAAGTACACTCCGGTGCTGCCCGCAGTAGCAAGCATCCCGGTCGATACTGTGGCTATGCCCCCGCCCGGGACCGTGCCGAGGTGGGTCGGCGCGGCTTGGTAGTAGTGGAAGTGATCGACGTGATCCCAGGTCCATCTGCCGGAGTCGATAATGTCGACTCCCTTCGCGGTAGACACGAAGCCGTATCTGCCGTCGCTGGCCACCGCCAATGGCGCGCGCACGGGGTCGAGCGCCGAGGATTCGCCGGTGCCAAGGTCGAGCATTCCGACGTGACCGCGTGAGTCGATTGCGATGAGCGCGAGCGGAGCTTCGGCGACTTCTGTCGCGCCGTCGATCTTTCCGTGGCCGTCGCTTGAGGTGTCGTGTCCGGGTGGAGATGGGTGTGCTGGTGGCGTGGGTGCACAAGCGACGAGAGGAGTCAGTGCAAGCGCAATCGACATGACGAGCAGGCTGTTTCGCAGTTTCATGGCGTCCTTTCTTGAAGAGTGGGGGTGCGCAGGCGCCGAGTGATTGCGCGTGAGGCGGTGGAGAATGCGGCAACGAGGATCGCCGTTCCCGCGATGGTGGCTCCTGCCGCGGTGCTGAAATGCCAGGAGGCGAGAAGGCCGAGGCTGACCGAGAGCGTGCCAGCGCCTGCCGCCAGGAGCATGAGGGTGAAGATGTGCTTCGACCAGGATGCGGCCGCGATTGCTGGTGCGAGTAGCAGGCCAACGACGAGCAGGGTGCCAACTGCTTGGAATGATGCGACGACCGCGAGGGTGACGAGTCCGACGAGCACGGCCTGCGCGAGTCGCGGGGCGAGTCCGAGGGTGGCGGCGATTCGCGTATCGAATGCTGCTGCTACAAAGGCGCGATGAAAGATCGCGGCAGCGGCGACGGTGACGACCAGTGCGAGTGTGAGCATCACGATGTCTGCGGAGCGAATGGCGAGGATGTCGCCAAAAAGCAGCGCAGTGGCGTCTGTGGCGAAGCTGCGTGAGTGGGAGACGATGATTACTCCGAGCGAGAGCATCGCTACAAAGAGCAGTCCGATGCTGGTGTCGTAGGAGAGGCGCCCGCGTCGTTGCAGCAGGCCGATTGCGGCGCTCATCACCACGGCGCTCGCCGCCGCGCCGAGGAGCACAGGTGCGCCAATCACGGTGGCGAGGGCGACGCCTGGCAGCATTCCGTGGCCGATTGCTTCGCCCAGAAAAGCCATTCCTCTGATGACGACCCAGGTGCCGACGACGGCGCAGATTCCTGCGACGAGAATGCCGCCGACGAGGGCGCGCACAAAAAAGTCGGCTGAAAGCGGATCGAGTAGCGCGGTCATGATGAACCACTATAGAACAGAAATGATAATCATTATCAACTGCTAGGCTCACTCCGGTGACGACCCACACTCTCTCTACACACCAAGTGAGCTTTGGCTACGACGGCCACGATGTCTTGCGCGAGGTCACTTTTGACTTGCGAGCAGGAGAAGTGACGGCCCTCGTGGGGCAAAACGGTTCCGGCAAATCAACCCTGCTTGAGCTTCTCGCGGGGGTGCTGACGCCGAACACCGGCGTGATTACCCGCCAAGGAGATCTCGCACTCGTGCTGCAACGCCCAAGCGCGCCAGCGACGCTGCCGCTTTCGGCGCGGCAGGTGGTTGAGATGGGCACCTGGAAACGAGGTGCGCGGATCGGGCGAACATCAGCACGCGCGGAGGTACAGCGCGCGATTGAGCGGGTAGACCTCGCACATCTCTCCGCTCGACCACTGGCAGAGCTCTCCGGCGGGCAGCGACAGCGCGCGTTTTTGGCGCAAGGCATCGTGCGCCAGCCGGATCTACTGTTGCTCGACGAACCGGCTACGGGGCTTGACCGGGAGAGCGTTGCGCGTACCCAACAGATCTTGAGAGAAGAGGCCGACCGCGGTGCCGTGGTGGTGTGCGCCACGCACCACCGAGAAGCTATCGAAGAAGCCGATCGAGTGATCCGGCTTGAACAGGGGCGCGTGCTGTCATAGGGCTGGCTCGTCCCATTCGGATACCGCCCGGCAGCGCGAGCGCACATCGACCTTCGCCCGAATTTCTGCACATCCGCCGGAGAGATAAGCTGCAGATATGCTCACCGATATTCCTGGACTTGGCGTTGCCGCGATGATTCTCGCTGTGCTCGTCTTCGCTTGGTGCTTCATCTTCACGGCTTGCTATGCGGCATATCGGATCGCGCTGCGCAACCGGGTGCCACTCAATGCGCGCTCGAATGCAGCGGCCGCGAATTACCTCGATTCCGACGGGTTTTCACCAGCGCAAGAACGCACACACGCCCGCTGGCGCTCGGAGAGCCGCTCAAATCGGCAACCGTATGGAACCACCTCGATCAAGGCGGCACCTGGTCCTCGCGACTGGGAACCCCGCGGGTAGTCTCAGCGCCGCGGGATCGCTTCTGGCGGCAATGCCGCAGAAGGTGGCGTGACAAAAGAGCGTGACGCTGCCGGCGTGGGCGAGCGTGACGAACTCGAAGAAGGCGCGCCCGAAGAGAGCGACGGTGAAAACAAGAAGACCCCCACCGCGAACGGTGGGGGTCTAGCTGCGCGCCCCAAGGGATTCGAACCCCTGACCTTCTGATCCGTAGTCAGATGCTCTATCCAGCTGAGCTAGGGGCGCTCGTTGATCTCTCAACTTGTAAAACTTTACCCGATGAATTTGTGAAAGTGAAATCGAGGTAATTCCGCGTGTCGAGTCTCACCAGGCTGCCGTACCCGCTCACCGCGTGCCGCAGCCAAGGGTCCGAAGGGGGTAGCCTTGCAAGGTGCCAAGCAATGCATTGACCCCTGTTCTTGCCCGCGCGGAGTCGTTGATTCGCGAGATCCCTGACTACCCAAGCCCGGGAATCCTCTTCCGCGACATCACTCCGTTGCTCGCAGACGGTGAAGCCTTCGCTGCCACGATTGATGAGTTGATTGCTCCCTTCGAAGGTCAGTACGACGTGATCGCTGGTCTCGAAGCGCGCGGTTTTCTCTTGGCGAGTGCCGCCGCCTATGCCTCAGGCAAGGGTCTCATCCCGGTTCGCAAGGCGGGCAAGCTGCCTCAACCGGCAATGAGCATCGACTACTCGCTCGAATACGGCACCGCGACCATCGAAATGCATGCTGACCTTGAACCCGGTGCGCGCGTGCTCGTGATCGATGACGTGCTGGCAACGGGCGGCACAGTCGCGGCGACGCTCGAAATGCTCGAACATCTCGGCTACCCCGTGTGTGGCACGGCTGTGCTCTTTGAGATTGCCGGTCTGGGCGGGCGTGACCGGGTGAGTGACCACAAGTTGCACACCGTATTTAGCTCGTAATCTCGCCTGAGAGCTGACCGTTCGGCGAGCTTTCACGATCCGGCGACACGAAGCAGGGGTGCCCTCGGTGCGAGAATAGGGAGTATGACGTTCTCGCAAAACGACCCCCAGAGTTCTGCAAGCAAGGCATTCTTTGCCGCTCGGGACCAGCTTCTTGCGCTCGGGAACGACCCCGCTGCGGCGCGCACTGAGTTTCAGTGGCCAGATGTTGGCCCAGATTTCAACTGGGCGCACGATGTGTTCGACGTGATTGCCGCGGGCAACGACACGACCGCGCTGTGGATCGCAGAGAGTGGTCGCGGTGAGGTGAAGCGTAGCTTCGCCGAGTTGAAGCAGCGCAGTGATCAGGTGGCGCACTGGATGCGTGCGCAGGGTGCCCGTAAGGGTGACGTGGCGATGCTGATGCTTGGAAACAGGCTTGAACTCTGGGAGATCATGCTTGCCTCCCTCAAAATAGGCGTCGTGATTCTGCCCACCTCTGTCGTGCTCGGCCCGCATGAACTGGTGGACCGTGTGGAACGCGGCAAGGTGAAGTGGGTGTTTGCTGCCCCAGAAGATGCCGTGAAGTTCGCGCAGCTTCCTGGGAACTTCCGGGGGATCGCGGTTGGCTTTGACGAGGCCAGCCAGGATCAGCGCGCTGCGCTCTACGACTGGGCGAACTACGAGGAGTCGCGATCCGCTTCGCTCGCAGCTGTGCCAAAGCTCACACAGAGCAGTGATCCTTCGCTGATCTATTTCACTTCGGGAACCACGAGTCTGCCAAAGATCGTTGAGCATTCGCACACCAGCTACCCGCTTGGGCACCTCAGCACGACGGCGTGGATCGGGGTGCGCCCAGGTGATGTGCATTCCGTGGTGAGCGCGCCGGGGTGGGGAAAGCACGCCTGGTCCAGTTTCTTCTCGCCCTGGAACGTCGGCGCGACCATTTTCGTGCTGAACTACACCCGTTTTGACGCTGACCAGTTTGTCACCGAGCTTGACCGAGCTGGAGTCAATACCTTCTGTGCCCCACCGACGGTGTGGCGAATGCTGATCCAGCACCGCCTTGAGCAAAAACCGCGTGGCTTGCGCGAGCTGCTCTCCGCGGGTGAGCCGCTCAATCCTGAGGTCATCGCTCGAATCCATGAGTGGTGGGGGCTTGAGATTCGCGATGGATACGGGCAGACCGAGACCACCGCATTGATTGGCACGCTTCCTGGTGAGGCCGTGGTGCCAGGTGCGATGGGGCGTCCGCTTCCCGGAGTGCAGGTGCGCTTGTTGGACCCGCTCACGGGAGCCGAAACGGAAGAGGGCGAAATCTGTTTGCCACTTGAACCGACCCGCCCGACGAATCTCATGCCCGGCTACTTCGGGAACGATGAGGCCACTGCGAAAGCGATGCGTGGCGGAGTCTTCCACACGGGTGACGTGGCACAGCGTGACGCTTCAGGTGTGCTGACCTTTGTTGGACGCACTGACGACATCTTCAAGTCGAGCGACTTCAAAGTGTCTCCGTTTGAAGTGGAGAGCGCGTTGCTGGAGCATCCGCTCGTGGCAGAGGCGGCTGTGGTGGGTGCGCCCGATGACACCAGGCTGAATGTGACGAAAGCGTATGTGTCGCTTGCCGCAGGTGTTCCCGCTGATGCTGATGCTGCTCGCGCGATCCTGGCGCATGCCCGCGTCGCCATGCCCGCGTACATGCGTGTGCGCCGGGTCGAATTTGCCGAGTTGCCCAAGACAGCCTCTGGCAAAATTCGTCGCGTCGAACTTCGCCAGCGTGAGGTTGCCGCCTTTGCTGAGGGTGCGTCGATTGACTCCGAATGGCGCGAAGAGGATTTCCCGGATCTGAAGAAGTAGCCGCGGAAGAGCGGAAGAGCGGAAGAGCGGAAGAGCGCGCGAGCAGGCTAGCTCGCGCGCTGCGCTTCAAGCAGCCGGTAGCATTCGGTGATCCGGGTGTGCCACCAGTCTTCACGCTCGGGGCTTGCGGCATAGCGGTGCAAAAGCTCGGGGTCGAGGATCGCACGCCGCGCCTCGATCGCGCCCCGTTCCGCGAGGAGCGGCTGCGCGGTGACGTCGCCAGCGAGCAACGCGGCGGTGCCGAGACCGCATGCCCCGGCGAGCACGCCCTCTGGCAGGGCGGCCGCAAGGTGCAGACCCATCCCAATCCCGACCGAGGTATCGAGCGCGCTTGACACCACCACCGGTAGCCCCGCTGCGGCAATGATGTCGAGTGCGCGGGCGAGGCCACCGAGTGGCTGCGCTTTCACAATGAGCAGATCCGCTGCCCCTGAGCGGGCGACAGCGAGTGGGTCGCTCGCTTTGCGAACACTTTCGTCTGCTGCGATCCGCACGAGTCCATCGAGTCGTTGGCGCACGGTGATGAGGTCGTCAACGCTCATGCAGGGTTGTTCGGCGTAATCGAGGGTGAACACTGAAAGCGCCGTGAGACCCTCGACTGCTGCGGCGACATTCCAGCCCCCGTTTGCGTCGATTCTGATGAGCGCGTCATCTCCCATTGTCGTGCGCACCGCCCGCACTCTGGCGATGTCTTCTGCCAGGGTCTGACCCTCTTCGGCGACTTTGACTTTGGCGGTGCGGCAGCCTGGAAACCGGGCGAGGATGTCGGGCACCTGATCGGCTGACACTGCGGGCACGGTCGCATTGATGTCGATTCTGCTGCGCTGCATCGCTGGCGGCTCGTGCCAGCCGTATTCGATGGCCGCGGCGAGCCATGCGCTGGCTTCTGTCGTGCCGTACTCCAGGAAGGGCGAGAATTCGCTTGCACCAGCTGGGGCGTCAAATAGGGCGGCTTCGCGCACGCTCACTCCGCGAAATCTCGTGCGGGTGGGGATCGCCACGACCTTCGCGCGCTCAAGCAACTCGTGAAGCGGAGGCAGCTGTGCGGCATTCGTCATGTGTCGATGATGTCATGACCAATAGGCTGGGGGCATGAGTGATCAAGGTACTGCGCAGGTTTCCGACCTCTTTGACCCGTCCGAGTGGCAACTGGCTCCCGGTGCCGAGCGATACACCGATATCACCGCACATCTGAGCACTGATGGCCGGATCGCACGCATCGCCTTTGACCGGCCTGAGGTGCGCAACGCATTTCGTCCACACACGGTCGATGAGCTGTACGACGCGCTTGAGCGTGCTCGTGTGAATCCTCGTGTTGGGGTCGTGCTCCTTACGGGCAATGGTCCCTCGCCGAAAGACGGTGGTTGGGCATTCTGTTCGGGTGGTGACCAGCGGATCAGGGGTCGTGATGGCTACAAGTACAGCGACGACGAGGCGAGCGTGGGTCCCGAGGGGCTGGCGCGCGCCGGTCGCTTGCACATTCTTGAAGTGCAGCGGCTGATTCGTTTTATGCCAAAGGTCGTGATTGCGCTGGTGCCTGGCTGGGCTGCCGGTGGCGGGCATTCGTTGAACGTGGTGTGTGATCTGACGATTGCGAGTCGGGAGCATGCGAAGTTCAAGCAGACTGATGCTGACGTGGGATCTTTTGACGCGGGGTATGGCAGCGCCTATTTTGCGCGTCAGGTCGGCCAGAAGAACGCCAGGGAGATTTTCTTCTTGGCAAATGAGTACGATGCCGAGCGTGCCAGGGAGATGGGCGCGGTGAATGCTGTCGTGCCGCATGCCGAGTTGGAGCGCACCGGTATCGAGTGGGCTCGCACGATTCTTGGGAAGTCGCCGACGGCGATTCGCATGCTGAAATTTGCGATGAACGCGGTTGATGACGGTATTGTCGGGCAGCAGATTTTTGCCGGTGAGACGACTCGTCTGGCCTACGGCACAGATGAGGCGGTCGAGGGCCGTGATTCGTTCCTGGAGAAGCGGGATCCTGATTGGAGCCCATTCCCATACCACTATTGAGTGCGACGCGCGCGGGTGGCTGTGAATTTCGGTCTCAGTTCGACAAGCCTCACTCGATCGCGTAAACTCATTCAAGGTAGTTGACTTCTGCCATACTTTTCTATGCCTGAACACCCTGGTGGGCAGGTGAAAAGTGAGCAAGGCAGAGCTGCTCCATAGGGCGGTGGCGCAATTGGTAGCGCAACGGTCTCCAAAACCGTCGGTTGCAGGTTCGAGTCCTGTCCGCCCTGCCAGACCCGTTCCCCCGCAAGGGGGAGCGGGGCAGATGAAAGGAACGCCAGTGAGCAGCAACGAAATCGACGGGAACGCCGGCGGCGACCTCGTTGAGCGCGCTAAGGCTGATCGCGCCGCGAAGAAGTCGTGGATTGGCCGCATTGTGCTGTTTATTCAGCAGGTGATTTCCGAGCTCAAGAAGGTTGTGACGCCTACCCGCAAGGAGCTGATCAACTACACCCTGGTGGTGCTTGGCTTCGTTGTGGTGATGATGGCGCTGGTGTGGCTGCTCGATCAGCTCTTTGGCTGGGCCACACTCTTTATTTTCGGCACTCCGCTCTAAGCGTTCCGTAGTGTCGGCGCGCTCGGCGCGTGAATCACAATCGACCTCAATCGAAAGAAAGTCAGATGACGAGCGAACAGAGCAACACTCCAGAAGCCGAGCTCGACGCTGCCCTCGACGCGCTGGTTGCGCCGGTCGAAGGTGAAGAGAGCGTCGCCGACGAGCAGGCTGCCGCTGGCGCAGTAGATGCAGAAGACGCGCAGGCAGCGAGCGATCCATACGCCGAGTTCAAGCGCGAGCTTCGCACGAAGCCGGGAAAGTGGTACGTCGTGCACAGCTACGCTGGCTACGAGCGCAAGGTGAAGTCGAATCTGTGGAACCGTCGTGAGACGATGGGCGCGGTTGACGACATCTACGAAATTCAGGTCCCCATGGAAGAAGTCATGGAGGTCAAGAACGGCCAGCGCAAGATGGTCACTCGCGTGCGCATCCCTGGCTACGTGCTCGTGCGTATGCACCTCAACGAGAACACCTGGTCAGTGGTTCGCCACACTCCAGGTGTCACCGGATTCGTCGGCAACGCGCACAATCCAGTGCCGCTCCGCTTCAACGAGGCGTTCGAGATGCTCAAGAGCACGGTTGAGCTTGAGCCAGTGCTGGCAAAGTCGAAGGCAGCGGTGACCGCTACCGAGGCTGGCAACATCGAGATCGATTTCGAAATCGGCGAGACCATCACGATCAAGTCCGGCTCCTTCGAGGGACTGCCCGGCACGATCAGCGAGATCAATCCCGCGGCTGGCAAGCTCACGGTGCTGGTGTCGCTGTTCGAGCGCGAGACTCCTGTGGAGCTCAGCTTCGATCAGGTCACCAAGATGATCTAAGTTTTCCTGGAAAAGCCCCGACGTTCTCTGAGCGCCGGGGCTTTTTCGTTTCTCCCTAGTGCGAGACCCGGTGCGATTTCACCGCATCAAAGCTCGCTCGCAGGAGCGTCTCTGTCCCGGCCATATCTCGCTGGACGAGGCGCACCAAGAGAAAATCGATGACGGCCATTTGGGCGATACGGCTGGGCATGGCTCCCACGCGCATCCCGTCGTCGTGTGCCCAGGTGGTGAGCACATGATCGGCTCGTGCGGCCAGGGGGGACTCGGGGAAATTGGTGATGGCAGCGGTGCTCGCTCCGCGGCGACGTGCGATTTCCAAGAACTGCACTGCCTCAAGCGTGGTGCCGGTGTGCGAGATGGCGAGCGCAAAACCGCCAGGCTCTGTGATGCCGATTGAGGTGAGCGCGAGGTGAGTGTCTGCCCACCAGAAGCTCGGCACACCGATGCGGTGCAGTTTGAGCTGTAGGTCTTGTGCGGCAATGCCACTCGATCCAGCGCCAAAGAGATCAACTCGTTTCGCGCCCTTGAGCGCATTGGCGACCGCGTCGAGTGACGCCGGGTCGATCAGTTTTGCGGTCTCCTCGATCGTGCGAGATTCTTGGTAGGCGATTTTCGCGATGACCTCTGCGGCTGAGTCTGAAGGGTCGATTTGCGCTTCGGAAACCTGGAAGAATTCCCGTGAGGTCTGCTCGCGCCCGATGGTCGATGCGATGGCCAGGCGAAAGTCTTTGTACCCGCTGAACCCAAGAGCGTGACACATTCGCGTGATGGTGCCAGGCGAAGCGTTGCAGTGCTCGGCAAGCTGCGAGATTGTTGACTCGAGCACCAGTGCTGGAGTCGCAATGATCGTCTCGGCAACGCGTCGCTCTGAAGGGCGCAATTGTGGCGCTTTCTGCTGCAACGCAATGAGTACGTTTTCCATGGCGGCTCACTTTCCTTGGGAGTCTGAGAACTATTCTCTCGGAATCAGTTGAATGCCGCGGCGACCAATTGTGGGCGAAGTTCTGGCATGATCATTTGTTCTCGGCTCGGATGTACTCGGTTGCTGAGGAGCACGAAGGATCGCTCGCCGCCTGGCTCTGCCAGGACGATCGTGCCGGTGAAGCCGGCGTGGCTGACGGTTCGGCCGGCAATGGCTGCGGTCCAGGCTTCGTTGCTGCGCATCCCGAGCGTCGGGGTGTATCCCTCGGGGGTCGGTCCGCCTGGGATCGGCTCCGTGAGCCAGCGATGCACTTCTGGGATGATTCCGTCGCCGGTGCGTAGCGCCTCGGCGAATCGAATGAGGTCGGGCGCGGTGCTGAAGAGGCCAGCGTTTCCGCTGACGCCGCCGAGGGCGTGAGCGGTTTCGTCGTGTACCTCGCCGTGCACCATGCCGCGGTGTGGCTGGTGCTCGGTGGCGACGATCTGCGTGAGGTCTTGGCGGGCTGGTGTGGTGGTGAGTGGCCGGTATCCGGTGCGACTCATGGCAAGCGGATCAAGCACGTGCCGTGAGACGAGTGCGTCGAGGGGCGTGTCTGCGAGCGTTGCGGCGAGGATCCCGGCCCATATGAATCCGAGGCACGAGTATTGGTGCGGTGGCTGCTCGGTGATGATTGGTCGAGCGGTTGCCCGGAACCGAATCGCTCCGGGGTCTGGTGTGTGGTCTGGCCAGGAGGGGGCGAAGCCTGCGGTGTGCGAGAGCAGCTGTGCTGCGGTGAGTGTGCGCAGTGGTGCCGTGCGAAACTCTGGCAGTAGTTCTGACAGCGGGAACTCGGGGGAGAGGCCGTGGGTGTGCAGTTCGGTGAGCAGTGTGGTCGCCACGATGGGCTTGGTCACTGAGGCGAGATCAAAGACGGTGTCGCTGCTGACGGCAGATCCGGGGATGCTGCTGGGGAGATCCTCGCGGTCGAAGCGGCGGGTGGTGCCTCGGGCTGCCCGCACGATTTCGGCACCGTTGCGCATGGCGATCATGGATACTGCGGAGGCGCTGCCTGGTGACACCACCTGATCGAGAAGGCGGTCGAGGTCACGATTTTGCATCACTGCTTCCATGGTTAGATATTTTATTCCAAGAATCTGAAATTTGTGATACTTTTTCACAAACACGTCGGGGTGAACGAAAGGGCACGGGCAGCATGTCGATGGAAGAAGAGCGAGCGGCTGTAGCAACGGCGCTTCCGCCGACTGAGCAGCGACTGCCAGCTTCGAAGAACCTCGATCTCATGCCGAGCCTAGAGGTGCTCCGCCTGCTCAACGGTGAAGATCGCGTTGCGGTCGGCGCGGTGGAAGCAGTGCTGCCCCAGCTTGCCGAGCTCGTCGACCTGGCCGCAGAGCGCTTTCGACAGGGCGGCAACATCCACTACTTCGGTGCTGGCACCTCGGGCCGCCTGGCAGTGCTCGATGCAGCCGAATTGCTCCCCACCTTCAACCTCCCACCCGGCCGCGTCGTCGCGCATATCGCCGGCGGAGATCGTGCATTCGTGCACGCCGTTGAAAACGCCGAAGACTCGGTGCGAGAGGGAGAACTCGCCGCAGATCAACTCGGTGAACTCGATGTGGCAATCGGGTTCGCGGCAAGCGGCAACACACCCTATGTGGGAGGAGCCCTCGCCCGCGCCCGCGAACGCGGTGCGGCAACGGCGCTCGTTTCAAGCAACCCGGGTGCCCAATTGGCGGCACTTGCTGACTCGCACATTTGCGTCCGCACCGGCGCAGAAGTGCTCACCGGCTCCACCCGGCTCAAAGCGGCCACAGCCGAAAAGCTGGTGCTGAACGGTTTCTCTACAGCGCTCATGGTCGCCGTGGGTCGAACCTGGTCAAACCTCATGGTCTCGCTTGTCGCCACCAACGACAAGCTCCGACTCCGTACGCTTCGGATCCTGCGCGAAGCAACCGGCCTAGACGAAGTTGCAGCAGCTGCCCTGCTCTCCGCAGCAGACGGAGACCTGAAAACTGCGATTGTGATGTCGCTGGGCGGGGCGGATCGCGATGCGGCAGTCGCGGCATTGCACTCGGGCAGCGCCTCGGTGCGTGATGCGCTCGAATCATTGCAGCACTCGCGCACTCCCTGAACGGACAGGCCCGGATCGTTCGCGGGAACCCGCGATCACCTCACTGACTTTTACATTGAACTGAATCAAAGGAGATGACATGAAACACACACGGAAGATGCTGGCTGGCGGTCTGATTCTGGGTGCTGCGCTCGCGCTGAGCGCGTGCGCTCCGAGCGCAAGCTCAAACAACGCAGGATCTGGCGACGAGGTGACCCTCAAGGTCTGGTCTTGGCGCACGGAAGACGTCGAAGCGTACAACCGCATTTTTGACGTATTCGAGGAGCAGAACCCGGGTATCACTGTCCAGTTCGAAGCGTTCCAGAACACCGAGTACAACCAGATTCTGACCACTGGCCTCGCCGGTTCCGACGGACCAGATGTCCCAATGGTTCGCGCCTACGGTCAATTGCAGCCCAACATTGAAGCCGGTCAGCTCGTCGCCATCGATGACAAGGTTGACGGCCTCGATGACATTCCCGCCAGCCTGATCGCGGGAGCGAAGGGACGCGAAGACGGCAAGACCTACGCGGTGCCGCTGGCAACCCAAACCCTGCAGATGTTCTACAACAAGCAGATCTTCAGCGAGCTTGGCCTCGAAGTGCCCACCACCTGGGATGAGTTCCTTGAAGTCAATGATGCACTGCTCGCAGGCGGCGTCACTCCTATCGCCCTCGGCGCAAAGGACGACTGGATTCTGCCGATCTATGCTGACATCATCGGCAGCGCGAGGTACGGCGGATCGGACTTCGAAGCGAAGGTGCTTTCCGGTGAAACTGACTTCAACGATCCGGATTACGTGGCCTCGCTGCAATTGATCGGTGATCTTGAGAAGTACCTCACGCCAGATGTCATCGGTGTGAGCTACACCGATAGTCAGATCCAGTTCACTTCGGGTCAGGCGGCGCAGTTCCCAGGCGGTTCCTTCGAGATCGGCACCTTCCAGTCCCAGGCGCCCGACCTCGAGTTCGGCTCGTATCAGGTGCCCACCCCGCCAAGGTCAGTGCTCGATGAGGCAGTGACACCCGGATACGCAGACGGCAACTTCGCGGTCAACGCACAGTCGAAGCACCAAGAAGAGTCGATCAAGCTGATGAACTGGTTGGCAACTCCCGAGTTCGGTCAGCTCGTTGCAGACGAACTGAATCAGTTCTCGGCGATCCCCGGCGTGAAATACAGCGATCCGGTGATGAAGGAAGCCTGGGCGAACTACGAGAAGAACAGCTCGCCATACCTGCTCCTGGTCGACTTCCGCTACGGGGAACCACTCGGCACGGCAGTGCTTGGTAAGGAAATCCAGAAGATGTTTCTGCACGAGACCGATGCAGCTGGCGCGGCGAGCGCGTTGCAGACCGGCATCTCGCAGTGGTTCACTCCCGGCGAGTAGTGTCGTTTCTTTCCCAACCATAATCACCAGAAGATAGCCGCGAGGAGGACGAAGACATGTCCGTGACCGTGAATCCACAGTCAGCACGTCGAGGGCGGGCCGGGGTCACCCTGCCCCGTCGAGTCGGACTGCTTTTCGTCCTCCCAGCGTGCATCCTCTTTGCGGTGTTCCTGGCGTATCCGCTGCTCACCGCACTGAGCTATTCATTCTTTGCCTGGACAGGGATCAACCGAGAATCGTTCGTCGGAATCGAGAACTACACGACCCTCTTCACCAAAGCTCCCTACGCCGAAGACATTCCCAACGCCTTCGTGCATAACCTGTTGCTCTTTCTTGGGGCAATGGTGTTTCAGAACACGATTGGCCTTGGCCTCGCCACGCTGCTGCATCGCTTGCCTCGATTCAAGCGCTTTTTCCAGACGGTCTACACGCTGCCCTACCTGGTGTCACCGCTTGTGATCGGATATCTCTGGTCGCTGATGCTGTCACCGCTCTTCGGGCCAGTGAACGCTGGTCTGAAAGCGGTGGGTCTTGGCAATCTGGCACAGCCGTGGCTCGGCAACCCCAGCACGGCCATCTGGGTGATTGTGTTGGTCACCGCCTGGCAGTGGATCGGTTTCCCCGTGCTGCTCTACGGTGCAGCTCTCGGGGGCATTCCAGCCGAACTCGACGAAGCGGCAAAAATCGATGGCGCGAGCAACTGGCAGCGATTTCGATCCATCACCCTGCCGCTCATGATTCCGGCGATCGGCACGGTCAGCGTGCTCACCTTCATCGGTGCGATGGAGTCTTTCCCGATCCCGTACGCTCTTGGCGGTTCGCAGGGAAACCCGGCACGCGCCACAGATGTGCTGAGCCTGCTCTTCTACCGCACGGCCTTTGAATCCGGGTCTTCGAACGCGATCGGCACCAGTTCGGCGATCGCCACACTGCTCTTTCTCTTCATCTTCGGAGTGTCCATACTCATCACGGTGCTCATGCGCCGCGCCGAGCGGAGGCTGTTCTAATGGCTGTCATCACTGAGACTCAAGCGCTGCACACGAGCGAGGCGAATCAGTACCGCCGTCGGCAGAAGAAAGCAAAGCCTAGCCATAGACGGCCCGGTGATCGCGTCACATTCGGCTCAGTATCGGCGAACGTGTTCCTGTGGGTGTACGCCGCCATTTCGATCGCCCCACTCTTGCTAATGCTCTCGAACTCGATGCGCACCACGCAGGACATGGCGCGTGATCCCCTTGGCTTGCCGCTCAATCCCACGTTCGCGAGCTATCAAAAAGCGTGGATCACGGCATCTTTCGATACTTACTTCATCAACTCGATCTTCGTCACGGTCACATCGGTGCTGCTCTCGACGATTGTGTCGCTCCTTGCCGCATATGCCTTCGCTCGTACCAAGTCGAGGGTGTTCACACTGATTGAGTCGATCTTTCTGTCTGGACTCATGCTCCCGGTCTACCTCGCGATCCTGCCGCTGTTCTTCCTGCTGGATTCGCTCGGCATGATTTCTAATCTGTGGAGTCTGATTCTCGTTTACGCCGCGCTTGGGATTCCGTTCTCCACATTCGTGCTCTCCAGCTTCTTCCGGCAACTTCCAATTGAACTCGACGAAGCCGCACGACTCGATGGTGCCGGCGCATTCCGCACCTTCTGGTCACTCCATCTGCCGCTGGTGAAACCAGCCATCGCCACGGTGATCGTCTTTCGCTTCGTACCAGTGTGGAACGATTTCTTCTATCCGCTGATCTTGATCCGCGATCAGTCTGCGTACACGATCCCTGTCGGTGTGACTCGCTTCTTTGGCGAGTATCAGACGGACTGGGCAACGCTCTTCGCGGGGCTGACGATTGCTACCATTCCTCTTGTGGTGCTGTTCTTGATTGCGACGAAGCAGATTGTCTCTGGTCTGACTGCTGGAATGAGCAAGTGACACAAGAGGCGCTGCTCGGCATCGACATCGGTGGATCGGGAAGCCGATTGGCGGTCGTGTATCGAGGTGAGCGCCGTGAGTTCACCGGTCCCAGAGTCGAGGTGCGCAGATCCGGTGATGGGGTGGCACGCCTGGCCACACAGCTGTGTGACATCGCTCGTGAGCAGTGGCCAGAAGCATATGCCGAAGTGGGGGCACTCGGCCTTGGGTCGACGGGTCTGGCCACCCTCGTGGCAGATCCGGCTGGGCTTGCCAACGATCTCGCTCAGCTCTGGCAGCTTTCGGCAGTCACCGGCGCTGAAGGAGCGGTACGGCCGGCGCCAAAGGTTGCGGTCGCAATCGATGCGGTCACTGCACACCTTGGTGCGCTCGATGGTGCGGACGGCGCGGTGATTGCGCTCGGCACCGGGGCGGTGGCGCTGGGCAAGTATCAGGGTTCCTGGCGACGTGTCGATGGGTGGGGTCATCTGCTGGGGGACCGGGGGAGCGGATCGTGGATAGGCATGCGCGCCTTGCAGGCGGCCATGCTGGCCTATGACAGGGTGGCGCCCGAGGGTGCAGCGCTCCTGGATGCCGCACAACTTCGCTTCGGTGATCCCTATGAGTGGCCAGGGCAGTTATACGCTCGCGATGATCGCGCGGGGGTGATGGCCGCTTTCGCCTCCGAGGTGAGTGCGCTCGCCGCGACAGATTCGGAATCCGCACGGATCGTGGCAGAAGCGGTGCGTGCGGCTGCCGCAAGTGTGCTCGCCGCGCTGGATCCAGCTCAGCCTCCCGTGGTGTGCGCGGTGGGTGGGCTGATGCAGAGCGAACGCGTTGCCTCAGGTCTGGCGGAGGAAATCGTTCGGATGCGCAGCGATGCGAGGCTCGTGCCGGCGAAGGGCGATCCGCTTTCGGGCGCACTGCAATTGTCGGCATTGATGCGCGCCGGAGAGCTCTCGACCGAAGCGCCATTTTTGTGGTGCTCGCACACGGGCGGTGAGTGCTCCCGGGTCGAGCGGTGAGTGGCCGGGGGCCACACGCGGTGGACCAGACACTGTTGGAGTCAAGTGCTTGAGACATAGACTTCGAACATGGCAATGACGCACCCCACGACGCGAATCAGTAGCGGTGAACTGATCGGACGCAGCGACGACGGCATCGACCGCTATCTTGGAATCCCCTATGCAGCGCCACCGTTTGGGTCGCGCCGATTCCAGTTGCCAGAGGCCCCGCAGGCGTGGGCTGAGGCGCGCGATGCGGGTGAGTTTGGCCCGGCTTCACCCCAGTCGGCTTACCCTGGCAGATTGGGCACGATCCTGCCGAGCGTGCACCGGCCGGGCGAGGATATTCTCACGGCGAACGTCTGGGCGCCGCACGGTGCCACGCAATTGCCGGTCGTGTTGTGGATCCACGGTGGAGCCTTTGAGCGCGGCGGGGCCGCTATTGAGCTTTACGATGGGACTTCCTTTGCGAAGTCGGGGGTGGTATTCGTCTCCATCAACTATCGTCTTGGCGCGGAGGGATTCTCGGTACTCGAAGACGTACCAAAGAACCTGGGGCTCGAAGATGCGGCGGCAGCGCTGCGCTGGGTGCACCGCGAAATTGCAGCCTTTGGCGGAGATCCGGAGCGAATCACCGTGATGGGTGAGTCTGCTGGCGGTTCGTTGACGGCGGCGTTGACGGCGCGCACAGATACCCGTGGCCTGATGGCGGCGGCAATCGTGCAAAGCGGTCCGACGAGTGCTGAAGTTGCGGCCAAGTCCGCCAAGCTCAGCAATGATCTGGCGAAGCGGCTCGGTGTTCCGGCTACTCGTGCAGGGTTTTCATCAGTGACGCCCGAAGCCCTGCTGATGGCTCGGGTGCAGCAAGCGGCAGGGCGTTCGGTGCTCTCGGGTGCGCCCTCGTATGTGCTCACACTCGACGAGCACTCGTTGCCGATCACCCCCGCAGCGGGGCTGCGCGAAAGCGCGATGCCGCTGCTCATCGGGGCGAACACGCAAGAGTATCGGCTCTGGTTTGCGCCAGAAGCGCTCGCGGCTATCAGCGGCTTCAAGTTCTTCCTCGCTACTTTGGCGCTGAAGATCCCGCGGGCTGCGGTAGCCGCGACGAGGAAGGACTGGCCTGGGCAGAATCACGGCGAAGTGCTGGGGCAGTTGATCACTGACCGTTTGCTGCGCGGCCCCGCGATTCTCGCCGCGAGGCAGCGACAGGCCCCCACCTATGTCTATGAGTTTGCGTGGCGCACGCCGACCCATGACCTCGGCGCGGCGCATGCGCTTGAGTTGGGATTCACCTTTGACGCGCTGCACACCGAGGACGCGAAGATGATGGCAGCGGGGGCGCCACAGCAGCTTGCAGATCTGATGCATGCCGATTGGGTGTCGTTTATTCGCACGGGTGCGGCCTCATGGTCTCGGTTCACCGCAGACGAACAGATACGCCTTTACGACGAGCGCTCGCAGCTTGCAGATCTTCCGCGCAGGCAGGCGCTTGACGCGCTGATGTGAGCTGGCCCTCGCCAAGTGGATGCGCGTAGCGTGCGCAGGTGCGGCGCTCGGCTGGCGAGAATCCGTCGAATGACGTAAACTTGAGTGGTTTGTGTGCCTGCGTGTTGCAGTGCGCGCAACACACCGCGTTCGGGAACGGCCCGATCTGCGGGAGAGGCCGGTGCAACTCCGGTTTCGATGAAAGGAAACAATCATGGCAAAGGCCAAGAAGGTTACCGGTCTGATCAAGCTTCAGATCGCTGCCGGCGCTGCCAACCCAGCACCCCCCGTGGGCCCTGCGCTGGGTCAGCATGGCGTCAACATCATGGAGTTCTGCAAGGCCTACAATGCGGCCACGGAGAGCCAGCGCGGAAATATCATCCCCGTTGAGATCACCGTGTATGAAGATCGTTCGTTCGACTTCATTCTGAAGACCCCACCTGCTGCTGAACTCCTGAAGAAGGCTGCTGGCGTGCAGAAGGGTTCGGGAACTCCTCACACCGTCAAGGTCGCTAAGGTGACCGCTGATCAGGTCCGTGCGATCGCCGAGCAGAAGCAGGCAGATCTCAACGCAAACGACCTCGACGCAGCTTCGAAGATTATCGCTGGCACCGCCCGTTCCATGGGCATCACGGTCGAGTAAGGGGCACGGATCATGGCACAGAAGTCAAAGGCATACCGCGCCGCCGTCGAGAAGATCGAGGCTGGCAAGTTCTACACTCCTGCTGAGGCTGTTGCCCTGGCAAAGGAGACCGGTTCGGCAAAGACCGACTCAACCGTTGAGGTTGCAGTCAAGCTTGGCGTCGACCCACGCAAGGCAGACCAGATGGTGCGCGGCACCGTCAGCCTGCCACACGGCACCGGCAAGACCGCTCGCGTCATCGTGTTCGCAACGGGTGCAGCCGCTGAGGCAGCTATTGCTGCTGGCGCTGACGAAGTTGGCGGCGACGAGCTGATCGAGAAGGTCGCTGGCGGCTGGACCGCATTCGACTCAGCAGTTTCGACCCCAGAGCTCATGGGCAAGGTGGGTCGTCTGGGTAAGGTGCTCGGACCTCGTGGTCTGATGCCAAACCCAAAGACTGGCACCGTTACTCCTGATCCCGCAAAGGCTGTCACTGACATCAAGGGCGGCAAGATCGAGTTCCGCGTTGACAAGCACTCGAACGTGCACTTCATCGTTGGCAAGGCATCGTTCTCGCCAGAGCAGCTTGGTGACAACATCAACGCTGTGCTCGATGAGATCGTTCGTCTGAAGCCGTCTTCGTCGAAGGGCAAGTACGTGCTGAAGGGTGCAGTTTCGACCACCTTCGGTCCGGGCATTCCGCTCGATGTGAACGCTCTCTAAGCGTTTCGCTCAGCATTGAGTCCCCTCGGCCTTCGGGTCGAGGGGACTTTTTCGTTCTGTAGTCTCAAATTTTGCTGAAGAGTATGCGCGAACACTACCTACTTGTGACTCTTCGTCTGTGACAGGCTGTCGCACTCGATTAGGATTGTCTCGTGTCTGCTCAAACTCAGCCCATGCCTCCGCGCATTACCGGTTTGGGGTACGTTCGCCCACTGGGCAGTGGCGGGTTCGCAGACGTGTTCCAATACGAGCAAGACATGCCACGACGCGTGGTCGCCGTGAAGGTGCTGAAAACAGCCATCCAAGAGCCAAGGGATCGCTCGGACTTCGAAGCTGAAGCCGACGCAATGGCGCGACTGTCGAGTCACCCCTCCATAGTCTCAATCTATTCAGCAGGTATCTCCTCAGACGGGCGACCATACCTGACGATGGAGTTCTGCCCAGAGTCCATGCGTGTGCTCACGATCGGAAAACCTGCCCCACTCGAGGTCGTGCTCGACGCTGGAGTGCGGCTCGCGGGGGCGCTTGAAACTGCCCACCAAGCAGGAATCATGCACCGCGACATCAAACCGTCAAACGTGCTGCTTACCGCGACGGGCAGACCCGTGCTCACCGACTTCGGCATTTCCATGCTGCAAAATCAATTCGCTTCAGACGACAAGCGCCACGCGCTCTCGATCCCCTGGGCCTCGCCAGAGGTCAACACCGGAACAACTCCGGGCACCGTAGCGAGCGAAATCTGGTCACTCGGCGCGACGCTCTACACCTTCGCTGCTGGGTTTTCGCCGTTCGAACATGCCGAGCGAGCACAAAACACCGAATCGAAGATGAAGGCGCGTATCTACCAGGCGAAGTATCGCCCCGTCCCGGGCGCACAGGGCTATGAGCCATTTGATCAGGTGCTGCGGCGCACGATGAATCTGCAACCAGAACATCGCTATTCCAGCATGGTCGAACTCGCCGAAGATTTGCGCGGCTTGCAGCGAAGCTACGGTTTTGACGTGACTCCGCTCGACCTCGTTCGTCCCGGCTGGGTCGCCCCTGCAGCTGACTTCAGCCGACCCCGCGGCCCAGTAGTGACTACTGTCCGAAGCTCGACCAGAGCTCAACAGCGCGCCGAGCTGAAAGCACAGCAGCTCGAAGAAAACAGCGACGGCGTGCTGATCGATCGGCCAGGATCGCCGCTCAAGGCAGGTCTGATCGGTGCCGGTATCGCCATTGCGGTGCTCGGTGGTGCGATTGCTGCTGCGATTGGGTTTGGGTGGATCGGATGAGTCTCGGCAACGTCCCGCGGAAGAGCGCATCGAAGCGACGCATTGCGGCGTGGATTGCAGGCACGCTTTCGGCTGCTCTCGTCGTGACACTCGCCGTCGTCGCCAATGGATTCGATTCGCGAGAGACTCCGCGCGAAGACCCATCGGTCTGGGTCGAGCGTTCCGCCGGACAGTACGCTCGAGTGAACACTGAGACAGCTGAAATCGATACCGTTCGCGTGGCCGAGAGCCCCAGCGGTGTTGTGCAAACTGGCGAGCTCGGAGTGATGCTCACGCAGGGGTTCGCGCGTGCGAACATGATCAACGCGGCGCTGCCGAAAGACATTCATGACGATGGCGCAGGCGCGGCAAAGCCGGGTGCTGGTGACGAGGGCGCCTCGGCAGACGCCGCTGCCGAGGCAGAAACGGCGAGCACAGAAACTGAAGCAACGCCCGCTGCCCAACAGGATCAGGGTGCCGCAGCCATGCGCACCCCTGATGGCACCCAAGAGGTCATCGCGGATGGCGGCCGGGTGCTGTTTTTCACACAGAGTGGAGAGAGCTACCTCTCACTCGTAAAGCCTGCCGACGCGAACGGTCCGGCATCACTCGCGACCCCTCGTCTGCTTGATCCGCTCGCAGATCAGAAAAAGAACGAAGACGGCGACGACGACGCAACGAGCGAGCAGTACGCCGCGAACGCGGCAGCGCTCGATGCCGAGGGCAACATTGCGTTGTTCTCAAGCAATGAACACGCCATTCGTCGCTACGACGCAGAAACAAAGCAGTGGATTGGATCACCGATTCAGGTGCCAGCAGAGGTGCCCGACGAAGATGTCCAATTGGCCCTGGTTGGCAACAAATGGGTGCTTTTTGACTCGGCGACTGGCAAACTCTGGCGCGAAGGAGCGAAGGGCGAGGTCACGTTGAAAGTGGCTGGCGCTGCGCAATTGCAAGGGTCAAGCGAAGCCCACGGGCAGGTGCTGATTGCTGATGACAATGGGCTGTGGTCCATCGCTTCTTCGGGTGCGCCGGAACGCATCGTCAGTGCTTCTGGCATTGCCGCGCAACCGAGGCAGGTCGGTGACCAGCTCGTGGCCGCCTGGATTGGTCCCGGCGAAGCACGAATGTGGACGAGCGATGGCGGCGAAACCGAGCTGACCATCGATGAAAGCGTCGAAGACCTGAGCAACGCCGAACCCGAGGTTCGAAGCAACGGCACTCGGGCGCTCGTGGTCGAACGCCGCAGCGGCATGATGTGGACCGTGCCAGACGGAACCCTGATCCCTATTGAGCAATGGACGCTGGTCGACCCGCCGAAGCAGGAGACCGGCACCGTGGTGAAGCAAGACGTCACGGAACAAGAACCTCCGGTGGCAGTTGACGTGTCCTTCGGCGTGCGCGCCGGGGAACCAGCGCTGCTGCCGGTGCTGCTCAACGACTACAGTGCAAACCGCAAAGACGTCCTCACGGTGATTCCCGACGGACTGGGCAGCGACTTTGATCCAGCGTTCGGTTCGATTTCCATGCTGAGCGATGGCCAGGGAATTGTGGTGCAGCCCACCCCAGGCGCGAGCGGATCGGCAACTTTCAGCTACCGCATCACCAACGGAGTGAGTGATTCGGCCCCAGCAACGGTCACGCTCACTGTGGTTGATGAGTCAATCAACACTGCGCCGCAATGGTGTCCGGTCGACGGCTGCCAGCGTGCGTGGCCGAGCCCCGAGGTCGCTCCCGGAGGCACGCTTGTGCTGCCCATCCTTGAGGGCTGGGTAGATCCAGAGGGCGACCCCATGATGCTCGCTGGCGCCTCGGTCGTGAACAGTGAAGATCCGATCCGCGCGCTGGTCACAGCAGACGGCAAGCTCGCAGTTCGTCACACCGACCCGAACGCGGCTGCGGGTGACTCAGTGGTTCGCGTGCGAGTGCTCGACTCGCGCGGTGCTGAATCGGAACGCGATTTGCGCGTCCGGGTGCGCACCGGCGCAGCGATCGATTTCGCTCCCATGGCTTCAACGGTGAAAATTGGCGAGCCCACTGCGTTGCGCCCGCTTGAACGGGTCAGCGGTGGATCAGGTGCCTTCCAATTGGTGAGTGCGACCGTGCAGCAGGGGGCGACGACTGCGACAGCGAACTCCGGCACGGGCACCATTGATGTCGTCGCATCCGAGCGCGGCAGTTCGATTCTTGCGGTCACAGTTCGCGATACGGTCACGGATCAGGAAACCACCGGCATCATTCGCGTCACCGCAGTCGAGACGCGAAACGCATTCGCGGTTCCCCCGCTGCGAGCTTTCGTGCGTGCGCTTGCCGATAGCACGGTAGACGTGCTTGCCGCCGTGCCGAGTGCGAACTCGCGTGCGCTGACTGTGCGCTCCGCCACGGTGCGTGACGGACAATTGCGCGCCGATGTGATCGAGCACTCAAGCGTGCGCGTCTCCGGGTCAACCTTCGACGGGATGGCGGGTCGGATTGGCGCCATCGACGTGGTGATCGCTGAGGGAGAGCAAACAGCGCAGGGGCGTCTCACGGTGTTCCAGGTCGACGACACCGGGGCCGATGTGATCGCCGTGGCTGATACCGCAACGGTTCGCGTGGGGTCAGTGGTAGACATTCCGGTGCTTGACAATGATGTGGCGCCACCGGGTGATCGTCTGGTCTTGCACCCGGAGATCGGCGGGTCTGGCGCGTCCGGTGAACTCGCCTTCGCGTCCGGGAGCCGCATTCGCTACCTGGCACCGACGACCCCCGGGGTCTACACCCTGACCTACACCACTTACGGTGCCTCAAGCCCCGAAAACTTTGACGTTGGCCAGGTTCGGGTGACCGTGCTTGCAGAGGGATCAAACCGCGAGCCACAACCTGCGACGGTGACGGTTCGCTTGGCTCCAGGCGAACGCGTGAAGGCCACAATTCCGCTTTCTGGTGTTGACCCTGACGGGGATCGACTTCGGCTCGTTTCGGTTTCCGCCCCGGATGATCCGCAGCTCTCGGCAAGTATTCTGCCTCGCAGCAACGCGGTCCAGGTGGAAGCCTCTGCGAGCGCGCAGCACGGCGTCCAGGTTGTCGGGTACACCGTGCGAGATCCATTCGGCGGTGAAGCCGTCGGGAAGCTTCGCATCATTGTGACCGAGCCCGATCCGGCGGGTGGTGCTCCGGTCGTCTACAGCGATTACGTGCGTATCGCCAAGGGCACAAGCAGCCCGGCCACCGTTCGTCCGCTTGACAATGATCTCGACCCCTCGGGTGGAGCATTGCAGTTGGTGTCAGTTGAGCCAAACGTGCCCGGCGGCGAAGACTCGCCCGCATATCGCGAACTCGCCAGCCGTCTCGACTTGAGCGATATCAAGCAGGGCGTGGTCCGGGTGAAGGGCGGCGCAGAACTCGGCACGGTGTCATACAAATACACGGTTCGTTCGAGCAAGTCGAAGAGCACGGCAGACGGACTGATTGTGGTGCAGGTTTCCGAGCGAATCGGTCAGCAAGCTCCGGCGGTGACCGATACCGTGCTCGCGGTGCGCGACCGCGCTGATTTCGAGCGCAGTGGCGTGGACGTGGTGACCGACCGGGTGCGGTGGGCTGGCGGTGACGTGTCGACGTTGAAGCTCTCCCTTTGGGGGAGCGCTGAATCCCGTTACACGGTTCGAGGATCATCAATCGTCGGTGCGTATCGTGCTGAGGGCGACCTGGTTCCCTTCCGCCTCGCAGGAACCGATGTCAGTGGGAACGAAGTTGAGACCTTTGGGTTCTTGATCGTTCCTCCGCTTGACGAGTTGCGGCTCTCATTGAAACAGGGCGCTGCGGCGATCTCTGTCGCCGAAAACAAGAGCGTCGATACGAATATCGCAAACCTGATCGACCTGGGACCGCGCGACAAGATCGAACTCGACCAGTCCAACTTCAGCACGCAGCGCCAGCAGTCAAGCTGTTCGGCCATCGGCAGCACCTCGATCCGCTACACCGCGGGTCGAGAAGCACCGTGGACCGATAACTGCGTGGTGCGGGTGAAACTTGTCGAGCAACACACTTACACGCTGTTGCCGATCCCTGTGACGATCATCCCCGATGAGCCTGCCGCGCAGCTCAACCCCCTCACCCGCACGATTGCTCCGGGTGCCACCGAGACGATCAATCTTGAAGACATGGTGCAGTGGCAGGGCGGCCGCGAGGGCACGCTCAGCAAGTTGCGCTGGCAACTCGGCGGAGGCGCTGCTGCCTTCGAAGTGAGTGCTTCTGGCGCGCAGGTGCAGGTCGTTGCTCGCGCTGATGCGACTCCCGGCGCTCAAGAGGTGTTGTCGGTGAGTGTCAGCGGGGCGGGCGAGAGCCAGTCATTGCTCACGCTGCGGGTCGGCGAGGCCGCGGTTGATGCGCCAAAGGGCGGCACCGTTTCGCTGCAGTGCACAGTCGGTTCCTCCTGCAGCACAAGCTTGATCGGTGTGGGAGGCGAATACGACCCCTTCGCGGGCAAAGCTGGCGGCGGGCTCACGCTCGTGTCAGTCAATGATGGCGGCTGCCAGTTTGGCACGATGCAGGCCTCAGCAAATTCAGTCAGTGTGAGCTGGGCCGATCCACGTGGACCAGGCGGCCGCTGCACCGCAAGCTTTGTGGTGCGCGACGCGCAAAACCGCACCGGAACGGGAACTATCGAGTTCGATGCGCAGGGTGTGCCACGGGCTCCCGTGGGAGTTTCTGCCACGGGTGCAGGCGGCGACAGCGTCACCCTCTCGGTCGGGCTCAGCGGCGAGACTTCACACCCTGAAGTGACCGGAGTCAAGCTGATGGCGGGCGGATCGAGTGTGGGCTCTTGCACGTTGGGTGGTGGCCAAGCGACATGTACGGTGACTGGCCTCACCCCGGGTGTGCGCCAGACCTATTACGCGGTGGCAACAAACTCGGTAGGCGACTCTGCGCAGAGTTCCAATGGCGTCGAGACCTGGGCGTATCGGCCACCGGCACCGCCAAGCGTTTCGGGCGGTGAAGCCGTGCGGTGGGTGGAGAACACCGATCCAGCGGTAGGGAAGGTCCGGATCAACGTGGGCCCGAGCACTGCTGAGCGCCGTGTGCTTGTCATTGATGGCGCTGAAGTCGCGCTTTCGAGTGACAACACCTACGTGCTGAGGGCCGATGGCTCGCCTCGGGACGTTCGCGTCTACTCACTCGATGCTCCCAGCATGATCCCCCCGGCGTACACCGGCGGAGACGGCGGGAAGGGCGAATCGGCCAGCCTGGCCTCAGGCGCGCTCCCTATCGGCGCACCGGTTGCGGGAGAGGTGACGCTCGCCCTCTCCGGGAACAAACGCACCGACTGGTCGATTGAGGCAGTGAACTGGAGCCTCAACGGTGGCGACGCGCTGCACTACAACTATCGGATTGAAGGCGGGGGCTTCTCGCGTGACCGTCAGAGCGGAAACAACCTCCCCGAGCATCGCACCTACATCGCTACGGTGACCGCGTCAAACAACTACGGCACTGCCGGACCAGTCATGTCTGACCCGCAAACAAGCGGTGTGCAATTGCCGATGCTCACCGGCAGCTACACGACAAACACGAACCCAAGTTACTTCGGTGCCTGGTCAGTCGAGTATTCCGCGGGTCAAGTGAGTTTCTCACCGAATCCCACAGGTGACGTCTCTGCAAGTCAGGTGAGTCCTGAGCACCCCACGGGGACGGTCATTCAGTGCGGAGCGAACGGTCTGAACTGTTCGCCTGAGGGTCCGATTAGCCCGAGCGGTCCAGCCCCGGTTCGGGTCACGCTGAACGCGTGTATCCCTTGGAACGGCACAGACTTGCCCAGCCACGCCACCATCATGCAGCAGATCAGCAGTGTGGGCGCAGTTGACGGTCTCACCTTGACTGCCGCAGCGGATCGAAGCATCTCCCTCGACTGGGCGGGAGTGCGCGGGCAAGCAGTCTTCTCTGAAGGCTTGTGCGCCCCAACTCCGTAACTCGCTGCGCAAGCGATCCACGAATTTCACCCCTGACACACCACGAAGGAACCTCATGAGCACCCAACAGATCGGATTCACTCCGCTCAGTGACGAGCGCGCGACCTGGGCGGGCGAAACGCTGCGAACCACTGCCGATGGCATGGAACAGGCCATTCATGGCAAGCGTCGAGTGATCGAGCTGGTCTTGGCAGCGCAGGTGGCCGGTGGCCACGTGCTGCTTGAAGACGTGCCTGGCACGGGAAAGACCGCCCTTGCCCGCACGCTTGCGCAGGTCATTCAGGGGAGCTCTTCTCGTGTGCAGTTCACCCCTGACCTGCTGCCGGGCGACGTCACCGGCATTACCGTGTTCGATCAGCGCCAAGGCATTTTCGAGTTTCACGCGGGTCCAATCTTCGCGAACGTGGTGCTCGCCGATGAGATCAACCGGGCAAGCCCGAAAACGCAATCGGCCTTGCTTGAGGTGATGGAAGAGCGTCAGGTCACAGTTGATGGCACGACGCACCCGGTGGGCAGCCCATTCATGGTGATCGCTACCCAGAACCCTGTGGAGCAGGCAGGCACCTACCGTCTTCCAGAAGCGCAGCTTGACCGCTTCATGATCAAAACGAGTATCGGTTACCCGGACGAGATGGCGATGCGTCGTATTCTGCAGCAGTCAGTGGCTGCGGTCGACGTGCAGCCCGTGATGAACACCGGCAGCCTCGTCCAGTTGCAAGAGTTTGCTCGCCAGGTCTATGTCAGCCCGCTGATTGCTGACTACATCACTCGTCTGGTGGAAGCGAGCCGCAACGCGAGTGAGGTGCGTTTGGGGGCGAGTGTGCGTGGCGCGCTGGCGCTCTTGCGCATGTCGACCGCCTGGGCCCTCGTGCAGGGGCGCGCCTATGTGGTGCCAGATGATGTTCGTGGGCTTGCGACGTCAGTGCTGGCGCATCGTCTGGTGCTTGAGCCGGAAGCCGAATTTGATGGTGTCACGGCAGAACAGATCATCGGTCAGTTGCTGCTTGACGTGCCTGAGCCGCAGGAGAACGGCACCGAGTGAAATCTGAAGGTACGCGCAGCCGGCGTCTGATGCACACCGGCACGAATACGCGAACCCGCACGCGCACAGTGGTCGCAAACCCTGGTGCGAGCGGGGCATTGTCGCGACGGCGATTGCAATTCAAACGCTGGCGTCGACGGACGCTTCGACGGCTGAACCGTCGGGTGCAGGCGGTGACCCGCGCAGTGACGCCCTTGGGCTGGTTCATGCTGTCGCTGGCAGTGCTCTGTGCGGTCGTGGGAGCCACTGCGGTGTGGATCGAGGCGTGGTTTGTTGCGAGTGCTGCCGCGCTTTTGCTGCTCATCGCGCTGCCGTTCTTGATCGGTTCACGCGCTTATCGCACCACCCTCGAGGTGAGTCGAGAGAGCGTCGTTGCCGGTGGCGAAGTGCACTTGCGCATTGAAGTGGAAAACACGGTTGCCAGGCCGCAACTGCCCGCCGTGATCGAGTTGCCGGTTGGAAACGCCTTGCGTGAGCTGACCGTGCCGCTGCTCGGCCCGCATCAGCAGACGACGTTGCCGGTAACGGTTCCCACTGAGCGTCGCGGGGTGATCACGGTTGGTCCGCTGACTGTGGCGCGCCAGGATCCGCTTGGCCTCTTGCGTCGTGAAATGACTTGGCGCGATGTGCATCGGGTGCATGTGCACCCGAAGACAGTGCTGTTGCCGCCAAACTCAGCCGGACTCGTGCGCGATCTTGAGGGAAAATCCTCGACCCGACTCACTGACAGTGATCTTTCCTTCCATGCGGTGCGTGAGTACGTCCCGGGTGATGCGATGCGCCACATCCACTGGAAAAGCACCGCAAAAACCGGTCAATTGATGGTGCGGCAATACGAGGAGTCGCAGACTGCCAGGCTCGCGGTGCTCTTCGATGCGCGCCGTGCCGAGTATGCCAGCGATGAAGAGTTTGAACTTGGGGTGAGCCTGGCCGCATCGGTGTCGCTGCAGGCTGTGCGAGAGGGGCGCGAGCGTGTTGTCGCCTCCGGTTGGATTCCCGGCAGAGTACGGCCGAGCATTGACGGGCTGGAAGAGTTGCCTGCGCGGGATCCAAAGCAGCTGCTCGATTCCTGGGCCGAATTGCAGCAGGCGGCTGATGCTCCCGAAATTGAAATGCTGGCGCGGAGCCTGGCCCATTCGGCACGCGACCTTTCAATTGTGGTGCTGGTGACCGGTTCTCAGCCAGATCTCGCACGCCTCCGCCGCGCCGCGATCTCATTTGCACCAGATGTTCGCGTGCTCGCATTGCGCGCGGAGATGCTCGCAGAACCCTCGGCACAGCGCATTGATTCGTTGACCGTCGGTACGCTGGGCACACTGAGCGATCTGCCACAGATGATGTTGCGAGGTGCGCTATGACTCAGCGCGCGAGACTTCTTGGTGTGAGTGTTGCGGTCACGCTTGCCATTCTGCTTGGCGTGCTTGCCTCTTGGCCGATTTACCAGAGCGGTGCACTGGTAATCGCTGGGGCCGCAGGGCTGCTGATTGGGCTTGGGCTTGGGGTGTTGACCGCGAAGCGCTTTGGCGTGCTTGCGGCGAGCGCCCTCCTCTTTGCCGCATTTGTGCTGACTGTCGTACCGGTCGCAGTGCCGCAGTCGTTCGATCGGATGCCAGAGGGTCTCTTGCGTGGCTTGCTCGATGGGCTGGCGGGGATTGTGCTCGGCTGGAAACAGCTACTCACCCTCACGCTTCCGGTAGGCAGCTATCAGGCAGTGCTGGTGCCTTTCTATCTGGTGTGCCTGTTGAGTGCGTTCCTTGCCGCTACGATCGCTGTGCGCAGTCGCCGCTATGCCGCGCTTGCCGCGATCCCGCTCTTGCTTCCGGTCGCTTTTGGCACGCTCTTTGGATCTTCTGTGCTGAGCAGCGCGATCAAGCTGGGGCCGATCACGATCACGGCGCCACGAGAGCTGGGGCTGTGGCTTGGCGCATCGGTCCTGGGAGCTGCGTGGGTGTGGTTCGCTGCGGGCGCTGAGCGTCGTGCGGCGCTGCGCCGTGGCCGGGTCGCTGGTGAGGGCGGTGGAAGCGGCAAGGCAGTGCGTGCGCTGATTGCGGCTGGAACGGTGTTGGTGGCGCTCTCACTCGGCCTGGTTGTGGCTCCCACGCTTGGGGGCAATGGACGCCAGGTGCCTCGTGACAGCATCGATCCCGAGATTGTGCTGCGGGAGCGCACGAGCCCACTGGCTTCGTATCGCAGCTGGAAGCGCGATGAAGTCATTGATGTATCGCTGTTCACGGTCACTTCTGAATCAGGTGGAGCGGCATCTGCCGCATTGCCGCCGAGATTGCGACTTGCCGTTCTTGACGCGTATGACGGGATTGATTTTCACATTAGCCCTGACCAGGCTGGCCGCTTTACGAGATTCCCAAGCGGTGACCAGCTCACTGATCAGGTGCGGGTCACGATCCAGATCGATGAGGGCTATCAAGATATTTGGGTGCCTGTTGCTGGGCTTGGCTCGGTGCCGAAGTTCCAGGGACCGAGAGCCTCAGATCTCGCCGATGCCTTCTTCGTCAACCGGACGACCTCGGCGGCCATTGCGGTGCCTGGCGGCGCAAAGACGAGTGGTCTCACTCAGGGCGATAGTTTCAGCATGATGATGCAGCGGGGTGCGGATGACACGCCGAAGGGGAAGGCGCCACACGCCGCATCTCGGATTGATCTCGACACGATGCCTGAGCTTTCTGCCTGGGTGAAAGCGCAGGATCAACCGGCCACAGCGGAGGGCTTGCTTGAGTTGATCGATCGCCTTCGCAATCGCGGCTATCTGAGCCACTCGATTAGCGAGAGCGACCGGAGTTGGCTCGAGCGTCTACAGTCTCGCTATGGAACTCGTTTCGAGTCGAGCGCTGGTGGGCACTCGCAGACGCGACTCGAACAGCTTTTCGGGCAGTTGAATACTCAGCAGCGTCTTGCTGGTGCGGATGCGCCTGCCGAGATGTTGGTCGCGGGTGTGGGCGATGATGAGCAGTTTGCGGCTGCTGCGGCCTTGATTGCGCAAGCGCTTGGTTTTGACTCGCGCGTGGTGGTCGGCGTCAGACTTGAGGGTGCTGACGAGGTTCCCGGGGTTCCCGCTTGCGCTGAGAGCTGCACGGGTGAGAATCTGGCTGCCTGGATCGAGGTGCAAGACGCATCCGGAGCGTGGCTCCCGATAGATGTGACGCCGCAACTGAAGATGCGCCCTTCTACTTTGGAAGAGGGCGAGCAATTGCCCGAGTACCCGACCACACCAGAAGAACGCGACGCGCGTGAGGTCGATCCGCCGCTCGGTATGGGTGAGCAGAACGACGACGCTGAGAATCCGAGCGAAGAAAAGGCGAGCGCTTGGATCTGGCCAGTCTTGCGCGTAGCGGGGCTCAGCCTTGCGGCGCTTGCACTGCTGGCGTTGCCGCTATTGTTCTTGCCTTTCGTGAAAAAACGTCGCTATCGCGGACGCCGCGCAGAGTCGAATCCTGAGTTGCGATCCCTCGCCGCTTGGCAGGAGCTCGTTGACGGTGCAACTGACTCGGGAGTGCGGATTCCTCCCGGGGCCACGCGAGCCGAGGTTGCTGAACTCATCGGGAGTGACGCTGCACGGTGGGCAGCTGATACCGCCACGAGAGCGGTGTTTTCGGCGTCGGGAGTCAGCGAGCAAGATGCCGAATGGATGTGGGCGGCAGTGGATTCGGATCGCGAAGCTCGTGATTCGAAGATGACTCGTTGGCAACGGATTCGAGCAAAGTATGCACTCAGTTCATACCGACTCAGGATTGTGAAGTGGCGCTCTGGTGCGGGAGAATCAGCAGCAGCGTCTCAAGAATTGAAACGGACACACAAGGAGCCCCTCAATGGATAACTACTCGAGCATTGCACTCGTCATCTCGGTGGTCTGGTTATTGATCGGTATTGGTGTGCTCGTCTGGTACCTCTGGGCGATGGCACGTCTCTTCCCGAGGATCGGGTTGCAAAGTCGTGACGGTTGGATCCCGGTCTGGAACCAGTGGAAGCTGCTTGAGCGGGCAGCGCTGCCCGGCTGGGTTGTCGTGCTCTATTTTGTGGGCCTGGGGATTGTGCCCGCGATTATGCTGATCGTCGCAATGTATCGCCTTGGCAATGAGTACCGTGCGGGCGTTGGCTACACCGTGCTCGGTGTGTTCATCCCGCCGCTGTGGGCCACACTCTTTGCAAACCATATTGGTGCTGAGTCGAGCTATGTGGGGGCAACCCGTCAGGGTGCTGCGCCGCAGTACGCGCCGAACGCGCAGTACGCACCGAACGCACAGTTTGCACCGAGCCCTCAGCAGGGGTTTGCGCCACCACAGACTGCACCGGTGCCAAGCGCATTTGCGGCAGCGGTCGCACCGAACCCACCGGCTGCTCCCGCGCCACAGCCGTGGGCAGTGGGGCAGGCTGCACCGGCTGCACCGGCTGCACCGCAACCGGTTTCGCCTTTGGGTGGAGAGACCGAGGCCGACTATGCGCGTCTCGCAGCGGAGGGGTTCCAGGGTGCTCCTGCGACCCCACTGGGCAAGAGCGAAGCTCCATCGCCGTTCTCGTGGACTGCGGCTCGCGCTGCGCAGGAGCAGGCTCCGCCTGTCGTGTTGCCTGAGCCTGTCGTTCCGCCCGTGCACCCCTTGGCTTCTGCTCCGGCCGCACCGGTGGCTCCCGCGCAGCCTGTAGCTCAACCCGTGGCACCGGCACAGCCCGTGGCCCCGGCACAGCCCGTGACGCCGCCGAGCGAAGCGATCGCTCCGGTGGCTCCTGCCGCCCCAGTTGCCCCCGCGGCTGCAGCTGCGCCAGCGCCAGCAGCAGCACCAGCTCCCGCAGCTGCGCCTGCTGCGGCTGCCCCAACTCCTGAACCGGCTCCGGCAGAGGTGCCAGTGGTCTTGCCCCCGGCTCCAGCCGCTGCCGCACACAAGCCAACCGGCATTACCGGGATGATCGATCCGCTGCCCGAGTCGATGCTGCCAGCTGCCGCGCACGCGGCAGCATCCGTCGAGGAGGAGGCGTCGTTTGATCTCGATCATACGATTGTCGCCCCGCGCCGTGCCCAGCAGACCTGGGTGCTCGAGCTGCCCGACGGCACTGAGTTCCCGCTTGCTGCGGACACGGTGATCGGACGACGGCCCGAATCGATCAGTGGCTCTGCGACCCTCTCGGTGCCCGATCGCACCCGCACCCTTTCGAAGTCGCATGTGCGACTCACTCGTGAGGGTGAGCGTTGGATCGTGGAAGACCTGAACTCGACGAACGGCTTGGTACTGCTGAACGAAGACGGCAGCGAGAGCGAGCTAAGCCCGGGTGTGCGGGCAGAGGCAACCGAGCGGATGCTGTTTGGCACACTCGAAGTGCATCTGCGTCTCAGCGGTGAATCTGCGTGATCCTTCCTGGCCTTGAGCCACGCGTGACGCTCGCTGTCGCGGCGCAGACTGACAGAGGGCTGAAACGTGCGGTGAATGAAGATGCTCTTTTCGCTGCCGACCCCTGTTTTGTGGTGGCCGACGGCATGGGAGGACACGAACGTGGAGACGCTGCGAGCAAAGCAGCGATCTCGGCGTTCAGTGAAGCGTTCACCTCACCTGGCGAGGCCACGATCCAGCGAATCGAGCGAGCCCTCGACGAAGCGAGAGCACGCGTGCACGCTGTCGCGGCACTAGCCCAACGAGGTGCCGGATGCACGCTCACCGGCGCGATCCGCATCGAACATCAGGGTCAGCCGCATTGGTACGTCTTGAACATTGGCGATTCTCGGGTCTACCTGCAGCGTGGAAACGAGTTGCGGCAGCTCACGGTGGATCATTCGCTCCGCTCTGAACTGCTGGCTGAGGGGGATCGGCAAGGAAATTCGACCCCGCGAAACATCATCACCAGAGCGCTGGGGAGCAGCGACGACGCGCATGATGCCTGGTTGCTTCCGGTTGAGACAGGATCTCGGCTTTTGGTGTGCTCGGACGGGCTCACCTCAGAGCTTGATGATTCGCAGATTGAGGCTGTGCTTGCTGCCGGAGGCCGTGCCGAGACAGTGGTCGCCGAACTCACCCGATGCGCCCTTGAGTCGGGGGGCCGCGACAATATTTCAGTCATCCTGGTTGACGTCGTGGCGGGTGGAACAGAAATGCAATTGCCAGTAGACCCGAGTGAAGATACTGATTGGGCAACGCTCGAGATCACGAGACCGAGGTCGCGATGACCCGAGAACCAGATCCTTCGTTTGACCATGACTCGGAGCTTGATGAGGCCACTATCGTGGTCAACTCCCCAGCTGCCCCGGAAGTTTCGCACGCGCCTGCTTCCACGGTGCCGCCTGTGGCCGCGCCAGAGCCGCAACTCCCATCGGCTGCGGCGGCTGACCCAAGTGCTGCTGCACAGCCGGGCGAGGAGCAATCTCACGAGGATCACACCATCGTCTCGGTGAGTGATCAGACTGTGTGGGTGGCGAGCGACGAGACGCAGATGGCGCCGTCGCTGGGGCGTCGGGAACGGCGGATCGCGGATCGCGCGCAGCACGAAGAAACTGAGCGGGTGCAGTCGCTCGGCCTGTCGCACCCGGCATCGCCGGTCGAGCAGCCGCGTGAGGAACGTGAGCTGCGCCATATTGTTGGCGTCGGACTCGATCCGAATCGCCCTATCGCCCCGGCGCCCGGGGCGCCGCCGTGGGAATTGCAGGGAGAGCGCGGTGTCTCGCGCGGTCTGCCGGTGAGCTATGGTGCGCGGCCGAGCACCGCAATGCCGGTGCAGACGGGCAGCGACGAGATTCTGCGCACGATCGGACCGGCACCCGCTCCGACTGAGGTCGCTGTGGTGCAGGGGAGGGCTCAGCTGCCTTCGTTGCAGCAGCGTGATCGAAAGCGAAAAATCTTCACACTCGCGATGTATGCCGGTGTGCTGGGAGTTTCCGTGCTCGGGCTCTGGGGAGTAGCGTTGATCGCCTTTGGATGATAGATTCGCAACACAGTTACGCCGCAGTAACTGAAATTGCATCGCGCCTCGCGCGGTCGAACTTGAAGGGGAGACAATGTCACTCGCTGGTAAGACAATGCTCATGAGCGGCGGCAGCCGCGGTATCGGTCTGGCAATCGCGCTGCGCGCTGCCGCAGACGGTGCCAACGTTGCGATCATCGCAAAGACGGATACGCCTCACCCGAAACTTGAGGGAACCATTCATACCGCAGCCGAGGCCATCCGTGCCGCGGGCGGGAAAGCTCTCCCCATCCACGGTGATGTGCGCAACGATGACGACATTGCCAGGGCGATTGAACAGACTCTCGCCGAATTCGGTGGCATTGACATGGTCGTGAACAATGCGAGCGTGATCGATCTCTCCGGTTCGCTCGACCTTGCCGAAAAGAAATACGATCTGATGCAAGACGTGAACGTGCGCGGCACATTCATGCTCTCCCGCGCGGCGATCCCCGCACTCAAAGAATCAGCGAATCCGCATATTCTCTCGCTCTCCCCACCGCTCAATATCTCGCCGAAATGGCTGGGCGCACACACCGGCTACACCATGGCCAAGTACGGCATGACTATGGCGACCCTTGGCCTCGCCGCAGAATTCGCAGATGCCGGAATCGCAGCGAATTCCCTCTGGCCAGCGACCACGGTCGCGACCGCAGCAGTGCAATTCTCGCTCGGCGGCGAAGAAATGATGCGGGTCTCGCGCACTCCTGAGGTGTGCGCGGATGCGGCATACGTCATGCTCACCAAAGATGCGCGTAGCTACAGCGGGCAAACGCTCGTTGCCGAAGAGGTCTTGCGCGCTGAGGGTGTCACTGATTTCGCGCAGTATGCCGCCGTCCCTGGCACCCCAGACGACCAGCTCTTCCTCGATATTTTCCTCGACTGAGCTCGATCCAGAACACAGATACACTCGACTTCGTGACAGCAACATGGCGAGCGACGCAGAAAGCTAATCGGCGTGCTGCGCTCATGCGAGCATCGGCAAAGATGTTCGCTGAGCGCGGCTACAACGCGGTATCTACCGTTGAGCTTGGCGAAGCGGTGGGCATGAGCGGCCCTGCGCTCTACAACTACTTTCCGAGCAAAGAGGCACTGCTGTGCGAACTGCTCGTTGACGTGAGCACGCGACTGCTCGCGGGGTGCCTGGAAATCGTGGGAGACGAACGCCCACCCCAGGAGACGCTCGACGAACTGATCGCGTTCCACGTAGAGTTCGCCACCTCTGAGCCCGACATTATCCTGCTCCAGGATCGTGAGCTTTCGAGCCTGCCAAGTGACGCGAACCGGAAGGTGCGCCGCTTGCAACGCGAATACCTTCGTGAGTGGCAGCAGGTGCTTCGGGCGATTCATCCTGAGTTTGATGAGAGTGAGGCGCAGACTCGCTTGCTTGCGACAGTTGGCCTGCTCAATTCAACCCCGCACAGTGCAGCGGCCAGCGGGAAGCGCGCGGGGGCGATCCTCACCGCGATGGCAAGCGCTGCGCTCGCCGCACCTGCTGCCGGGTAAGCCGCGTGCGGCAGCGAGTGCGCAGCAGAGGCAAGAAGATCACGTCATTCTGCGAGCATCGCGCGGGCTTGCCTCAGCACTGGCTCATCGACCATCTTGCCCTCAAAACGAAATACCCCCGGCTGTCGATTCGCTTCGTCAAGCACGCGACGCGCCCAGTCTTGCTCTTCGGGTGAAGCGGCGTAGGCGCTGCGGATGACCGCGGCCTGAGACGGATGGATGCAGGCGGTGGCATCGAAGCCGCTCGCGCTCGCATCTGTGGCCTCTGCGCGAAGGCCTGCACTGTCGGGAATGTTCACGAACACCGAGTCGACAGCAAGTTTGCCCGCTGCTTTCGCTTCGATCAGCATGCGAGATCTGGCGTAGCGAGCGAAGTCCCGATACCTACCTGTCTGGGCGCTGCCGCTCGGGTCAATGCGCGAGCTCTTTCCGCCCATGCTGGCCGCAAGATCCTCTGCTCCCCACATCAGAGCGAACACTGCCGGATGTGCTGCGATCTCGCTCAACTGCGCGATACCCCTCGCCGTTTCACACAGGGCAAGCACCCGAAAACCTGAGCGGTGCAGCTCATCGAGTTGCGCAGCGTGCTCAGCCTTTGCCAGCATCAAGGTGCGAAATGGGGTGCGTCGCACTGCCACCAGATCGCTCGCATGCTCGGGAGTGCCTGCCGGGTTGACCCGCACAATCACGCGCGCGGGATCGAGCGCTCCTGCTGCCCCGCTGGCGCTGGCCGCTCCGGCAGCAACGAGCTGATCGCGTGCGCTTGCCTTGTCGTCAGGAGCAACGGCGTCCTCAAGATCGAGAATGACGCTATCTGCCGCGGCGAGCGCTTTCGCGTATCGGTCACCGCGATCCGCTGGGCAAAAGAGCAGGGCAGGTCCGTGCAGATTGAGGTCTGGTGTCATTACTCGGCGGTCCTGTTCTGAGGTGAATCGGTCGGGAGGCACTGCATCAGAGTTGAGCGCGTGGCGACGGCGACGATCTTGCCGACCTGATTGCGCATGGTGTGCCGAAACTCGACGATGCCTTGCCCCGGGCGGGAACTTGAGAGACGTTTGCCTTCGATCTTGGTCTCTGCGTACAGGGTGTCTCCCACACGGACAGGTGCCGGGAAGGCGACCTCGCCGAAGCCGAGGTTCGCGACGATCGTACCGAGCGTCAGCTGCGAGACGGAAAGACCGACCAGCGTGGAGAGCGTGAACATGCTGTTCACGAGTGGCTCACCGAACTCGGTGTGCGAACTCCAGGCGGCGTCCAGATGCAGCGACTGGGTGTTCATGGTGAGCGTGGTGAACAAGACATTGTCTGCCTCGGTGACCGTGCGGCCTGGTCGATGCAGGTACACCGTGCCCTCTTCGAATTCTTCGAAGTAGAGTCCTCGTTGTTCGATTCGCTTGTCAGTCATGATGCCTCCTCGGTGGCTTCACTTCCAGTATCCACCTGGATCACGGCAAGTGTCTGCCCCCGGCCCACCTGTTCTCCGACATTGGCGCGGAGGCTGACGGTTCCCGCGACCGTAGCGCGAAGCACATGCTCCATTTTCATGGCTTCAACGACGATCACCGGATCGCCCACTGCAACGGTGGTGCCGTCTGCTGCATGCACGAGCACGACGGTGCCCGGCATGGGTGACTCAAGCTGTGGGGCTCCGGCAGTATCGTCGTCTCCGGCATGGCTGGGCCGGTGCTCTTCAAACTCAAAGACTGAGCCGCCGTGGGCGAGCAGCACTCGTGTGGTGGCTCCCGCGGTGCCCGCGCCAGTGTGGTGAGCGAGAGCGGTGATGGTGCGAGTCACGCCGTCTATCGTGCTGCTGAAGGTGTGGACGTCGAGCGGGCGCAGCGTCGCGGAGGCATGCGTGTCAGCTACCGCGGCTGTCGTCTGCACGGAGTCGCCGGTGAGCCTGACCTCTTGCACCGACCCCTCGCAGCGCAATTGGTGCCTGCGTGCAGCGGGTTCACCGATTCGCCAGCCAATCCGACTCGCCCATGGCCCCCCTGCCGTGGCTCGGGTCTCGCTTGTCAGGGCCGTGCTCCGTGTTTCACGTGAAGCATCGTTCTGGGCAGACGCCGACCCCAGTTTGGCGTGCTCGATCACGAGCGCAGCCTCGATGAACTCGCGGGCTGCTGCGGTGCGATAGCTGAACGTGTCTTGCACGCGGGCAATGAGGCCGGTGTCGAGATCTCCGGCGATGACCTCGGGCAGTTCGAGGAGCATGCGCATGAACTCAACGTTGGTGGGAAAACCCAACACGGCGGTGTGGTCGAGGGCTCGAACGAGGCGTGTTCTGGCTGATTCGCGGTCTTCGCCCCAGGAAATGATTTTTGCGAGCATCGGATCGTAATCGATTGAGACATCGAGGCCCGACTCGATTGCGGTATCAACGCGAATCCCTGCACCGCTCGGATGTGTGACCACGCTCACGTGCCCACCGGTCGGCAGGAATCCTGCGGCGGGATCCTCGGCATAGAGACGTGCCTCGATGCTGTGCCCTCGCAGCACGATGTCATCTTGGCTGAGTGTGAGCGGCTGCCCGCTCGCGATCAATAGTTGCTGCTCGACGAGGTCAACACCGGTAATTGCCTCGGTAACGGGATGTTCCACCTGCAATCGGGTATTCATTTCCATGAAGAAGAACTCGTCTGGGCGCGAGGCTTCAACAATGAATTCAACTGTGCCGGCACCCCGGTATCCGACACTGCGAGCGGTCTCGCAGGCGGCTTCACCGATTGCGGCGCGAGTGACTTCATCAAGCAGGGGAGAGGGCGCCTCTTCGATGACCTTCTGGTGGCGGCGCTGTAGCGAGCACTCGCGCTCGCCGAGATGGATGACGTTTCCGTGTGCGTCGGCGAGCACCTGCACCTCGATGTGCCGAGGGGTGCTCAGGTACCTTTCGATAAAGAGCGCGTCATCGCCAAAGCTTGCTGCTGCCTCGCGACGAGCGGCGGCGAGAGCGGCTGCGAGTTCGGCTTCTTCGGTGACCACATGCATGCCCTTGCCACCGCCGCCTGCGCTGGGTTTGATGAGCATGGGGAAACCGATTGCGGGTGCTTCGGAGAGGAGTTCGGCGTCGCTTAACCCGGGCCGAGCGATTCCGGGCACTGTTGGCACTCCGCGCTCGGAAACAGCAGTCTTGGCTGAGATCTTGTCTCCCATCGTGTCGATGGCTGAGGGGGATGGCCCGATAAACACGATTCCTGCGGTGTCGCAGGCGCGCGCGAACTCGGCGTTCTCGGCGAGGAAACCGTAGCCAGGGTGGATGGCCTCTGCCCCTACTGCTCGCGCCGCCTCGATCACGGCGGGAATGTTGAGGTAGCTTTGGGCGGCTGGCGCGGGTCCGATGCGTACCGCTACGTCGGCAAGCGAGACATGGCGAGACTTCGCGTCGGCATCGCTGTAGATCGCGGCCGAGCGAATCCCCATGCTGCGAAGTGTGTCAATGATCCGGCAGGCAATCTCGCCCCGGTTGGCAATGAGAACGGTAGAAAACATGTGCATCACATCCTGAAAATGCCGTAGCCGGGTGCATCAAATGGCGCTCGCAGCACCACATCGAGTGCGAGGCCGAGCACATCGCGAGTCTGGTCGGGTTCAATGATTCCGTCGTCCCAGAGGCGGGCGGTGGAATAGTACGGGCTGCCTTGTGACTCATATTGTTCGCGGATCGGCGCTTCGAATTCGGCCTGAGCCTCTGCGCTCCACTCGCCCCCGGCCGCCTCGATCTGATCGCGTCGAACGGTTGAGAGCACCGACGCAGCTTGCGGCCCTCCCATCACTGAGACGCGGGCACCTGGCCATAGCCAGAGGAACCGCGGTGAGTAGGCGCGGCCACACATCGAATAGGTGCCAGCACCGAATGAGCCGCCAACCACGACGGTGAGCTTCGGCACCGAAGCGGTTGCGACGGCGTTGACCATCTTCGCTCCGTGTTTCGCGATGCCGCCGGATTCGTATTCGCGGCCAACCATGAAGCCTGTGATGTTTTGCAAGAACACGAGGGGAATGCCGCGTTGGTCGCAAAGCTCAATAAAGTGTGCGCCCTTCATGGCGCTCTCGCCAAAGAGCACTCCGTTGTTTGCGATGATGCCGACTCGATGGCCGTGGATGCGGGCGAACGCGGTAATCAGCGTGGTGCCGTACTCGCGCTTGAACTCAGTGAATTCGCCCCCGTCAACCACTCGCGAGATGATCTCCCGAGCATCGTACGGCTCGGTGAGTGCGACCGGTACGACGTCAAGCAGGGATCCGCTCCGAGGAGCCTCAATCTCGTTCAGGGGAGCCTCATGGAGAGGCGCATTGCCGGGGAGCGTCGCCACAATGTCGCGCACGATCTGAAGCGCGTGTTCGTCGTTCTCTGCAAGGTGATCGGCGACTCCGGAGACGCGGGTGTGTACTTCGCCGCCGCCGAGGTCTTCAGCGGTCACAATCTCGCCGGTCGCTGCTTTGACGAGGGGTGGCCCGCCGAGGAAGATCGTGCCCTGATTTCGCACGATCACGGTTTCGTCGCTCATGGCTGGCACATAGGCGCCTCCGGCAGTGCTCGAGCCCATCACTGCGGCAATTTGCGGGATGCCGTCGCGAGACATTCGTGCCTGGTTGAAGAAGATTCGGCCGAAGTGCTCTCGGTCGGGAAACACCTCGTCCTGCATTGGCAGGAAGGCTCCACCTGAGTCCACCAAGTAGATGCAGGGGAGGTGATTCTCTGCTGCGATCTCTTGTGCCCGTAGGTGTTTCTTTACCGTGATCGGATAGTAGGTGCCGCCCTTCACGGTCGCGTCATTGGCGACGATCATGACTTGTCTGCCGTGAATCAGGCCAATGCCCGCGATGACACCGCCGCTGGGGGCATCACCGCCGTACATTTCGTACCCGGCAAGTGGCGCAATCTCCAGGAATGGGCTGCCCTGGTCGAGCAACTGTGTCACTCGGTCCCGCGCCAGGAGTTTGCCGCGGGCGACGTGGCGTTCGCGAGACTTCTCGGGGCCGCCGAGTGCGATCTCGGCACGCCGTTCACGCAATTGGGCGACGAGTTCGGAATAGCTCGTGGTCACCGTTGCCTCCTCATTGAATCAATGCGCATCAGGATGTGTCTTGCCGCCGACGCAGACGTGGGCGGGGTCTTGCTGTGAAAACTAGATTACTGAGCAATAAGTGAAATGTCACGAGAAATTCTTATTGATATGGAGAAATAAGTGAGATACCGTCTATTTCAATTACTAACAATTAATCGGGAGTCGCAGTGGAGCACTTCAATCTGAGCGAAGAAGAGTCGGCGCTTGCCGACATGGTACGAGAATTTGCCGAGGGTGTCGTCGCACCTCAGGCATACGAGGCAGACCGCACGCACACCCTGAACATGGATGTGGTCGCGGGCATGGGGGAGCTCGGTCTCTTCGGATTGCCTTTCAGCGAGCAATACGGCGGTCAAGGTGGAGACTACTTCGCGCTCTGTATCGCGCTTGAAGCGCTTGGCCGGGTCGATCAATCGATTGCGATCACCCTTGAAGCCGGTGTGAGCCTTGGCGCGATGCCCATTTACCGCTTTGGCACCGAAGAGCAGAAAGCGAACTACCTGCCAGACCTCCTGGCCGGAAAGGCACTCGCCGGCTTCGGACTCACCGAACCAGAAGCGGGCAGCGATGCCGGTGCCACTCGCACCACCGCTCGTCTCGAGGGTGACGAGTGGGTCATCAATGGCGCGAAACAGTTCATCACAAACTCCGGCACCTCGATCACGCGATTCGTCACGGCGACTGCGGTATCAGGTGAATCACATGGGCGCAAAGAGATCTCGGCGATCCTCGTGCCAAACGGCACCGAAGGATTCACCGTCGAAGCTGCCTATGACAAGGTTGGCTGGCATGCCTCCGATACACATCCGCTGACATTCAATAACGTGCGAGTTCCGGCTGCCAACCTCGTGGGTGAACGCGGACGCGGCTTCGCAAACTTCCTGCACATTCTCGATGAGGGGCGGATCGCCATTGCCGCACTCTCCACAGGTGCGGCAGAGGGATGCCTGGAAGCTGCGGTCGAGTACTCGAAATCGCGCACGGTGTTCGGAAGTTCGCTCGCAACGCGCCAGGGCATCCAATTCATGCTCGCACGCATGCAGCAGCGGGTGCACGGCGCTCGCCTCGCCTGGCACTATGCGGCAAGACTGCGCGACGCAGGAAAACCGTTCAAAACCGAGGCCGCGCTGGCAAAGCTCACCGCGAGTGATGCGGCGATGGATAACGCAAGAGACGCCACTCAGATTTTCGGCGGAAACGGATTCATGAACGAATACCCGGTCGCTCGGCACTACCGCGATTCCAAGATCCTTGAGATCGGTGAAGGCACGAACGAGGTGCAGATGTTGCTGATCGCGCGTGCGCTCGGAGTGGCATAACCCGCAGCTCCGCTTCACACACAAGCACCCTTCCGCCATCGTGCGGGAGGGTGCTTGTGTGTGCGCCGACGAGCGCATCAGTGCAGAGTGCACAAGCCAGGCACCCAAGATGTACAAGCCCGTACATAGGGGCAGGGTGATCCGCGCCGTAGCTTGTGTGCACGCGACCGGATTTGCGGCCAGGAATGCGTCAACGATGACTGAAACTGGCGAGGCCCAGTCGCTGCATACGAATGCAAGTCCACGCGCATTCGCCACCCGAAACCCTGCACCAAAGGAGATGACATGGGCTTCAAAGAAGGAAACTTTCCGCCGGTAGATCCGGCGGTCTTCCTCAACTCGCCATTGCAGACACGCATGCGCACGCTCGCGCAACACTGGGGGGAATACGGCTTCGGCACCGCCCGCAATATCAACGTGATCTACATCTTCAAGATTGTCGTGCTCTATGCGCTCGCCGGAGTCGCACTCGCCACAATCGGTATCTCAGCGTTCTGGGAGGTGAATCTCTGGTGGAACGATCCACTCGTGTATCAGCGGCTCATTGTCTGGACCGTGCTCCTTGAGGCAATGAACCTGGCCGGTTCATGGGGGCCTCTGGCTGGCAAGTTCAAGCCGATGATGGGCGGCTTCCTGTTCTACTCCAAGGTCGGCACGATTCGAATGCGCCCCTTCGCTTGGGTGCCTGGCACGGCGGGCCACACCCGCACGGGCCTCGACGTCACTCTGTACTACGCGTTCCTCGCCTCGCTCGTTGCAGCGCTGCTCCTGCCCGGCGTTCCCAACGCTGAGGTGAGTGCCTGGATGACAGACACTTGGGGCACACCCGGCCACGGCCTGATGCACACGCTGCCCTTGTTCGCGGCTCTCGCGTTCTGGCTCTTGCTCGGTTTGCGCGACAAGATCTTCTTCCTCGCAGCCCGTGCCGAGCAGTACCTCCCACTGTTTCTCTTCTTCGCGGTGCTGCCGACGATCGGCACCTTTGCTGACATGATCATCGCGGGCAAACTCGCGATCGTCACCTCGTGGGTGGGCGCCGCCGTCGGAAAGTTCGGGCGGCACTTCACCCTGGTGATTCCACCGATGCTCAGCAATACCCCGTTCTGGGCACCAAAGTGGTTGAAGCGGTCGATGTATCGCAATTTTCCAGATGACATGCGCCCGTCGAAGGCGGCGAGCTTGACCGCCCACGTACTCGGCACCATCGTTGAAATCGTTGCCCCGCTCGCGTTGCTCTTTTCGACGAACAGCACCGTTACTTGGGCGGCCGCGATCCTGATGGCATGCTTCTGCCTCTTCATCATCTCGACCTTCCCGCTGGCGGTTCCCTTGGAGTGGAACGTGCTGTTCGGATATCTCGCATTTGCGCTGTTCCTCGGGTTCCCCGCACAGTCCGGTTTCGGGCTGGGCGACTTCTCGAACCCGATCTTGCTCGTTGCGGTGCTTGTGATCCTGCTGTTCTTCCCGATCCTTGGAAATCTGCGGCCAGACAAGGTGTCGTTCTTGCCCTCGCTGCGTCAATACTCGGGAAACTGGGCTACCGCGCTCTACACCTTCACACCCGGTGCCGAAGCGAAGCTGAACGCGGTGACTCGACCATCCAGCAACCAGATCGACCAGTTGCAGGCAATGGGTTACCCCTACGTTGCCTCGGAGATCACACTGCAACAGACCATCGCTTGGCGCTCTACGCAAAGCCAGGGGAAGGGGCTGTTCTCGATGCTCTACACCTACCTGCCAGACGTGGAATCGCGCACGATTCGCGAGGGCGAGTTCTTGTGCAATTCGCTGACAGGCTTCAACTTCGGCGATGGCCACATGCACGGGTACCAATTGCTGCCTGCCCTGCAGGAGATCTGTCATTTCGAACCGGGCGAATTGATTGTGGCATTCGCCGAGTCGCAGCCCATTCACAAGGGCACGCAAGAGTGGAAGCTGGTTGACGCCGCAACTGGTGTGCTTGCCGAGGGAACCTGGAATGTTGCAGAAATGGTGGATCAGCAGCCGTGGTTGCCCAACGGTCCGATTGCCCTCCCAGAAACCTATCTGCGTCCAGACTCCGAGTGGCCAGCGTTTGTCGTGGATCGCAGGCCAGAATTCTGGCAAGCCACAGACACTGCGGTCGCACGAGTCGTCGGCCAGGCAGAGGCCGCGGTAGCCGACGCTGCGGCCGAACCCGCAGCGCGCGCTGCGCATGAGGCTGGCGAACGGTAGCGTCGAAACTATGACAACGGCAGTGGTGGTTGGCAGCGGGCCCAATGGGCTCGCTGCCGCCACCGTGCTCGCTCGCGCCGGGGTCGAGGTGACGGTGCTTGAGGCGTCCGATCATCTTGGCGGTGGTGCTCGCAGCGTTGACGCACCCATTGCAGGCCTCGTGCAGGATCACTGTGCCGCCGTGCACCCGATGGCTCCCGGGTCTGCGTACTTCAAGAGTCTTGATCTGGCCGCAATGGGTGTCGAGTGGGGGTTCGCTCCATATGATGCCGCCCACCCATTGGACAACGGTGACGCTGGTCTCCTGTCAACCTCGCTTGCTGAGACCGCAGTCGGTCTTGGCGGTGATGGAAAGCGTTGGGAGGCGATGTTTGGTCCGCCTTCGCGGGCCTTTGATCGGCTTGCTCCGAGCATCATGTCGCCGATGCTGCGCGTGCCGCGCCACCCGCTGTTGCTGGCAAGGTTTGGCATGGTGGCAGGGCCGCCACCCACGCTCGTCGCTGCCGCGTTTCGCGGGGAGCGCGCGAAGTCGCTGTTCATGGGGGTGGCCGCTCACGCGATGCAGTCGCTGCGGCAGCCGCTGGTCACTGGAATCGGTGCGGGGATCATTGCGGCGGGTCACGCAGTGGGGTGGCCCGTGATCAAAGGCGGGACCGGCAGGTTTACCGAGGCGAGCATTGCGATGCTTCGGGGGCTCGGGGTTCGCTTTGAGACTGGGCAGCGGATCACTCGCCTGCATGAATTGCCGCGACATGACATGGTGATGCTTGACGTACACCCGCATATCGCGGCCGGTATTCTCGCTGAGCAACAGCCAATTGGCGCACGCCGTGCCTACCGTCGCTTCACGCCGGGGCCTGCCGCGTTCAAACTTGATCTCGCGGTTGACGGCGGGATCCCCTGGCGCAATCCTGAGGTTGCCCGCGCTGGCACGGTGCATCTGGGTGGCAGTGCCGCCGAGATCGTTGCCGCCGAACGGGATGCGGCTGCTGGTCGCATGCCGGAGCGGCCCTTTGTGCTCGTGGGGCAGCAGTATCTCGCTGATCCCGCGCGGGCGAACGGTTCGATCGTTCCTGTGTACGCCTACGCGCATGTGCCAAACGGGTATCCGGGTGACGCGAGTGAGCAGATCATCGCGCAGATTGAACGTTTCGCTCCGGGGGTGCGCGAGCGTATTGTGGCGCAGCATGCTCGCAGTACCGCTGAGTCTGAGCGTGAAAATGCGAACTTTGTTGGCGGCGATATTTTGACGGGAGCGAAGTCGCCGCTGCAGTTCTTGCTGGGGCCTCGGCTGAGTCCGCACCCGTATGACACGGGCGTTCCCGGGGTGTATCTGTGTTCGGCGTCGACACCGCCGGGTCCAGGAATTCATGGGATGGGCGGCTTCAACGCGGCGAACCGCGCGATCCGCTTGGCCTCACTCTGAGATATTGTGCAGATTGCACAAGTCACCCACTGAATTGTGCCACTTTGAACGAGCGTTTCGAAGATCGGAACGTAGTACGCTGGCGAAACTCACGTGTCAAAGAAGACCGTGCGAAAGGACAGACATGCTGCTCAGCTATCTCCCCTGGGAGTCACCGGCTGCCGGAACAGAGCGCCCGTGCATGGGTGACGCGACCAGAGAATTCACGTATCGCGAGGTCGAAGCGCGCGCTGCAGCCTTTGCCGAACAGCTCACAGAACGGGGCGTCGGGGCTGGTGATGTGCTCGCCATTATGCTGCCGAACAGCCTCGAACTCCTGATCGGGATTCTTGGTGCGTGGCGTGTAGGCGCGGCGGCCACTCCGATCAATCCCACGTTCACGGCACGCGAGCTCGACTATCAACTCGCCGATTCGGGTGCGAAGCTGCTACTGGCCTCGCCAGGCACCATGTCGGGAATTGACCTGATCGCTCCTGAACAGATGCGTGAGGCCCCGCAGCACGAAGTGCGAAACCCCGTCATCGAACTCGATCAGCTGGCGCTGCTCGTCTATACGAGCGGATCAACCGGCCAGCCGAAAGGCGTCATGCTCGACCACGCCAATGCGCTCGCCATGAGCAGTCAGATGGTTGATGCGTTCACGCTCACCGCTGACGACCATGCGTTGCTCGTGCTGCCGCTGTTTCACGTCAACTCGATCATGGTGAGCTTCCTGACTCCGATGTCGGTGGGCAGCCGGGTCACCGTGCTCGACCGTTTCGCACCAGACACCTTTCTTGCGGCGATCGAACGATTCGCGCCGAGCTATTTTTCGGCTGTGCCCGCCATCTATGCTCGGCTCGCCGAGTTGCCCGAGAGCACCGTGGTCGACACGAGTTCACTGCGATTTGCGATTTGCGGTGCCGCGCCCGTGTCAAAGGAACTGCTGGAGCGGGTGGAGCGGCGGTTCGGGATCTCGCTCGTTGAAGGATACGGCCTGACCGAGAGCACCTGCGCGAGCGCGTGCAATCCAATCTACGGAGTGCGCAAGGCGGGGACGGTTGGCCCGGCGCTTGCGGGGCAGCGGATCGCGATTGTCGATGCGGCTGGCAACGAGGTTCCGGCGGGGGAGCGCGGCGAAGTGGTGATCTCTGGGCCGACAGTGATGCGCGGCTATCTTGGCCGGCCGGAGGCGACCGCCGAAACCATTCGGAACGGCTGGCTGCACACCGGAGATGTGGGGATTCTCGATGAAGACGGCTACCTCTCAATTGTTGATCGCATCAAAGACATGATTATTCGTGGCGGTGAGAACATCTACCCGAAGGAAATCGAAGAGGTGCTCGCACTGCACGGAGATGTGCTTGAGGCCGCAGTGATCGGAGCACCTCACGCGCGACTGGGTGAAGTGCCGGTCGCCGAGGTCGTGCTGATGCCGGGTGCGACGGTGAGCGCCGAGGAACTGGTGGCGCACTGTGCGCAGCTGCTCGCAAAGGTGAAAGTGCCGGTGCGCATGAATATCGTGACGGAGTTGCCGCGCAACCCGGTGGGCAAAGTTGATAAGCCGAAGATGCGCCGAGAAGCAGTGCCGGTGGATGTGCCGCTCACGGAGACCGTCACGCTGCCTGGAGCATAACGGTGGCGAGTATCGAGGAGTACGAGGCACTGCGCCAGGTGGTGATCCGCGTTGAAGAAGATCACCCAGACATGGCGCTGCAAATGCGTGACTTGCTCGCGACCAATATTGACACGCTGCAGGGCGACCAACAGTTATTGGAATTGTTGCACGCGAGTATCGAAAGCAACCTGTCGACGATCTTCCATATGCTCGTCAACAGCATCGATCTGCAATCCCTCAAACCACCGACTGCGGCGGTGGAATACGCGATCAGGCTGGCGCAGCGCGATATCCCGCTGTCTTCACTGACCCGTGCCTACTATCTGGCACAGAGCATGTTCTTGCGGATCGCGCTCGAAGAAGTCGAACGGCTTGATCTGCCAGACGGAAAGCGTCTCGAACTCGTGCGCGGTCTCGCTGGAACCGTGCACAGCTATATCGATTGGATGCTGCAGCGGATCACAGAAGAATACGGCACGGAGCATCGTCGGTGGTGGTCAGCGCGGGCAACCACGAATACTGCGGTGATCTTGAAGGTGCTGCGCGGTGACGCGGTGTCGCACCAGAGCTTTGCGGCAGAGACCCACTATGACCTTGATCAGCGTCACCTTGCGATGGTGGCGTGGTTTGAAGATCCCGCTGGCGGGGTGGAGGCGCAGCAGCGGCTCGACCGCCTCGTGCGGCAGGTTGCGGCGTTGCTCGGGTCACCGCGAGCCCCACTGATCAGCGCGGTGGATCGCACGACCGCGTGGTCGTGGGCCTCGATGCCGGTGACGTCGGTGTCGTCAAAGACCCGTGCCAGCCTCGACGAGATCATTGCGAGGGCGCCGGGAGTGCGTCTCTCGCTCGGGGGGATCGAGTCTGGGGTTGAGGGGTTTCGGCATTCACACCAGCAGGCGGTTGGTGCCTGGCATGTGGCCCAGTCTTCCAACCGGTACCGAAACGCTCCTGTCGTTGCCGATTCTGATCCGAATGTGGCGCTGACTTCGATCTTGCTGAAGGACCAGGCTGAATCCGTGCGCTGGATGCGGCGCGTGCTTGGCAAGTATGCCGGAGCAGGTGACACCAATAATGCGGTGCGCGAGACACTTCGAGTGTTCTTCGCTTCCGGTCAGAATTATTCACGGACCGCCGAGTTAACCGGGGTGCACCGAAACACGGTGCGTCATCGGGTGGCCCGTTTTGAAGCGGAGCAGGGGGATGCGCAACATCTTGATCCGCTCGAGGTAGCTTTGGCGCTTCGAATTCACGACGTTTTCGGAGCTTAGCCGCCCAAATCTGTACCTTGCGCACAGTTTTCGCGCCTAGAGTGTGAGTGAGGCGCGACACCTGCGCGCCCTGGAAGGGATGGCGAGTGAAGACCATCAGCTATAACCTCCGCAAGAATCGTGCGCTCGGGGAACTCGGCGGGCTGGCCGAACGGCACGGAGCAGACATTCTCTGTTTGCAGGAGGCAGACTCAGTCGCGCTTCCGGCAGAACTTGGTCATTTGCGATTGGTGCATGCTACGGAGAAGAACCGGCTGGGGCTTGCGATGTATGTGCGCGAGGATCGTTTTCACGTGCAGTCAACGCGCACGTTTCAGTTGAAGAAATCACTGCATGATCGCGTGTTGCAGCCAGCACATGAGCGACTTCTTGGGGCGAGACTGCACGATCGTCAGACCGGCCGTGACCTTGTCGCGGCTTCGTTTCACGCGGCGCCGCTGACGGCATTGAATTCGCTGCGTCGTCATCAGATCAGCACGGCGCTGGCAGAACTTCGTGCGCTCGGTCCTGGCCTCCCGGCGTTGATGGTCGGTGACTTCAACTACCCGGTGTTCCAGTCGCGACTTGACCGTCATGTGAGCGGTGAGGGCTACGAGCTTTCGCTGAGCGATAAGCGCACCTACACCCGCTACAAGATGTTCCGCGGGCACTATGATTTTGCGACTTCGGCTGGGTTCCAGATTGATTCCGTGCGCACCCTTGACCGTGGAACGAGTGACCACCTGCCGATTTTGGTGCAGGCGGCATTTGAAGAGTACGCGGCGCTTTCTTCGCAATAGTTGAGCGCGCAGCACCAGTGCGCTGCGCGAGAGCGCTGCGCCAGAGTGCTGCACAAGAGTGCGAAGTGCGAGGGCCCGAAGTGACAGTCACTTCGGGCCCTCGCACTTGGTGCTAAGAGATCTGCACGACGCCGTCGACGAAGAGTTCGGCATCTGGAACGAGCAACGGTCCTGGCACGGTCATGACACCGACAACCGGGGGATCGTTCGGCACGAGCTCCCGGAGCGCGTCAGCGACGACGGCTGCGGTGTCTTCGTGCAGGCAGAAGACTCGCAATTGTGCCAGGCGCTGGATCGAAGTGCCCATCTGCTCACACAGTTCGGTGAGTTGCGCGAGCACGTCGGCAACCTGCGCCTGGACGCTTTGGCTCGCCGCATTGCGAGGGTACTGATGTGAGAACCAGGCGAGATCCCCGGCGCGAACTGCCTCGGATTCGTGTGCCAGCGAGCCCGCGGCGGTGTGCACGCGCTCGAGGGTGATTCCCTGATCCGGGCGGATTGCCCTGACCTGATGTTCGAGTCGGACCGCGCGATCTCCGTGCCCCATCTTTGTGCCTTCGCGGCGGGGCACTCCGAGTCCACGCACGGGAACGATTGTTCGTGCTGGCGGGTTGTCGCCGAAGAGTCGCTGCCAGCTTTGATCGATTTCAAAGATGTCGGCAATGTCGGTGACGAAGAGGGTGACGTGCACGACCTCCGCGAGGCCTGCTCCGAGTCGCTGCAAGCGCATCGAGAGTCGTTCGAGCAGCACTGACGCTTCGTTTCTGGCTTCGCTTCCGGCCCAGATCCAATCGGCGACGCGCGCTGCCGCTTCCACCTCTCCTGTCGTGGCATCGAGGGTCACATCGCCGGTGACGAAGACGTAGGGTCCCGCAAGTACCACGTCGGTGTAGGGTGGGCCGTCTTTGTAGGCTTCGCCGAGCTGCGACCAATCAATTGCGCCGCCGGCCTCTGATGGGGGGAGTGGGGCGAGCTCTTTGTTGCAGCCGACGGCTGGCCGGGCTGCGATGCCGAACATGGCGAGTACGGCACCCTCTGGCGTCAGGGGGCCGGTCGCGCCCATCATCGTGGTGGGGCGAGCGGTGGCGAGGTATCTGCTGCGGTTGGTGACGTGGCCGTCGGCGTAGGCCTTCGCCGGAATGAACTGCTCGACCTGAACGATTTGCTCGATCTCAGAACCGAGGGCAGGGAGAAGGTCTGTGACTCGGTCAAAGAGATAGCTTCCCTGTCGGGTGACTGCGGCGGCTGGTGAGAGGTGGTAGGGCGGGACGACCCGTGCTTCGCCCGCGAGTTCGCCCTGTGCGCCATATGCGGTTCCGCCGAAGAACACCAGTGGTCCAGCGGCAACTGCGCGCGAGGCATAGACCGATCCGCTATCGACGACCTCGGCTGTGTTTCGTGTCGCATCCTGAGAAGACTGCTCTGTCATTTGCCCATATTCCTGTTCTGACATCCCGTTGGATCGTCGTTGATTCTGTTGCGCCAAAAGGTTTTATCAATTAAGTTACACGAACAGACCCTAAGTAGGAAGGAAACGCGATGGAAGCGCATCTTGGAGCAAGCGGAGAACAGGAATTCCTGTACCTCACCCACGGCGAGGAAGAGTGGAAACCAGCCTTTGAACTGGGAATTACCGCGATGAACGTATTCGGTGATCCCACGAAGCCTGGAATCTACGTGATCCGCCTGAACTGGCCAGCGAATGTGATGAGCCTGCCGCACACGCACCCAGAAGACCGTCACGTCACCGTGATCTCCGGAACGTGGTGGGCGGGTGTCGGTGAGACCTTCGACCCAGACACCGCCGTTGCCATGACGGCGGGCGATCACATGTTCCACCCGGCTGGCGGGGCGCACTGGGATGGCGCGAAGAGCGACGGTGCGGTGATCGAAATCACCGGGTACGGGCCAACCGGACTGACCCCTTGTTGCCCCACCGAGACGAACGAGTTCACCACCATCTAGGTGGCAGACAAGGAGAAGCAAATGACTGAAAAATCTCACGTCGAAGAAATGCTCCAGCGAGCCAAAGCGCGCGCAAAAGATCTGGGTATAGTGGTTTCCATCGCTGTCGTCGACGACGGCGGTCATCTACTCGGCTTTATGCGCATGGAGGGAGCCTCGTTCATGACCGTCGACATTGCGATGGGCAAGGCGTGGACAGCGATGGCCTTCAAGACTTCGAGTGCAAACATCGAGAAGAACATGGCTGGCGCGCCTGCGTTTGCTTCGTCGGTCGCGGTGACGATGAACGGACGATTTATGCCGCGACAGGGTGGCCTCGTTGATCTTGCAGCGGGCGTGGCAGTAGGCATTAGCGGCGGAAGCGCTGAGCAAGACGAATCAATAGCGGCCGCTGCACTTGGCGAAGAACACTAGAATTGTCGGCGGTCTGTGAGTGCACCTCATAGCGCTGCCGCGCACTTGGATGGGAACGACCTGATGGCACCAAAGAAACGTCGCGCAGATATTCGAGATGTCGCGCGCGAGGCTGGTGTGTCGGTTGCCACGGTGTCGCATGCGCTCAACGACAAAGGCCGAGTGTCACAAGACACTCGGGATCGAGTACGCCGAATCGCGCAGGAGCTTGGCTATCGGCCGAGCGCTTCTGCGCGCAATCTGGTCAGCAAGCGCAGTGGCTTGCTGGGGCTTGTGGTGTCTTCGAGTTCGTGGGAGGCGATGCAGCGCGGTACGCTGCACTACTTCACGCAACTCATGATGGGAGCCACCACGGAAGCGCTTCGGCGCGGGTACGCGTTGGCGACCTTGCCGCTTGAGAAAGAACTTGGCGGTGACATTCAGATTGATGGCGCGATAGTCGTTGACCCGATCGGCTCTGATCCGGTGCTCGATAGTTTGCGAAGGCGGGGCATCCCGTATCTCACGACCGGACGGGATGCGAACGACTCGGAAAGCCGAAACTGGATCGATAACGATCACGCCTCCGGAGCGGAGATGGTGCTGACGCATCTCTTCGAACGGGGTGCGCGGCGACCGGTGCTGCTTTCTGCCGAGAACGAGATTTCCTTTACGAAGGATCTTGAGGCTTCGTTCCGGAGCTGGTGCGCGAGAAAGGGTGTCACCGGATCAGTGCGATACACCCAAGAGGACTCCATGGAGCGTGACGGCTTCGAGGTGATGCAGGAGCTGCTTGCTGGCGAAGATCCGCCGGATGCGCTCTTTGCCGCATACAGCCCCCTGGCCTTCGGTGCGGCAACTGCCGCGGCTGCGGCCGGGGTTCGAATACCCGAGGATCTCTTGGTGGTCACCACTGCCACGGATGAGATTTCGAACTACCAGGGCAAATATGCGCAGCTCACTTCGGTTGATCTGCATCCGGAGCGTTTGGGGAGCACCGCGGTGCGCTTGCTCGCCGCGATGATCGACGGCGAGGTCGATGAATTGCCTCACCTCGTGAAGCCAGACCTGACAATTCGCGAGTCCACACAGCCCGCTCAATAACCCCATTGGGTGGTCTGCGTGAACGCGGTTTTCGTGCGTGATGCGCGCCCACCGTTGACCGTTCGATGACCGCAGGGCGGTGACCGCTATGCCGCGTGGCGTAGCGGTCACCAGGCTCTGAATTTCCCACGTCCCCGGCGCCCCGTGCGCGCCGCGAGGGGCGACTTTGGCGTACAAACTTACCGGGAATTCAGTAATTCCCTCCTCTCCACACAAAATAAATCGCAGCTATACAAAATCCGGAGTTGCGTGCTACGCTCACTCCCAGACAAAGTGCCAAAACGCTTAACCAGTCGGTAGATCGAGGAGGATCTCATGACACTCAGAGTTCTAGTATCCGGAGCAGGGATCGGAGGGCTCAGCGCCGGGCTTGCGCTCAAGCGCGCGGGCTTCGACGTCACCGTATACGAGCGACACCCAGAACTGCGCACTGCCGGAGCCGGACTGAACGTCTGGCCTAACGGTGTGCGCGTGCTCTACGAGCTCGGTCTCAAAGAGGTGTTTGACAACAACGCAAACCTGCTTGAGTACTACCGGACCTACTCCAGCGACGGCGAACAGATCGGCGAAGAAGACCTCGTTGAATATCGAACTCGCTACGGCGCTCCGGTCACCGGGGTCTACCGAAAAGACCTCAGCGCCATGATCGCCCAGCAACTCGGCGAGCAGCTGAAGTTCGACCACGAGATCGTCGGTTTCGAAGAGCGCGAAGACGAAGTTGTCGTGCAATTCGCAAACGGAACCACCGCAAGCGGTGACGTGCTCATTGCGGCCGACGGCGTGTACTCGGCAATTCGCAGGCAGATGTTTGGCGATATCGAGTTCAAGACCGACAAGCATGTTCGCTGGCGCGGAATCTTCAAGGTCGAAGACGCCGGAGTGCACCCCAAGAGCGAGGTCGACGTGATCGGCGAACACGGCCACCTTGGCTGGCTGCCAATCGGTCGGGGGCTCGCGTACTGGTACGCGGCCGGTGATGGTCTCGAAACTGAAGAGCAAGCTCTCGCATACTTCAACTCGTGGGAGGGATCGCTCGTGCCTCAGGTGCTGCGTGCCACCGACCCCGCGACGATCATTCGCAATGAACTCATGGACTTTGCTGAACCGCTCACCAGCTGGACCAGCAATCGAGTCGCCCTCCTTGGTGACGCGGCTCACCCCATGCTCCCCGGAGTGGCGCAGGGCGCGAACCAAGCGCTCGTCGACTCCGCTGTGATAACTCAGCACCTCCTGCAAGCAGACAGCGTGAGCGAAGCGCTTCGCGGCTATGAGTCCGAACGCCTCGAACACGTCGGCCGCGTGGTCCGGGTTGCGCGATCCCTGTTCGCATACGACGAGAAGCTCGAAGAGTTTCACGAGGCAAACGCCAACCCGATCTTCCGTCACTACGCCCGGATCGTCGAGAACCCGGTCACGGCCTAGCCGGCGACCCCGATCCACGGAAACGAAGACCAACGATGTTCTTAGCAGAGACCCATACAAAGGAGCGCACGGTGCATAGTCAGTGCTACTCGCAGTCGAGTGTCCCATCGAGAATCCTGGCGGTGGCGTGATGAGCGCCGCAGCTTCACAGAGCCCCGCGCTTCAGCAGCGAGGATCAGAGGCAAGAACCTCTCTCTTGCAACGACTGCAACCCGGAGTGCTTTCTGGCGGCTTCTTGGTGCTGGTGCCACTCGCGCTTGTGGTGGGTGGCATCCAGATCGCTGGATCATCGACCCTGGTGGCTGCCGCCACAAACGGCATGATCCTGCTGGTTGCCGCGCTCGCCCTCGCCATGTTCTGGGGCAACTCAGGAACCATGAGCCTCGGACACGCTGGCTTCATGGCAATCGGTGCCTACGTGGGTGGCATTCTCACCCTCGACCCCGTGATCAAAGCCATGGCGATCCCCGCCTTGCCCGCATTCCTGCGCGATCACAGTGTCGGGATCGTTGCCGCAGTGGGAATCGTGTTTGCCGTCGTAGCGCTCGTGGCGTTGCCGACCGGTGCCCCACTGCTGCGAATCACCGGCCACTCCTTCGTGATCGTCAGCTACGCCGTGCTGGTCATCATCAACGTGGTGCTCAACGCGGGCAAAGACTGGACACGCGGATCGCAGACCTTCTACGGACTGACCGGTGGGCTCAACATCTGGGTGGCATTTGCTGCCGTCGTGGCGACCCTGCTCCTCGCTCGCTACACGCGAGAGTCGAGCCTGGGACTGCAGCTCCGCGCCAGCCGCGAAGACGACCTCGCCGCGCGCGCCAGCGGTGTGAACATTGAGACGAGACGACTGGCGGCATGGGTATTGAGCGCGCTGCCCTCGGGGCTCGCCGGGTTCATGATGGCGTACTTCCTGAGTGCGTTTACTCCAGCAACGTTCTACCTCGATGTGACGATCATGCTCGTGGCAATGGTGCTTGTCGGAGGCCTGCACAGTACGACTGGCACTGTCGTCGGTGTGGTGGTGGTGACCATTTTGATGCGTCTCCTGCAGCCACTCCAGGACGGCTTCAGCCTTGGCTTCATGGAAGTCGGCTCGATCAGTGGATTGCCTCAGATCGGACTCGGCATCCTGATCCTCGTCACGCTGTACCTGCGTCCGAAGGGGCTGATGGGCGGGCGCGAGATCGACGAGATTCTCTTCGCACGAGCCAGAAAGCGCAAGGAAGCTGCGCGGGCCACCGCGCAGACCGAGGATCAGGCACGGCGATCCTTCGCCGAAGCCGGCTCCAAGCGAACGGTCTCAGACACGCTGCATGCCGCACACATCACGAAAGAGTTCGGCAAGCTCAAGGCACTGTCAGAGGCTGCAATCACGCTCAATCGTGGTGAAATCGTCGGACTCATCGGCCCGAACGGGTCTGGCAAGACCACGCTGCTGAATGTGCTTTCAGGCGCATTGAAGCCCGAAACCGGCCAAGTCTTGCTCGATCAGCGTGAAATCACAGCTGCCTCGCCCCATGTGATCGCGCACGCGGGAGTCGGCCGAACCTTCCAAAACATCAGGCTGTTTGACAATCTGAGTGTCATCGACAACATTCGTATCGGCGCGATGAACGGTGGCCGCCTCACCCACGCGAATGACGACCTCGCCCACGCGCTGATGGCCAAGCTCGATCTGGTGGAGCACTCCTCCGATCTTGCAAATAGCTTGCCGTACGGGCACCAGCGCCGCCTCGAAATTGCGCGCGCGCTGGCCACTCGCCCCGATTTCCTGCTGCTGGATGAGCCAGCTGCAGGCATGAACGATGCCGAGACAGAGGCGCTCCGTGAGCGGCTCATGTCGATCCGAGAAGAGTTCGGTGTTGGCATCCTTGTCGTCGATCACGCGGTCGGCATGATGGTGCGGTTGTGTGACCGTATCACCGTGCTGAACGAGGGCAAAGTGATCGCAAATGGTCTTCCACATGAAGTGCAGCGCGACCCCCACGTCATCGAGGCCTACCTCGGCGAGCGTGGTGCTGCGGAAGCAGAACTTCATACCGCAATCAATGGTGATTGACCCATCCCAGAAAGAAGGCATAGCCAATCATGAAGAAATGGAACTATCGAGCGGCCCTCGCGGCCGCCGCAGCGACCACGCTGCTGCTTGCGGGTTGCGCAAGCGGGGGCGCACAGAACCCGAGCGAAGAAACCGGTGAATTCCGTATTGCTGCGGGGCTTGCTCTCACCGGCGGCTTTGCAGCATTCGATGAGCCCGCACTCGCCGGTATGCAGATCGCTGTCGATGAGATCAACGAGGCTGGCGGCATGGCGGGCAAGTACCCGATCGTGCTTGACGTAGCAGATATTCGCTCGGATCCGGGCGAAGCGGTCGTCGCCACGCGTGAGCTCGTCGGCAAAAACCCGAACGTACTTGTTGCAGCGTGCATGACCGATGCGGCAATCCCGCAGGGCACGATCGGCAGTGAAGTAAAGATCCCTACCTTCTCAACCTGCGCGACGGCGTCGTCGCTCACTGAGAGCGGTGGAGAGTACATGTTCGGAAACTTCCCGCCTGACACCTACGAGTCGACCGCGATGGCAAGCTACGCGCTTGAGCAGGGCCACAAGACTGCGTTCGTGATTTCCTCACCGGAAAGCTCCTACACTGACCACGCGCCGAAGGCGTTTGCGGCAGCGTTTGAAGCTGGCGGAGGCACCATCGTTGGCCAGGAAGTGTTCTCCTTCAACCAGCAGGACTACAGCCCAATTGTTTCGGCAATCAAGCGCCTTGATCCCGCACCGGATCTGATTGAGACCGGCATGTTCGAGCCAGCGTTCCCGGCCTTCATGAAGCAGCTTCGTGCGGCTGGCGTGGATATCCCGGTGTATGGCACCGCTGGTATCGACACTCCTTCCGTGGTTGCCGCTGGCAGCGACGTCGAAGGCGTGATTCTGCCTTCGGTCGGTTTGGAGTCGGTGTCACCAGAACTCAAGAAGTTCAATGATGAGTTGCGAAAGGTCAAGGGACCGGATGCGGTGACGAGCTACGCAACTCGTGGCTACGACCTGATCAAGATCATCGAAGCAGCAGTCGAGAAGGCCGACAGCACCGACCCGGTTGAGCTGCGTGAAGCACTGCTCACGCTGAAGGATGTGCAGGGCCTCAGCACGCAGACCACCTACGACTACCCGGATGGCAACCGACTGCCATTGATCCAGCCGACGTACATCGTCGAGATCACCGGTGGCGATCGCGTGCTCCGCGAAGAGCTTGAGCTCGATCCAACTCTCATTCCAAAGCTGTAAGGAGGCAAGCGGATGACATCTGAAGAACCGCTGCTCGCGGTAGAAAATCTTGCGGTGAAGTACGGCCCTATCTCTGCGGTGCGAGACATCAGCTTTGAGATCGGGCACGGCGAGATCGTTGCTCTGCTCGGCCCGAACGGTGCGGGGAAGACTTCGACCCTGAACGCCATCAGCGGCCTGGTCGAGAGCCAGTCCTCGAGTATGCGGTTCCAGGGTGTCGACATTCGCCGTGACAAAGTCGAGGCGCGATTGCGAAAAGGAATCGCCCTCTCACCAGAGGGGCGTCAGATTTTCGGCGAATTGACCGTCGCCGAAAATCTGCGCCTCGGCGGTGCCACCAGAAAGCGTGCCGAGCGAGAGGAATTGTATGCGAATGTGTATGACCTCTTCCCGATCCTCTGGGAACGCAAAGAACAATACGCCGGCACGCTTTCGGGCGGTCAGCAGCAGCAGCTCGCCATTGGACGAGCGCTGATGTCGAACCCCAAGGTGCTTCTGCTGGACGAGCCCTCGCTGGGGCTCGCACCACGAATCGTCGATGTGATCTTTGACCTGATTGCGCTTCTGCGCGAGCGCGGTGTGACGATCTTCATCGTTGAACAGAATGTGTCCCGAACGCTCGAAATCGCTGATCGCGGTTATGTGCTTGAGGGCGGAAAAGTAGTGCTCAGCGGGAGCAGCGCTGAACTGCAAAGCGCAGACGCCGACCTGATTGGCGCATACCTGGGAATTGGAGGGTAATCATGGTTGAAGTCATTCAACAGATCATCAACGCGTTGAGCTTGGGCGGGATCTATGCGATCTTGGGGCTCGGCCTTGCGATGGTGTTCAGTATCTTCGGACTGATCAACTTTGCACACGGTGAATTGATGACCATCGCCGGGTATGTGCTGTTTGCCGGTCTCGCTCTTGGCCTTCCCTTTGGAGTGGCGACTCTGCTGGCGGTTGCGGCTGCCACGGTCACCGCGGTGCTCATGGAGCGGGTGGCGTTTCGACCGCTGCGCGGGGCGAGCGTTCCGACGCTGCTGCTTGCGAGTCTTGCCGTGAGCATCATCTTGAAGGTGCTCTTCCAGACGCTGATCACTTCGCGAGCGCTGCCGATTGCCATTCCCGAGGTGCTCGGTCGCTCGATTCACATTGGTCCCGTGAGTTTCCCTGTGATGCAGCTGGTCGCGATCGTCGTATCTGTCTTGCTGCTGCTCGGTCTGAACCTGCTGCTCAAGCGCACCACGCTTGGCATTGCGATGCGTGCTGCTGCGACAAACTTCCCGATCGTGCGTTTGATGGGTATTAATGCGAACCGTGTCATTGTGACCGCGTTTGCCGCCTCAGGTTTTCTCGCTGGTGGAGCTGCGATCCTGTGGATCTCGATGCGCGGATCGGTAGACCCGATGATGGGTCTCCTGCCGATGTTCAAGGCGTTCATCGCGGTGATCCTGGGTGGGCTTGGCAGGCTCTCCGGAGCCGTCGTTGGCGGGTTCGTCTTGGCGGGTATTGAGGTTGCGTTCCAGGCACTGCTCCCGGCGGCGCTCGCTCAGTACCAGGATGCGTTTATCTTCCTGATCGTGATTCTGCTCCTTACCTGGCGCCCGCAGGGGCTCGTCGGTGGCAGTGATTCGAGCAAGGGTGTGAAAGCGCTGCTTCGTCCACTCACCCAGAAGGCGGAGGCACCAAGCGCTCCCGTGGAGGCGAAATGATCCGGGTACACGCGATGAATGATCCCGAACTCGATAGCGAACAGTTTCACGTTCGGGCCGAAGACTTCGAGCAAGTGCTGTCGGCACATCCTGAGCTTGCCGGTGAGATCCACTTCACAGCGAGTGACGGGCCGGTGGGCGACCTTGCAGAGATCGCCAAGGCTGACGTGCTGATCGGCTGGACCTTTGACCCGGGTGCCGTTGCGCAGGCCGAGAACCTGAAGTGGGTGCACGTGATCGGTGCCGGCACGGATCACCTGGAACCGCTCGACTGGCTGCCCGCTGGAGTCACCCTGACAAATTCCAGTGGAGTGCACGCGGCGCGGGCGAGCGAGTTCGTCGCAACGGGGCTGCTCATGCTCAATAGCCTGATCCCGATGCATCTTGAAGCGCAGGCTGAGCGCTCCTGGAATGCTCGATACAGCACTGTCATCACCGGAAAGACGGTCGTGATTGTCGGTATCGGTGCGATTGGTGGTGCTGCCGCGCAGCGCGCATACGAGTTGGGGCTGCACGTTCGAGGTGTCCGTCGCTCCGCTGACGAGGGCCATCCCTTCGTGCACGAAATGTTTGGCACGGAGCAGATCAACGAGGCGCTGAGGGGTGCCGACTACTTGGTGGTGTGCGCCGCACTGACGCCGGATACTCGCGGGCTGATCGGCAAGGAACAACTCGAATTGCTTTCGGCTGAGGGCGGAGTGATCAATACGTCTCGCGAACCTCTCGTCGACTATGACGCGCTCGAGGCGATGCTCCGCGAGGGCGCGCTTGGCGGTGCGATCCTTGATGTATTCGAGCCAGAACCGCTCGACCCCGAGTCCAGTCTCTGGGATTGCCCGAGACTCATTATCACTCCGCACGTCTCGTCTGATCCAAAGGATTATGCGGTATCGATGCTGAAGATCTTTTGCGACAACCTCGCGCGATTCTCCCGGGGGAGCGAGCTGCGAAACCTGATCCGCGTTCCTTCCTGACCGCTCCCCGGTGTGCAGCGAAAGCTCGCCGAACCGACCCCACAGCCTGACCTAATGTACAGAGAAATGAGAACACAATGACGAACAATGATGAAACGTTTGATCCGAACATGTGGGCAAGCGTGCTGCACGCTGGTCTCGTGGGAAGCTTCATGCGACTTCCCTATGTGCCCCCGCGCGCACAAGAGCTGAAAGCGGCAAACGCCAAGGCCGTCATCTACGGCATTCCCTGGGACTCGACCTCGATCAGCCGTACCGGAGCGAACTACGGCCCACGCGGCATCCGCGAGGTGTCGACCATGCTCACTCCCTACAACGCGGTATACAACTTCGACCTCGCCGAAGCGCTCAACCCGGTCGATGCGGGCGACTGCCAGACCACGCTCGCGAACGCGGTGAAGACCTTTGAAACGGCAGAGAAAGACATCAGCGAGATCCTCGAAGCAGGGGCGCTCCCAGTCGTCTTCGGCGGTGACCACTCGATCTCGATCCCGGTCGCGGCAGCCCTGAAGAAGCGCTACGAAAACCCGGGCCTCGTGCTCATCGACATGCACCTCGACACGGCAGAGGAGGTGGGCGGCGAAACACTCAACCACTGCTGCCCGATCACTCGCGCAATCGATGCCGGTTTTGATCCCAAGAAGACCGTGCTGATTGGCATGTCCGGTTGGATGAACCCGCGCTCCGAACGCCGCTACTGCCTCGACCACGGCATCACCGTGATCTGGCTCGAAGAAGTGTGGGAACGCGGTACGGCGGCGATCGTCGAAGAGGCGCTCGCCATCGCCGGTGGCGGCGACGGCATCTACCTCACCTTTGACATCGATGCGCTCGACGCGGCCTTCGCTCCCGGCACCTGCGCACCGTCACCCGGTGGTATGACGAGTCGCGAAGCAATCGAGCTCGTGCGCGGGATCGCCGCCGACGGCCTGGTCGCCTTCGACGTGGTCGAGATCGCACCAAGCCTCGAAGGCGACACGACCTCAGCAACCTCGCTGATTGCCGGACGTCTCGCACTTGAGGCAATGGGCGCACACGCTGGAATGCTCTCGAAGTAGCTCACCATGCAAATCGTGCTCGCTCAGGTCACCGGAGTTCCCGGTGACCTGAGCGCCAATTTGATGCTGCTGGAAGAAATCCTCCGGCAGCATCAGGGCGCCACAGTCGCGGTGTTTCCCGAACTCTATCTCCCCGGATACTCGGCAGGCTTGCACGGAGACTACGCCATTCCAGCCGACCACGAGATGATCCAGCGGATCGCGCTCGCGGCCGAAACATCTGGCATTGATGTCGTATTTGGTTTCGCTGAGCAACGAGACTCGGGAGTGTCGAACTCGATGGCTCATATCGATAGGAACGGCAAGCTGTGCGGTCTCTATCGCAAGACTCAGCTCTTCGGCCAGGCTGAGAACGAGGCGTTTGTTCCGGGTGATTCCCTCCAGCTCACCGACATCGCTGGGGTGCGTGTGGGCCTGCTCAACTGCTTCGACGTGGAGTTTCCTGAGCATGCCAGAGCACTCGCCGTGGCAGGAGCTGAGCTCCTGATCACGGTGGCGGCGAATATGCGGCCATATGGCCCAGATCACGCGCTCGCCGTGCGAGCGAGAGCCGTCGAGAACCGACGATTTCACGTGTACGTCAACCGTGTGCTCCCCGAAGGCGGGTGGGAGTTCGTCGGTGAGAGCACCGTCATTGACCCGGCGGGAAACTCGATACGCACGCTCGGCAGCGAGCCTGAAGTTGCCGTCGTGGATCTCGACCTCAGCGCGTGGCACGATCCCGGAGTTGATTATCTTCGCCACCTTCGCGCACTCCCTGTTGCGCAACCATCAGGCGAACTCTCGGCAAGGAGAAACAGATGAAGATTGCTTTTATCGGACTCGGCATTATGGGTGCGCCGATGGCGGAGCACTTGCTTCGAGCTGGGCACGAAGTGCGCGGCTTTACCCGAAGCCAACAGTACGAACGGCTCGTCGGGGCTGGCGGCAGTGGAGCAGCGAGCATCGCGCAAGCCGTGCATGGTGCCGAAGTCATTGCCATCATGGTGCCCGACTCGAACGATGTGCGCGCGGTGCTTTCCGGCCCCGCGGGTGTGTTCGCTCACGCGACCAAGGGCGCGCTGATTATTGACTTCTCGTCGATTCGCCCCGATGTGGCTGCCGAACTTGCGGTCGAGGCTGCCGAGCACGGAATGCGTATGCTCGACGCGCCTGTCTCAGGTGGCGAAGCGGGTGCGATCGCTGGCACGCTCTCGATCATGGTTGGCGGAGACTCCGAGGTGTTTGACGCAGCCAAGCCGATTCTCGATATTGTCGGCGGCACGATCGTGCACGTCGGCCCGAGCGGTGCCGGGCAGACTGTCAAGGCAGCAAACCAGCTGATGGTTGCCGTGCATATTCAGGCGCTCTCCGAAGCGATGCTCTTTCTTGAAGCGCACGGAGTTGATCTCAATGCGGCCATCGAAGTGTTGAGCGGTGGCCTAGCAGGATCGGCAGTGCTTACGCAGAAAGCAGAGAAGATGAGAACCAGAGAGTTTTCACCGGGTTTCAGAATCAAACTGCATCACAAAGACATGGGCATTATCACTTCGGCCGCACGCGAAGCGGGTCTCCCGATCCCTGCCGGAAGCCTGGTCGCGCAGTTGATTGCGGCCGCTCACGCGCGCGGAGACAGCGACCTGGATCACTCGGCTCTCTTCAGGGTGACCGAATCGTTGACGCTCCCCAGCCAGAGCTAACGTCTCGGTCGCGATCCGCTCAGCGAACCAGACGCGCAATTGCTGCAGAGGCTTCTTGCAGCTTTTCGACCGAAACGGTGCCCCCCTCGGAGGCCGCCTCGGCCACGCAATGGCTGAGGTGGTCATCGAGGAGCGCGAGCGCGACTCGTTCGAGCGCTTTCGTCGCCGCCGAGACCTGAGTGATCACGTCGATGCAGTACTGGTCTTCTTCGATCATTCGATGAATGCCGCGCACCTGGCCCTCAGCGCGGCGAAGGCGCTTGAGAAGGTCTTCCTTGTGCTCGCTGTAGCCGTGGGCGTGTGCTTCTTCCTGCATGGCGACACTCTACCCGCAACCGCTCACTTCCGATATTCCGCAAGGCCCGCGTTCGCTATCGGCGGCGCGACTGCACCACTTCGGCGATGCCTCCGGCGGCGAGGATCAGCACCGCACCCCAGATCGCGCCATACGAGAACCACTCATCGTGGGCGATGCGTTCGCCAACGAGAAGTGATGCCACCATCAAGAGGGCGGGCTCCGCATAGCTCAACAGGCCAAACAAACTCATCGACAACAGCCTTGAAGCGACGAGATAGAGCGAGAGCGCCACTGCGGCAAGCAGACCAATCCCGGGTGCCGACCACCAGAGGTTGGGGTTTGCAGCAATCAGACTTCCATCGGCGAATACCGAAATCGTGATGACGAGTGCGAAACTTGTCATCAGGAGCAGGTCCCACCACATCCCTCCGAGATGGCCGGTTCCCATTGTGCGTCTCAGCACGAAGTAGAGCGGGTAGCCGCATGCAACGAGCAGGGTTTCCCAGCTCATTCCGCCAACCCGGATCACCTCATACACCACACCTACTAGCGCCGTCCCGGCTGCGGCCCACTGCCACCACGTCATCCGGTCCTTGTAGAGCACCCGCCCGACCAGCACGAGCATGAGCGGAAGCAGAAAGTACCCGAGGGCCACCTGCATGCCCCGGCCATTCAGCGGAGCCCAGGAGAACACCCACAATTGTGCGGTCAGGAGTGCCGACGAGGCGATCAGCCCGAGCAGGAGTACCGGGCGTTTGATCACGCGTTTGGCAATGTCGGTGACGAGGTTCCAGTCTCGTGAGAGCAAGAGGATCAGCGTGACAAATGGAAGCGTTACGAGCACGCGAACTGCCCAGGCACCGAGCCCGGAGAGCGGGTGCAACAGCGGAGTCAGAAAATAGATGACGCCGAAGATGACCGACGAGGCGATTGAGATCGCGACGCCGCGCGAACTCGCCGAAGAGCTGAGGCCCTTCGACCCCAGCTGAGCCAAGGGGTTAGAGGTCGATCGCGCCGATAACTTCACCGTACGGCGTCTCGCCGATAGGGGTGAAGCCTACGTGCAGAAAGAACTCTTCAGGGCCGTCCTCGCCGCGCTCCCACAGCACGGTGAGACGGTTGACGCCACGGCGGCGAGCTTCTTCGATGAGTGCCTGCACCGCAACAGTGCCGACACCCTTGCCCTGAGCATCAGCGTCAACATTGATCCGCCAGAGCGCCGCGCGAAACTCTTCCTGCTGTGCATCGGGGTCGAAGTTTCCGTGAATGAATCCGACGACGCGATCCTCGTCGAGCACCACGCGCTGCCAAGCCGAGTGCGCGGGAGTGACCGCAGCCGCTGCGGCGTACGAAACCGGACTCACGAACTGCTCTTGTCCCGGCTTCAGGCCGAGCCTGTTCACCGCGACAATAGTCGTTGCTGAGAGCTCTTCAAGTCGGATCGCGTTCATAGTTCCAGGCTAGCGCGTGATTTATGGATCGCAAGTACGTGAGATGAATATGACACCCGAGATGTCACCCAGTGACGGCGACAAAAGTGAATACCGGGCAGCGCTCACCGAGGATTCACTTTCTGGTAACCGGGCAGCGGGGTTTGCTGAGTTGCCTCCCGCTGGGGCGAAGCCCCGGCGGTCACACGCGATGCGAGAGCGCCGCGCCGACGGTTGCGACTGGCATGCCCTCGGGCACGACCCGGATGCATTCGGAGAGCAGAAAGCTGCGCAGGAAGGGCGATTCGCGCTCGCCAGCTGAGAGGCGGGAACGAATCGCATCGATTAGGGGTGCACCAATCTTGCGCAAACCACCGCCGATGATCACGGTATCTGGTGAGATCGTGACACCCAGGGTGCGCACGGCGGTTGCCGCGCCCTCGACCAAGAGATCAAAGGCGGTCTGCGCCGCCGCGTCACCGCGGGCCACCGATTCGGCGAGCACCCAACCGGGGTGTGCCCCTCCGTCGGGCCAGTAGGTTTTCAGCGCTGATCCGCTCGCGACTGTCTCCAGGCAGCCTCGCTGCCCACACGGGCACTGCCGCCCACGCGGATCAACCGCAAGGTGGCCGATCTCACCCGCAAGTCCATTCGCCCCGCGAAGCGGATGTCCATCGAGCACGAGCCCCGCAGAGAGTCCCGTCCCGAGGTTCAAGTAGGCGACCGTGCCTTGGCGCAACTGCATGAGATGCGCGGCCCCGACTGCTGCGGCAGTGACATCATTCTCGACCGAAACGGCAAGCCCCGTTCGTTCCCGCAGATGCTTGGCGAGTGCAAGCGATTCCACGCCCAGGTTGTAGGCGTACCGCACTTCTCCCCGCTCTGAGTCCACTTGCCCGGGCACCCCCACGCCAACTGAGGAGAACGCGCTCGGTGCACACCCGGTTTGCTTGGCGAGTGCTGCAATTGCGGCCTCTGCCGTGGCGAGCACGCCATCGTTTCCCGTTGCGGTCGGAAGCAGCGTTGACGCCCCCACGACGCCGTCGCTGTCGATCACGACAGCGGCCGTCTTTGTGCCGCCAATGTCCATGCCGACGTAGAGTTCAGCGGCGGTCATTCTGACTCTCCTTCGATGAGGTGCAAGAGGGCCGCACCCACAAGGCGCGAGGATCCGTAGCAGCTTACGTCAGCGTAGCCGTGTGAGGGGTCTTCGCTTGGCCACCCCATTTCGATAGTGAGCGTGGGCACGCCTGCCGCTCGAAGCGTATCGATGGCGGCGCGGGCGTGCGCTAGCCGATGCATATCTCTACCGATCACCAGGACGCCGTCTGCCCGCCGGGCTTCGTGCGGAAGCACGCCCGCTTCAAGCCGTTCGCGCTTGTGAAACGCACTGGCCTGCCATCTGGTGCCGGGGAGGGGCGAAGCCGCTGCGGCAAAGGGACCCCATGGGGCTGCGCCAACGGCCATATTCGCTTCTGCGTCAATGCGCACAACGAGAGCTGCCGGATGCTCGCGCAGCCAAGTGCTGCTCGTATCGAGGCCGGAAAAGCTCTGCTGGATGCTGGTGAGTTCTTTCAGGCTTGAGGTGCGCAGGGTCGGTGTCACATCGGCTGCTGGCACCGGGAGCGCGCTGAGCGCGCGGACTCGATTGGCGGCTTCTGCGACGCGCTCGACCGTGAGCCTGCCAGACTCAATTGCACGCAGCGACTCCGTTTCAATGGCGTGCAACAGCTCAGGATCTGAACCGGTGCCGAGGCAGAGAAGATCGCACCCCGCGATCAACGCGCGCACTGCTGCTTCGGGAATGCCGATGTCGGCGCTGGCTCCAGCCATATCGAGTGCGTCGGTGATGATGACACCCTCGAACTCCAATTCGTCGCGCAGCATTCCTTGCAACACAATGCGACTGAATGTCGCTGGTGTGGAGGGATCAACCTGCGGCAGCAGAATGTGTGAGGTCATCACGGCTGCGACGCCAGCGTTCACCGCGTCAGAAAACGGAGGTAGTTCCCGAGCGTTGAGAGCTTCTCTCGGGAGGTCAACGCGTGGCATCGCAAGATGTGAGTCTTGCGCGGTGTCTCCGTGTCCGGGAAAGTGCTTTGCGCAGGCGTGCACTCCGGTGCCCTGTATTCCGCGCACCCACGCGGCGACGTGGCGTCCGGTGAGTGCCGGGTCGGCACCAAAGCTTCTGGTGCCGATCACCGGATTGAGCGGATTGCTGTTGACATCTGCAATTGGCGCAAGGGCGAGATTGAATCTCGATCCGAGCATGTCTTGCCCCACCCGTGCTCCGATCTCCTCGGTGTACGAGAGGTCGTCGATGCGCCCGAGCACGGCAGCGCCTGGGTAGGGTGCGCCCTCAAGGTAGTGCAGCCGAGTGACGTCGCCACCTTCCTCGTCGATAGCGATGAGTGCGTTCGGTGAAAGCTCGCGCAATTGCGTGCCGAGCGCACGCAATTGCGCTGCGTCTTGCACATTCTCACCGTAGATGCACACCGAGTGCAGGCCGTCGGCAAAGGCTTCTGCAAGCCAGGGCGGGGGAGTGAATCCGGTGAAACCGGGCAGCAGCGTGGCCAGGAGGTCGCGTCGAAATGTGTGGCGATCCACCGCGTTCATCCTTTGACCGCCCCGCTGACCATGCCGCTCGTCATGCGACCCTGTACGAACATGAAGAAGATGATGACGGGGAGCGCGACGAGTGTAGAGGCCGCCATGACCTCGCCCCAGTTGATCGCGCGATTGGCTGATTCTTGAATGAATCCACGCAGCCAGAGCGGCAGCGTGCGGTGGCTGGTGTCGAGCAGCACGAGCGCGACAGTGAACTCGTTCCATGCTTGGAGGAAGGCGTAGACGCCACTTGCGACCAGTCCCGGTGCGAGCAGTGGGAAGGTGATCCGCAGAAACGCTTGCGTGCGGCTCAATCCGTCAACCATGGCCGCCTCTTCGAGGTCTGCGGGGATGCCTGCGACGAATCCGCGAAGCATCCAGATCGTAAATGGCACCACCGCCGCGATGTAGATAATGCTCACGCCAATGACTGAGTTGAGGAGGCCGATCGTGCCCATCAGTTTGTACTGTGCGATGAACATGCCTTCTGCAGGCAGCATTTGGATGAACAGCACCGCGAGCACGAAGCTCTTGCGCCCCTTGAAACGGAACCTGCTGATTGCGAGCGCTGCCAAGAACGCAAAAATGAGGCAGACCACCACGGTGATCAGTGCGATCGAGAGGCTCAGCCCGAGGGAGGTGAAGAAGGTGCCGCTTGAGAAAACGGAGGCGAAGTTCTTGAAAGAACCGCCGAAGGGGAGCAGCGTCGGAGTGCTGCGTTCGAGCACGGTGCTTGGTAGCAGCGAAGAGTTCACCATCCAGTAGACGGGGAACGCCCACAGCACGGCGATCACCGCGCCGAGCAGGTTCAACACAATCCTGGTGAACCGGCGGGGGGTGCTTTTGCCGCGCTCGGCAACGACAGAGAGGGGTGCGGTCGTCATGCTGCTTCATCCTCCTTCAACAGGTTGCGAACGTAGGGCCAGCTCAGCAACACGGTGAGCACGAGCACGAACACCGACATGGCGCTCGCCATCGCGAAATCGCTCGACCCGATTCCCAACTGGTAGATGTACGTGCCGAGCACATCGGTCTGGCTTGCGATGGATCCTCGATCCTGGAGCAATTTGATCTGGGTGAATACTCGCAAATCCCAGATGATCTGGAGCAGCATCACGATGCCGAGCACGGGCTTGATGATGGGAAGAATGATGAGTCTCAGTCTCGCTCCGGCTGAGGCACCGTCCATTTGCGCTGCCTCAAGCACTTCGCCCGAGACCTGGGTGAGTGCGGCATAGATCGAGAATGTGACGAACGGCACGCTCATCCAGACCACGATGATCATCGCGACGAAGAAGAACGAGAGGGGGTGCTGGAGCCAATTGTGTCCGTTGAAGGGGAGGCCGAATGAGCTCAGTAGCCAGTTGACGAGACCTCGATTCCAGTCGAACATCCAGTTCCAGATGGTCATCGCGGCGACGACTGGAGTCGCCCAGGCAAGCAGGAGTGCGATCTGCAATGCAATTCGAATTGCCGTGCTTGTGCTTCGCATCAGCAGCGCGAGTCCGACTCCGATGCACATGGTGACCGCGGCTGTTGCGAGGCAGAACAGAATCGATCGTGCGACGACGATCCAGGTGGTCGGGTCGCTGAATAGCGTGAGGTAGTTTTCGAACCATACCCACTCCGGGGGCTGCCCGAATTGCTGCGCCAGGCCGAATTGCTGCATCGAGGTGACGAGTTGCCAGAAGATGGGGTAGCCCAGGGCGAGCAGCACGATTCCGACAGCTGGAATGAGAAGCAGGTAGGGTGCGAGGACCCGGCGTCCGCGTATCGGTGCGTCCCGTGTCATGCGAGTGCCTCTCGTTGGGGGGATGGGGGGTGAGTGCTCGGCCCCTGACCTCGAAGGCGTCGAGCGGGGCCGAGCGGTGTGGTTACTTCTGGTTGAGAAGCGCGTCGAGCTTCGCGTTGGTGTCTTTCGCGAGGGCTTCGAGATCCTGTGAATCGCGAATCTGCGAGAAGAACTCCTCCATGACATTCTTTGCTTCGATCGCTGCCCATCCGGGGGCTGCTGGCGTGAGTTTCGAATTCGAGGCCGATTCGATGAGCGCGGTAGCGAATTGATCGTCACCGAGTGAATCGACGTACTTCTGGTTGCCAGGTCCCAGGCCGTTTTCGCCGAGCATGGTCTGGTACTCCTCGGAGAAGATGATGCGCATCAGCTCTTTGGCGAGCTCGGGATTCTGCGATTTTGCCGAGATGCCAATGTTTGATCCGCCAGCGAACACAGGAGCTGGCTTGCCATCGTTTCCGGGCAGTGGGTATGCGGCGAAGACCTCGTCGTTCCACACGCGGGACTCTCCTTCGAGGTCACCGATTGACCAGTGCGCCCAGCCTGGCGCGAGAATGCTGGCTGCGCCCAGCGTGGTGCTCTCTTCTGCGCCTTCTTCGCCTCGCACATCGGAGTCGTTGATGTAGGTCCAGATCGACTCGTCCTTCGCGTCGGTCGGTGCCTTTGACGCGACTTGGTAGATCGCCTGCAACTGCTCGAGTCCCTTGAGTGATTCAGGTGAGTCGAGTGTGGCTACCCACTTCCCGTCTTGGAACTGGGCGATATCGCCGCCGTTGGCGAAGATCCACGAGATGCCGTTTCGCCAGTCTTGGCCGCCGAGCCAGAAACCGGAGAAGTTCTCAATTCCGCGAGGGTTCTTCTCTGCAATGGTTGCGACAGCCGAGTTGAACTCGTCGAGCGTCGTGGGCTGGCTGACACCGGCCTCGTTAAAGACGTCTTTGCGGGCAAACACATAGCGTGAACCGAAGTAGTACGGCAGCGTGTAGTTCGCGCCGTCAACCTCGCCAACTTCGACGAATGACTGCAAGAGGTCGCTGCCGCCGAGTTCGTCGTAGATGTCGCTGATGTCGAGAAACGCGCCAGCGTTGGTGAAAGTCGGCGACTGAGTATTGCCGATTTCGGTGACGTCTGGGGTGTTCTTCGCGTCGGGGAGCTTGGTGGTGAGGTTCGTGATGATGTCACCCCAGGTCTGCTCTTCGATCTTGAGTGTCGCGCCGGTTGTCTCGTTGAACGTGGTCTTGAGGTAGTCGCGCAGCACATCGGGGGTGTCGCCGCCGATGACCCACATCGTGATTTCGTCGCTCTTTCCGCCAGCATCTGCGCCGCCGCTGCTGCACCCTGCCAGTAGCAGAGCTGAAGTTACAGCCGCTGCGGTGAGGCTTGCAAACTTTCTCTTCATTGTGTTTCCTTTCGGTGTGCGAGTGGACCGGGGCCCCGTCGCGGGAGGTTGAGTCGATGCCGGGGGTGGCATCGGTCGGGTCGTGCGAGTGGTTTAGGAGATGCCGAGCCTTTGCTTCAGCACGGTTGCGAGGGCGCCGCGGAGCACGAGTTGCTCGCCCTGGGCGCTGGTGTGGAGTGCCAGCTCGGTGTGCGAATCTGGCATGGTGCGTCGACTGAGCATGTCGAGCGTTGCCTCGGCGAGTGTGCCTTCGACGAGTTCGGCCGGTCCCGTGAGCACAACCTCTGCAAGGTTGAGTACGCCGACGACGGGCGCGAGTGCGATGCCGAGGCGGCGACCGGCTTCTCGCAACACATGTTCGCGAGCGGTGGCGCTTTCACCGGCGGCGCTCAGGGCGCTCTGGAGTGCCGGCACCGAGAGCCAGTGTTCGAGCACCTGTTCGCGAGCGTAGGGAGAATCGATTCCCAGGTCTGTGCCGACCATCACCTGGCCGATCTCACCGGATGCGAAGTTGCTGCCGCGAACGGTGTGTCCATCGAGGATGAGCCCCGATCCAACGCCCTGGCCGATGGTGATCAAGATGAAGTCTTCGCTGGTATCGCCGAAGCTGTATTCGGCGAGTGCGGCCACGTTGGCGTCGTTTGCGACGATGGTTGGTACGCCGGTGCGTTCTGCGAGCATCTGCTGCAGTGGAACCGAACTCCATTCGAGGTTTGGTGCGGTGCGCACCACGCCCTGGTCATCAACCACGCCGGGGGTGCCGACCCCAATGCCGAGCAGTGGAACTTCTGCCATTGGTTGGAGGTCGAGGGCGAGTTCGATCGCGAGGGAGACTGCTGCCTCGCCGGTGGCTCCGCGTCGCTCGGCGTCTCTGCGGGCGAGGATGTTGCCGTCGAGATCGAGGAGCGCGCCCCGAAAGCGGAGGTGGTCGCTGAGGTCTAGGCAGAGTACCGCGTGGGCATTTCGCGCAAGGTCTACCAGGATGGCTGGCTTGCCTGGGCGTTGCAGTTCTTGTTGGCCAAGTTCGTGCAGCAGATTCTGGGTGATGAGTTCGGCGACGAGCCCGGAAACGGTGACTTTGGTGAGGCCAGTGGCGCGCGCAAGGTCTGCGCGACTGGCGGGGCCGATCGCGTACAGCGTGCGCATGATGAGGGCACGGTTGTGCTGCTTGGCGTCTCCCGGGGTGGCACCCAGATTGCTGCGCTTCATTGCGACGTTCATGCGAGTTAGTAAAGCTTACGAACTAACTAATTGCAAGTCAGTTTTGTGTTCTTGACAAATGTCGTAATCAAACCGTGACGCGCGGTGCTGCAGAAAGCTCGCGCAACCAATCTTGAAAACGCGCAAGGTCAATCCGCGGCAGGGGAGCGCTCCCGTAGCTCGCCCCCATCTCGAGAAGTGCGCTTGAACCTCGCGTAGCCGAGGGCATTAGGCTGAACCCTATGCGTGTCATCATCGTCGAAACCGCGACCCATGTCGCTCAGGCCGCAGCCGAACACCTCGCACAGGTCGTGCGAGAACGTGCGGCTGCTGGCGGTGCAGCCGTGCTCGGCGTCGCCACCGGGTCTTCGCCCATCGGCACTTACCGTGCACTCGCAGAGATCGCACAGCGCGAATCACTCGACCTCAGCGGAGTCAGCGCCTTCGCCCTTGACGAGTACGTCGGGCTCCCCTACGACCACCCCGAGAGCTACCACGCCGTGATCCAGCGCACGGTCACCGAACCACTCGGCCTGAACCCCGAACTCGTCCACGTCCCGGATGGCCTGGCTGAAGATCTCGAAGCAGCCTGCGCGCAATACGAACGAGAAATCGTTGCGGCCGGAGGCGTCGACGTGCAATTGCTTGGCATCGGCGCAAACGGGCACATCGGATTCAACGAACCCACCTCATCGCTCGCGTCGCGCACCAGGCCAAAGACCCTTGCGCCCACCACTCGAGTCGACAACGCGCGTTTCTTCGACTCGCTGTCACAAGTGCCAGTGCACTGTGTCACTCAGGGCATCGGCACGATCCTCGACGCCCGAAAGGCACTGCTCGTGGCACAGGGCGCAGCAAAGGCTGAGGCGGTCGCCGCGATGATTGAAGGCCCGCTTTCAAGCATGTGCCCGGCGAGCGCGCTGCAGTTGCACCCCGATGCGGTCGCCGTGATTGATAGCGAAGCGGCTGGGGCGCTCACCCTGCGTGACTACTACGAGCACATCGAACGCTTCCAGCCGCACGGATCGACCCGGCCATGAACGAACTGCTCGTCGCGTCGAAGGTCGTCACCTCTCGTGGCGTGCACGCGCCCGGATGGGTGCACCTCAGCGGCGGCAAGATTGTGGGCGTTGGATCTGGCCAGTTCGAAGAGCAACACGACTCCGGTGCGCTGGCTCAAGCCGATCAGGCGGACGCGCCGCAACTCACGGTGCACGACTTCGGAAACGCCACGATCGTCCCCGGATTTGTTGATGCACATGTGCACGGCGGAGGTGGAGCCGCCTACCCAGAGGTCGTAGATTCGGGTGTCGCGGTCGCGAGTGCTTCGCGTACCGCCCACCTCCGACACGGCACCACCAGCACCATGGCGAGCCTGGTCGCGGCGCAACCGGCAGCGCTCCTCACGCAGGTGCGGACCCTCGCTCCGCTCGTGGACGATGGCACGCTGCGGGGTATCCACCTCGAAGGGCCCTGGTTGAATCCAATCCGCAAAGGTGCTCACGAGGAGCGTGCCCTGCGTCACCCAGATCCCGGCGAAATCGACGAGTTGCTCGCGGCGGCACACGGTGCGATCCGAATGGTTACCATTGCGCCCGAGTTGCCCGGTGCGCTCGCCGCAATTGCGCAGTTTGTGGCTGCCGGAGTGGTCGTGGCAATCGGTCACACCGACGCAGACTACGCGTGCACTCGACGTGCGATTGATGCCGGGGCAACGGTTGCGACGCATCTCTTCAATGCCATGCCGCCGCTGCTGCACCGGGCGCCGGGTCCCGTGCTCGCCCTGCTTGAAGACGAGCGTGTGATGCTCGAATTGGTGGCAGATGGGGTGCATGTGGATGCCGAGTTGGTGCGCTGGATCGAGCATGCAGCGGGCACGGATCGCATCATGTTGGTGACCGATGCCATGGGCGCGGCCGCGTGCGGCGATGGCAGTTATGCGCTGGGTGCGCTTGAAGTCACAGTGGCCGAGGGGGTGGCCAGGATCACCGGAACTGACACGATCGCGGGCAGTACCGCCACGATGGATGCGCTATTTCGGCAGCGCGCGATCCTTGGCGCGAATGCAGGGGTGTCGCTCGCAGTCGGTGCCCTCGATCGCTCGCTTGTCGCTGCCGTGCAGATGACCGCCACGAATCCGGCGGCGGCCATGGGGTGGCACGACGTCGGTGACATTGCCGAGGGGATGCGCGCTGACTTGGTGGTGCTCAATGAGCATTTGGTGCCGGAAGCCGTGTGTGTGGCTGGAAATACTCACAAACTATCTTGACGTCGAACTAACTCGGAATACTCGGGTAAGATGTTCTGTGGCTCCAACAGAGCTATCTGGCAGCAACCCAAGCGGTTGTGCACAGGGAGATATCGCAGCGTGCGCCTATACCTGGCCGCACGCGAGAACACACGGGAGTAGCGTTGGCGAAGATCAAGGTAGAAGGCACTGTTGTCGAACTCGACGGCGACGAGATGACACGAATCATCTGGCAGTTCATCAAGGATCGCCTGATTCACCCCTACATCGATGTCACGCTCGAATACTACGACCTGGGCATCCAGCACCGCGACGAGACCAACGACCAGGTCACTATCGACGCGGCGCACGCAATTCAGAAGCACGGCGTTGGTGTGAAGTGCGCCACAATCACTCCTGATGAGGCACGCGTTGAAGAGTTCGGCCTGAAGAAGATGTGGAAGAGCCCGAACGGCACCATCCGCAACATCCTCGGTGGCGTGATCTTCCGCGAACCAATCATCATTTCGAACATTCCCCGGCTGGTGCCGGGCTGGAACAAGCCAATCATCATCGGCCGTCACGCATTCGGTGATCAGTACCGTGCAACCGACTTCCGCTTTGCGGGCGAGGGCACGCTGACCGTTGAGTTCACGCCGAAGGACGGCGGCGAGCCACAGAAGTTTGAGGTCTACCAGGCTCCGGGTGACGGCATCGCGCAGGTGCAGTACAACCTCGATGCTTCGATCCGCGACTTCGCTCGCGCTTCGCTGAACTACGGTCTGTCGCGCAACTACCCGGTCTACCTCTCGACCAAGAACACCATTCTCAAGGCATACGATGGCCGCTTCAAGGACATCTTCCAGGAGATCTTTGACACCGAGTTCAAGGACGCGTTTGAGGCCGCTGGCCTCACCTACGAGCACCGCCTGATCGATGACATGGTCGCATCGGCGATGAAGTGGGAGGGCGGTTACGTCTGGGCGTGCAAGAACTACGACGGCGATGTGCAGAGCGACACCGTCGCGCAGGGCTTCGGTTCGCTTGGCCTGATGACCTCGGTGCTGGCAACGCCAGACGGAAAGGTTGTTGAGGCAGAGGCAGCGCACGGCACCGTGACCCGGCACTACCGTCAGCACCAGCAGGGCAAGCCTACTTCGACCAACCCGATTGCTTCGATCTTCGCGTGGACTCGCGGGCTGCAGCACCGTGGCAAGCTCGATGGCAACCAGGCTCTGATCGAGTTCGCGACCACTCTTGAAGATGTGGTGATTAAGACTGTTGAGTCGGGCAAGATGACCAAGGATCTGGCGCTGCTCGTTGGCCCAGAGCAGAGCTACCTGACCACCGAAGAGTTCTTGGCTGCGATCGACGAGAATCTCTCGGCGCGACTCGCATAGTCAGTTTCGGTTTTCACCGAGCAACAGGGGTTTCGGGCAATTGCCCGGAACCCCTGTGCTGTCTGGTCGTGCTGTCTGGTCGTGCGGTGTGATCGCGTTGCGGCTACTGCCGCGTGATGGCTCCGCTCGAGTTGCGGTTCTGGTAGTTCGCAGCGCCCAGACTGATTCCTTCGATTCGCGCAGGTATCGCGAGGCCGGGCTACTGGTGCTGCGTTGTGCCGAGGTCGGCAGAATCGGTGCTTGCTTCGTTGAGAAGCTCTCGCACGCGAGGGATCACGGTGCTGCCATAGAGTTCAATGCTTGACATCAATTGCTCGTGTGGCATGGTGCCGTTGGAATATTTCAGGTCGAAGCGATCTGCCTGCAGCGTGCGCACGGTCGAGGCGATTTTCTGCGCGACTGTTTCGGGTGAACCGACGTAGAGGGAGCCGTGATCGGCTTCGTTCTCAAACTCGGCTCGGGTGGTTTCGGGCCAACCGCGTTCGCGTCCGATGCGGTTTCGATTGGCTGCGAAATGCTGCCAGAGTTCTTCGCGGGCCAGCTCGTCGCTTTCGGCGATATGCCCGGGTGAGTGCACTCCAAGTGGCATCGAGGGGGTGCCGAGTTCGTCTTGCACCTGGCGGTACAGATTGGCGAAGGGGAGAAAACGCGCTGGATCACCGCCGATAATTGCGAGCATCATCGGGATCCCCACCCGCACCGAGCGCACGACGGATTGCGGGCTTCCGCCGACACCGATCCAGGCAGGCAATCCGCCCTCGTGCTGGGTCTTCGGGTAGACCTCTTGGTTCACAAGAGTGCTGCGGTGCTTTCCTGACCAGGTGACCGGACCTTCGCTGCGCAGCTTGGCAAAAAGGTCGAGCTTCTCTCTGAACAGTGTGTCGTAGTCGGCGAGGTTGAAGCCGAAGAGCGGGAATGATTCAGTGAATGATCCGCGTCCAAGGATCACCTCAGCGCGTCCGTTGCTTACTCCGTCGAGGGTGGCGAAACGCTCATATACTCTGACCGGATCGTCGCTGGAGAGCACGGTGACTCCGGTGCCGAGCAGGATCCGCTCGGTGCGTCCCGCGATTGCGGCGAGCACGATTTCCGGGCTCGAAATGGCGAAGTCATCGCGATGGTGCTCGCCGAGTGTGATTGCGTCAACACCGAGCTGGTCTGCTCGCACGGCCTGTTCCACCGTATTTCTGAGCACCTGCGCGGGGTGCAGCGGATCCCCGTTCGCGTCAACGGTGATATCACCGAATGAGTCAAGGCCGAGTTGCACGTGTGTCATGTAGACCTCAACAGTTCGGCCGTACAGACTATTCCTGGGGTCAGGCAGGCCCTAGCTGCGCGCTGGGGAACTCGCAATAAACCCGACCACGGCAGCGATGATGCCGAGGAGGGCGGCGAGGACCCAGTTCGTGCCGAGCGAGAGGAGCGCCCCGACTGCGCCAGCGAAAAAGAGCAATTCGATCAGAGCCTGCCCGAATCGATCGGTGCGCAGCACTGGTCGCGGGGAGAGGAAAAGCGCCCAGATCACGACGGTGAGCACGAGTGCGCCGATGCCCGTCAGAATGCCTGGAAAGGGCAGCGGCCATGCATTGAATGCCCAGAAGGTGATGATGAGCACGGCACCGAGATGGAAAAGCGCACGCAGCAACTGCGTGAGAAGTGCTGACCTGGAGGGCGCTGTGGGAAGGGTCTCGTTCACGCCCGACAGTCTACCCGTCTCAGCTGTGGGGGCTTTTCGGCTCCGGGGTCTGAACTGCCCGTCACCCTTCCGGGCGCGCGATTGCGAACTGCCATCGGCCTTTCTGTCCTGCCCCTCTCCAACACATTTCAAGCGGCAGAGTGGTGAATCAATGAAGTTGAGTGGATTAATGCCAAGGTTGAGTGCTCTGACCCATTGGCGGTGGTTGCTCGCGCGGTTACGTCGGGCGAGAATGTTGCAACGATTCAATTCGTGATCTGCGGGAAAGCCACAACGATCCCCAGACGTATTCTGTTCCTGGAAGCGCTTCGAAAGCGAAGCTTTTCCAGTGACAGCCCTTACCCCTCATGTTAGTGAAGTTAT